>OGEU01000906.1_pt1 | contig 27343 bp, 25 predicted proteins | sample 1570651 | NCBI WGS metagenome assembly OGEU01 (sample SAMEA2582129, study PRJEB24529) | metagenome | biome: Human gut stool | place: China | collected 2011 | reverse complement strand
AATAAACGTATGGTTCGATACCGTAACTCCTGAAAAATCTTGTCATTGAAATCGTCCAAAGTCCGTCGTTTATAGACAAATTTACTGCTGATTTTCGTAGATTATATATAATCCGGTATCGTCCGCTTGAGATTAAATCTGAGCGAGGCAAACCCGAATTTGCCCAACTTTTAGCGGAGATGCGTGGTATATCCTTGCGCATCTAAAAGTTCCTTCGCTGTGGAGCGTGATCGTTCATCGGCAAAGGAGATGTGAAGAATACCTTCTTCGAATTCACGGTTGTTTACGATGCCGATATTCTTGATACTGATTCCGGCATCGGCAAGGATACGGCTGACTTTGGCGATACCACCGGTCTCGTCCGGAAGATCGACAAAGAGTTCGTAATAGGTGGACTCTGTCTTGATACTTGGTAAGGACAGGGAGTCACGATAATCCTTGGCGGATTGGAAGAAGTCAAGGAGTGCCTGTTCGTCCGATGCTTCGATATAACTGCGAAGCCTGGAGAGTAGTGCGGTATATTTATCCATGAGAACAAGAATCTGCTCCCGGTTGGAGGCACAGATATTCTGCCACATGACAGGGGAGGAGGATGCGATTCTGGTGATATCCTTAAAACCTCCGGCTGCGATGGATTTCATGGTTTCGTTGTCGTCATCGATCTGCTGCACGAGATTGACGAGTGAGTAGGCAATCATATGTGGCAGATGACTGATCGCAGCGGTAGAATAATCGTGTGTCTTGTAATCGAGGATGAGTGGAATGGAACCGAGTGAACGGACAAATTCACGGAAATCCTCGACATCCGACTGCGGAGTTATTGCAGTTGGTGTGATGATATAGTATGCATTTTCCAGTAAAGTTTTATCGGCGGCAAGTATGCCGGTCTTCTCGGAACCGGTCATCGGATGTCCGCCGATAAAGTTGGCTTCCAAACCGAGGCGGATAACTTCCTCGTGAATTTCGGTCTTGGTGCTTCCGACATCTGTGATATAGCAGTCCTTTTGAATAATGTCTTTTAATTCCGATAAATAATCGAGGTTGCGCTGTACCGGAGCACACAGGAAGATGACATCACAATCATGGAATGCAGTAAGTGGAAGGAGCGTGTTATTGTCAATCAGCCCCTCACGATAGGCTTCTTTGACGGTTTCTTCGTGGTGTGCGGTCGCATATATATGAATATCAGGATGATCTGCTTTCATTTTCTTGGCAATCGAACCGCCGATCAGGCCGAGTCCGATAAAGCCGACTTTGTTAAACTTCATGTTTAAAAATCCCTTCTGAAATAAATCTAATCTTATTTTACTATATTCTCGCGCTTCGTCAATGTAAATCTTTAAAGAAATGACGTGCATGAAAATCCTCGAACGTTTATTTCAATCAATGGCTGTTTCGCAATTAAATTTTTCGTTTTTCAAATTGAAAGATTTGTGTGGTATAATGAAGCCAGCTGATGGTGGCGTAGGTCATCATGCTAACGCATGGTGACATGGTATAATGTACGCGCAGGCAAAAGTGAGCATAAAATAAATCAGGACATACATGCTGGTATGTGATGGAATGATTTGTTTAAAGTTCGCATACAATATTAGATTAGGAGATTACGATATATGAATTTACTTACCGTGGATCATGTTACCAAGGTGTTTACACAGAGAAAAATATTTGAGGATGCTTCGTTTTATCTGCAGGAGCAGGAAAAGGTTGGGGTTATCGGAATTAACGGAACCGGTAAGTCAACACTTCTTAAAATGATTGCAGGAATAGAGGAACCGGACAGCGGCGAGGTCATTTATGCAAATCAGATTGTTGTACACTATCTGCCGCAGATGCCGGAATTTGATCCGGATGCGACAGTGTTAGAGAGCGTGTTGTCCTATGCAAGTGTTGGAAGTGTGCATAAAGAGTCCAATAAGGATGAGCATGAAATGTGGAATCTGGAGAGCTCGGCAAAGTCGATGATGACGAAGCTTGGCATCTATGATTTTGATGAGAAAACGGGGCATTTATCCGGAGGACAGAAGAAGAGACTTGCTTTGGTTGCGGTTCTTCTGACGCCGTGCGATGTTCTGCTTCTCGATGAGCCGACCAACCATCTGGACGCTGAGATGGCGGAGTGGCTTGAAAATTATTTGAAGAATTATCGTGGCGCGATGATCATGGTGACACATGACCGGTATTTCCTTGACAGCGTGTGCAACCGTATTGTGGAGATTGATCAGGGGAAAATCTACAGTTATGAGACAAACTATTCCGGATATCTTGAGGCACGTGCGCAAAGAATCGAGTCCATGGAAGTCTCGGAGCGTAAGCGCCAGGCTTTTTTGAAAAAAGAGATTGAGTGGATCAGGAGAGGCGCAAAGGCGCGAACAACAAAGCAGAAGGCTCGTATTGAACGATATGAAACACTTCGCGATCAGAAGGCGATGCAGGCGGATAAGCAGGTGGAGATGAGCTCGATTTCATCCCGAATGGGAAGAACGACGGTGGAACTGTCACATATCCATAAAGCGTACGAAGACAGAGTTCTCATTGATGATTTCTCTTATATTTTCCTAAAACAGGATCGCATCGGATTTGTGGGTTCAAATGGCTGCGGAAAAACCACGCTGATGAAGATTATTGATCAACGTATTGAGCCGGATTCCGGGGAAGTGATCATCGGACAGACAATCAAGATCGGATATTATACGCAGGAGATCGAGCAGGATCCGTCAGCGGGAATTGCTTATATGGATCCGAAAATTCGGGTGATCGATTATATTAAAAATACGGCAGAGTTTGTTCGGACACAGGATGGACTGATCTCTGCTTCTGCAATGTTAGATAAATTTTTGTTTCCACCGGAAGAACAGTATGGACTGATCGAAAAACTCTCTGGTGGGGAGAAGAGGAGACTGAATCTGCTTCGAGTTCTGATGGAGACACCAAATGTATTGATTCTTGATGAGCCGACGAATGATCTGGATATTACGACGCTTGCAATCCTTGAAGATTATCTGGACAATTATGAGGGAATTGTCATTACGGTTTCGCATGACCGGTATTTTCTGGATCGTGTGGTACGACGTATTTTTGCATTTGAGGAAGGCGGACAGTTGCGCCAGTACGAGGGCGGCTATACGGATTACCGTAATAAGGCAATCGCGGAAGGCAGACTGACCGGTTCTGTTGAAAACACACAGACGAAGCAGGAAGTGCGGGAAGCGTCTGGCGAAAAAACGGACGCGAAATCTACCTGGACACATGAGAAAAAACTGAAATTTACATACAAAGAACAAAAAGAATACGAGACGATTGAAGATGACATCGCGGCAATGGAGGAGCGCATGGAGGCGATTGACGATGAAATGGTCAAAAATGCGCATGATTTTGTGAAACTGAATGAACTGACAAAGGAAAAAAGTGCTTTGGAAACTTCTATTGAGGAGAAGATGGAGCGATGGGCTTATCTGGAGGAACTGGCTGCGAAGATCGCGGCACAGTAATTTTGTGAATTTTCAGACATTTATAAAGAGTACTTGCAGATTTTGCATAAAACTATTGTAAAACAAACAAAAAATTAGTACAATATAACTATATTTTTGTGGGTGTCAGAAATCCTATGGGGAAAACGATGGATTTCTGGAAAGGTAGTTTTGTGTTTTATGAAAATCAATATGCGATATATGGGAGATATATTGCAGGAATTAGGAGGGTTTTTCTATGAATGTTTTCACAACTGACAAGATTCGTAACGTTGTCCTCTTGGGACATGGTGGATGTGGTAAGACTTCTCTTGCTGAGGCGATGGCGTATCTGGCAGGTCTGACAAACCGGATGGGAACGGTTGATGATGGCAATACGATCAGTGACTACGACAAGGAGGAGACGAAGCGGCATTTCTCCATTCATACATCGATAATCCCAATTCCATGGGGTGATGTGAAGATCAATCTTCTGGATACACCGGGATATTTTGATTTCGTGGGAGAAGTGGAGGAGGCTGTATCCGCAGCGGATGCGGCAATCATTGTTGTATCCGGTAAAGCCGGCATTGAGACCGGTACGAAACGTGCGTGGAATCTGTGTGAGAAGTATAAGCTTCCACGTATGATCTTCGTAACGGATATGGATATTGACAATGCAAGCTACCGTCAGGTCGTTGAAGACCTGCAGGCGCTGTACGGCAAGAAGATTGCTCCGTTCCATCTCCCGATTCGTGAGAATACACAGTTTGTAGGATATGTCAATGTTGTCCAGCAGAAGGCAAAACGCTGGAATGATAAGGGCAGCGTAGATAAATTTGAAGTCCCGGATTATTCTAAGGAGAATTTAGGTATCTGTAGAGAGGCGCTTCTTGAGGCGGTTGCGGAGACCAGTGAAGATTTTATGGAACGCTACTTTAACGGAGAGGAGTTCTCGGAGGATGAAATCCGCCAGGCTCTGCGTGTGAACGTGATTGACGGATCCGTTGTACCGGTACTTATGGGATCGAATATTCTGGCACGCGGTATGTACACGCTGATGGCAGATATTGTAAAATATTTCCCAAGCCCGGATCGTAGAGAATGTGCAGGAATCAATACGAAGACGAATGAGGTATATCAGGCGGATTATGATTTCGCAAAGCCAAAGAGTGCGTATATTTTTAAGACGATCGTAGATCCTTATATCGGAAAGTATTCTCTGATCAAAGTGAATTCCGGTGTGTTAAAGACGGATGATCTTCTGTATAATTATCACAGAGACTGTGATGAGAAGATCGGAAGACTCTATGTACTGCGTGGCAATAAAACGGAGGAAGTGAGTGAACTTCATGCCGGAGATATCGGAGCACTTGCGAAGCTTACGAAATCTCTGACAACCGATACGCTTTCTACCAGAAATAATCCGGTTGCCTACTTGCGAACCAATATCTCCAAGCCTTATGTATCGATGCGCTATAAGGCAAAGAACAAAGGGGATGAGGATAAGATTTCCCAGGCACTGCAGAAGCTCCTAGCCGAGGATCTGACCCTGCAGAGTGTGAATGATTCGGAAAATCATCAGACGCTTCTCTATGGAATGGGTGAACAGCATCTTGAGATTGTTGCAAGTATGTTACTTGAGAAGTACAAGGTCGCAATAGAACTCATGCGTCCGAAGGTTGCATTCCGTGAGACCATCCGTAAGAAATCTGATGTCGAATATAAATATAAGAAACAGTCTGGCGGACACGGACAGTATGGTCATGTAAAGATGACATTTGAACCGTCCGGTGATCTGGATCAGCAATATGAATTTGATCAATGTGTTGTCGGAGGCGCGGTTCCGAAGAACTTCTTCCCGGCAGTGGAGAAAGGCATTGCAGAAGCCGTTAAATCCGGTCCGCTTGCCGCCTATCCGGTTATTGGTGTGAAGGCTACCTTGTATGATGGATCCTATCATCCGGTTGATTCATCGGAGATGGCATTTAAGGTTGCTGCCGCACAGGCTTTTAAGAAGGGATTTATGGAGGCTTCTCCGGTACTCCTCGAGCCGATTGCAACTCTTACCGTTGTTGCACCGGACGAATACACCGGAGATATCATGGGCGATCTCAACAAGAGAAGAGGTCGCGTTATGAACATGAGTGCAGAGAACGGATATCAGGAGATTACAGCCGATATCCCGTATCTGGAGCTGTATGGATACAATACGCAGCTTCGCTCGATTACGAGCGGCAGCGGAACATTCTCTTATGCATTTGCCCGTTATGAGCAGGCTCCGGACGATGTTGCCGCAAAACAGATCGAAGAGAGGGCAAGCAAGCTTGTTAACGTGGAAGAATAATGTAAGGCTTTTGATTACATTATCAGTTTTGGTTTTTAATTTTATGATCTTATCCCGTGTGGATGCAAAGGGACTCGAAGGGGCACAGTTTGCCTCTTCGGGTTCTTATTATGCCACAAATGAATCGGGTTCCGCGGAAGAAGATCGTATTCATGTATGTTTTGTTACCTTTGGCGGAATTCAAAATGAGCGGAATGCGGCAGAATATAAGACCGGTGATGTGGATATCACTTTGTACGCGCCTTATCGCTATGGATATCAGTTTGACGGATGGTATACGGACCGGGCGATGCGAAAGAAAGTGACACATCTGCCTGCATCAGAGAAAAAGGATTATGTTTTGTATGCCAAGTGGAATCTTGAGATTAACAATCGTGCAAATGTACAAAATTATGCATACCATTCGAAGGGACGGAGCAAGGATAAAAAGACAAAGCTTCTAAAGAGTCTGGATTACAGTTTCTATGATGCGATTGCAATCCCGGGAATGCCTTCTACGCGTGAGAATGATTTCCTGAATCAGTATATTTTCAGCGAATCCCAGGCCCCGCAGGGAATCTGTCTGACGGATGAGTTTGTATTGATCACTTCCTATTCCACAGAAGATGACTGTATGGGTGAACTGATGGTGATGGATAAAGAGAGTGGGGAATACATGATTACACTCGGCATGGATGAGAACAGTCATCTCGGTGGAATCGCTTTTGATGGAGAGAATGTCTGGGTGTGCAATTCACATGAAGGTACGATCGAGCGTATTTCCTATGATTTTATTCAGCAGATGGCATACCAGAATAAGGGGGAAGTAGTGGATGCAAGAGAGGTGGTTGACGAATACCCGGTTAAAAATACACCGTCCTGCATCACCTACTACGGAGGTCGTCTTTGGGTCGCAACGCATACGCTGGTAGTGACTTCCAAGATGTATGCTTACTATTTCGATCATTCGAGTGATAAACTGGTCGCACTCAGCAGCTATAAGATTCCGCCCAAGGTGCAGGGGGTTGCGTTTGACGCATCCGGCGGTGTGCATTTAAGTACCTCATACGGTCGCAGCAATTCTTCTTATTTATATAATTATACATCGATCACATCGCTGGCAACGCGCCCGAACCGACCGGCGCTCAAAGTGGAGATGCCGCCTTGTTCTGAGGAAATCGACTGCTATAATGACACGCTCTATGTGATGTTTGAGTCAGCAGGTGAGAAATATCTCGAAGGAACGGACGGGAAAGGCACGAGCCTTTCCCCGATAGATAAGATTTTAGAGATTCCGGTGGACGAACTGAATTAGCGCATTGCAAAAAGCGCCATAAGTTTCTGGACGCGTGCACGTTCGGCTTCCGGAAGATCTTTGGAGAGCATTTCACAGATTAACTGTACCTCCGGCTTGGTGAAATCAAGATTCTGCGCTTTTGCCTGCTTCATATTGGCAAGGAGAAAAGGCATGATATCTTTGCTGTTTGTCGGTTTGCTTTTGCCTGCGAAAGACAGTAAGAATTGCATTTTCTCCGGACTCATATTTGCAAATGCCGGATTCTGAAAGAGATTTGAATCCATAAGAACCTCCTATAGACTATTCAGCATATCATAGTTGTCCATAACGCAGAACAGGTTCATCAGTGTGTCGATGGTTTCCTGTTCCTTCGGCGTGCAATACTGGCGGATCGCCCCAAGGATTGCACTTCGTCTGTCAATGCCATCACCGAGAGAACACGCAGCAAGCGAATTGTCCGGCCTTGAGAAAGTGCGGTAGGCGTTCTGCATCTCCATGTACTGGATCAGCATCGCTGCCGGACGCTGGGATCTCACATCAAGAAACGGAACGATGGACTTTAGAATCTGTACATTTTTGGTCTGCACAACATCATCATATGTAACATTCGTTGTATCTTCCATATGCCAAATTTCATATTCTTTTTTTACATCCTATGAGAATCTATGCCTGCTTATGCATATATTAAAGCAAAAAGATTATGGGCAAATTGATTGTTGACGGAAAAAGTGTTTACGAAGTGGATGAAGCGTGCTTAAAAAAGCGAAAAGTGCCGCCGGAGTGTGAAATTGAAGCAATACTCCGTAAGGAAAAAGAGACGAAAGATAATTCTCTTGAGGCGAAAAGATAACGCTTTTTCAAAATATAAATGGGTGAGAATGAAGGGTGCTAAGAGTATGAGGCGGGTGAAGCAGCTGGTACATGCACAGAAAGTGTATGAAAAGGGATACAGTGGACGCGGGGTATGTGCGGTTATTCTGGATACGGGAGCGTATCTGCACAAGGATCTGCGCAGGCAGATCAGGGGATTTAAGGATTTTACTTCAGAAAGGCAGGCATGTTATGACGATAACGGGCACGGCACGCATGTGGCTGGTATTTTTTGTGCTGGTGGCAGTCTGCAGGGAATGGCACCGGGAGCGCGTGCGATTATTTTAAAGGTCCTGGATCGACAAGGGAACGGAAACACAACGCGCGTGCTGGATGCGCTCGATTGGGTGGATAAAAATAAGGCAATCTATAATATCAGGATTCTGAATTTTTCGGTTGGATTTCTTCCAGGGGCGCAGGATGAGGACCAAAAGGGAATTGTCGAAAAACTGGAGCATTTATGGGATGAAAATGTGGTTGTAGTCGCAGCCGCCGGTAATAATGGACCGGCTGAGGGAAGTGTTACGGTTCCTGGAATATCAAGGAAGATCATAACGGTAGGGGCGAGCGATGATCACAGTCCGGGAAGAAATATGCCGCGCGGGTACAGCGGAATGGGACCGACTGGCTGCTGCATCGTAAAGCCGGAGATTGTTGCTCCTGGAACCAATATACTTAGCCTGGATTACCGGGGCAATTATTACGTGAAGAAAAGCGGTACTTCGATGGCAACTCCGGTTGTATGTGGTGCGTTGGCGCTTGCCTTGCAGAAAAAGCCTGCGCTCAGACCGGAGGAACTGAAACTTGGATTATATCTCTCCGCAAGACGGGATCCGCAGGCAAAAGCTGCATGGGGAATCCTGGATGTTGATAATCTTGTTGATTTGATATAAAATGAATACTATCTGTTTTGTGAAGGAGGAGTTGCATGAAACGGTTTGCCAGTAAATTATTTTCCAAATTAACCATCGGCGCAACCATTATCATCTTACAGTTTGGCTGGTTTGTATATCTGATCTACAGTGCAAAGCGGTCAAACTCAGCGGCGAATATGGCGCTCGAGGTGTGTGCAGTTGCACTTGCGCTGTATATATCGAATAAAGACATGCGGACTTCATTTAAAATGTCCTGGATCTTTCTGGTTTTGTTCCTGCCTATGTTCGGTATTCCGGCATATTTCCTTTTCGGTCGATCCGAGATCACGAAGCGTACAAGACGTAAGATGGAAGCAGTTGCGGACAAAGTGATCCAATACCGCATTGAAGATAAGAATGTGATTGAAGAACTGAAAGAGAACGATTTCTATGCATACCAGCAATCACATTATATATCAGCGAAGGCGGGGTATCCGATCTATAAGGAAGAAGACTCCACTTATTATTCCTGTGGTGAGAAGTTATATCCACAGCTTTTGGAAGATTTAAAGAGTGCCAGACATTTTATTTTCCTGGAATACTTTATTATTGAACAGGGCAAAATGTTTGATCCGATCGTAGATATTCTGGAACAGAAGGCAAAGGAAGGCGTTCTGGTGCGCCTGATCTACGATGATGTCGGATGCATCCAGACACTGCCACCGAAGTTTTATCTTATGCTTCAGGCAAAAGGTATTCATTGTGCATGTTTTAATCCTTTCCGCCCATTCCTGTCTGTGATCATGAACAACAGGGATCACCGCAAGATTACGGTAATTGATGGACAGATCGCATACACCGGAGGTTTTAATCTTGCAGACGAATATATTAATGAAAAGATGAAATTCGGTTATTGGAAGGATGCGGGAATCCGTCTCACTGGAGACTGCGTGTGGAATTTTACAAGTATGTTTCTGGAAATGTGGGATTATATCACAAAGTCAGAAGATGATTATGCTTTTTATCGGAATGCATCGATTCCGCAGCTGGGAAATGCAACGAGAAACCAGTGGATCGCAACGGAAGGAAATACAGAGGTGGAGGGGGAAAATCCTGCCGCTACGAAAAGAATGGCACAAAGGAGAGTGGAAGAACCGCATCTTACCGGAGCTGGATTTGTACAGCCTTACTGTGATTCCCCACTGGATCATGAGGACGTGGGGGAGAATGTCTATCTGAATCTGATCGAGCATGCAAAGCGGTATGTATATATTTTTACGCCGTATCTGATCATCGGATCGGAGATGGCGACGGCTCTCATCAATGCCGCAAAATGCGGTGTCGACGTACGAATCGTTGTGCCGGGAGTACCGGACAAGAAACTGGTCTATCTCCTGACACAGGGAAATTTTGCACACCTGATCAAGGGTGGTGTCAAAATCTATAAATATACGCCGGGATTCATCCATTCCAAGTGCTTTGTAGTGGATGATGTTTACGCTGCGGTGGGAACCATCAATCTGGATTATCGCAGTCTGTATCTGCATTTTGAGTGCGGAACATTTATGTATCGGACTAAGGCGGTCATGCAGGTGAAGGAAGATGCACTTGCTACTATTGATCAGAGTCTTCTTGTAACATTGGCGGAATGCCAGAGTAAGAAGCTGATCGTGCGTATGTTTATGGGGGCATTGAAGCTTTTTGCACCACTTCTGTAGAAAGTTGTTTTGAAAACAGAATGTGTGTTCTAAATATAGTGTGACATATTTGATAAAATACTAAATATTGTAATTTGCTCTTGAAATTTACACAATATCAAGTTAGAATAGGTTGTGTTGATGAAAGGGTAAATTATGGATATGACTGTAAAATTACAGGTGTTTGAGGGACCTTTGGATCTGCTTTTACACCTGCTTGAGAAGAATAAAGTAAATATTTACGATATACCGATTGTTGAGATTACAGCGCAATATATGGAATATATCGCGGAAATGAAGCGACAGGATCTTGATGTGCTCAGTGAGTTCCTTGTGATGGCGGCAACGCTGATCGATATTAAGTCGAGAATGCTGCTTCCGTCGGATCCGAATAGCGAGGAAGAAGAGGAAGACCCGCGTGCGGAACTGGTTCAGCAGTTGCTTGAGTATAAGATGTACAAATGTATGGCATATGAACTCAAGGATCGCCAGATGGATGCGCAGCGTGTCATGTTCAAGGAACCGACGATCCCGGATGAGGTACTTGCATATGAGGAACCTTTAGATATCGAGGAACTGGTATCGGATGTGACTCTTGCAAAACTTAACGATATCTTTAAGAATATTATGAAGAAGCAGAAGGATAAGATCGATCCGCTTCGTTCGAAATTCGGCAAGATTGAAAAAGAAGAGGTCTCACTTGAGGATAAGATGGCTTATCTGGAAGAGTATGCAAAGACACATGCGCATTTCAGCTTCCGTGGTCTTTTGGAGGCACAGTCGAGCAAAGTGGAGATCATTGTGACGTTTCTTGCAATCTTAGAGTTGATGAAGATGGGCACAATCTTTATTTCGCAGGAACATATCTTTGACGATATTAAGATTGATTCTAAGATCGCTGCATAACAATGTTTGAGGGATGTATGGACGATAAGAAATATAAAGCAATCATAGAGGCAATCCTTTTTACCATGGGAGAATCCGTGGAACTGGAAAAGATTGCGGATGCGATCGAACTGGATAAAAAGAAAACAAAGAAACTGATTAATGAGATGATGCAGGAGTGGAATGATGAAGGGCGCGGCGTTGCAATCATGGAGCTCGATGGGGCGTATCAGATGTGTACGAGAACCGAGATGTATGAATACCTGATCCGTATCGCTAAGCAGCCGAAACGGAGAGTGCTTACGGATGTCCTTCTTGAGACGCTTTCCATTATCGCATACAAGCAGCCGGTCACCAAGATGGAGATTGAGAAGATCCGTGGCGTTTCCTCGGATCATGCAGTAAGCAAGCTGGTGGAATACAATCTGGTCTGTGAGCTTGGAAGACTTGATGCACCGGGAAGACCGCTTCTGTTCGGAACGACAGAAGAGTTTCTTCGAAGCTTCGGTGTGCATTCCATTGAAGAACTACCGGTGCTCAGCCCGGTACAGGTGGAAGAATTCAAGCAGGAAGCCGAAGAAGAAATGAATGTTCAACTGGATATTTAAAATGAGATAATCATATACATTATGTAACGATAGTGTATATGGTTATTTTTTATGTGGAAAAAAGCAGTTTTTATTTTGTTGGCATTGCTTATGTTTGCTCAGTTGTTCAGTTTTTGTATGGTAAATGCGTATGCCGAAGAAAAAGAGGAGTTAAAAGATAATGCACTTTATTCGAAATCCTGTGCGCTTACGGACGGGGAGAGTGACCGGATCCTGTACGGAAAAGAAGAGTCACTGCCGCTTGCAAACGCGAGCACCACGAAGATTATGACATGCATTCTTGCTTTGGAAAACGCTGATCCGGATGACGTTGTGACGGTAAGCGCAGCGGCTGCGGGACAGCCCAAGGTACATCTTGGAATGCAGGAAAACGAACAGTTTTATCTGCGGGATCTGCTGTATGGGTTGATGCTGGAATCGTACAATGACTGTGCTTACGTGATTGCGGAGCATCTGGACGGGTCGGTGGAGGCTTTTGCAATGCGTATGAATGAGAAAGCGAAGGAACTCGGCTGCATAGATACGCATTTTGTGACACCCAACGGACTGGATATGGAGGATGAGAATGGAAGCCATCACACGACTGCGGCGGATCTGTGCAGAATCATGAGCTACTGCACCTGGAAATCGCCCAAAAGTGAGGAATTTGTAGCACTGACGAGAACAAGAGAGCATGCATTTACCGATCTGGAAGGCAAAAGCTTTGCGGTAGCAAATAAGAATGCGTTTTTGGATATGATGGGATGTGCGGTTACGGGCAAGACCGGATTCACAGGGAAGGCGGGATACTGTTATGTGGCAGCGGCAGAGGAAGGCGGCCGAAAGTTTTGTATCGCCCTGCTTGCGTGTGGATGGCCGAACAACAAAAACTATAAGTGGGCGGATGCCAAGACTTTGTTTGGATATGGACTCGATCATTATCAACTGTACAGAGGCACAGAAGAAAAAACAAAGATTCCGGAAGTGGAGATTGCCGGTGTATACCATGATGTTTCACTTGCGGAGTGGGGAAAAAGAATAAAAGTACCTTTATATGTGAAGGGACAGAATGAAAATATGACGTTTCTGAAGGCGGACTGGGAGGAAGCGACAGTTGTCCGCTCACTTGATGAGACCATCTGTGCACCTGTGAAAAAAGGCGATAAATGCGGTACAGTGTCATATTGCATCGGTGGACAGGAGCGGTATCAATATGATATCTGCGCAAAGGAAAGTGTGGAACGGTGGAATTTTACAGCGTTTTTACGTGCATTATGGAAGGAGATTATATGATTGTTGCAATACAAAAAAAGTACAATTTAATTAGTGAAAAATTTAACAATTACTGTTGAAATGAGTTGGGAAATGTTATACAATCACACTAGCGGAATTTTTTATTTTTTATAGATGGAGGGCATAAGATGAGTAGTAACAATGAAAACTTGGCAATGCAGCGTATTGCTAAGTTGGTCGATGAGAACAGCTTTATGGAAATTGGTTCTCTCGTAACAGCACGTAGCACAGACTTTAACCTGACAGCTGCGAAGGCTCCTTCCGATGGTGTTATCATTGGTCATGGACTGATCGATGGTAATCTGGTATTTATTTACAGCCAGGATGCTTCCGTATTAAACGGAACAATCGGAGAGATGCACGCAAAGAAGATCGCTTCTGTGTATGATATGGCAATGAAGATGGGAGCGCCTGTAATCGGTTTTATCGATTGCGGAGGAATCAGACTTCAGGAGTCTGTTGATGCATTAGATGGTTTCGGAACAATTTATGCGAAGGAAGTTGCCGCTTCCGGCGTGATTCCACAGATCTGCGGAGTATTCGGCAATTGTGGTGGTGGACTTTCCGTTGTCCCTGCACTTTGCGATTTTACTTTCGTGGAAGAGACCAAGGGTCGTATGTTCGTAAATTCTCCGGATGCGATTGAGGGCAATCGCAGCGAGAAGTGTGATACAGCAAGTGCAGCATTCCAGAGTGAAAACAGTGGATGTGTTGATTTCGTTGGATCCGAGGATGAGATCATGGCTCAGATCCGTCAGCTGGTATGCATGCTTCCTGGCAACAATGATGGAGACGTATACACAGATGCATGTGAGGATGATCTGAACCGTGCATGTGAGAGCATGGAGGCTATGAAGGGTGATCCAAGATATCTCTTATCTGAGATTTCTGATGATCATGTATTCTTCGAGACAAAAGCTGACTATGCGAAGAATATGGTAACCGGATTGTTCAAGCTGAATGGTATGACTGTCGGTGCGGTTGCTAACTGCAGCGAAGTATACGATGAGGAAGGCAAGAAGACTGAAGAATTCGAACTTTCCCTGACTGCTAAGGGATGCAATAAAGCAGCTGAATTCGTTCAGTTCTGTGATGCGTTCTCAATCCCGGTTCTTTCCATTACCAATGTGAATGGATTCAAGAACTGCATGTGTTCCGAGAAGAACCTTGCAAGAGCACTTGCAAGAATGACATATGCATTTGCCAATGCAACATGTGCAAAGGTAAATATGATTACCGGTGAGGCTTACGGAAGCCCATATGTACTTATGAATTCTAAGTCAATCGGTGCAGATTTAGTATATGCATGGACCGATGCCAAGGTTGGTGCGATGGATTCTTCACTGGCTGCCAAGATCCTTTATCCGGAAGCAGGAGCAGAGGAGCTTAAGCAGAAGGCAGACGATTATGAGAAGCTTCAGTCTTCGGTTGCAGCTGCTGCAGCAAGAGGATATGTTGATCGCATTATCGATCCGGCAGATTCAAGAAAGTATCTTGTGGCTGCATTTGAGATGCTCTACACAAAATACGTAAATGAGCCGGAAAAGAAACACGGTACAAAGTAGAAAGGTGAAGTTTTATGAAGAAGAGAATTGCTTTGGCACTCAGCATGATCCTTATGATCCTTATGCTTGGTGCCTGCGGAACAGATCCGACTACCGTGGATTACAACGGAAGTTCTTATGAAGATCTTCAGAATGACAGTAACACCAATATTACAATGGTACAGCAGCTTGCTTCTTTGTTCAGCCAGAATGACCTGACGGTTGACACGTTGGACAAAGATATTGCTGATTCGTTAAAGACGAATTACGGCGTTACCGAGGCGCAGCTTGAGGCATCCGAAAAGTGGATGGACGTAGAGGATGAGTTCGGAAGTTATGTAGAGACAGAAGCGGATACCTTTTCTGTTGCAAAGTCCGGAAAGACTCTTACAAGTGATGTTACACTGAAGTTCGAAAAGAAAGATGTCGATTTCCAGGTAGTTTACGATTATTACTCAATGGAGATTACGGGCCTGACAGTAGAGCCAATCTACTCATTAGGTCATAAGTTACAGAATGCAGCGTTAAATACACTTATTTCTATGAGCGTTGTATTTGCAGTATTGATTCTGATCAGCCTGCTGATCACATGCTTTAAGATCTTCCCGTATCTTGAGAAGAAGAAAGCACAGAAGGCTGCTGCAGAAGTAGCGGGATCGACCGAGACACAGGATCAGGTTGTATCCCAGATTTCACAGAGAGAAGAACAGCAGCTTACGGATGATACGGAACTTGTTGCTGTCATTGCGGCTGCGATTGCTGCGAGCACCGGAACTTCTACAAGTGATTTTGTAGTACGTTCTATTAATAGAAGATAATTTAGGAGGACTGAATTCATGAAGAATTATACAATTACGGTTAATGGTAACGTATACGACGTTACAGTAGAAGAGACTGGAAGCACACCTAGCGTTGCAGCACCGAAGCGTGCAGCATCCGCAGCACCGGCACCAGCTGCTAAGTCAGCTGCAGGTGCAGGAAGCATCAAGGTTGAGGCAGGAGCTGCCGGAAAAGTATTTAAGGTAAGCAAGAATGTCGGCGATGCTGTAAAGAAGGGTGACGAGATCCTTGTTCTTGAGATTATGAAGATGGAGACACCTGTTGTTGCTCCTGAAGACGGAACAGTTGCCAGCATTAACGTAGCAGTTGGCGATGCTGTTGAAGCAGGCGCTTTACTTGCAACTTTAAACTAGTCTAAGGAGGAATTCACTGTGAGTTATGTAGGCGAAACATTAATGAACCTCCTACATCAGACAGCCTTTTTCAACCTGACATGGGGCAATTATGTCATGATCGCTGTGGCTTTATTGTTCCTGTATCTTGCAATTAAGAAAGGCTTTGAGCCGTTACTGTTAGTACCGATCGCGTTTGGTATGCTCCTGGTAAACATTTACCCGGATATTATCGCAAGCCCGGAACAGACAAGCAATGGCGTGGGCGGTTTACTTTATTACTTTTATACATTGGATGAGTGGTCAATCCTTCCATCCCTGATCTTCATGGGTGTTGGTGCGATGACAGACTTCGGTCCGCTGATTGCCAATCCGAAAAGCTTCCTTCTCGGAGCAGCTGCGCAGCTTGGTATCTACGTTGCTTACTTCCTTGCAATCTTCCTTGGATTCAACGGAAAAGCAGCAGCAGCGATCTCCATCATCGGTGGAGCAGATGGTCCTACCTCCATTTTCCTTGCCGGAAAGTTAGGACAGTCGGGACTGATGGGACCGATCGCTGTGGCGGCATATTCCTATATGGCACTTGTGCCGATCATCCAGCCGATGGCGATCAAAGCGGTTACGACAAAGAAAGAACGCATGATCCGCATGCCGTATGAGCCGGGAAAAGTAAGCCGGTTCACAAGAATCGCTTTTCCGATCATTGTAACATTTGTCGCAGGACTTGTCGCTCCGGCGTCGGTTGCTCTTGTAGGATTCCTGATGTTCGGAAATCTGATCCGTGAATGCGGCTGCTTAAACAGCCTTTCCGAAACAGCGCAGACGACACTCGCGAACCTGATCACACTTGTTCTCGGAATCACGATTTCTTTCTCCATGAAAGCGGATCAGTTCGTAAGCTTACAGACACTGATGATCATGGGACTTGGACTTTTCGCTTTTATTTTTGACTCCATCGGCGGCGTCGTGTTTGCGAAATTCTTAAATCTGTTCAGCAAGAACAAAGTGAACCCGATGGTCGGAGCAGCAGGAATCTCCGCATTCCCGATGTCTGCCCGTGTCATTGAGAAGATGGGAATTGCGGAGGACAAAACAAACCATCTTCTGATGCATGCCATCGGAGCGAACGTATCCGGTCAGGTCGCATCTGCGGTTGCCGGCGGAATCATCCTTGGATTCTTTATGTAGGAGGTCTGGACTATGAATGTAAATATAATGCTTGCTTTAGGGATCATGTGGAAGGGAATGCTTGGAATCTTCGTTGTGATGGGGATCCTGGCGCTCGTTGTTTATCTCCTCACGAAGGTGGGAGAACGTTAGCTCACCATCCCGCCTGCCATCCCGCTCAATGTGCACATGGCGAGGACAGAGAGGAGCCTTTTCGTGTCTTCCGTGACACCGTCCTTCTGGGCGAGGGACATGAGATATAAAAACAGAAAATATAAGCTTCCGAGGACCAGGCCCCAGAAAAAACGCCTGGTCCTCATTGTTTTTCCGGCGATCATGCCGCCAAAAAAGCAGGAGAGGATATAGACTGCGCAGACAGCGAGATTGACCTGGTTTTCCGGGAGGCGGAACTTAAAAAGGGCGAAGGACAGTATCGCCAGAAGAATTCCGGAGAGGATATAAGTTACGATCAGGGCGCGTACCATGCGCCATACCGGGTTTGTCTGCATGAGAAAACTCCTTTCTTGAAGGATGTACTCCGGGAGTCTTTCCGGAACTCATAAAATCGGGAACAGAAAGATTCTGAGAGGACATCATGGTGTGGGCGTTTGCTTTATACAGGATATGTGAGGAAAGGCCATGCATATGCATCGCGCGGCTGATCTTGTAACTGATGAGCCGATTTGGCTGAAAAAAGCACCCGGATATTTTTCCCTTGTGGCTGCCGGACATGATCGGGAAGCTGCCTGCGGCATGTTATGCGGATAAAAAGTGGATATCCGTACCGGATTTTCCTGCATCACGGCAATAAAATCCGTTGCATAATAGAAAATCGTATGGTATAATTTCATTTAAATTCGGGGTATTATGCCCACGATAAGAGAACAGGAGGAAATGATACCATGAAGCATGTAAAGACTTTAAGTTCCAACACTTTAAAGAACAGCATGAAGAAGGGCGGCTGCGGCGAATGCCAGACATCCTGCCAGTCTGCGTGCAAAACATCCTGCACAGTAGGAAACCAGAGCTGTGAAAACAGCAACCGCTAATGCGGGGCTTCGAATAAACGGAAGTTTTTAAAGAGACCCCTACGGTCGTATGATTGTAGGGGCTATTTCTTGTCTGATCAAAGAATCTGCCGGTGACGGGTTTCCCGGACAGCGATGCCGGGAAAGCCGCCACTGACAGACCACAAAGGGCAGGTAAGAAAGAAGTCAGGAGACCATCAGATCGTGACTGTAATCGGGAAGAGACGGAACAGTCACCTGAAAATTAAGACAGTAGGAGAAAGTTAGCTTTGATACATCAGTATATAAATAATGGATACCATATTGTTTTGGACGTAAACAGTGGATCGGTTCATTCCGTGGATGCGCTGCTCTACGATGCCGTGGAGGTTCTCGCGAAGATCGTCCCGGATATGGAAAAACCGATGCCTCTCACGGATGACCAGAAAAAAGCAGTGAGAGAAGCACTGGTCTGTAAGTACTCTGCAGAAGATATTGAGGATGCGCTCTCCGATATTCAGGAGCTCATCGACGCGGAGGAGCTGTTCGCTGCGGATATTTACAAAGACTATGTGATCGATTTCAAGAAACGTCAGACGGTCGTGAAGGCACTCTGCCTTCATATTGCCCATGACTGCAACCTTGCCTGCAAGTACTGCTTCGCAGAGGAAGGCGAGTACCATGGACGCCGCGCCCTCATGAGCTTTGAGGTCGGAAAGAAGGCACTGGATTTCCTGATCGCAAACTCCGGAAACCGCATCAACCTTGAGGTTGATTTCTTTGGCGGCGAGCCGCTTATGAACTGGAACGTTGTAAAACAGCTTGTGGAATACGGACGTTCCCAGGAGAAGGAGCACAATAAGAAATTCCGCTTTACACTGACAACAAACGGCGTACTCTTAAACGATGAGATCATGGAGTTCTGCAACAGGGAAATGAGCAACGTGGTCTTAAGTCTTGACGGACGTCCGGAGGTCAATGACCGGATGCGTCCGTTCAGAAATGGTAAGGGAAGCTACGAACTTATTGTTCCGAAATTCCAGAAATTCGCGAAATCACGCGGCGAGAAGGATTATTTCGTCCGCGGAACCTTCACAAGAAACAACCTGGATTTCGGAAACGATGTCCTCCACTATGCGGATCTCGGCTTTGAGAAGCTTTCTATGGAGCCGGTAGTTGCAGCTCCGGAAGAGCCGTACTCCATCCGTGAGGAAGATCTTCCGCAGATCATGGATGAGTATGACAGACTCGCAAAAGAGTTTGTAAAGCGTCAGAAAGAGGGAAGAGGATTCAAATTCTTCCACTTCATGCTTGATTTAAGTCAGGGACCGTGTGTTGCGAAACGTCTGTCCGGCTGCGGTTCAGGAACCGAGTATCTTGCGGTAACTCCTTGGGGAGATTTATATCCGTGCCACCAGTTCGTTGGAAATGAAGAGTTCCTGCTTGGAAACGTGGATACCGGCGTGGTCAACACGAAGGTGCGCGATGAATTCAAGCTCTGCAACGTATACGCGAAAGAAAAATGCAAAAACTGCTTTGCGAGATTCTACTGAAGCGGCGGCTGCGCGGCAAATTCCTTCAACTTCCACGGCAGCATTACGGATGCCTACGATATCGGCTGCGAGATGCAGAAAAAACGTATCGAGTGCGCGATCATGATCCGCGCTGCTTTAGCGGAGGACGAGGAAAACAACTAAATTGATCATAGCGGTCAGGGGGCGGAAAGCCCTGGACTGTTATTGTAAGGATGACGGAGGCGGTGCTTACGGCGGACTCCGGAATCAAGAGGGACAAAAAGCCTTTTGAACCTCGAAATCATATCAAGAAGGAGATTTTATCATGAAGAGCAACAAAGGAAAGGGACTGCTCGGCCTCCTGGGACTGCTCGTTGTACTCGGTATCTTCGGATTTTTCGGCTATGATACTCTTCAGAAGAGTAAGCTGGTCACCGATGAGAACGGAGTAACTTCCCAGAATGGCGGAATCAAGCTCGGTCTGGATCTGGCAGGCGGCGTCAGCATTACCTACCAGGCGAAGGAAGAAAATCCGAGCGCCGAGGATATGTCCGATACCCAGTACAAGCTGCAGCAGAGAGTACAGAACTACAGCTCTGAGGCAGAGGTTTATCAGGAAGGCGGAAACCGTATCAATGTTGATATTCCGGGTGTCACAGACGCGAACAAGATCCTGGAAGAGCTCGGTAAGCCGGGATCCTTACAGTTCTATGATGAGAACTGGAACGTTGTACTGGAAGGAACCGATGTAGCTTCTGCGAAAGCTGTGATCTATAAAGACCAGCAGACAGGAAACAATAACTATGAAGTAGCGCTTACATTTACGGATGAAGGTACTAAGAAATTCGCAGATGTGACAGCAGCGAACGTCGGCAAGAAGATCGCGATCGTTTACGATAACGTGATGTACTCCAACCCGACCGTACAGCAGGCGATCACAGGAGGACAGGCCTCTATCTCCGGCATGACTTCCTATGAAGAGGCTGAGAATCTTGCGTCCACGATCCGTATCGGTTCCCTTTCCCTGGAACTGGAGGAACTCCGTTCCAACGTGGTAGGCGCGAAACTTGGTCAGGAAGCGATCACGACAAGCTTAAAGGCCGGCGCGATCGGTTTCGGAATCGTATGCGTATTCATGATCGTAGTTTACCTCATCCCGGGTCTTGCGGCATCCCTTGCACTCTGCCTCTATGTGGCATTGATGCTGATCCTGCTCGCGGCCTTTGAGGTTACATTAACACTTCCGGGTATTGCCGGTATCATCCTTTCCATCGGTATGGCGGTTGATGCGAACGTCATCATCTTCACCCGTATCAAGGAGGAGATCGGTCTCGGAAAGACCGTTCATTCCGCAATCAAGACAGGTTTTGCGAAAGCGTTATCCGCCATCGTCGATGGTAACGTGACAACACTGATCGCAGCGGCTGTTCTTTACTGGAGAGGCTCCGGTACAGTTAAGGGCTTCGCTACAACACTTGCCCTTGGTATCGTTCTTTCCATGTTCACAGCACTTTTCGTTACAAAGTTCACACTGAACACCCTGTATAACCTTGGATTCCAGGATCAGAAGTTCTACGGCATCAGAAAAGAGAAGAAGGCGCTCAATTTCCTCGGAAAGAGAAATATCTGCTTTATCATCTCTGCTGTTATGATCCTCGCAGGCGTTGCGGGAATGGTAATGAACAAGTCTTCCATCGGAAACGCGTTCAATTACTCCCTTGACTTCCAGGGCGGTACCTCCACAAGCGTGACCTTCAATGAGGACATGTCTCTGGATAGAATCTCAAGCGAGGTCGTTCCGGTAGTCGAATCCATCACAAACAGTGCGGATACGCAGACACAGAAGGTTGCGGGAACAAACGAGGTGATCATCAAGACAAGAACCTTAAGCGTGGAAGAACGTCAGGCATTAGACGAGGCACTTGTTGAGAACTTCGGTGTTGATGAGTCAAAGATCACTGCAGAGAGCATCTCCGGTGCAGTAAGTGCTGAGATGAAGCGCGACGCGGTTATGGCTACAGCGATCGCTACCGTATTTATGCTTCTCTATATCTGGGTACGATTCAAGGATATCCGCTTCGCTGCAAGTGCTGTTTTAGCTCTGGTCCATGACGTATTGGTTGTAGTTGCATGCTACGCCCTCGCAAAGTGGTCCGTTGGCTCCACAGCGATCGCCTGCCTGCTTACTATCGTCGGATACTCTATCAACGCGACGATCGTTATCTTCGACCGTATCCGTGAGAACATTAAGCTCATGGGACCGAAGGCATCCACCGTTGATATTGTAAATACAAGTATCACCCAGACCTTCACACGAAGCATCAATACATCCCTGACGACCTTTGTCATGGTATTTGTTCTGTTCATCATGGGCGTATCTTCCATCCGTGAGTTCGCACTCCCGTTAATGGCAGGTATCATCTGTGGTACCTACTCTTCCGTATGCCTGACAGGCGCTATGTGGTATGTTATGACTACAAAGAAGCAGAAGAAGGACGCAGTTGAAAAGCAGGCAAAAAAGGATGCTGAGAAAGCAGCAAAGGAAGCGAAGAAATCCGGAAAATAATTTTCGGGACTAATTTATAAGGCAAGAAAAATATGAAATATAAGATTCTGGCAAAAGACGGACGTGCCAAACGGGCTGACGTAGAGACAGTCCACGGCACGATCCACACGCCGGTATTCATGAATGTAGGAACTGTCGCCGCGATCAAGGGCGCTGTGTCCACCGATGACCTTCGCGGGATCGGGACACAGGTGGAACTTTCCAACACCTACCATCTTCATGTCCGGACCGGCGATAAGCTGATCAAAGAGCTCGGCGGACTTCACAGGTTCATGAACTGGGACCGTCCGATCCTCACCGATTCCGGTGGATTCCAGGTATTTTCCCTCGCCGGACTCAGAAAGATCAAGGAAGAGGGCGTCTACTTCAACTCCCACATCGATGGTCATAAGATCTTCATGGGACCGGAGGAGAGCATGCAGATCCAGTCAAACCTTGGTTCCACCATCGCGATGGCATTCGATGAGTGCGCTCCGCATCCGTGTACCAGAGAATACATGGAGAATTCTGTCGCGAGAACTACAAGGTGGCTGGCGAGATGCCAGGCGGAGATGGCGAGATTAAATTCCCTGCCGGATACCGTCAATAAGGAACAGCTTCTGTTCGGCATCAATCAGGGCGGAACCTTCGAGGATATCCGGATCGCGCATGCAGATACGATCTCGAAGATGAACTGCGACGGCTACGCGGTCGGCGGACTTGCGGTCGGTGAGAGTCACGAGGAGATGTACCGTATCCTCGATGCGGTGGTTCCGCATCTCCCGGGAGAGAAACCGACTTATCTGATGGGCGTCGGAACCCCGGCGAACATCCTTGAGGCGGTGGACCGCGGCGTCGATTTCTTCGACTGTGTTTACCCGACAAGAAATGGCCGTCATGGTCATGTATATACAAACCACGGAAAGATCAACCTGTTTAATGAGCAGTTTTCAAAGGATATGCGCCCCATCGAAGAGGGATGCCAGTGTCCGGCCTGCCGCTCATACAGCAGGGCCTATATCCGCCATCTCCTGAAGGCAAAAGAGATGCTCGGAATGCGCTTATGCGTGCTCCACAATCTTTACTTCTACAATACGATGATGACGGAGATCAGGGAAGCTATCGAGAACCACTGCTACGCCGAGTACAAAGAGAAAAAGTTGGAGGGCGTAACAGGGAACTATAAAGACAAGGTATAAGAAAAGGAGGTGCAACGGATATGACTAACAGCCCGGCATTTGGGATTGGATATATTGTTTTAATCTTTGCTTTCATGTACTTCATTGCGATCAGACCGCAGCAGAAGGAAAAGAAAAAAATGCAGGAACTGATGGCAAGCATCGCAGTCGGTGACAGCGTGCTGACATCCAGCGGATTCTACGGAGTGATCATTGATATGACAGACGATACCGTTATCGTTGAGTTTGGCAACAATAAGAACTGCCGTATCCCGATGCAGAAGCAGGCGATCGTCCAGGTTGAAAAACCGGAGGCGTAAGACCTGAAAACAGAAAAAAGAGGTTCATTTCCGATTATCTGGAGATGAACCTCTTTTTTATGCTCGGAAGAAATTTCCGGTTTCTACTGTGGCGTTGCGTTTCTTCCTTCGTCCTCAAAGTATTTCTTTAATTCTTCAAATTCCCGTGCATATTTCGTGGAAACAGCGGTTGGGTTGGAGCGGATTCTTTCTTTGCGGAAACGGCGGCGTTCCTTTCGGAGTGCAGCGAGGCGGGACTCGCGTTCCTTTAACATTTCGGCGAGCTGTTCCGCAGATTTCCCGCGGAGCGCTTCCAGATGGATTCCGGTAAGGTCTTTCAGACTGTCGAGCTTTCCTCCGGCCTTTGCCTTTAATTCCTCAAGGCTGACATTGGAGAGATCGCGGATGGAATCTGCGGCGGATCCGGCCTTCTCGCGAATCATGGACATACCGGCAGCCGGTTTTTCCTTGATGGATCCCAGTTTTGTACTGGCTTTTTCCCGGAATTCTTCCATACTCATTCCGGTGAGAGCCGCAGCCTGAATTCTTTTTGCCTCGATCTGATCCAGCAGTTCTTCTTTGGCGGCCTGCAAGCGGTCTTCGGTATTCATCTTGAGAAGAGCGCGCTGTACCTGAAGATTGTCAAGTTCCGCACGGAGCTTCTGCATAGCTTCCAGGGACTTTCCGAAGGCAAGTGCTTCCTTCGTGCAGACGATGGAATCGTAAACAAAGAGCACAGTCACAAAAAATACGAAAAACAGATCCCAGTAGAGCGGCATCGCGAGGACAGCCCGCGCGATGGGCTTATGGATCAGGTGTGTCATAAAGATCGTCAGAAATCCCCAGGCGATGGAGGAGCTGAGACAGATATATCCGTGAAGGTTAAAGGGCTGGTTGCGGTAATCCCAGTAGCGGACTCTGAAAAGACGTTCCATCACATATCCGGTCACATACTCCAGAGCCGTGGCACCGATAACGCCGGAGATATAGGTGAGGATCAGGCTGTCCTGAAACGGGAGAGATACCCATAACATCATGACTGCGCCGCTTCCGTATAACGGCAGCATCGGTAGCCGCAGAAAGCCGCGGTTCACGAAGCGCTTCTGTTTTAAGGAAACATAGGTGGACTCGAAGATCCATCCAAAGAAACAGTATAGATAAAAAAACGTAAGCCATTGATACCAGGTGTAAGTGTACATAGATCTCCTCTCGGTTGTAAATTCAGATTATCCATATCATACGACAGGAATGAAGAAATGGCAAGGCGCAACGGGAGAACGGGCATGGAAAAAGCAAACAGATGTGAAAACAGCCGCCCTGGATATGACCGGGACGGCTGTTTTGTCAATTGACTTATTGTAAAAGTATCTGGCTGTCTGCTGTATCCTTAATACGGACGGTTAAGCAATGGGGCAATTACTGAAGATTTTTATATACCTCAAAACTTGGCTTTTTATTTCCGTTTACATCAATATAATTCCACCCTCGTGTAATGAACCGCAGTGCAGGGACAACACCGGTGAACAGCGTCCTGCATCCGGGTAATGTTATTACATTTACTATACCGTGAGATGGAATGAAAGTCAATGGAATGGGAAGCGTCGATAGAAGTGTGAAAAAATGCGGAGATCATGGGCAAAAAAAATAGGAACCGCAGCCGTTCCTGCAGTCCCTAAGGGGAGTATGGAAAGTATCAATTTTTTAGGGGGACCTGCCAGAGTTGCCTCCGACAGGTATGAGTATGAAAAAGCTTTGTGTGTTCAAGTGTAACACTTGAAACAAAGGCAGGTTATCCTTTCGGATAACGTAATTGTATTATAATGACAAAATGTGTCTAAATTGTGAGTAAAAAATTAAAAGATAGTAAATTTACTTAACGAATCATGAAGAAACGTGTCTAAATATAGCTTAAAATGCTGCGGAGACAGATCATGAATTCCATGACACGGAATTACCAGAGACCTGCCGCAATATTGCCGAAGTTTGGCGGGAAAATTAAACTTAAATGAGTCCTAAACGTCTGGTATACTATAAGAAAGATGTGATCCGGCTGCGTGCAAATTCTGGAATGAAATATGCTGACAGACGGGGTCTTTACCAAATGAGAGAAGGACGGGGAGGTTCACTATGAAGAAAGAGAGAATGATATTCGTACCCGCAGCATTCCTTATGACGGCAATGCTGGCATTTCCGGCAATGGCATCGGAGAAGATCGAGGAGGTTACGATCGACATCAATGCAGTGCTGACAGCTTCAGACAATCTTGAGGTGGAAGCGGAGGTATCGGATGACGGCTGTTATGTGGATGAGATCTCCATTACCAACGAGCCGAGCGGAGACTGGAATGATGATACGAAGCCGAAGGTTAAGATTACGATCGGTGCCGAGAGTGACTACGCGTTTTCGTCCGGACTGAGCAAATCAGATGTATATCTTGGAAATGATGAACAGAAGGTGACATCGGTGACAAGAAGTACATCAAAATTGTATGTATATGTGACACTTCAGCAGATCTCGGATATTGATTCGGAGTATGATGATGAAGATTATGATCTGGATGTCTATGATCTCTCCTGGGACGACAGCTATGGCGGAGTTGCATATTGGGAAGGAACAGAATATGCAAAGAAATATCAGGTCCGTTTATACCGCGACGGGGACAGCGTAGGTTCCGCATACATGACGACAAACAACTATTATAATTTCTGCGGATCATTCACAAAAGAAGGCAGTTATACATTTAAAGTTAAGGCAATCCGCGGAAGTGATGAGAGCAGCTGGAAAGAGTCTGAGCCGAAGGATGTAGACCGGGATGGAGCCGCTGCAATCTATGCGAACCGGAACGCGGCGTCTGCGTACTATGGAAACGGTACTTCCGGTTCGGGGAGCCAGACAAGCGGAAGTACGACCGGTTCAGTGAATGGCGCATGGCTCCGCGACAGCAATGGCTGGTGGTGGTGCAATCCGGATAAGACATACCCGGTGGCGAACTGGAAGCTGATCAACCATGTATGGTATTATTTTAACCAGCTCGGCTATATGGCAGAAAACCAGTGGGTCCTCAATAATAACCAGTGGTATTTCTGCGGCTCTGGCGGGGCGATGGTGAAAAATCAGTGGGTGCAGACGAACGGCGCGTGGTATTACTGTGGAGAATCCGGCGCGATGCTCACGAGCCAGATGATCGGCGGACAATATTATGTTGACAGGAATGGCGTGTGGGTGCAGTAAAAAATTTTAAAAACCCCTTTAAAAACAAAGGCCTTTCGTATATAATAAAAACTGATATTTCGCGTCCTGTTGAGACTGACGGAGGTATCCGGTCCGGATATCTGTTTGCAAAGCAGCTGGGAAAACAACAGGGTTTTCTTATATATGGGAAATAGAGAGAAGCGAGGCGCGTCCCGGACGACGGGATGCGGAAATAGATTCAGGAGATATTCAGTTAGAAAGACAGGAGGAAGACGACAATGATGATGTCTAATGACATTGGAATTGACTTGGGTACCGCCAGCATCCTTGTTTATATTAAAGGAAAAGGCGTTGTTTTAAAGGAACCGTCCGTAGTAGCACTGGACAGAGAGACGAATAAAGTAATTACCTTCGGTGAGGAGGCGCGTCTGATGATCGGACGTACTCCGGGTAATATCGTTGCGGTA
>OGEU01000899.1_pt1 | contig 27627 bp, 28 predicted proteins | sample 1570651 | NCBI WGS metagenome assembly OGEU01 (sample SAMEA2582129, study PRJEB24529) | metagenome | biome: Human gut stool | place: China | collected 2011 | reverse complement strand
ATTGATGGATATTTCGATTATGTCGTGCCGCCATTAGAGGGATTCTGGTGGCAGGATGGAGTATCCGGAATTGATTATGCTCGTAAGGAAGATTTTAAGTGGATCTCTGTTATTCGATTGCCGGATTTTGTTACCAGGGAAGATTTCGACTGGGCTGTCAGGAAAGCTACGGCAAAGAAAAAGCAGGATTTTTCTAAGGCTGAGTTTTTTTCCTATGAGGAAGGTCTGTGTGTACAGTGTATGCATATCGGAGCGTATGACGATGAGCCTGTTACGGTAGATGCAATGCACAGGTTTATGGAAGAACAGGGATACGCATTGGATATAACGGATCGGAGAATGCACCACGAGATTTATCTGAGCGATGCGAGGAAAGTAGCGCCGGAGAAGTTGAAGACTGCAATCAGGCATCCGATAAAGAGAGCCTAAGGGTGTGGAGGAAAATAATATGGCATCAACAAAAGAGTATTTGGATTTTGTTATGGAACAATTATCAGGACTGGATGAAGTCAGCAGCAGGGCAATGATGGGCGAATACATCCTTTATTACCGTGGAAGGATTTTTGGTGGAGTATATGATGACAGACTTTTGGTGAAGCCGGTTCCGATGGCATTGAGGCTGATGCCGGATGCCGAGATGGAACAGCCGTATCATGGCGCTAAGGAAATGATTTTGGTTGATAATGTAGATGATCGGCAGTTTTTGTGTGAACTGGTTGAGAGTATGTGGGAAGAATTGCCGGAAAAGAAAAAGAAGAATATACATTAAGAACTAAGACTTGACAAAATCAAACCAATACTCTATATTTAGCAGTGGAGATTCTATACCAAAAAACAGAAAACGTGAATGCGCAAATGAAGCTCAAACCCTTGTGGTTTGGGCTTTTTCTAATTTTGATAGAAACTTGAGAACAATAATTTTCAAAAAGTCAATTATCAATTTGTAATGTTTTTTGAAGGAAAAAGTTCACAAAAGCATTTAGGCAATATTTACAAATTTTTTGAAAAAGGAATAGTTTCGCAAGAGTAACAGAGTGGCAATCGAGTAATATCGGTTGCTTTTTTGTTGCCCAATTTTAGAGATTGTCGATTGCCCCCGGAAGAATGATTTCTAAAAATTACAAATTTGAAAAGAAATGGAGGAAAAGAAAAGTGAAAGAGTATTCAAAAGGAATTTATGTAAAATTCAAACCGGAAGAGGTGGAGATACTGCATAATCGAATGAAGGAAGCTGGAGTTCAAAACATGAGTGCATATATCAGAAAGATGGCATTGAACGGATATGTGATTATTCCTAAGTGGCCAGATCTGGATCAGGTAATATCCTTGCATTCAAGGATTAGTAATAATCTCAATCAGTATGCAAGGAAAGCAAATGAAACCGGAAGACCTAACAAGCTGTACCTTAAGAAAATGTTTTGAGAAATAGCCATACCGTAAAAATCAAAATACAAAAGATGGAGAAATCACAATTAAGAATTTTGATTTTGACGCATACAGACTTTTGGTATTTACAGGTTTTGAACAGTAAAAATCAAAATCTTATAAGACTAATAATAACAATACTAATTTTAATAATATCTATCTTATCAGGAAGTGAAGAAACATCACTATGGATGGGATACGATGGATTTCAATGACAATGTCAGAAAGGATTTTAATTATGGTTAAGAATAAAGTGGTTTTAAAAGAAAGAGATGTATGGAGCAATTTAGTAAATTTTATTGGAGAAATGGTGGCAAAGTATGCGGAAGCAATGGACTTGGATAATTTGCCTGATCCGTATTTTTATCTTCGTAAGGAAAGAATAAGACAGTTGTACACGGAGCTATATAAAGAGAAGAATATAACAAAGTTCAGAAATACAAAAATCTCTATTGAAAGAAAAGTTGCAGCATGATACTATAACCGTATAGACGGATGAACAAATTTATAAATACGGATATGTACGGAATGTTGATGGAGGAAAAATCATGATTATCAGTGAAAGAATTTTTTGTGTGATGGAGCAGAAGAACATAACGCAGTTGGAACTCTCAAGAAGGACCGGGATTGCAACAAGTAACATCAGTGACTGGAAGAAGAAAAAGACGAATCCCAAAGCGGACTGTCTGTTGTCTATATGTGATGCATTGGAGATTACTCCCGAACAGCTTTTGACTGGAAAAGGAATTGATCCGGAATATAAAGATGCAGATATGGATTATGAAGTTACCAGGTCGGATATTAAGATTTTAAAGCAGATTCACAGCCTTGGAGATGCGCAGTATAAAAGATTGATGGCGTATATGAAAGCCTTGCAGAAGTTGGAACAGATGGAGAACATGGTGGAGGAATAGAGATGGCAAATAAAATAGTTAGGGAAATTATTCACGCAAAAGGAATTGATATTGGGATTTACACGAAAGATTTTGAAAATGAATATATTTCGTTGACAGATATTGCAAAATATAGAAATGATAATGATCCCAGATTTGTCATTCAGAACTAGATGCGAAACAGAAATACAGTTGAGTTTTTGGCTGTTTGGGAAGAACTTCATAATCCAGATTTTAACCGTGTGCAATTCGAGGCGGTTAGAAGTGAGGCAGGATTAAACAGGTTTGTTATGACGCCAACCAAATGGATTGAACAGACCAATGCTATTGGAATAGTGTCAAAAGCAGGCAGATATGGTGGAGGAACTTATGCACATAGCGATATTGCAATGGCATTTGCTACATGGATTTCTCCGGAATTTCAACTGTATATTATGAAAGATTACCGCAGGTTAAAACAAGATGAAAATAGTCGATTTTCATTGGACTGGAACTTGAACAGGGCTTTATCAAAGGTGAACTACCGTATTCACACGGATGCGGTGAAGGAAAATTTGATTCCACCAGAGCTAACACCAGAACAGATTGCTTATACATATGCCAGTGAAGCAGATCTTTTAAATGTTGCTTTATTGGCAATCAGGCAGATGGATACATTAGCCAGTATCAATTTATCAGCGGTTTCGGCACTTCCTGGAGGTGATATATAAATTGAAGAAAGAAAAAATCAAAGTATATTTATACACCCGTGTTTCCACAACCATGCAGATAGATGGTTATTCTCTGGATGCACAGAAAACAAAAATGAAAGCGTTCTGCGACTATAATGAATATGAAATTGCCGGTGAGTATGAGGATGCTGGAAAATCCGGCAAATCAATAGAGGGAAGATTTGCCAATAAGTAAAGGGGATACACTCCATGCCCGAACAGTCCAACAAAGCTGCAAGTCCGCCAATTAAAGCAGAAAAGCCATTGCAAAACGTATAGAAGACCGCCCAAATCAGAAAATAAACATTCACCATGCCAAACTCTGCACCATGTCTGAGCCGTCCAACAAAGCCGCAAGTCCGCCAATCAAACCCGAACAGCCACCCTCCTCATGCAAAAAATATGCCTGTCAGATGCGTTAAGTAACATGGGTATCTGACAGGCATATTTTTTTGCTTATACGTTGAAGCGGAACAAAATGACATCGCCGTCTTTTACAACATATTCTTTTCCTTCCAGACCGACAAGTCCTTTTTCCTTGGCGGCTGTATAAGAACCGCAGTCCAATAAATCCTGATAGTTGACAACTTCGGCACGGATGAAGCCGCGTTCAAAATCGCTGTGGATTTTTCCGGCAGCCTGTGGCGCTTTCGTACCTTTAACGATTGTCCATGCACGGGTTTCGGTTTCACCGGCAGTTAAGTAACTGATCAGACCGAGGATACGGTAACTTGCGGCAATCAGCTTATCAAGACCGGAAGAACTGATGCCTAAGTCTTCTAAGAACATTTTCTTTTCGTCATCATCCAGTTCGGAGATTTCCTGTTCAATCTGCGCGCAGATAACGAAAACTTCGCAGTTTTCCTTTGCTGCAAATTCACGTACAGAAGCTACATATTTGTTGGAAGCACCGTCATCCGGTAAATCATCTTCTGTAACATTGGCAGCAAAGATGACCGGTTTTGCTGTTAATAAGTTATATTCTTTCATGAGTGCTGCTTCATCATCGTCTTCCAGTTCAAAATTCTTAGCCAGATTTCCGGCTTCAAGGAAAGCAATCAGACGTTCAATTAAATCACATTCTTTTAAAATTTCTTTATTGTTGTAAGCTGCTTTTTTCTGTTTTGCAAGACGTCTTTCCAGAATTTCGATATCTGAAAAGATTAACTCCAGATTAATCGTTTCAATATCACGGAGCGGGTCGATAGAACCGTCTACATGGACAATATTGGAATCTTCAAAACATCTGACAACGTGAACAATGGCATCAACTTCACGGATATTGGCAAGAAACTGGTTTCCAAGACCTTCACCCTTAGAAGCCCCCTTTACAAGCCCTGCGATATCAACGAATTCGATGACGGCAGGGGTAATCTTTGCAGAATTGTATAATGCTGCAAGCTTGTTTAAACGTTCATCCGGAACGGCAACGACACCTACATTCGGGTCAATGGTGCAGAACGGGTAGTTGGCAGATTCAGCGCCAGCTTTTGTTAATGAGTTAAAAAGCGTACTTTTGCCGACATTTGGCAAACCTACAATACCGAGTTTCATAAAATCTCTATCTCCTTTGTTTTTATGGGGATTTCCCCTGATTTTTAAAAATGTCAGATACAACCGTATATTTTACTATAAAAAAGCATTGAATTCAACATGGTAGTGCCAACTTTAGAAAAAAATGAAATCTTTCCGATAGGCAGGTACAACAAAAAAGCAGTCATCAGGGTGCAGAATACGCGGAAGATGTCAAATCTGGTGGATAACTTTCAGACAGGCGGAAAAACTGTGAATTTAATGCGTTAAATTCTAAAAAAACACTTGTATTTTTCCACAAATAAGTATAGAATTGACTCTAAAATGGTGGAAAGTGGTGGCAAATGGTAAAAAGTGGTAGACGGAGGAATAACAATCATGTTTATGGGTGAATACAACCATACAATTGATGGTAAGGGACGAGTCATTGTTCCTGCAAAGTTCCGCGATGCCTTAGGGGACGGTTTTGTCGTAACCAAGGGATTAGACGGCTGCCTTTTTGTTTATCCGCCGGATGCATGGCAGGCATTTGAAGAAAAGCTTCAGTCGCTGCCGCTGACCAATAAAAACTCCAGACAGTTTGCACGTTTTTTCCTTGCAGGAGCGGCATCCTGTGAAGTTGATAAACAGGGAAGAATTCTTCTGCCGCAGGTTCTTCGTGAATTTGCGGGACTTGAAAAAGAAGTTGTGATGGTCGGGGTTGCCAACCGCGTGGAAATCTGGAGTAAAGAACGCTGGCAGGAATGTATTGACAGCTATGATGACGATATGGATGAAGTGGCAGAGAATATGGAGAGTTTAGGATTTTCTATTTAGACTGCCCGTAAAAAGATGCGTTTTGAAAATGGAGAAAAACATGGAATTTAAACACAAGTCTGTATTATTGCAGGAAACGATTGACAATTTAAATATCAGACCGGATGGAATCTACGTGGACGGAACGCTGGGCGGTGGCGGACATTCTTATGAAATTGCCAGCAGGCTTTCATCCAAAGGAAGACTCATTGGCATTGATCAGGACGAGGCGGCAATTGCAGCAGCCGGTGAACGGTTAAAGCCGTTTGCAGACAGAGTCACCATTGTACGGAATAATTATTGTAATATGGATATGGTATTGAAGGACTTAGGAATTGAAAGAGTCGATGGGATTCTTTTGGATTTAGGCGTGTCTTCTTACCAGTTAGATACCGCAGAAAGAGGATTTACCTATAAGACGGATGCACCACTTGACATGCGTATGGACAGACGGCAGCAGATGACGGCAAAAGATATTTTGAATGAATACAGCGAAATGGAACTTTACCGCATTATCCGGGATTATGGTGAAGATAAATTTGCAAAGAATATCGCAAAGCATATTGTGGCAGCAAGAAGCGAAAAGCCGATAGAAACTACATTTGAGTTAAATGAAATTATCAAGGCGGCGATTCCAATGAAATGCAGGGCTGTTGGAGGACATCCGTCTAAGAAGACATTTCAGGCGATACGGATTGAACTGAATCATGAACTGGACGTATTGAATAATTCAATTGACAGCATGATTGAACATTTAAATGACAAAGGACGTTTCTGCATTATTACATTCCATTCGTTAGAAGACCGGATTGTAAAGGTGCAGTTTAAAAATAATGAAAATCCATGTACCTGCCCACCGGATTTCCCGGTGTGCGTATGTGGGAAAAAATCTAAGGGAAAAGTAATTACAAGAAAGCCAATTCTTCCGTCAGAAGAAGAGCTTGAAGAAAATAAAAGAGCAAAAAGCGCAAAGCTGCGTGTGTTTGAACGCAGGAGATAAGCTTAAAAGTGTGTAATGTTTTACAAACGTAAAAAAAAGTCAGCAGGGAGGAAAGTAAATGGCGCGCAAAAGTTATGGAAACACCATAAAGTATGAAAAAAGAACCGGTTATGTTCAGGGAAATACGGTAAGAAAACTGCAGGTAGCAGAACCTTATTCCAATGATCCGACAAGTATTGAACAGCTTGAGGAAGAACGAAAAAGAAAACGGGAACAGCAAAGAAAGATACGACGTGCCAATAAGATGAACTTTCTTTATACAGTGGCAGTAACGGCAGTGGTAGCTGTGATGTTCGGACTGTGCTACCAGTATCTGAATTTACAGTCTGAGGTAAAGACTAATGCAGCCGCAGTATCTGATTTGGAAATGCAGTTAAATACCCTGACCTCACAGAATGATGAACGTGAAGCACAGGCAGAAGCCGATATCGACTATGATGCAATTTATGATACAGCGGTCAATGAACTGGGAATGGTTTATCCGGCAAAAGGACAGGTTATCCGTTACGCAGCAGGCGAGAGTGAATATGTAAAGCAGTATCAGAATATTCCGAATGCAGACTAAAAAGATACATTGGAGATACATAAATGGTAGAAAGTAGTCAGGAACGTGCAAAACGAAATAAATACAGAAGAAAAAAAGCAATGCTCAAAAAAGTACACAAAAAAGCCGGCATTGCTTTTTTGTGTGTTATGGCAGCACTGGCAGTTTTAGCAGGAAGAATCGCATGGATTAATTATAATCACGGTGATGCATATTCCAAAGCTGTGTTAGACCATCAGACGTATACGTCAACAACAATTCCGTATAAGCGGGGACAGATTCTGACCTCGAATGGAAATATTCTTGCGTACAGCGAAAGAGTGTACAACCTTATATTAGATCCAAAGCTGGTGCTTTCTGATGAGAAGTATAAAGAACCGACCTTAAATGCGCTGGTACAGTGTTTTGGATTAAACCGTCAGGAATTGGAACAGACATTGGCAGTGAAGAAAGATTCCCAGTACGAGCGTCTGGCGATGGGACTGACTTCGGATGAGATTGCTGATTTTAAAGCACTTGTTGCAGATACAAAAAACAATCCGAATATCAAGGGTGTGTGGTTTGAAAATTCCTATGTCAGAAAATATCCATTTTCAACTATGGCATGTGATGTTGTTGGTTTTGCAAGTGCGGCAAACGGCGGTGAACTGGGACTGGAAAGCTATTATGATGATGAACTTTCAGGAACAGACGGCGTATCCTACAGTTATGTCAATGATAATCTTGATGTGCAGGAAACAACCAAAGATGCCGTAGACGGCAACAATATTGTGACAACCATTGACTATAATGTACAGCGGATTATTGAAAAACACATTGCGGCATATAATGAAGAAAAGCCGTCCAGTGCAACAGCGGTACTGGTAATGAATCCGAACAACGGAGAAGTGCTCGGCATGGCGAGTTATCCGTATTTTGACCTGAACAATCCAAGAAGTCTTGAAAGTTCGTATTCCCAGGAACAGCTGTCAACGATGTCCGATGAAGACATGACAAATTCGTTGTATAAAATCTGGAGAAATTACTGTATTTCAGAAACCTTTGAACCGGGTTCGACCTTTAAGCCGTTCACCGTCGCTTCGGGACTGGAAGAGGGCGTAACATATGACGGGGATGTCTTTTACTGTAACGGTTATGAAGAAATCGGAGGTTATACCATCCGCTGTCATGTATACAATAAAACCGGCAAGCATGGGGATATTACACTGGAGCAGGCGCTGATGCAGTCCTGTAACCCTGCAATGATGGATATTGCCGCACGCCTTGGCGGTGTGAAATTCGCCCAGTACCAGAGACTGTTTGGTTTTGGCAGTAAGACAGGAATCGATCTTCCGTCAGAGGAAAACGGTATTATAAAAAAGAGCGATATGTCAGAAACAGACGTTGCAACCAATGCATTCGGACAGAATATCAATGTAACCATGATTCAGATGGGGGCAGCCTTTTCTTCTTTAATTAATGGTGGAAATTACTACCAGCCGCATATTGTAAAGCGTATTGAAAAAGATACGGGTGAAGTTGTAAAGACCTTTGAACCAACACTGGTGCGTCAGACAGTAACGGCTTCAACATCGCAGCTGCTGCGTAAGTATTTAAAATCCACGGTTGATGACGGACTTGCAAAAAAAGCAGGTGTTACCGGTTATTCAATAGGTGGTAAGACCGGTACGGCGCAGAAGGGCAAACGAGAGGATTTAAAATGGATTGTATCTTTCATCGGCTTCGCACCGGTGGATAATCCGCAGGTGATGGTTTATGTATTGATTGATGAACCGGACGGAACAACGGGAACGAGTGGAACTACTTCAGATACGCTGATTTTAAGCCATGATATTTTAGAGGAACTGCTTCCGTACATGAATATTTTCAAAGATGCAGAGGCAGAGCCGGTGGATGCAGCAGACAGTGAAGACGAAAATACAGTCAGCATTACCGTTCCGAATACCAATGTGCAGGATAGTACATCAGCAACACCATAAAAAAGTATAACTCCGGGCAGACGTTAATAAGATGTAATAACGTTTATCCGGAGTTATTTTTATGTGGAAACCGTGGGAAAATGAAAGCGAAACCCAAAGAATACGCAGACAGAAGGAACGTTACAGGGACGATAAGCGCTGGCAGATTATTGATGAGCGCAAAAACGACCCAATGGGCAGGCTGCATACAAGACACCGGAAAAAACTGATGATTTGTGGAGCCTGTGTGTTTCTGGCAATGCTGCTGCTGATTGGCAGACTGGGCTATGTCATGATTTTTCAGGCACAGTATTATCTTTCAAGAGCTGAAGAACTGCATGAGCGGGAACGTGTGATTAAGGCATCCCGCGGAAGAATATTAGATACCAATGGCATTGTGCTGGCCGATAATAAAACAGTCTGTACGATTTCCGTTATTCACAGCCAGATACAGGATGCCGAAGCGGTAATTCATATGCTGACATCTGAATTGGGACTGGATGAAGCACAGGTGCGTAAGCGCGTGGAAAAAGTATCGTCTATTGAGCGGATTCAGACCAATGTTTCCAAAGAAACCGGGGATAAAATCCGGGAATACAATATGGCGGGTGTCAAGGTCGATGAAGATTATAAGCGCTACTATCCGTATGAAACGCTGGCATCAAGAGTACTTGGCTTTACAGGCAGTGACAATCAGGGCATTTTAGGACTGGAAGCAAAATATGATGCCCTGCTTTCCGGTAACAGCGGTCAGATTCTGACACTGACGGATGCGTGGGGCATTGAACTGGAAGGGGCGGAAGAAAGCAGAAAAGAACCGGTTGCGGGCAGTGATTTATACACCAGTCTGGATTACAATATCCAGGCTTATGCGGAGCAGCTTGCAGACCGCACATTAGAAGCTAAAGGGGCAAAGCGTGTATCCATTATTGTGATGAATCCGCAGAATGGTGAACTGCTGGCGATGGTTAATGCACCGGAATATAATTTAAATACACCGTATGAATTAAATATAGAGATAACGGAAGAAGACAGCAGCAAATCAAAAATGGATTTACTCAATATGATGTGGCGGAATTTCTGCATTAATGATACCTACGAACCCGGCTCGGTCTTTAAAATGGTAACGGCAACGGCGGCACTTGAAACCGGTGTGGCACATTTAAGTGATTCCTATACGTGCGGCGGCAATACAAAGGTCGGGGATAGAACAATCCGTTGTCATAAAACAACGGGTCATGGTACACAGACCTTTACGGAAACTGTCATGAACAGGAGCGTTTCTGTCTGGAAAAATAAAATAAAGTCCGGGGGAAGAAATTTGTCGAAAAAAGTGAAATTGTGTCTTGTATTTTTAAATTTTCGTATTATACTGTCTATAGCCAGAAAATGAAAGAGGGAACTTAAAAATGAAAAGAGTGAAAAGACCAGAACTTCGTCTGCATGGACAAAAAGTGAGATTAAAAAAGAAACCGGTAATTCTTGCAGTATCCGTATTAGTACTGATTGTATTGCTGGTGTCCGTATCCGTTCATGCAGCTTCTAAAAAACATACCCAGAAAGTATCTGCGGGAGTGGCAGAGGAAACGGCTGCCGAAGAGAAGTTAAGCGAAGAAGAAACAACGACAGCTGAGGAAGAAACAACACAGGAGGCAACACTGCCCGAAGTGCAGACGACAACGGCGGCAGCACCGCAGACAGACGGTGAAGGAGAATATCCGGGATGCAAAAAAGTGTATCTGACATTTGATGACGGTCCAAGTCCGAATACAACCAGAATTTTAGATATTTTGGACCAGTATGGTGTCAAAGCAACATTTTTTACAATCTGCAGTCCGGGAGAAGAAAATGAAGAAAGCTTAAAACGGATTGTTTCAAGCGGCAATACGCTGGCAATTCACTCTGTTTCTCATGAGTATTCACAGGTGTATGCATCTATTGACAGCTTTAAAGAAGATGTTTTAGACATGCAGCAGTGGTTATATGAGCAGACCGGTGTGACAACGTGGTTTTACAGATTTCCGGGCGGTTCAAGCAATAAAGTAGCCAACTGCGATATTTCAGACTGTATCAATTTTTTGAATGAACAGGGATTTGTATACTTTGACTGGAATGTCAGTTCAGGGGATGCCAGTGCAAAATGTGTGGATAAGGATACCATTGTACAGAATGTCCTGTCTGAAATCGGAAGCCGTGAAGAATATGTGGTACTGATGCACGATGCCGGTGCAAAGACAACAACGGTGGAAGCACTGCCGGAAATTATCGAGTATTTACAGGCAAATGACTATATGATTCTTCCGATAACGGCAAATACAAAGCCGGTTCAGCACCGTCATTCATAATCGGGATTCTGCCTGCGTAGAATATAGTAAGTCTATACAGGCATGGAAATCCGGATGAATCAGGAAAATGAAAAAGCCATTATGCAGCTGCTCTTAGAAAAGCAGTATATTACGTATGAGGAGTGGTTTATGGCAGTGCAGTACATCGAAAGCGGTGCAGACAATGGGTGAGGAAAAAGTATTGTCTGGAATGCGTTGTGCCATTTACAACCGGTGTTCTACAACAGAGGAGGCACAAAACCGTGCCATTGAAACACAGGCGGCAGAGTCTGTGGAAATCGTACAGGCATTAGGCGGAGTAATCTGCTGTCAGTACATTGAACAGGAAAGCGGAACAACAACGAAAAAAAGAACGCAATATGCCAGTCTTATGGCGGATGTGCAGCAGGAGCGGATTGACTGCATTGTAATTAAGTCAATTGACCGTCTGATGCGCAACGCCGGGGACTGGCATGAATTTATTCAGCACATTACAGCACATCATGTCAGACTGTATCTGTATCTGGAAAGAAAGTTTTATGAGCCGCAGGATGCGTTTCTTTCCGGTATCAAAGCGCTCATTGCAGAGCAGTATTCCAGAGAATTAAGCCAGAAGGTTAATAATGCCCATAAAAGGCGGCAAAAGAAAATAGACGGGAAACTAACCGTCAACAATAATGTTTACGGCTACAGAAAAGAAAAAGACGGTTATAGAATAGAAGAAACGGAAGCCGTCTATATCCGCAGAATCTATGCGATGTCCGCAGGCGGTGCAGGCGGCAGGAAAATTGCAAAGGAATTGTATGCGATGGGCATGAGAAACCGCAAAAACGGTGCGGTCAGTGATGTGACCGTAAGACGTCTGATTCAGAATCCACTGTATAAGGGAACAGCTGTAATGCATAAAACGCATTATGATTTTGAATTAAAAAAACAGTGCTGCCTGCCAAAGGAGCAGTGGATTTATCATGAAAACAGAATCCCTGCAATCGTGAGCGAAAAGCTGTGGCAGGCGGCAAATGATGCGTTAAATGCCCGGAAAAGCAAAAGTCAGGCAAAAGAACAAAAAGAAAGAAGCCCGCTGCCGCAGCACTGCCTTAAAATCGTCTGCGGAAAATGCGGATGTGCGTACTGCAAAAGAACAGGGAGTGCAGGAAATGTGTATTGGATGTGCGGCAGACAGCTTGAGAAAAATCCGGATGGCACAGTCTGTAAAAATATCACAGTTTATGAGAAAGAACTGGAACCGCTTTTGTGGGAGCAGTTTCAAAAAGAAGATATGGAAAGCATAAAAACGCAGACGGAAAACGGCCTTTTATTGCTGGAAAAAGTTTTAAAAAAGAACCCGTGCAGTAAAGACTTTTGCATGGAATATGGGCGGTTACGGGAAAAGAAAAAGAACCTGCTTCAAAAGTATATGGACGGGATTGTGAGTGACAGTGATTATAAACTGGCATCGGAAATGCTGGCACAGCAGATAAATCAGATGACAGAGCAGGAAAAACGAAACGATACGGCAAAGCCCGGGCAGCGGCTTTTTGCTATCCGTCAGTATCTGTATTCAGAAGAAGGTCAGGAAGCCGTCCGTCAGGCGGTGGTACAAAACACGCTGTCTGAAATAACCGTTTATCCCGATAACCGCCTGTGTGTCTGCTACCGGACAGGAGTGTGCCGGATGATGCCTTACCGTCATATCCATGCCAAAATGAAAAAAAGGCAGGAGAGTATTCAAAAGATAGAACAGCTTTTTTTAAGCCAAAATCGGCTGACCACAGCGGAAATTGCAGAATATACAGGGTATTCCCGGGGAAATATCCTGCAAAAGTTAAAAGAATTAAAACAGCAGGGCAGAATCCGGTATGTCAGCATGGGCAAAAATGGAGGCTGTTGGGAGGATGTAAGTGCAGGAATACATCAGGATAAACAGACAAAGAAAACAGACGGGCAGATATAGAGAAACGTATAAAGACAAGTATATAACAGACGGAGGGAATCATACATAAACAGCTGTAATCCTGCATTTATTGAGTGGGGACGGCGGGTTGGTAATGAACGATTTTATGAGTATTTAAGCAAGCTGGGGATTCTGGGAAAGACAGGGATTGATCTGCCGGGCGAAGCTTCGACAATTATCCATAAAATTGAAAATGTGGGAGAAGTAGAGCTGGCAACAATGTCTTTCGGGCAGTCGTTTCAGATTACGCCGGTTATCATGCTGCGTGCGGCGGCGGCAATTGTCAACGGCGGCAAACTGGTGACACCGCATTTTGCGGTAAAGGCGGCGGGCGCAGACAGAGAAACCGTACAGGAATTCTGTTATGAAACCGTAACCGATGCCATTACAGAGGAAACGAGCAGTACCATGAAAGATATTTTACGTCAGGTTGTTGAGGACGGCGGCGGAAAAAATGCGTACATTGAAGGCTTTTCCATTGGCGGGAAAACGGCAACCTCCCAAAAACTGCCGCGTGGTTCGGGAAAATACATTGCTTCCTTTGTCGGTTTTTCAAGTGTTGACAATCCGCGGGTGATTGCCATGTGCCTGATTGATGAACCGCAGGGCGTATATTACGGTGGTACAATCGCAGCACCCGTGATCCGGGAACTTTTTGAAAATATCCTTCCATACCTTGAAATATACCCGAATTGATAGTAAAATAAAATTTAATTGCAAAATGCAGGGAAAAAGGAGAAAAAGATGGAATTTTCGGGTAAAAAAGTGACAGTAGTAGGAACCGGAATCAGTGGAATCGGTGCAGTGGGACTGCTGAATGCAGTCGGTGCAGAAGTTGTGCTGTATGACGGAAACGAAAAGTTAAAGATAGAAGATATTGAAAAAAAATTAGGTACATACAAAGCAGAGATTGTTCTGGGAGAGCTGACAAAAGAATTAACGGACAGTTCGGATTTACTGGTTATCAGTCCGGGTGTGCCGATTGACAGCCCGGTTGTAAAAGCATTTGAAGCGGCAGGCGTGCCGGTATGGGGCGAAGTAGAGCTGGCTTATGCATTCGATAAAGGAAAAGTCCTTGCAATCACCGGAACAAATGGGAAGACAACGACAACAGCCCTTGTAGGACAGATTGTAGGAGCATATCATAAGGATACTTTCGTAGTCGGTAATATCGGCAATCCCTATACAACAGAGGTTTTAAAAAGTAACAAAGATTCTTATACCGTGGCGGAAATCAGCAGCTTCCAGCTGGAAACCGTGCATGAATTCCACCCGCTTGTGAGTGCCATTTTAAATATTACGCCGGATCATTTAAACCGCCATTATACGATGGACTGCTATGTGCAGACAAAGGAAAAGATTGCGATGAACCAGAAGGGGGCAGAGGTGTGCGTACTGAATTTTGACGATGATTACCTGCGGGAGTTCGGGGAGCATACAACAGCAAAGGTTGTGTGGTTTTCAAGATTTACAAAGCCGGACAGAGGCGCTTATATGGAAGGCGATATGATCTGCTATACAGACGGCATCCGGTCGCAGGAACTGCTGAATGTCCACGACATGAATCTGATTGGCGCACACAATTATGAAAATGTCATGGCGGCAGTCTGCATTACAAAGGCAGCCGGTATCCCGGATGAAATTATTGTAGAACAGATTAAGCAGTTTAAGGCAGTGGAACACCGGATTGAATTTGTAACAGAAAAAAACGGCGTGCGCTATTACAATGATTCCAAGGGAACCAACCCGGAGGCGGCAGTCAAGGCGATTGAAGCGATGACAAGACCGACGGTTTTAATTGGCGGCGGATATGATAAAGGCTCAGAATTTGATTTATATGTCAAAGCATTTAAAGATCGTGTCAAGCTTCTGGTATTAATCGGACAGACCAGTGACAAAATTGAAGCAACGGCTAAAAAGTACGGCTTTACCAATATCATTAAGGCAGAGTCCTTAAAAGAAGTTGTGGATATCTGTGCGGAAAATGCCAAAGACGGCGATGCCGTACTGCTTTCACCGGCATGTGCAAGCTGGGGAATGTTTGATAACTATGAACAGCGCGGCAGACTGTTTAAAGAATATGTAAATGCCCTTTAAAGGTAAAATGCCTGCGGAAATGAGGAAAATGCGAAAATCCATAAATCAAAGATTTTCGCATATCACTTTGTGCCGCAGGCGTCACAAAGTAATTTTTTATCGCAGAGCCAAATAGAATTTGGCTCGCGGTTCTTCCGGCATTAAAATGCCTGCAGAAATGAGGTGAGGTATGGCAAGAAAGGTCAAAAAGATGTCCAATAAAAGGTATTTTGATTATAGCCTTTTATTTGTCATTATATTTATTGTTGGATTCGGACTGGTGATGATTTACAGTACCAGTTCTTACACGGCACAGATGGAATACGGCAGTTCGGAGTACTATTTTAAAAAACAGCTGATTTTTGATGTGCTGGGCTTTATTATGATGTATATTATGTACCGGTTAGACTACCATGTTTTAAGGAAAATCGCACCGGCGTTTTTTGCACTGTCGCTGTTATTGATTCTGGCGCTGATTCCGTTTGGTAAAACTGCCAACGGTGCAACGCGCTGGATACGTTTCGGTCCGATTGGCGTGCAGCCTGCGGATGTGTCAAAGACGGCCGTGATTATTATGCTGTCTGCGGCAGTATGTGCGGCAGGGTCAAAGATTAAAAGCCTGTGGTATAATTTCTTTTTATTTGTACTGATTGCAGGACTTGAAGCAATCCTGATTATGGTGATTTCCAGCAATATGAGTAGTGCGTTGATTATTCTGGCAATCGCTTTTGTCATGATTTTTGTGGCGTATCCGAAATACAAATTTTTCGTGGTACTCGCAGGACTTGGCGCGGGCGGTGTGGCAGCGTTATATAACTGGCTGCTCGGCATTGCGCATCAGGGCATGACAGAAAACTTTCGTATGAACCGTCTGCTCATGTGGATTCAGCCGGAAAATTACTCCAGTGGAATCGGCTACCAGACCGTGCAGGGACTTTATGCAATCGGTTCGGGCGGATTGTTTGGAAAAGGACTCGGAAAGAGTCTGCAAAAGCTGGGTTTTATCCCGGAATCACAAAACGATATGATATTTTCCATTATCTGTGAAGAACTCGGACTGTTCGGGGCAATGTGCATTATTTTAGTATTTGCACTAATGCTGTGGCGGATTATCCACATTGCGCAGAATGCACCAGACTTATTCGGTACAATGCTGGCAGCAGGGGTATTTGCTCATGTAGCGGTACAGGTGGTATTAAATATTGCCGTTGTAACCAACTTTATTCCGAATACCGGTGTTTCACTGCCGTTTATCAGCTACGGCGGTACGGCAAGTTTCTTCTTGCTGCTGGAAATGGGGATTGTCTTAAATATTTCAAGTAAAATACGGTTAGAAAGATAGCAACCTCCCGGAGTCTGGCGAATATAATAAAATATAGCTTCTCCGGGGGTTTTTATTTTGGGAAAAATCGTAATAAATGGCGGAAAACGGCTGTTTGGCAGTGTATGTATCCACGGTGCGAAAAATGCAGTGCTTCCGGTGATGGCAGCATCCCTGATGAATGAGGGTGTTACGGTAATACGGGGCTGTCCCGATATTGCCGATGTACGTGCAATGTGTGGGATTTTAAACCATTTGCACTGTAAGACGGATTTCAAAAAAGGGTGCCTTGTCATTGATACAAGCATGGCAGAGTACGAGGAAATTAAAGCAGAGGATACAAAGCAGCTCAGGGCATCTTCCGTGTTAATGGGACCGGTGCTGGCGCGTTTCGGGAAAGTAAGGCTTGCTTATCCGGGCGGGTGCAGCATCGGAAGCCGTCCGTTAGACATTCATCTGCATGCCCTCAAATGCCTTGGGGCATCATGGAGCGTGTCAGAAGATTTTATTGAAATGGAAACAACGGGACTTCACCCGTCAGAAATCACCCTGCGCTTTCCAAGTGTGGGTGCAACAGAGAATGCCCTGATGGCAGCAGCGGCACAGTGTGGAACGACTGTGCTTTACAATGCGGCAAAGGAACCGGAAATTGAAAGCCTGTGCGCCTATCTTGAAAAGTGTGGTGCAGTGATTACCGGTGCAGGGACAGAGTGCATCCGGGTACGTGGAAAAGGCGTTTTACAGTCCGCAGAATTTTTTGCAAAGCCGGATCGTATTGTCGCCGGAACCTATATGGCGGCGGTAGCTGCCTGTGGTGGCAGTGTTTACTTACAGGGTGTGACACCGTCACTGTGCCGCGGATTTTTAGATGTATTTACCGGAATGGGCATGGATATCCGTATGGAGGGAGAAGCCATGCTGGTGCAGATGTATCACCGTCCGGTGAATCTTCATAAGATATGTACCGGTGCTTACCCGGATTTTCCGACGGATATGCAGTCCATGGTACTTTCTGTGGCAAGTGTGGGCGAGGGCACTTTGAATTTAAAAGAACAGATTTTTGAAAACCGTTTTAAGACTGTGCCATGGCTCAAAAAAATGGGTGCGGATATTACACTGTCCGGGGACAGCGTGCTTGTAAAAGGCGTAGAAACGCTGAAGGGAAGCGAAGTATACGGAGAAGATTTAAGAGGAACGGCGGCACTTATCACAGCTGGACTGGCAGCACAGGAAACAACGGTTATTCATGATGCAGACTATATTTTGCGCGGGTATATGGATTTATGTGAAAATTTAAAAGGACTTGGAGCAGAGATTGAATGGGAAAACAGTTAGGCAGAAAAAACAATAAAAGAAAATTAAAATGGATACTGGCGGGGATTGTCATTGCGCTGCTGCTGGCAGGAGGTGGCATTTATGCGGGTTTTATGGTAACGGATATTACTTATACCGGCAATAAGCATTATACGCAGCAGCAGATGACAGAGTGCATTTTTGGAACAGAACATCCCAATGCGCTGATTTATACGCTGTTTGGCAAAAAGAATAAAAATATTCCGTTTATACAGAAATATGATGTGGAAGTGACATGGCCCAATAAAATGAACGTTGCAGTTTATGAAAAAGCGATTGTCGGTTATATCAGCTACATGGGCTGTAATATGTATTTTGATAAAGACGGGATTGTGGTGGAGAGTTCTTCGGAAAATTATGAAGATGTACCGCAGATTACGGGACTGGATTTTAAGTCGATTGTACTGGATGCCAAACTCGAGGTCGGTAACGATGCGGTCTTTTCACAGATTCTGGAACTGACACAGGCATTTGATAAATACCAGCTGGGCGTAAAAAAGGTGTATTTTGATTCTTCGTATAATGTCAGTCTTTATATGGGGAATGTAAAGGTTATGCTTGGCAGTGCCGCAGACTGCAATGATAAGCTGTATGCATTAAAACAGGTGTCAGAAAAGCTTACCGGAATGAAAGGAACGCTTCATCTTGAAAATTATGACGGAACAACTGCTTCTATTATTTTTAAGAAAGAAAATTAGAAAAAGCTATTGCTATTTTGCAACAAAAATTATAGAATAAGTCATAGTGCAGAAATGCGAAAGTATGTTAGGAGGCAGGTACCCTTGTTAGAGATTATGACAAACGAAGCAGATTCGGCAGCGAAGATTATCGTTGTCGGTGTTGGCGGCGCCGGTAATAATGCGGTCAACAGAATGATAGATGAAAATATCAGTGGTGTAGAATTTATTGGAATTAATACAGATAGTCAGGCATTGCAGTTATGCAAAGCGCCGACAGCCATTCAGATCGGTGAAAAGCTGACAAAGGGACTGGGTGCAGGTGCCCAGCCTGAGATTGGTGAAAAGGCAGCAGAGGAAAATGTAGAAGAACTGACACAGGCCATTAAAGGTGCCGATATGGTATTTGTTACCTGTGGTATGGGCGGCGGAACAGGAACCGGTGCAGCTCCGGTTGTTGCAAAGATTTCCAAGGAACTGGGAATCCTTACGGTCGGTGTTGTTACAAAGCCGTTTAAGTTTGAAGCCAGAACGCGTATGACCAATGCGTTGTCAGGAATTGAAAAATTAAAAGATAATGTAGATACACTGATTGTCATTCCGAATGACAAGCTTCTTGAAATCGTAGACAGAAGAACAACGATGCCGGATGCTTTAAAGAAAGCAGATGAAGTATTACAGCAGGCAGTGCAGGGTATTACGGATCTGATTAATGTACCGGGTCTTATCAATCTGGATTTTGCCGATGTCAAGACCGTTATGATTAACAAGGGTGTTGCCCATATCGGTATTGGTACGGCAACAGGTGATGACAAGGCAGTGGAAGCTGTAAAGCAGGCAGTTACAAGTCCGCTTCTTGAAACAACCATCGAAGGTGCTTCACACGTTATTATCAACATTTCAGGCGATATCAGCTTGATTGAAGCCAATGAGGCTGCAAGCTATGTTCAGGAACTCGCAGGTGAGAATGCCAATATCATCTTTGGTGCAATGTATGATGAAAGCTGTACGGATACGGCAACAATTACCGTTATTGCAACAGGTCTGGAGGATACGAATGTAAACAATGCGCTGGCAGGCTTCGGCGCAAAGGCAGCACAGGCTCCAAGACCGGCAGTAAAACCGGCTTATACATATTCAGGTGCACCGGCTGCGTCAGTGGACAAGCCTGCATCTGCGGTTAAACCGGCAGCACCGGTTGCTCCGCTTCCGGGCTTAAAGCCTGCGGCACCGGTAACAAGCAGTGTAAAGGAAAAGGGTATTAATATCCCGACATTTTTACAGAAAAAAGACCGATAATAAAATTTGGTGAATCAGAGAGATACTTTCATGAAAATTGAAGGTATCTCTTATTTTTTTGAAATATTTTCCTTTTAACGCAAAAACGACAAAATTCGCAGGGCAAACAATCTATAATACGTTTTGGGAGGTGATAATTCAATCGTTATTTATCTGGATGTATTCTTCTGTATCAACTTTATAATGGATTTCATTGTGATTGCTGTAGTAAACAGCCTGTGCAGATATGCTGCCACATATCTGCGGATGATACTTTCCGCCACTTTTGGAGCAATGGGAGCCGTTATTGTATGTCTGGTACCGCAGGAATACAAATTCGCCGCAAATATAGTGACCTATATTTGTATTGGCATGGGTATGGTAAGAATCTGTGCAGGGAATGTTGCATTCGCGGAACTGATAAAAGGATTTTTTGCGCTGTATGCTGCTGCATTTATGCTGGGGGGTGTAATGCACGTTTTGTACTATTATACATATGCAGGATATATTATCAGACAGGTAATTGTGCGTGACAGGGAACTGATGGTATTTCTCGGAGTATCCTTTGGCTTTTTGCTGCTTTTATACAGGCAGCTGGTAAGAATTAAAGTGTATTCCGACAAACTGTGTCGTGTATGTTGTGTTTTAAGGGGGAGAAAGATTTATATAAAAGGGTTTGTGGATACGGGAAATGTTTTACAGGATCCGCTGTTTCACAGACCAGTGTGTATCGCGCAGAAAGACAGCTTTTTGGAAGTTCTTCATGAAATAAATGATTGCACGAAAGTAAAGTATCATGTAATTCCGTTCCGGTCACTGGGGTGTGACAGCGGAATGCTTGAGGTAATTACGGCAGATACCATGTACATATGCTACGGCAAAAAAGAAATACAGGTGGAAGATGCGCTGATTGGATTGACGGCGCAGACACTTTCATCAGACGGAGAATATGAATTTCTTGTGAATGCACAGCTTTTAAAGGGGTAAAACAGGAAAGTAAATGAGGAGGTTTTTATGGTAATCAAAGTATCTGTTCCGGATCGTTTTCAGTTTAAAATGGTTCCGACATTTAAAAACATGATGATGTTAAAGCAGGGAGACGTACATTATATCGGGGGAAGTGATGTGCTGCCTGCGCCGCTGGGAGCAGAAGAAGAAGCAAGGGCAATTGCGGGACTGGGAACGGGGAATGACCAGTTTGCAAAGTCACAGCTGATTGAACACAATTTAAGACTGGTGGTATACATTGCGAAAAAATTTGATAATACGGGTGTAGGCGTGGAGGATTTAATTTCGATTGGAACAATCGGATTGATTAAGGCAATCAACTCTTACAATCCTGAAAAAAATATCAAACTGGCAACATATGCTTCACGGTGCATTGAAAATGAAATTCTGATGTATCTGCGCAGAAACAGCAAGACCAAGGCGGAAGTATCCATTGACGAACCGCTCAACGTAGACTGGGACGGCAATGAACTGCTGTTATCGGATATTTTAGGTACGGAAGAAGACATTATTTACCGTGATTTAGAAGAAGAAGTGGAAAAAAGCATGTTAAATAAAGCAATCGGTAAATTATCCGAGAGGGAGCGGATTATTGTCGATTTGCGGTATGGACTCAGTTCCATGGACGGGGAGGAAAAGACACAGAAAGAGGTCGCTGACCTTTTGGGAATTTCGCAGTCTTACATTTCCCGGCTTGAGAAAAAAATAATGAAAAGACTGAAGAAAGAACTGGTAAAAAATTCGTAAATAGATATAGAGAGCCTGTCATGCAGAATGATTTTTTAAAATCAGAAGGTTATGGCAGGCTTTTTATCCATGTGTATTCCGAAGATAATGAAACTATCAGAAAGTGATTGACTTTTGCCGTAAATCCATGGAAAATAAAAACAGAGGAAAAAGGGGTATTGGCATGAAAAAAATAAAAAAAAGAAAAAGGTACAGGCTGAAAAGAGGGGTTGTAGTGGTGTCCGGTGTGATTTGTGCAGTCTGTGCAGCGGTTTTTACCGCAAAAGTGGTCAGCGGTGTGACAGAACAAAAAAAGCAGGCAAAGGCGGCATATTATGAAGCGTATTACGAGGAAGAAGCTGATGACCGTCCGCTGGTGTGCATTGATGCCGGACATGGCGGCAGTGACTGTGGAGCGGATTATGCAGGCGCTTATGAAAAAGATGAAACACTGCTCATTGCCAGACTGGTAAAAAGACATTTAGAGAGTGTGGGTGTGAAAGTTTTGATGACAAGGGATGCGGATACCTATCTGGGACTTGATGAAAGGGTCGAAATATGTAATAATGCTTCGTGTGATGTTTTAGTATCTATCCATAGAAATCTTTATGAGGATGATCCATCCATAAACGGAGTTGAAACGTGGATTCATCATGAACTGCCGGAAGATGATGTATTTCTGGCAGAGGCGATTACAACACGTTTAGATGCCATAGCAGGTATTAAAAGCCGCGGGGTCAGAGGCGGTTCAATGACGGATTCAGAGGAAGATTACAGACTCAACCGCAACACCCGTTGTGTAAGCTGCCTTGTGGAACTGGGCTTTATGTCCAATGCAAACGACAACCGGCTGATTACTGAGAAGCGGGAAGAAACGGCATCTGCGATTTCTGACGGGATTATGGAGTATTTAAACAGCCGGAAATAAAATGATAAGTGAGAGTAAAAATGGCGAAAATCAATCAGAAAAATATTAGAAATTTTTGTATTATAGCACATATTGACCACGGTAAGTCAACACTGGCAGACCGTATTATCGAAAAGACGGGACTGCTCACCAGCAGGGAAATGCAGGAGCAGGTACTCGATAACATGGATTTGGAAAGAGAACGCGGTATTACGATTAAAGCGCAGACCGTGCGTATTGTATACAAGGCAAATGATGGGGAAGAATACATTTTCAACCTTATTGATACACCGGGACATGTGGATTTTAACTATGAGGTGTCCAGAGCGCTTGCTGCCTGTGACGGCGCGATTCTTGTCGTAGATGCGGCGCAGGGGATTGAGGCGCAGACCCTTGCAAATGTCTATCTGGCATTAGATCACGATTTGGACGTTTTCCCGGTTATTAATAAAATTGACCTGCCGAGTGCAGAGCCGCAGCGTGTTATTGATGAAATTGAAGACGTTATCGGTATTGAAGCACAGGATGCACCGCTGATTTCAGCGAAAAACGGTATTAATATTGAAGAAGTGTTAGAGCAGATTGTTACAAAGATTCCGGCGCCGACAGGCGATGAAAATGCGCCGTTACAGGCATTGATTTTTGACTCTTTGTATGATTCTTATAAGGGTGTTATTATTTTCTGCCGGATTAAAGAAGGAAAGGTAAAGCGTGGAACGAAAATCCGCATGATGGCGACAGGCGCTGTGGAAGAAGTCGTAGAGGTCGGTTATTTCGGTGCGGGTCAGTTTATTCCATGTGAAGAACTCTCCGCCGGTATGGTAGGCTATATTACTGCTTCAATTAAGAACCTAAAGGTTACGGCGGTCGGAGATACCGTGACAGATCTTAACAATCCCTGTGCAGAGCCGCTTCCCGGATATAAGAAGGTAAATTCCATGGTGTATTGCGGAATGTATCCGGCAGACGGTGCAAAGTACCCGGATCTACGGGATGCATTAGAAAAGCTGCAGTTAAACGATGCTTCCTTAAGCTATGAGCCGGAAACCTCAATTGCCCTTGGCTTTGGCTTCCGATGCGGATTTTTGGGACTGCTTCATCTGGAGATTATTCAGGAGCGTTTAGAGCGGGAGTACAATCTGGATCTTGTAACAACCGCACCGGGTGTTATTTATCATGTACACAAGCTGAACGGGGAAATGATTGAACTGACGAATCCGTCCAATCTGCCGGATCCGACAGAAATTGATTATATGGAAGAACCGGTGGTTTCCGCAGAGATCATGGTAACAACCGAGTTTATCGGCTCGATCATGGAGCTTTGTCAGGAACGCCGGGGGAAATATCTTGGCATGGAGGATATTGAATCTACCAGAGCACTGCTGAAATACGAACTGCCGTTAAATGAGATTATTTACGATTTCTTTGATGCACTGAAGTCCCGCTCCAGAGGCTATGCTTCCTTTGACTATGAGTTAAAGGGATATGAGCGGGCGGAGCTTGTGAAGCTGGATATTCTGATTAACAAGGAAGAGGTTGATGCGCTTTCCTTTATCGTGCACGCAGACAGTGCCTATGAACGTGGACGGAAGATGTGTGAGAAGCTAAAGGACGAGATCCCGCGTCACATGTTTGAGGTTCCGATCCAGGCAGCGATTGGAGGTAAGGTCATCGCGAGAGAAACCGTCAAGGCTTATCGTAAGGATGTGCTTGCGAAGTGTTACGGTGGTGATATTACCCGTAAGAAGAAGCTTTTGGAAAAGCAGAAGGAAGGAAAGAAACGTATGCGTCAGATTGGTAACGTGGAAATTCCGCAGAAGGCATTTATGAGTGTATTAAAGCTGGATGATAAATAAATGGAACAAAATTTGAGCTTGTATCTTCATATACCATTTTGTGTACGGAAATGTCTCTACTGTGATTTCCTGTCCGGGCCGCAGAGTGCGGACGTGCAGGAGCAGTATGTAGAGGCACTGTGCCGTGAAATACAGGAGACATCGCCTGAATACCGGGAGTATCAGGTGGTGTCTGTTTTTATTGGCGGTGGAACCCCTTCGGTACTTCTGCCCGAACAGACAATACGCATTATGGAAACGTTGAAAAGCTGCTTTATCCTTACGAATACCTGTGAGATCAGCATGGAGATGAACCCGGGAACAGTGACACCGGAAAAGATGAATGCCTACCGTGCCTGCGGAATTAACCGGATCAGTATCGGCCTGCAGTCTGCCAACGATGGAGAACTGAAAGCCCTTGGCAGGATCCATACCTGTGCGGATTTTCTGAAGGCCTATGAAATGGCAGTGGAAGCAGGCTTTACCAATATCAATGTGGATCTGATGTCTGCCATTCCGGAGCAGACACTTAAGTCCTATCAGGAAACCCTGCAGAAGGTATTGGCGCTGCAGCCACAGCCGGTACATATTTCTGCCTATAGCCTGATCGTGGAAGAAGGCACCCCCTTTTATGAACAGGAGCTGAATCTGCCGGACGAGGAGACGGAACGCAGAATGTATGAAATAACGGATGATATTTTAAGAAATGCCGGGTATCACCGCTATGAAATTTCCAATTATGCTAAAGCAGGAAAGGAATGCGTTCACAATAAGGTGTACTGGCAGAGAGGCAATTATCTCGGCCTTGGAATCGGCAGTGCCTCCCTGATTCAGAATGTCCGGTTCCATAATGTGACGGATATTTCGAGTTATGTAAACTTGATGTTGGGTGAAAATTCGACTGGAAATGAGATTGAAAATGCAAGTAAAGAGCATGGAGAAAAGTTTCAGGCTGAAAAGGACTGTCTGAAAAAAGGCAATGCTGAAAAAGACTGTCTGAAAAAAGGTAATGTTGAAAAGAATGATCTGAGAAAAGAAAATGCCGAAAAAGAGCAGGTGGGAAAACTTACTGCTGAAAAAGAACAAGTGGAAAAGGTTAATGCTGAAATAGAGAATGTGAAAAAAGATAATATTGAAAAGAATTCTGCAGAAGAAGGTAATACAGAAAAAAATAACATACAAAGCGCGAATGCAGCCCGCCCAGATAAAAATATGATTGGAAGGGTGAAAAAATTAAGAGAGGAAGTACAGGAGCTGCCGATTGAGGAACAGATGGAGGAATTCATGTTTTTGGGACTGCGGATGATGGAAGGAGTTTCAGAACGCAGTTTTTTTGAAAACTTTGGGAGACGTTTTGAAGAGGTATTTCCGGGGGTGATTGAGAAGCATGAGAAGCTGGGATTACTTGAAGTGACAGGAGAAGAGTTCGTTCATTTGAAACTGACATCACATGGAATTGATGTCAGCAATCAGGTTTTTGTGGACTTTATGCTGTGAAAATATTTTTGCTTATTGGAGATGTTGTAGGAACCGGATTTTTAGTTGCCAAGTATCTCTTATATCAGTATAATCAAAGGTGGTGGAAAGGTTACTGTCCGCACCGTCTGGCAGATAATTAAATTAGTGGGAAAGGCACTTGAAGACACCGCAGGTCATAGAATAATAAAAAAGACTTTGGTGGTGCCCTTTGAAAACCTTTCAACAACCTTTATCTACGGAACAGGAGGCACAATATATACAGCTTTTGCATGCGGATGATCCGGTACAGGCAGCCAGGGCGCGTGAGATTCTGATTGAGAAAAATTTACGTCTGGTGGCACATATTGCAAAGAAATATCAGAATGTGGATGAAAATATGGAGGATCTGATTTCCATAGGAACCATCGGATTGATTAAAGCGATAGAGTCCTTTGATGCAGGAAAAGGAAAGCTGAGTACTTATGCATCACGATGTATTGATAATGAATTTCTGATGCTGCTGCGCAGCAAAAAGAAAAATTCCCGTGAGGTTTCTCTTTTTGAACCGATTGGGACAGACAAAGAGGGAAATGAGATCAGTCTCCTGGATGTGATTGAGCAGGTGCAGGAAGATGTTGTGGAACGGATGTATGAAAGGGAGAGCATCCGGAGGTTGAAAATACTGATGCAGCAGGTGCTTACACATCGGGAACGTGAAATTATCGAATTGAGATATGGTCTACAGACAGGGACAGAGGTAACACAGCGTGAGGTCGGAGAACGCTTCGGGATCTCACGAAGTTATGTTTCCAGGATAGAAAAACGAGCGTTATTAAAACTGAGAGAAGGATTAAAAACTTATAACTGTGGAAGTTCCTGAGCAGTTATGAAAGCATACGGATAGGAGGAAATAATAAATGTCAAATATCCCTACAATAGAGGAACTGCTCCGGGATGCAAAGCGTGCGGGAGCTTCCGACGTACATATCACAGTTGGTATTCCACCGAAAATGCGTGTAAACGGGCAGTTAATCACGATGAACTATGACCGGCTTCTGCCGCCGGATACCCTGCAGATGCTGGATCAGTTTATGGATGAGCGGCAGAGAGCCATGTTTGACCGGGATGGCGAACATGATATGTCTTTTTCTATTCCGAATCTGGGAAGATACCGTGTCAATGCGTACCGTCAGAGAGGCTCTGTGGCAATTGCACTGCGGCTTGTCGGAACCCAGGTTCCATCACCTGAGGTGCTTGGTGTGCCGGAGTCAGTCATTGACCTGTATCAGCGTAAGAAAGGTCTGATTCTGGTAACGGGACCTACCGGAAGCGGTAAGTCTACCACACTGGCGGCGATTATCGATAAAATTAATAACAACAGGGAATGCCATGTAATTACGTTGGAGGATCCGATTGAATATCTGCATCAGCATAAGAAGTCCATGGTAAACCAGAGAGAAATCGGTCTGGATTCCCAGTCTTATGCCAATGCACTTCGGGCGGCCCTCCGTGAAGATCCGGATGTGATTCTTGTCGGAGAGATGCGTGACTTTGAAACCATCAGTGTTGCAATTACTGCAGCCGAAACCGGACACCTGGTGCTTTCTACCCTGCATACCATCGGGGCAGCAAGCACCGTAGACCGTGTGATTGACGTATTCCCGCCACACCAGCAGCAGCAGATCCGCGTACAGCTTGCAAATGTATTAGAAGCGGTTGTTTCCCAGCAGTTAATTCCCAAGGCAGATGGATCCGGACGTGTGGCAGCCTTTGAGGTACTGCATTCCAACCATGCCGTCCGTAATCTGATCCGTGAGGGTAAGACTTTCCAGATTCCGTCTGTCATGCAGAC
>OGEU01000885.1_pt1 | contig 27835 bp, 22 predicted proteins | sample 1570651 | NCBI WGS metagenome assembly OGEU01 (sample SAMEA2582129, study PRJEB24529) | metagenome | biome: Human gut stool | place: China | collected 2011 | reverse complement strand
GCAGCTGCCGGAGCGGTGCTTAAGCCGCAAGGCGGGAATTGTGCGGTGTTGCCCTAAATTTGTCTTATCATTTCGGGTGCTTTTGTCTCGCTATCCCGCAACCTTACTGCGCGTGGTTGATGGGTTCCATGATGGCGTGTACCACAAAGCGCTGGTTGTTGGAAGCATAGGCGGAGCGGCAGGTGGAAAGCGTCAGGATATGGCTGCCGCTGGGAACATCCACGCCGGTATCATACAGCGAAAGTTCTTTCAGATACCGCAAAAAGGCATCGTAATCTTCGCCCTCACTGTAATCCAGCGCATAGCACGGGTCATCCGATTTAGCATCGTGTGCCGAGAAGATGCGGCACAGGTAGTCGCCATCCGGCGTGTACAGGGTAAACGTTGGGTTTGCGCTGTAAAAATCCTGCTTGCGGTAAGCATTCAGCTTGCCGAACATGGCGCCGTTATGGATGTTGTGGCCATGGATCACATGGCACAGACCGTCCGCCCAGCTGGTGGAATCCCACGAAGGGCGGATCAGACAGCCATCGTTGCTGCTTGCACCGGAAAAGCTGCGGCGCAGGTAATAGTTGGAATCTTCGTTCTGCACCACCGGCAGCGAAAGTTCCAGCCCCGGCACACTGAGCCATGCGGTAACGTCCGGGTTCTGCTCTTTCAACGCGGTAAAGTCCAGGCGGGAAGCCGGGGCGTTATCGCCGCCGGTGCTGGTATCCATCCAGACAAGCTGGGTGCGCAGGGTCTGGTATTCTTCATCACTTTTCTGGTAGCTTGTCCACTGCCAGAAGAACAACAGCAGGAACACCACCGCGGCAGCCAGCAGCGCCGGTACAATAAACTTGGAAAGCTGCGCTGCCGTTACGCCATCCGTACTGCGCCGACGGCGCGGCTTGGGGTCTTTCTCCGGCGGCTCACGGTACATGGTGTACTGCTTTCTGCTGGATTTGTGGTGGGTACTGCTGCCTGTGGAGCGGCGGGGCTGCCCGCTATAAGAGGGATTTTGTCTGTTCATGCTTACCCCCTGTCGGAATGCGAGGCATCATCGCCGTTTTCTTTCTTTTTGCGCACCACGGTCACACCTACTGCTGCGCCAACGCACACAATGGCCAGCGCCAGGAAGATCCACATCACCGGGCTGTCTCCGGTGGGCAGCCCGTACTGACCGTTTGCAAAATCCGGAACATTCGGCGGGGCCGTGGGGCTAATCTTGGGGGTATCACCATCGCCATTGGATATTGCACCAGGGTTACCCAGCGTATTCGGGTCATCGCCGGGGTTACCCGGGGTCGGATCACCATCCGGGTTGGGCGTTTTGTCCGGGTTCTCCGAAGGATTGCTCGGTGTCGGCGTTGCGCTCGGCTGGTCCACCATCTTGACCAGGTGGTAGCCACAGTTGGGGATGGTGCCGTCACCGTTAAAGTAGAACTCTACATCCGCGGCCTGAGCATAGCCCTCCGGGGCGCTTTCCTCGTGCATGATGTAAGTATGGCCTGCCACCAGCACCTCGCCGGTGTTGCCGGTCATCACCAGCTTTTCCGGTTCTGTACCGGAAACCCAGCTGTGAACCAGCTTGCCGGTGTTCTTATCCGTCAGCGTCATGGAAGCCCCTGCCAGAGAGTTGCCGTTGGGGTCCACCTTGGAAAGCTTGACTTCCAGTGGCTGGTCAATAACAGTCAATGTCTGGCCATCCAGCTTGCCGGATTTGGAAGTTACGGCAACGGTAAAATCCGAATTGATGGTAAAAGTAATATCGCTGGTCATGGCATAGCCTGCCGGAGCGTAAGTTTCGCGCAGCAGGTAGTTGCCGGGCGAAAGCTGCATCTCGTGCGGAGTGCTTTCGGTATTCCAGCTGTCGATCTCGCTCTGGGTGCCATCGGAGCCTACGCTGTAAACCACCAGTTTTGCGCCGGGCAGTTCATCGCTGCCGGTGGCGGACTTTTTGCTCACGATCAGCTTTTGCCGCTTGGCGTTGGTAAAGGTAAAGGTTTTGCCGTCATCGCTGGTGGTCATGGTGGAAACATAGCCATCCAGGCCGGTCATATCCTCGCTGATGTTGCAGTTGGTCATGCCCTGGCGAATATCAAAGTAAACGGTGCCATCCCCCGTGATGGTACGGGTGGCGCTGCGCTGCTGGCCATCCTGGGTATAGGTCAGCACAATTCTGGCCGGGCCGTGGTTGCTGTCATCGGTAATCCACTTTTTCTTGACCGTGATGCGGCCATAGCTGCTGATATTGCCGGAGTAACTGTTTTCCACATGTTCCTTGACCGTAACGTACACGATCCAGCTGGTACGAGAACCAAAAAAACAGTTAGGTACCGGGATGGTAATGCTGTCCATCGTGCGGGAAAGGGTTGTGGTAATGGTAAAGTAGCCATTTTCGGCATAGGTATCATTGCCGATGCCGTGCGGGAAGTAAACATACAGATAGCGGTTGTTTTCGCCGCCCTGATAGAAGCTGACGTTGCCATCCGTATACTCGATATTATAGTTGCCGGGGCAGGCATCCAGCAGCCAGCCGATATCCATACGCAGGTAGCTGTTGCCCTTGGTGGTGTTTTCTTTCATCAGGCTGGAGTCATCCAGGATTGCCTGGCTGCCCGCTGCCACCGTTGTGCCATCCAGCATGGTTGTATCATGGGTATAGGTCACATAGGTCGAATTGGACTCATCCACCAGCGTAGCGTCGTTCGGGTCATAAGCGCGGCCCTGCAAACCGAACAGCACGTTGAAGGAGATGGTATCGCCAACCTGCATGGTCAGCGGGGTTCCCTGCTGGCGCATCTGGTCCAGTTGGTTCAGGGTATAGTCCACACCATTGACCGTAACGGTAACACGCTTGACGTAATTCATCAAGTCCACACATCCATTGGCCGATGCATCATAATTGGGATAATAGTAATCATCCTGTGCCGCATGGGCGCCTGTTGCAAAGGCAAGCACCAACAAAATCAGCAACAGGCAGTACCGCACGCCGTTCCGTAAGTATTCCATCTTCTGGTTCAACGTTTTCAACCTCAATCACCTGACATCCTTGCTTTTTTACAGACGCTGCAATGTATTTTATCATTTTATAGCGTCTGCTCGTTTTATCTTGTTCCTTTAACTATGTAGTTTATTTTATCATATCCTTGTGCTGCTTTCAACCTGCAAAGCTTCCAAATTTACACTTTTTTGTCACAGATTCCTTGGGTGCATCTGCTATTTGTTTCCCGCGGCAGGCAACAAATGTCCGGCATTTTTGCTGTGTTCACGCCGGATTGCGTCAGCTTTTGTGAAGTATCCTCACATGCAGCAAATAGCAAAGGCCGGCGGCTCCATTTTTTGGGCAGCCACCGGCGTATTCAAAATCTACGATGCAGAAAACGGTCTAATTTTGAGCAGCGAGGTTGTTTCCGCCAACGGGCAGGGCCATGGTGCGCTGGTAGGCTTCCTGGTTCAGCATCAGGTCAATGTGGTTTTATGCGGCGGGATTGGTGCCGGTGCCCAGGCCGCCCTTGCGCAGGCTGGCATCCAGCTGTTTGGCGGTATTTCCGGCAGTGCGGATGCCGCTGCCGCAGATTATCTGGCTGGTCGGCTTGTTTTTGACCCCAACGCCCACTGCAATCATCACGCCCACGAAGCAGAGCACGCCTGCGGCTCCCATTCCTGCCACGAGGACAAAGGCGGCTGTGCCGGGAGCTGCCACTGACCAAAAGAGTTAAAAAGTGCCGCGTCCCGAGAGAAAAATCGAGATGCAGCACTCATTTGTATCTTCATTTTTGATTGTTGAAGAAAACCAAAAATCCGAACCCTCTCCCCTGTCGAGAAAAGGTTCGGATTTTTATTATTCAGTGCGGATAACAGGACTTGAACCTGCACGTCGTAGACACTGGACCCTAAAACCAGCGCGTCTGCCAATTCCGCCATAGCCGCATAACAAAATTAGTATACGTTTTTTTGTGCGGTTTGTCAATGGCAAAACCGTATTGACACGGGCATCCGCTTTAATAAAGGAAGGCTTGCACACAATTTACGTTTTATCTATGGACGTGTGCCCCTGCTGTACGGTATACTATAGGCAAACCGCCTGCCAGCCTGTGACCACGGAGGTAGACTTTGAAAAAGAACATCCTAGCCAAGCTCTCGCCCTTCCATTTTTTGATGCTGCTGATCGCGGGCATCATCAATGCTATCGGTGTAACGCTGTTTATTGCGCCGGTACAGCTGTACGACAGCGGCATCTCCGGCACATCCATCCTGCTCTCCCAGCTGACGCCGGACTATCTTTCGCTGTCCTTCTTCCTGATCCTGCTCAACATCCCGCTGCTGCTGTTCGGCTTCAAGCGGCAGGGGGCGGTGTTCTCGATTTACGCCATCTTCACGGTCTGCGTCTACTCGGTGGCGGCCTGGCTCATCACCGATGTGCTGCCCATCGACGTCAGCTTTGCCTCGCCGCTGGCGGGCACGGATTTGTTTTTGTGTGCGCTGTTCGGCGGCATCATCTCGGGCGTTGGCAGCGGCCTGGCCATCCGCTACGGCGGCGCGATGGACGGCATTGAGGTCGTCGCCGTCATCTTTGCAAAGCCGCTCGGGCTGTCCGTCGGTACATTTGTGCTGATTTACAACGTGCTGCTGTACATGATCTGCGGCATCGTCATGGGCAGCTGGATACTGCCGCTCTACTCCATCGTCACCTACGCGGCGGGCTCCAAGACCGTGGACTTCATTGTGGATGGCCTTGACAGCGCCAAGGCAGCCATGATCATCACGACCCACCCGGACGAGATCGCCCGCGCCGTGTCGGAGGAATTCGGCACGGGCCTGACCATCATAGACGCCCACGGCTTCTACTCGGACACGCCCAAGACGGTGCTGTACGTTGTGGTCAACCGCTTCCAGACCGTCAAGCTCAAGACGCTGGTCAAGGGGGTCGACGCAAACGCCTATATGGCCATCAGCCCGGTGGCCGACCTGCTGCACGGCAGCAAGGAAGAAGAAACCGCCTGACCCAAGCCCCCTGCATCCCCGCGATGCAGGGGGCTTTTTGTGACATAATCCGCGGCCTGTCTGCACATTCTAATCCCAAAGCGAGGGATGAATATGCACCGACACAAATTTTTACGGCATGCGGCGGCTGTCCTGGCGGCAGCGGCCCTGCTGGCGGCCGTGGTACTGGCGGGCCTGGCGGCGGCTCTGCCGGATACACTTTACACCGACGGCCCGGCGGCGGAGCTGGAAATTGCCTCGATGCCCTACCTGACCGTAAAAAAGCGGCAGGGGAGCGTGGCCGCGGACAGCACGACGCCTGACACAAGCGCCAACGTCACGCTGACGCTGTTCGGCACGCTGCCGGTCAAGACCGTGCGTGCCGTCAGCACCGAGCGGCGCACCGTGCAGGTCTGCGGGACACCGTTCGGCGTCAAGCTGTTCTCCGACGGGGCGCTTGTCGTGGCGTTCTCGGATCGCTACACGGCGCTGGGCAGCGAGAACCCTGCCAAGGCAGCCGGGCTGCGGCTGGGCGATTTGATCGTCTCCGCCAACGGCAGGCCGGTACGCAGCAACGAGGACCTGACCGCGGCCATTCAGGCGGCGGGCGGCGCACCCCTGACCGTGGTGTACCGGCGCAGCGGTGCCCGGCACACGGCGACGCTGACCCCGACGGCGGACGAAAACGGTCACTACAAGGCGGGCGTCTGGGTGCGGGACTCGGGCGCGGGCATCGGCACAATGAGCTTTGTGGACCCGCAGCGCGGCACATTCGCGGGGCTGGGGCATTCCATCAGCGATGCCGACACAGGTGCGGATCTGACGCTGCTCTCCGGGGAAATCGTCCCGGTGACGATTACCGGCTGCATCCGCGGCGCAGCGGGCAGCCCGGGCGAGCTGCGCGGGGAGTTCGCCGCCGCGCCAGCCGGAACCGTGTTGGCCAACGATGCCGCCGGGGTCTACGGCAGCTACACCGGCAGCTGCACCCCCCCGGCACTGCCCGTGGCAAATTTGCAGGAGGTCACGCCCGGCGAGGCCGAGCTGTGGACCACTGTGCTGGGCACGACGGCGCAGCCCTATACGATTCAGGTCGAGCGTGTGACGATGACCGGCAGCGACCCGAACCGAAACCTGCTGATCCGCGTGACGGACAAGCGCCTGCTTGACGCCACCGGCGGCGTAGTGCAGGGCATGAGCGGTTCGCCCATCGTGCAGAATGGCCGTCTGGCGGCAGTGATTACACATGTGCTGGTGAACGATCCGAGCAGAGGCTATGCAATCTTTGCGACAACCATGCTGGAAAAAGCAGATGCTGTCGCCAGCAGCAAATGAGCGCCGAAAGTGGGACGCAGCGGACGAAAAAGCGGGACTGCTGACCGACAACAAAAACTACGAAAAGAATAAAATGATGTTGATACGTGTACTATTTTGCCGATGACTGACGAATTATTGAAAAACTTGTCGAACGAAAATTTTGGGAAATAACGATAAACAGCGGGAAATCTATTGATAAATGTGGGAAAATATGGTAGAATTCCCAATGTAAACAGAAACCGAGCGAAGTTTACGCGCGGGGTACGCGCAGCTCAAAATGTATGGAGGATATGTGACGATGGAAAAGATCAAATTTGTAATGACCGACACGGACACGCAGGTGTCCACTGTGTGCAGCCGTGCGCTGGAAGCCAAAGGCATTGCCGTGACCGTCTGTGACAAGAACGGCACCAAGGCCTTGGAAACCCTTCTGGCCGTTCATCCGCAGGCCGTTCTGCTGGATGCGTTCATGCCGGACCTGGACGCGATCACGGTCAAGCAGCGCTACGAGGCCCAGAACACCAGCAGCACCCACACGACGTTCTTCGTCACGGGGGCATTCCAGAGCGAGGAGATGGAGCAGGAACTTCTTGACAGCGGGTTCTCGTTCTTCTTCGTCAAGCCGTTTGACGAGTCGGTCCTCGTCAGCCGTGTGCTGAAGGCGGCGGGCAACACGATGCGCCCGCAGGTCGTCTCGCAGGACAGCGATGAGCTGACCGTGACGGAAATTCTGCACCAGATCGGCGTACCCGCGCACATCAAGGGTTACCAGTTCCTGCGCGACGCCATTCTGCTGACGATCTCCGACCACGGGTACATCAACGCCGTGACCAAGCGGCTTTATCCCGAAATCGCCAAGCGCAACATGACCACGGCCAGCCGCGTCGAGCGCGCGATCCGCCACGCCATCGAGGTCGCTTGGGACCGCGGCGACGTGGACACGCTGAACAGCTACTTTGGTTATACGATCCACAACCTGCGCGGCAAGCCGACGAACAGTGAATTTATTGCCATGATAAGCGATAAAATTCGTCTGGACAAAAAGCGGCATGCGTAAACTGCCCGCCGCCCGGTTGCCACACTCCCAACTTCGTGTTATAATACATTTATTATAAGGCAATACCAAAACAAAAGCACCGCAGGATGCACACTGCGTCCGCCGGTGCCGCCAAAATAACACGGAGAAGGAATCGGCTATGGACAAAATGCTTAAAATTGCGGTTGCGGGAACGGGCTATGTGGGACTTTCCATTGCAACGCTGCTGGCGCAGCACCACGAGGTCTGCGCGATTGACGTGATCCCGGCCAAGGTCGATCTCATCAACCGGCGCAAATCTCCGATCCGGGACGAATACATTGAAAAATACCTGGCCGAAAAGGAACTGAAGCTGACCGCCACGCTTGACCCGGCACAGGCGTACAGCGGCGCGGACTTTGTCGTCATCGCCGCGCCCACAAACTACGACAGCCGCACCCAGCACTTTGACACCTCGGCTGTCGAGGCGGTCATTCAGCTTGTCATGCGGTACAACCCCAATGCTGTCATGGTCATCAAGTCGACGATTCCCGTGGGCTACACGGTGTCGGTGCGCGAAAAATTCGGCAGCAGCAACATCATCTTCAGCCCCGAGTTCCTGCGCGAGTCGAAAGCACTCTACGACAACCTTTACCCGAGCCGCATCATTGTCGGCACTGACCTGAACGACCCGCGCCTGGTGGAGGCCGCGCACACCTTTGCGGCGCTGCTGCAGGAGGGAGCTATCAAGGAGAACATCGACACGCTGTTCATGGGCTTCACCGAGGCCGAGGCTGTCAAGCTGTTTGCCAACACCTATCTGGCGCTGCGCGTGGCGTACTTCAATGAGCTGGACACCTACGCCGAGAGCAAGGGTCTGAATACCCGGCAGATCATCGACGGTGTCTGCCTTGACCCGCGTATCGGCAGCAACTACAATAATCCCAGCTTCGGCTACGGCGGTTACTGCCTGCCCAAGGATACCAAGCAGCTGCTGGCCAACTATGCCGATGTGCCCGAAAAGCTGATCGAGGCCATTGTTGACAGCAACCGCACCCGCAAGGACTTTATCGCGGACCGTGTGCTGAAGCTGGCCGGGTACTACGGCTACGCCGACGAGAATGAGTATGACGCCGGCAGGGAAAAGCCCGTGACCATCGGCGTCTACCGCCTGACGATGAAGAGCAACAGCGATAACTTCCGCCAGAGCTCGATTCAGGGTGTCATGAAGCGCATCAAGGCCAAGGGGGCGACGGTCATCATCTATGAACCGACGCTGCAGGATGGCGAGACCTTCTTTGGCAGTGTTGTTGTCAACGATTTGGACAGGTTCAAGGCACAGTCGCAGGCCATTCTGGCAAACCGCTATGACAAATGCCTGGACGACGTAAAGGAAAAGGTATACACGCGCGACATCTTCCGCCGCGATTGACCGTGTTTGCCATGCTGTTTATGCAGCTGCGCCGCGCCCCGATGACCCGGGGCACGGCAACAGCTGCTTTATTTTTTTGAAATTCAGGCAAAATCCGGCAGAAAATTGTAAAAACGCGCTTGACAGATGTCCCTCCTTCGTGTATAATCATACCTGTTGTTTGCCTCTGTAGCTCAGTCGGTAGAGCAGGGGACTGAAAATCCCCGTGTCATTGGTTCGATTCCGATCGGAGGCACCAGTCAGGAGACCCAGCAGGGTTTCCAATATGCGGCCGTAGCTCATCTGGTAGAGCGCCACCTTGCCAAGGTGGAGGTAGCGAGTTCGAGCCTCGTCGGCCGCTCCACTTTTAACCACCCTTCGGGGTGGTTTTTTTGTGCCGAAATCTCACCAAAATAGTGCATACCTCGCCTTTTGCCCATTGACAGCGGCACTCCGACGACAGTATACTTAAACTGTTCTTTTGCGAAAGCGGCGGAACGATTTGCGGTATAGTATTAAAAGGAGTGCGGAATCATGAAAAACTCGAATAGCAAAACCTTCGTTGGCGTCGGCATCGGCGCAGCCCTGTTCTTTGTTCTGGGGCGCTTTGTCGCTATCCCCAGCCCGGTGCCCAACACCAACATCAGCCTGCAGTACGCGGTGCTCGGTCTGCTGGCCGCCATGTACGGCCCTGTGGCCGGCGCCCTGATCGGCTTCATCGGCCATGCCCTCATCGACCTGTCCTGGGGCGGCATCCCGTGGTGGAGCTGGGTCATCGCCTCCGCCTTCACCGGCGTGGTCGTCGGCCTGTTTGCCAAGAAGCTGAATGTGCAGGAGGGCGACTTCAACAAGCGTAAGGTCGCCACCTTCGCCATCGCCAATGTCGTGGCCCATGCCATTGCCTGGATCGTCGTTGCGCCTGTGCTGGACATCCTGATCTACGCCGAGCCCGCCAAAAAGGTCTTTGCACAGGGCGCGTTTGCCGCTGTGTCCAACATCATCACGGCTGTCGTCGTCGGCGGCCTGCTGATTCTGGCCTACACCAAGACCATCGCCAAGAAGGGTTCTCTGGACAAAGAGTGATCCGCTGTTAAACCCGTATGCCTTCCCACAAACGCGGGAAGGCATTTTGCTGTTCCACCACAATTTCCCCTGCGAGGTGCCGTATGGCTGAAACGAGAACCCCGATCATATCCTTCAAAAATTTTTCCTTCCAATATCGCGCCCAGAAGCAGCCCACGCTGCATGACATCAATCTGGACATCTACCCCGGGGAGCGCGTGCTGATCGCTGGGCCGTCCGGCAGCGGCAAGTCCACGCTGGCGGCCTGCATCAACGGCCTGAACCCGTTCTCCTACCCCGGCAAGTGCACGGGCACGCTGACTGTGGACGGCGTGGATGCGCCCCACAGCAGTATTTTTGAGCTGGCGGGCCACGTCGGCACGGTGCTGCAGGACCCGGACGGCCAGTTCATCGGCCTGACGGTGGGGGAGGACATCGCCTTTGCGCTGGAAAACAGCTGCACCCCGCAGGACGAAATGCACGAGATCACCCGCCGCGCCGCCGGGCTGGTCGGCATCGAGAACCACCTCGACTACGCTCCGCACGAGCTTTCCGGCGGTCAGAAGCAGCGCGTCAGCCTTGCGGGCGTCATGGTCGACGAGGTAAAGATTTTACTGTTCGATGAGCCGCTGGCAAACCTTGACCCGGCCACGGGCAAGCAGGCCATTGAGCTGATCGACGCGATCCAGCAAAAGACCGACACGACGGTCCTCATCATTGAGCACCGCCTTGAGGACGTGCTCTGGCGCAGCGTTGACCGCATTGTGTTGGTCAACGAGGGCCGCATCCTGGCCGACCTGCGCCCCGACGAGCTGCTGTCCGGCGCACTGCTGGCAGAAAACGGCATCCGCGAGCCGCTTTACGTCACGGCCATGCGGTATGCGGGCATTGACATCACGCCCGCCAAGCACCCCGCCCACGTTGACTCCGTCGTGCTGGATGACGCTGATACCGAGAAACTGCGCGCCTGGTTCCGCGCCGAGCCGCTGCCCGCGGCCAAGCCTGCCCCGACCCCGCTGCTGGAGGTCAAGGGCCTGTCCTTCGGCTACAGCAAGGACCAGCACACCCTGTCTGACGTGAGCTTCACGATTGGAAAAGGGGAAATGGTCAGCATCGTGGGCCGCAACGGCGCTGGCAAGTCAACGCTCTCCAAGCTGATCTGCGGCTTTGAGACGCCCGACAGCGGTGAAATTTTCTTTGACGGAAAAGACCTGAAAGACGAAAACATCCGCCGCCGCGCCAGGCATATCGGCTATGTCATGCAGAACCCGAACCAGATGATCTCCAAGACGATGATCTTTGACGAGGTCGCGCTGGGCCTGCAGGGCAGCGGCCTGACCGATGCTGAGATTCGCGCTAGGGTCGAGGACACGCTGAAGGTCTGCGGCTTGTACCCGTTCCGCAACTGGCCCATCTCGGCGCTGAGCTTCGGCCAGAAAAAGCGCGTGACCATCGCCAGCGTGCTGGTGCAGGACCCCGAGCTTATCATTCTGGACGAGCCGACGGCGGGCCAGGATTTCCGACATTACACCGACATTATGGAGTTCCTGCGCGGGCTGAACGCCAAGGGTGTGACCGTGGTCATGATCACCCACGACATGCACCTGATGCTGGAATACACGCCGCGGGCGCTGGCCTTTTGCGATGGGCGGCTCATTGCGGACCGCAGCGCGGCGGCCATCCTCTGTGACCCGGCGCTGATCGAGCAGGCGGCCTTGAAGGAGACGAGCCTTTACACGCTGGCCAACCGCTGCGGTATCACGCCCGCCGAGAAATTTGTGGAGCGCTTTATCGCGGCAGACAGGGAGGTGCGCGCCGATGGCTGCTAATACCGTTTTGAACTATATGCCGCGCAAAAGCGTGGTACACGACCTGACCGGCACGACAAAGCTGGCGTTCTTTCTGCTGTTTACCTTCGCCAGCATGATCACCTACAACACCTGGGTGCTCCTGGGGCTGATGGCCGTCAGCTTTGCGGTGTTCAGGCTCAGCCACATCAAGCTGCGCGAGGTTCGTTTCATGCTGGTCTTTATGCTGGTGTTCCTCGCGCTGAACGACCTGTTCATCTTCCTGTTCGACCCGAACCAGGGCACGGCGCTCTACGGCACCCGCACGGTGCTCTGCCACCTGTTCTGGCGGTACGACCTGACCGCCGAGCAGCTGTTCTATATGTTCAACATCTCGCTGAAATATTTTGTCGCGCTGCCGGTGGCAATTCTGTTCATCTCGGCCACGAACCCCAGTGAGTTCGCCGCCAGCCTGAACAGCATCGGCATCTCATACAAGGTAGGCTATTCCGTCGCCATTGCGCTGCGGTACATTCCGGATATTCAGCGCGATTACCACAGCATCAGCCAGGCACAGCAGGCCCGCGGCGTCGAGCTGGGCCGCAGCGAGCCGTTCTTCAAGCGCCTGAAGAACTCGGTCAGCATCCTGCTGCCGCTGATTCTGACGAGCCTGAACCGCATCGACACGATCTCCAACGCCATGGAGCTGCGCGGCTTCGGCAAGCATGACAAGCGCACCTGGTACACCCGCCGCCCCTTTGCCCGCCGCGATTTTATCGCGCTGGCAGTCGGCGTCGTGCTACTGCTCATCAGTCTGACCGTGACGATCAGGTTTGGACGGTTTTATAATCCGTTTGGGTAAAAAACGAAAATTGCGCCCCTGCGGAAAACAGATTCCGCAGGGGCGCATTCTATATAAGCCCGTGCCCGTTTGCGGTGGCGGAAGCTTTCCCGGGCGGATATGGAATCCGCCCCTTACACATAGGGACGGCACCTGCATCGACTCGGAAAGTCCGTGTTGCCGTGGTCGAACAATGCTCGCCCCTACAACCCCATCAAAAAAACAGTCGCCCGCTCAGGCATCGTACCTGGGCGGGCGGCTGTTATTCTGATTTTACTGCATCAGCCCACACACCAGCTGTGCATAGGCAACGGGGTCCTCAATGGGCAGACCGGCAATCAGCAGTGCCTGGTCATAGAGAAGCTCGGCGTACTTGGCGACCTTGTCGGTGTCGCCCGCGGCGTGGGCAGCCTTCAGGGCGGCAAAGACCGTGTGGTTCGGGTTCAGCTCCAGCACCTTCGTGCTCTCGACGCCCTCTGCGTTGGGCATGCGGCGCAGTACCTTCTCCATCTCCATCGAGATACCGCCCTCGGCAGACAGGGTGACGGGGTGTTCCTGCAGGGTCGGATTGACCTTGACCTCCTTGACCTTGCCGTTCAGGTCCTTCTTGATTTCCTCAAACAGGTCTTTGTTCTCGGTCTCGGCAGCCTCGGCGGCCTTCTTCTCGTCCTCGGTCTCCAGACCCAGGTCACCGGAGTTGATGTTCTTAAACTCCTTCTCCTTGTAGTCGCGCATCATCTGCAGGCAGAACTCATCCACATCCTCGGTGCAGAGCAGCAGGTCATAGCCCTTGCTCAACACCAGCTGGGCGTTGGGCAGCTTGCCCAGACGGTCCGTGTCGTCACCGGCGGCAAAGTAGATGCACTTCTGATCCTCGGGCATCTTCTCGACGTACTCATCCAGCGTGACGAGCTTTTTCTCCTTGGCGGAGTAGAACATCAGCAGGTCGCCCAGCAGATCCTTGTGCATGCCGTAGTCGCCGTAGATGCCGAACTTGATCTGGCGGCCAAAGTTCTTCCAGAAGGTCTCATACTTCTCGCGGTCATTGACGAGCATCGCGTGCAGCTCGTTCTTGATCTTCTTTTCCAGAGAATTGCGCATCAGCTTGAGCTGGTTGTCCTTCTGCAGCGTCTCACGGCTGATGTTCAGACTCAGATCCTCGCTGTCCACAACACCCTTCACAAAGCTGAAATAATCCGGCAGCAGGTCGGCGCACTTCTCCATGATCATAACACCGGAGGCATACAGCGCCAGACCCTTCTCATACTCCTTGGTGTAGTAGTCGTACGGGGTCGAGCCGGGGATGAACAGCAGCGCGGTGTAGGTCGCCGTACCCTCGGTGCGGCTGGTGATGACGCGCAGCGGGTCGGTGTAGTCCATGAACTTGTTCTTGTAGAACTCGTTGTAGTCCTCGTCCTTGACCTCGTTCTTCGGGCGCTTCCAGATGGGCACCATGCTGTTCAGCGTTTCCAGCTCGGTGTAGGTCTCGTACTCGGGCTTGTAGTCGTCGCCCGCGTCCTCCGGCTTCGGCTTCTGGCGGGATTTCTCGCGGTACATCGTGATGGGGAAGCGGATATAGTCGCTGTACTTCTTAACGAGGTTTGCAAGCTCATAATCCTCGAGGTACTCGCTGTACTTGTCGGTATCGGTGTCGTCCTTCAGCACCAGAATGATCTCGGTGCCGACGTCCTCCTTGTCAGCCTCGGTCAGGGTGTAGCCCTCGACGCCGGTGGACTCCCACTTCCAGGCCGTGTCAGCGCCCTGCACGCGGGAGATGACGGTGACCTTTTTGGCCACCATGAACGCGGAATAGAAGCCGACGCCGAACTGACCGATGATGTCGATGTTATCGCTCTGGTTCTCAGTCTTGAAGTCAAGGGAGCCGGACCTGGCAATCGTGCCGAGGTTCTTCTCCAGCTCCTCCTTCGTCATGCCGATGCCGTTATCGGAGATGGTCAGCGTGCGGCTGTCCTTGTCGGGCTGGATGTGGATTTTCAGGTCGTCCTTCGTGATGCCGACGGACGTGTCGGTCAGGCTCTTGAAGTAGCGCTTGTCGCAGGCGTCCGATGCGTTGGAGATCAGCTCACGCAGGAAGATCTCGCGGTTTGTATAGATAGAATTGATCATCAGGTCAAGCAGCTTTTTGCTCTCGGCCTTAAACTGACGCATAGCCATGGTAGAAAACCTCACTTTATACAAATGAAATTAGCACTCGTTTATTTCAACTGCTAAAGCTAGTTTAGCACTCTTTTTAATAAAGTGCAACCCTTGCGCAGCATTTTAACAAAAAATTTAAATTCAGGGCTTTTCAAACGTAGGAATTTGCGGTATGCTAACAATGTATAAAGATATTCTGTTAAACAGCGCGGCAGGGGCCGGGCATGCCCGGCCCGCGGGCTTGCCTGTGAATGTCTGCCTGCGTACAGCTGCGGGCCGCATATAGGCGGCCCCTACGCCCTGCCGACAAAAAACGATCCCTTACCATAGAAATACCATAGAAAGAGGAATCCATCATGCAAATATACACCCACACTCTCCCCGGCGGCGCACAGCTCATCGGGTATCTGCGCGATAGGACCGTCGAGATGCCTGCCTTCAACACCCGTCCGGCCATTCTCATCCTGCCGGGCGGCGGCTACGCCTGGTGCAGCAGGCGCGAGGCCGACCCCGTTGCCATGCAGTTTCTGCAGGCGGGCTACAACGTCTTTACCCTCTATTACACCTGCCGAAGTGACGAGACCGTGCCCGCGCTGCGTTGGCAGCCGCTGATCGACGCTGCCGGGGCGATCCTGCATATCCGCCACAATGCAGAGCAGTTCGGCACCGACCCGGCGAAAATCGCCATCTGCGGCTTCTCGGCGGGCGGCCATCTGGCGGCGTCCACGGCCATCCTGTGGGACGCCGAGCCTGTGCAGACTGCCCTTGGCATCCACGGCACCGAGGCCCGCCCCGATGCCGTTGTGCTGGGTTATCCGGTCATCACGGCGGGGAAATACCGCCACGACGGCTCCATTGTCAACCTCTGCGGCGATGACGCCGACCTGCGCGCCACAATGAGCCTGGAAAACCAGGTCCGCGACGGTCTGCCGCCCTTCTTCGTCTGGCATACGGTGGAGGACCCGTCCGTCCCCGTGCAGAACTCTTTGATGCTTGCCGGTGCGCTGACAGCCCATAAGGTCCCGCTGGAGCTGCATCTTTTCGCCCACGACGGCCACGGCACAAGCACCTGCACGCGGGAGGTCAACACCCCCAACAAGCACAACAGCGCCTGGGTGGCCCTCTGCACGGACTGGCTGGCCGAAACCTTTGATTTTCACCTGTAACAGGAGATGACAAAGCATGAAAATCATGTTTTACGCGCTGCGCCCCTTTGATGAGCAGCAATACTGCGAGCCCTACAAAGCCCGCTACGGCATCGACTACACCGGCACGCCCGACGTGCCGCGCCCGGATAACCTGCATCTGGCCGAGGGCTGCGACGCCGTCAGCACGAACCCCTGCGAGATACGCCCTGAATATTTGCAGACATGGGCTGAAATGGGCGTCAAATATCTGCCCTGCCGCAGCATCGGCTATGATCATATCCCGCTGGACACCGCCAAAAAGCTGGGTCTGCGCATCAGCCACAGCCATTACCCGCCGGACGGCGTGGCCAACTATACGATCATGCTCATGCTGATGTGTACCCGCCGCATGAACGAAATCATGCTGCGCGCCAACGTGCAGGACTACTCGCTGCCCGGCAAGATGGGCCGCGATATTTCCGGCTGCACGGTGGGCGTCATCGGTACGGGCAAGATCGGCCAAACGGTCATCCGCCACCTGAGCGGCTTCGGCTGCAAGATTTTGGCCTACGACCTCTACCCGAACGACGCGGTCAGGCAGTACGCCGACTACGTCACGCTGGACGAGCTTTACGCGCAAAGTGACATTATCACGCTGCACACGAACGCCACGGCGGAAAACCACCACCTCATCAACGCCGGCGCCCTTGCAAAAATGAAAGACGGCGTGTTGCTCGTCAACACGGCGCGGGGCACGCTCATTGACCCCGACGCGCTGATCGCCGGGCTGGAAAGCGGCAAGATCGGCGGCGCGGGCCTCGACGTCATTGAGGATGAGACCGGTATTTACTATTACAACCGCATGGGACAGGCCATCCCGAACCGCGAACTGAACCTGCTGCGCAGCTATCCCAATGTCATCGTCAGCCCGCACACGGCGTTTTACACCGACGTCAATGTCGCCAGCATGGTGCAGAGCCCGTTTGAGGCGCTGGACGCCTATGCCCACGGCCAGCCCTACGCCGGTGAGGTGCAGCTGTGATGCCAGCCGTTGAGCCGGGCCGCTGCGGCGAACACTGGGACGACTGCCCGCGGCTGGCGGCAGGGGACTGCTTGGACTTTGCCTGTGCGGGCTGCGGCGACTGCTGCCGCCAGAGGCGCGATCTGGTGCTGTCGGGGTATGACCTCTACCGCATTGCGCGGCGGCTTAGCTTGCCGCCTCGTATCGTGGCGTCGGCGTTCTGCAAAAGCTACCTTGCGCCTGAAAGCTGCCTGCCTGCCCTGCGCCTGACGCAGGACCCCAAAACCGGCAACTGCCGCTTTTTTGAGGGCAGCGCCTGCACCATCCACGCCGCGCGCCCGCTGGCCTGTGCGCTCTACCCGCTGGGGCAGAGCATCGACACGGTGACAGCGCAGACGGAATATTACGTGCAGACGCTACTTTGCGGTGCGCGGGCAGGGGAGGTACGGACGCTGCAGGACTATCTGCAGGATTCCGCCGTGCTGGACCGCGCTGGGGTGGATGCCCGCTGGGCCATCGTCTGCACGCAGCTTTCCCACCGGTTACAGGCCGCGGGCGGCGCGAATAACCCCCGCTTCTCCGCCGCTGTCAGGCGTATGGAGCGTGCCCTCTACTACGACTACGAGCTCGGCGACGACTTCTACCCACAGTTTTGTCAAAACATAGAAATTTTAATGCCGCTTTTGGACAGGATGCTGTAAAAAACAGCTTTGTAGGGAGCGGTCTTGACCGCTCCGTGCAGCTCTGCGGCAGAAACCAACGCCCTGGAGGGGTCAAGACCCCTCCCTACAAAATTTCCCGTAAATTGTCGGATGCGGGTAAACGGACGGTTTGTAGGGGAGACATTCATGTCTCCCGCGTACCTTTCCACCGCCGCCAACGCCCCGGGAGAGATAAATCCCTCCCCTACAAAACAACAACAAAAGCGCTGTGACCTTTTCAAACAGTCACAGCGCTTTTCCTATATTGCTTTGTAGGGGCCGCATATATGCGGCCCGCAGCCTGAAGATAACCGCCCATCTGCGGGAAAGCCGCGGGCCAGGCATGCCCGGCCCCTACGTGTAAATCAGCAGATAAAGAATCCGCCTCTGCCGCCGCAGCAGCACCAGCTCAAAATATTGCACACCAATAAATACATCCAGAACGACAGACAGAAAGACCCCGGGCTGCCGCTGGGCTGGGCGTAGGGCTGCTGGTAGCTTGTGTAGCTGCGGCCCGGGCTTTGCAGCTGATCCAGCAGGTTTTGATAAGCGTAGTTGTTCGGCTCCATCGAGACCGCCGTCCGGGCCTCCTCCTGCGCGCGGATGTTGTTGCCAAGCCCCTGATTGGCCAGCGCGGCGTAGTAGTGCCACTGGGCCGTGCGGTTGGCAGTGGGGATGCCGTTCAGCGTGTTCATGGCCTCCTCATAGAAGCCGCTGCGGATGTAGTTTGCCGCGGCACGCAGCTCTGGGTCACCGGCAGCGCTGCCGTAACTCTGCCGCCCGGACGAGCCGCCTGTGCTGTAATACCCAAACCCGAACGGTCCAAAGCCAAACCCGGCCCCGCTGAACGGGTCCTGATACTGCTGGCTGTAGCCGCTCTGGCTGCTGCCATAGCGCTGCCCGCCAGCACTGTAGGACGCCCCGCCGCCCTGCTTGATGCGCATGATCTCGCTGTAAGCGGCCTGTACCTCTTTAAAGTGCTCCTCCGCCGACGGGTCATCGGGGTGCAGGTCGGGGTGGTACTCCTTACATTTTTTGCGGTAGGCTTTTTTAATCGTTTCGTCGTCGGCACTGGGGGTGATGCCCAATACACTGTATGGATCAGTCATGGCGCTTTGCCTCCCTGTGCTTGCGTACCAGCGCGTATTTGCTCCACACGCCGGAATAGATCGTGTTGTACAATAGCTTCCCCTCCGGGGTGTCCTTTAAAATCGGCAGCATCTCAAACTGCTGTGCGCAGCGGCCCATCTGCTGGGTCAAAAGCTCGTGGCAGCGCTGCTCATAGGCGGCGGGCGGCAGCTCGTCCGCCAGCTGCTGCAGGGCGTTGAACTGCCCGCGGCGGCTGTCCTTTTCCAGATCGTCGTAGGCGTCCATCAGATAGATGAACGCCCCCAGCCCATTGCCCATGCCGCGCAGCGCCGGGGCCCAGATGTCGTCGCGGCAGGCGAACACCTCGCCCAGCAGTGCGCCAAAGGCGTTGCACAGCGCGTCCAAATCGTGGCTGCCGGCGCTTTCCAGCGCGTTCAGCCTGTCCAGCTGTGCGGCCATGGTCTGCAGCTGGCGCGGCCAGCGCTCCCGCAGGGCGGGCAGGCTTGGCTCCAGCTTTTGCGCCTGCGCCAGACTGGCGCGGCGGTGATCGTCCTGCCAGTCATCGAGAAAGTTGTAGTACGCCAGCACGGCGGTCATGTCGGCGGCGTAGTCCAGCAGCTCGTTGTCCGCGCGGGGGCGTTTTTTCAGTGGGTGGGGCACGCAGCGGCCCTCGGAAAAGGCTGTGGGCGTGTCGTACAGTGCTGTCAGCAGAATGGCGACAAACGCCATGTCATAGCTTAATGCCAACTGTCCGGTGCGTCCGTAGCGGCGGCCCAGCGTCCGGCACAGCCCGCAGTAGTAAGCCTGGTAGCGGTCCATCTCGGCGTCTGCCAGGCCCTTACGGTAAAGCGTAACATATCCGAACATCGCGCGTCAACTCTTTTTGATGAACTGATGGCCGCACTTCGGGCAGGTGATGCTGATCTTGCCGCGCCCACGGGGCACGCGCAGCTGCTGGCCGCACTGGGGGCAGCGGTAATAGTGATAGTCCTTGCGCTGCTTGAACCGCACCTGCTGCTTGCCAAACCACGTGGTAACGCGGTTCTGGTAGGAGAGATATTTGAGGTTTTCACTGTACCGCTTGCGGGTGTTGCGGCTCAAAATGCGGAAATAGCTGTAGACGATGGCCGCCAGCCCCAGCCAGTACAGCACCGGCGACACCCACGCGCCGATGACAATAAGGATAAGCGACGAAATACACAGGAAACCGCCGAACTGGTCGAACCCATATCGGCCCGCCATAAACCGCTGAAACCAGCCTTTCATGTAAAACCACCTTTTCGCGGCAAAGCCGCATTGTTTTCATCGTACTATTATGGCACACAAATATGGGCAAATCGTGAACAAGCGGGGAATAGAGTTTGAACAAAACGAGTTTAAAGTGGATCAGAGAAATAATCACTGTCAATGCGCTTGATTTGGTACCCCTTCTGCACAGACACGCCCAAGCCGTACTCAATCATCAAGGAAGTGAGCTTTTGCCCGTCGACTAGAATAATATGCTGTGCATCGGCGTACTCCCTAGCGCCCTTGGAAAAATTGGCAGTCGTGATGAAAAGTCCCTTTTCCACACGGGGTGGGCCCATCATGGCACCGAAAAATTTTTGAATCTCCGGCTTGCCTATGGTAACATCGGGGTTCCAACGTTTAGCCTGGATGTAAATCAGATTGAAGCCGAGTTTGTCCTCATGTATAACACCGTCAATGCCGTCGTCACCACTGGATTTTGTCTTGAAGCCATCGCCGTAATCCATGGCTTTCATCAAGTCAACGACCAGTTGCTCAAAAAATACAGGCGTCTGCTGCATGATTTCGGCAAGCAGGTCATCAGCCAGAGTATCATTGATTGTTTTGTGAAGGGCATCCATCTGCTCTTCGGGAGTTTGCGTATCAGATGGTGTGATGCTTGCAGTGTCGTTTGCGGTATCTACATCGTCAGTCCTGTTTACGAACGCAGCGAAAGAAGGATAATTGCTCTCCAAAAATTCATTTGTGATGGCGACGTCACTGTGAAGAAGTGTGCTCCCGGCTGTAGTGATGATGTAGGTGCCTCGTTTGGGTGAATCTACAAGTCCGGCCTTTTTTAGATAGGTCTTTGCCCAATTCAACCGATTGGCAAACGTAGTCTGCCGCTGGCTCGGCAGCTGCTCAGCTAAATCTTCCGGGGAAAGCTGAAGAATATTTGCTACAGTAGAGGCAACTTCTTTAGCAGTATGAATTTTTCCATCGCTGATTGCGGTAAGGAAGGGGTCATATAGTTCGTTGTACTTAGGTATCGCCATTTTACATCTCCACTTCTTTTATTCGCGCACCATCTTCACCACGCACTCTACATGCTTCGTCCTCGGGAACAGATCCACCGGCTGGACCTCCACGGCTTTATATCCGTGCTCGGTCAGCCACTTGGCATCCCTTGCCGCTGTTGCGGCGTTGCAGCTGACCATGACCACGGTCCGCGGGGCCATCTCGGCAATGGCGGTCAGGGTCGCCTCGTCGCAGCCCTTGCGGGGCGGGTCTACGACGATCACGTCGGGACGCGCACCCTCGGCGGCGAGCTGGGCGGCGGCTGCACCGGCATCCTGACAGCGGAAGTCCGCTCTGTCCGCGTCCAGTCCCAGCCGCGCGGCGGTCTCCTTCGCGCCCTCGACAGCCTGCGGCACGACCTCAACGCCGACTAAGCGCTTGCAGTCTGCCAGCATCGAAAGCCCGATCGTGCCCATGCCGCAATACAGGTCCAGCAAAAAATCGTCCGGCTTCAGCCCGGCGTACTCCCGCGCCTTGGCGTAGAGCACCTCGGCGGCGGGGGTGTTGACCTGGTAAAATTCATGCACACCCATCCGCAGCGGCACACCGGCCAGCGTGTCCTCAATGACGCCGGAGCCCAGCACGGTGCGGGTCCTGCGGCCCAAAATTACGTTCGTCCGCTCACTGTTGCGATTGACCAAAATCGTCGTTAAGGCAAACTCTTTTTGCAGTGTGGCGCAAATTTCCGCCTCGTTCGGCAGACCGTTGCCGTTTACCACAAAGCACAAAAGCCGCTGCCCGCTGTGCCAGCCCTGACGCATGTACAAATGGCGCACGCGGCCCGTGTGGGTCTCCTCGTTGTAGGCAGTGATGCCGTTCTCCTCCAGCAGCGCACAGGCGCGGGCGGCCAGTTCGTTCATCCACGCGGGCTGCAGCTTGCAGTCGGTGCAGGCCACAATGCGGTGGCTGCGCCCGGCAAAAAAGCCGGTCACAATATGCCCGTTCTCGTCGGTGCCCACAGGCAGCTGGACCTTGTTGCGGTAGCGGTCCGTGTCGGGTGCGCCCAGCACGTCCGGCACCGGTACGTCCAGCTTGCCCAGCCGCGCAAAGGCGTCCCGTACAAACTGGGTCTTGGCGGCGCACTCGGCCTCATAGCTGATATGCCGCAGCCCGCAGCCGCCGCAGGGACCGGCCACCGGGCAGTCCTGCCTGACGCGGCCCGGCCCGGCGGTCAACAGCTTCTCCACACGGCCAAAGGCATAGGTTTTCATCGGCTTGACAATGCGCACCTCGGCCACATCGCCGGGGGCGGTCAGCGGCACAAAAACGGCCTGACCGTCCTTGTGGGCCACGCCGTTTCCGTCATTGGAGAGCGCTTCGATCTCCAGAGTAATGATCTGATTTTTTGTAAAAGGCATGTCTGCTCCTTATAATTTGTGCGGGAAATGTTACGGGTTGATGGTCTGCGGTGCGGCAGGACCCTCCTTCTCCAGCGTGGCCAGGTACTTGCTCGGCGGCACGCCCTTGACCTTTTTGAACACGCGGGAAAAATAGAACTGGTCAAAAAAGCCCACAGATACGGCGATTTCCGCAATCGACAGGCTGGAATTCTTCAGCAGGCTGCACGCCTCGCTGATGCGGTAGCTTGTCAGGTAGTCAATGGGGCTCTGCCCGACGTTCGACATGAACACGCGGTACAGGTGGCTGCGGCTGACGCCGACGGCCTTGGCAATATCGTCCACCGAAATATCATGCGAGTAGTTGAACTGGATATACTTGATGGCGGCCAGTACGTACTGGCTGCTGGACGAGCCCACGTTGGGCATCGCCTCGCGAGCCTCCTTCATCAGGTGCGCCATAAAGATATACAGATAGCCCGTCATCAGGGCCTCGCACTGCGGCTCCGGCCCGCGGGAGAGGTAGATGTTGTACAGCGCCTCCCGCACGGTCTGCGGGTCCTTGCAGTGGTGTACGGGGTGCACGTCGGAGAACGGCGTCTGCTGCACCAGCTTGTTGGCACACGCGCCGTTGAAGCCGACCCAGTAGTACTCCCACGGGTCGGTCTCGTCGGCGGCGTAGGTGATGAGTTGGTTCGGCTTGGCCAGGAACAGATCGCCCTCCTGCAGCGTGTGCGAGGCCCCGTTGACCTGATACACACCCTTGCCCGCCACCACCAGATGGATCAGGTAGTGGTCGCGCACGCCGGGACCCCAGGTATGGCCCGGCTGGCAGTATTCATGCCCGCAGTTAAAAATCGAGAGCTCGACGTTGTCGGTGTAGCTCTGCTTGTAGGATTGCTTCATCTCATTGATGGTCATGGCGGCACCTCGCTCGTGTGATATTTTCATTATACCAAGCTATTCATCAAAAGTCCATAAAAGAGGCGGAAAAAATGTTTGCTTTTTTTGCAGGATTTGCTATACTGAAAACAAGAAACCCGCAGAGAGCCGCTCCTTTGGCTGTCTGCCTAAAAACATAAGGCTCAATTTGTGCATATCTACGAAAAGAGCCGCCCGACAGGAAAGGTGAGTGGAATCATGGCAAATACCATTGAACTCAAACAGCAGATCGCACAGGGCGAATACGACGCCGCCTTTGCCAAGCTGTACGGTGCAGACGCCGTGCAGGAGCAGCGCAAGCGCTATACCGACCTGATCGACGAATTTGAAAAGAAATACGGCACCAACCGCACGGTGCGCCTCTATTCCGCCCCGGGCCGCACCGAGATCGGCGGCAACCACACCGACCACAACAACGGCGTGGTGCTGGCAGGCTCTGTCAACCTGGATATGGTGGCCGTCGTCTCCCCGAATGAGGAAAATGTCATCCGCGTCAAGTCCCTGGGCTTTGACAAAATTGACGACGTTGATGTCACCAACCTCGTCCCGCAGCCGCGCGAGGCCGAGCACTCCGCGTCCCTGATCCGCGGCGTCGCCAAGGGCATTGTGGATGCAGGCGGCAAGGTGGGCGGCTTTGACTGCTACACCACCAGCAACGTGCTGCGCGGCTCCGGTCTGTCCAGCTCCGCAGCCTTTGAGGTCTGCATCGGTGCCATCCTGCGCGGCGAGTACAACAACAATGACATGGAGAAGTTCAACCAGGTCAAGATCGCCCAGATCGGCCAGTTTGCCGAAAACGTGTTCTTTGGCAAGCCCTGCGGTCTGATGGACCAGACCGCCTGCGCCGTCGGCGGCGTTATCACCATCGACTTCAAGGACCCGGCCCACCCGGTGGTCGGCCAGACCGCCATCGACCTGGCAAAGCACGGCTTTGTCATGTGCATCAGCGATACGAAGGGCAGCCACGCCGACCTGACCGACGACTATGCCGCCATCCGCCGTGAGATGGAGAGTGTGGCCGAGCAGTTCGGCAAAAAGGTCCTGCGCGAGGTCGATGAGGACGAGTTCTACAAGGCTCTGCCCAAGCTGCGCAAGGCCGTGGGGGACCGCGCCGTCGTGCGTGCGATGCACTTCTACAACGACTGCCGCCGCGCCGCCCAGCTCTGCGCCGCCGTGCGCGAGGACGATTTTGAAACGTTCCTGCGCCTGATTATCGAGGGCGGTCACTCCAGCTTTGAGTTCAACCAGAACGCCTACAGCATCAAGAACCCGAAGGAGCAGGGCGTGCCTGTGGCCCTGGCCCTGAGCCAGCGCGTGCTGAATGGCCGCGGCGCGTGGCGTCTGCAGGGCGGCGGCTTTGCCGGCACCATTCAGGCGTTTGTGCCCGTTGACCTGCTGGACGCCTACAAGGCCGCCATCGACGGCTGCTTCGGCGAAGGCAGCTGCCACGTCCTGAACATCCGCAACTACGGTGCCGTGCCCGTGACGCCGGATATGTGAGCGCATAAAAGAGTGTAAATAAAGCCGCAGCTGTGCAGAAAACGCATAGCTGCGGCTTTTTGTGCTTTTTTAATATCATCGTGCGGTAGGGGCCGGGCATGCCCGGCCCGGCGGCTGCCCGCAAACGAGCGTTTCCGTACAGCCGCGGGCCGCACATGTGCGGCCCCTACAAACCAGTGGATAGGCAGGCAGCAACTCCGCAGAGGTCGGCGTCCCCGACGACCCGTGGCCGTTTCCGTCGCAGCAAGCGCCCATGGAATGTATAAAGGCATCCCACAGCCCGTAGGGGCGGATTCCATATCCGCCCGGGCACCCTCCGCAACCGCAGACCTTGCGGGAGGGATAAATCCCTCCCCTGAACCGCAGCCTCATTTCCCGTTCCTCTCCCAGATCAGCGCCAGCCCCTTGAACAGCAAATCAGCGTCATAGATGATCTTCCGCTTGCAGCAGGGCATAATGTACGGCGCTAACCCACCGGTGGCGACCACGGTCAGCGGCTGGCCCAGCTCGGCCTCAACGCGGTCCGCTAACCCGTCCAGCATGGCGGCGGTGCCAAACATGGCCCCGTTGTTCAGCGCGGCGACGGTGTTCGCGCCAATCAGATGCTCCGGCGGCTAGGGCGCGATGGGCGGCAGCTGCGCCGTGCCCGCGCTGATGGCCCGCAGGCTCGTCTGCACGCCGGGCACGATGAACCCGCCCAGAAACACATTTTTGTCCGATATAACGTTGTATGTCGTCGCCGTGCCCAGATCCACGGTCATGCAGGGCAGGGGATAGTGCTCCGCTGCCGCAGCGGCATCGGCGATGCGGTCCCGGCCCACCTTGGCGGGCTCGTCCACGGCGAAAGTCAGCCCGGTGTCCAGCGTGTAATTCACGACCAGCGCCTCGCACCCGGTCAGCCGCTTGCAGGCGGCGGCCAGCACGCCGGTCAGCCGCGGCACGACGCTGCACACAATAACGCCCTCACAGGCGGTGGGGTCCACAGGCAGGCGCTGCAGCAGAAATTTCATCTCGGCGGCGTACTCGTCCTCGGTGCAGCGGGGGCGGGTGACCATGCGGGTCGTGAACGCAATGGTGCGGTGGTCCGCCCCGTCCAGCCCGCCAATGCAGATGTTGGAGTTGCCGATGTCAACTGCTAAAACCATAGTGAAGTCCTTTTTATAGATAAAAGATAAGAGATAATAGATAAAAAAGGTGGATCGCGGCGCTTTGCGCCGCCCAAAAATATTATACGCATTTGCATAGAAAGCGTCAATCTGCTATAATGGCTACAGCGTAATTTTGTTTTCGCCAAAGGCGAAAACTCCACCATTTTATTATCTTTTATCTATTATCTCTTATCTACTAATAAGGTGTTGATTTTTTTATGCTGCTTTCCAACAAAACCGTTGTCCTCGGCATCACCGGGGGCATTGCCGCCTACAAAATGCCCAACGTGGCGCATGCACTCGTCAAGCTGGGCGCGGATGTACACGTTCTTATGACGAAAAACGCCACCGAGTTTATCTCGCCGCTGGTGTTTGAGACGCTGACCCGCCGCCGCTGCCAGGTCGATACGTTTGACCGCAACTTCCAGTACGACGTGGCCCATATCAGCCTTGCCAACGCGGCAGATCTGATGCTCATCGCCCCGGCCACGGCCAACGTTATCGCCAAGCTGGCCCACGGTCAGGCCGACGACATGCTGACCACCGTCACGCTGGCCGCGACCTGCCCCAAGCTGGTCGCGCCCGCCATGAACACCCACATGCTCGAAAACCCCATCACCCAGGATAACCTCAAAACGCTGGAACACTACGGCTTCACGGTCATCCCGTCCGGCTCCGGTATGCTGGCCTGCGGCGACGTCGGCTCGGGCCGCCTGCCCGATGAGGGTGTGCTGGTCGACTACGTCCTGCGGGAGTTGGCCTGCGCGAAAGACCTTAAAGGCAAAAAGGTCGTCGTCTCCGCCGGTGCCACGCAGGAGCCGATGGACCCCGTGCGCTACCTGACGAACCACTCCACCGGCAAGATGGGCTACGCCGTGGCCCGCGCCTGTATGCTGCGCGGCGCGGATGTGACGCTGCTGACATCTTCCGACTTGCCGCCGGTTCCGTTTGTCAAAATGGTGCCTTTTGCCACCGCGGCAGAACTGTTTGAAGCTGTCAAGGCCAACGCCATGGATGCGGATGCTCTTGTGATGGCCGCCGCTGTGGCGGACTACCGCCCGGCCCAGGTGGCGCAGGATAAGATCAAAAAGCACGATGGTGAACTTTCAATTGAGCTGGAACGCACGGATGACATTCTGGGCTGGGTCGGCGAGCACAAGCCGGAGCAGTTGTTTGTCTGCGGCTTTTCGATGGAAACGAAAGATCTGATCGAAAATTCTACTGCCAAGCTGCACAAGAAAAACATGGATATGATTGTGGCCAACAATGTCAAGGTGCCCGGCGCCGGTTTTGGCGTGGATACCAACGTTGTAACCCTGATTACCGAAAGCATTTCCACCGCGCTGCCGCTGCAAAGCAAGGATGATGTTGCCATGCACATTGCGGACGCCATTGTGGAAGCAAAGCGGAGAAAACAGAAAAAGTAAAGCTGCCCCCCGCAAAAGAAACGAAGCAGCAAAAGAATAAGCTGATTTGGCACCCCTGCAGCCGCGCAGGGGTGCTTTTGCATGTGCACACAATTTTCACATCCTGGCAAAAAAACGACGCACAATTTTCACAAATAGGCAGTATACTTCTGGATAGTTCAGGGGTACGCCTGCCCTGCGGCGGGCGGCCCTCAAGAAAAGGGGAGTGCATCCATTGATCGAAGTCAAGCATTTGACCAAGCGTTACGGAAAACACACCGCGGTCGATGATATCAGCTTCACTGTGCAGGACGGCTGTATTTACGGCCTGCTGGGGCCCAACGGCGCCGGCAAATCCACAACAATGAACATGATCACCGGGTATCTTGCGCCCACGGGCGGCACCGTTGCCATTGACGGCCATGATGTTCAGGAAGAGCCCAAGGAGGCCAAAGCCTGCATCGGCTACCTGCCGGAAATTCCGCCGCTGTATACCGATATGACCGTGCAGGAATACCTGCTGTTTGTCAGCGAGCTGAAAGGCAAAAAGAAAAAAGCGGACCGCGTGCAGGATGTAGCGCAGGCCGTGCAGCGCGCTGGGCTGCAGGAGATGGAAAAGCGGCTGATCCGCAACCTTTCCAAAGGCTACCGCCAGCGCGTTGGCATTGCCGCTGCGCTGCTGGGCAGCCCCAAGGTGATCATTCT
>OGEU01000873.1_pt1 | contig 27985 bp, 28 predicted proteins | sample 1570651 | NCBI WGS metagenome assembly OGEU01 (sample SAMEA2582129, study PRJEB24529) | metagenome | biome: Human gut stool | place: China | collected 2011 | reverse complement strand
TGTCCAACTTTTTTAGAGCAGAATCCCTTAATCGTCTTGCTTTTCCCTTAAAATGTAGTATATTTTAAGGGAAAGAGAGGGTGGTAAGGGCATGAGAGCATTCAATTACTCCAAAATCAAAGAGCAAAAATGGGATTCCGAGATTCTCGGCTATATTGCTGCAATCTATAAAGAAGCGGGTAAGCAGGAACTTTACTTGAAGCAGCGTCCTGAAGAGCTGGAACGTCTGGTGGAGATTGCAAAGTTGCAAAGCACCGAAGCATCCAATGCCATCGAGGGAATCGTGACCACCAGCACCCGAATCAAGCAGCTCGTGGAGGAAAAAACGACGCCGCGCAACCGTGATGAACAAGAGATTGCAGGCTACCGTGATGTCCTGAACCTCATTCATGAAAATTTTGATGTGATTCCGATTACGCAGAATTATATTTTGCAGCTGCATAAGGTTTTGTACAGCCACATGAACAACCCCGTCGCAGGACGGACGAAGAACGTACAGAATTATATCAGCGCAACCTATCCCGATGGACATAGCGAAGTTCTTTTCACCCCATTGGCTCCTTACGAAACGCCAACGGCTCTTGATCGAATCTGCGAAGAATATAACCGTGTGATCGGGAACTTTGAAGTAGAACCATTGATCGCAATTCCTGTGTTCATCCATGATTTTCTCTGTATTCATCCGTTCAACGATGGCAATGGCCGGATGAGCCGCCTTCTCACGACCCTGATGCTGTATCAGAACGGTTTCTATGTCGGGAAATACATCTCACTTGAAGCCAAGATTGCCAAGAACAAAGACCTCTACTATTCAGCTCTTGCGCAGGCGCAAAGCGGATGGTACGAGGGCACAGAGGATGTTGTTCCATTCATCAAATATATTTTGGGAACCATTCTCTCTGCATACCGCGATTTTGAAGAACGCTTTGCCCTCGTGGAAACAAAACTTCCAGCCATTGAAGTTGTTCGGAATGCTACGAAGAACAAGATCGGGCGCTTTACCAAGCAGGATATCCGGGAACTCTGCCCTTCGCTGAGCCTTAGTTCCATTGAGGGTTCCTTGCGGAAACTCGTTGAAAACGGCGAGTTGAAACGCGAGGGAGCAGGCAAATCAACTGTGTACCTACGGTTGAAGTAATCCCTTAATCGCTCCATCTTTCCCTTAAAATACGGCCAATTTTAAGGGAATCCGCATTGAGTAAGGGATAAAGTAGCCCTATTTACTTGACTTTTTGTTGGTTGTCAGTATATTGATACCAATTGGTATCAATAAGTATCAGCAAATGGATACAACAAGACCCACAGATTGGATGCTCATCCCAATCTGTGGGTCTTGTTGTATCCATTTGAGTTCAGTCATCATCGTCCGGGTCAGGAACTTCCACCCACTCTGAAAGCTCTTCGCAGTAGTCCTCATATTTTCCGCCTTCGGTGGTCCTGATGACACGCCGCAAGTAGTGTCCTTACCGCCATCTACACAGCAGAGACCATAGCTACACCTTTCTGACTTCTTTCCAGAGATTAGTACAGAAATATGTCAGCAACCTGCCTGTTTATTGTGCTTTTGAGTGGTTAAGCAATGTCTCATCCGTATTGTGAGCATGCAGATGTGGCAGCGTTACAGTCTGACGCTTCCGGCTTTTTCGTGCCATGCGCAGTCCTCTCCTTCTAATGCAAAACAGGCTACGGCAAAACCATAGCCTGTCTGCATTATAGCATATTCTGCTTTCCGCTACCACGAGTAATGCCCTGTTTTCCGCTTCCACGAGCTTAGGCACAGCTGTGCCAGCCTGATGGTTATGAACGGCGTATCGATGAAGCAGGTTCAGGAGTGGCTGGGACACAGCACCTTCTCGACCACCGCTGACATCTATGCGCATCTTGATTACAAGAGCAAGGAGGGGTCTGCTGGCGTGATCGCAGAGCTGTTAGAAATGAAAAAGTAAGAAAGCCGCCATGAAATCTCATAGCGACTTTAGATAACATCTATATGCAAACGGCTCTTTCCCGTCATTATGTCCGTATGCAGGAGTCGAACCCGCGACCTAAGCCTTGCGAAGGCTACGCTCTATCCAACTGAGCTAATACGCCTAAAAGGAAGCGCACTATCGAGCAAAAAATGTCCGATAGTGCGCTCTGGCGGAGTAGCAGGGATTTGAACCCTGGCGCCCCTTGCAGGGCCTACGAGATTTCGAGTTTTTCCTGTCTCACGGTACTTGGTGGAAGATAGAGGGAATTAGCCCACTTTGCCAGAAGATACGAACCATCGAATTTACGCTCAAAATTTCATCAAAATCCAAAATCACTAGGCTCTGTGCGGATTTGAACCCACTTTCCAAAACGCAGAAAAATCTGCCTTTTGGAGAGAAGTGGGAGAGATTTTACGCCTGTTGGAGAGAACGGGCGAGAGAGATTCCGGGAGCCAAAATCCATCCACACAATATGTTGCTTCTGACGCTGACCAAATCAAAGCAGCAAAGGATGGATGAACATGAGAACGCTGTTAGAGTGCTATAAAATTCTCGAAGAATACCCCAACGGAATGACGAAAGACCAGTTCTACCGTGTTGCCCGCATCAACAAGCAACACGCAAAATACCTTCTGGATTCCGGTCTCGTTCCGTGTATCAATACAGGAAAGAAAACACGCAAATACCATATTGCGACCCACGATGTGATCACCTACTTGTGTGACCGTGAAGATCATCCCGAAAAGTATAAAGTGCCAACGGGCTTTTATATCGGAAAGAATGGCTGCTCCAAACGGCACCCGGACAAGCCTGCCGCAGAGATCATCCGCTTCAATTTTACAGAGCCGGAAAAAACAGGGCTGTATACCATGTGGGAAAAGCTCACCGCTGGATATGATGATCTGTTGACCACCCCGGTAGTTTCGGAACTGACGGGCTACTCTGCACAAAGCATACAGCGATGGTGCAATCAGAAGATCCTTGTTGGATTCAAAATTCGTGGCACATTAACGATTCCTCGGCTTGCGGTCGTTGAGTTTATGTCCGGCGACCGTGCAACGGGCATTGTCCGAAAATCCTCAAAGCACCTTGACCTGCTCCGCACCTATGCGCAGGAATGCCATGAAGGTGCAATGACCATTACATACTAAACAGACAGGACTGCTCCACAACGCAATGTATGTGAGGCAGTCCTGTTCGTTTAGAAAATGTATGATTTTACAGCAAGATTCCAATCTATCTCAACTATTATCCTCTGCTTTCAAGACGTTGAATATGTTTCTTTAGCCAAAATATTAAAATCCCGACGTATTCAACTTTTTGACCTCTGGGTGCTTCCAGCTCTCTTAACTTTCTTCTGCACTCTTCAATATCTTGATCTTTATGCTGCTTTTGCAATACCGACAGCATACCATCAAGAGCATTTTTTCTCTTGGTTTTCAAGTCCTTACCATCGTTCAGATTCAGAATATCATTTAGTTCACGATTGATTTCATCCCGGTCCTCTTTAGCAGGTATCGTTTCGGCAGCCAGTATCTTGCCGCTGTAAGAGTATTGAATCAAATGAGTGCACTCAGGATTTAATGGTGTCAAAAAAAGTTTTTTGTTCCCTCTTGATTTATCGCAACATAAAGCTCCTCTGTTTTCATTTCCTGAGCATACTGCAAGAAAGTTACTGTACTCCAATTCTTTTTTCCAGTTTTCAGTGCCCCTCGTCAGGCTCTGAGGTTCAATATGCTCAATCGTACACTTCAATGTACTCCCTGTTTTTTTGTCGGTTTCGGGAATTCTGCACATACAGTATGCACACAGTCCTCCCTGTTCTTCCACCAACTTTGACAAAACATACTCATGCAGGTCGCTACTCATGGAATCGTAAGTCGGTCGTACACCAGTGCAGGATTCGCTTTCACGGTATTCCTTTAATTCCTTTGGCTCGTGTTTTTTCACAATGTGTATCATATGTTTCCTCACATACGGCTGAAATCCAACTGTGTGCGACACTTTACAATTTCAGGGTCATCACCCAGCTTAGAATTCATCTCGTCGAGAACGGTTTCAGCAACCGTATAATCATCTTGGTCGAGAGCATGATAAAACCTTTCAAACAATTCTTCAGCTTCGGATGTGCGAACAGTAACATTCATATCCGCACGGAGAATGCTGTCAGAATCCTTACCGTATAGATAACGATCGTGTAGCTCGCTTTCGCCATCAGCATTTTTCTCAAGCATAAACAAATTGTAGCTTCTATCCACTTCCCCAAGAATCTGCGGAGAGTGCGTTGTAATCAAAAACTGAATGTTTGGGAAAAGTTTCCGAAGCACTGATAGTATTTTCCTCTGCCACGCAGGGTGCATATGCAGATCAAGTTCATCAATCAGTACGATGCCCTCTCCCTCCATCGGGTTCTCACGGCAGGGGTTCGCCATTGCCACGCGGCGAGCAATGTCTCCCAGCAAGGCTAGCGTACACTTTTCACCATCTGACAGTTGGTCTACGCGATATTCTTTATCATTGCGTATGACAACCATTCGGAGAGGATTCCGACGCACTTTGATTTCTTCAGCATCGTCCAGCATTGAGAGGGCTGCTTTTCGCACACACTCCAACGCAGGATCGCGATAATCCCAATCGCGTTTTATACTTTTCTGCTCATTTTCAAAGTCTTCCTGATTGCGAAACCACTCGAAAAAAGTACGGAAATCAAGCCTGTTTTCCAATGCTCTTTCCAATGCTGTTCTTTTGGAGAAAGAATGCTTTTTGCGTATCCTTAATGGAACATCCAGAACAAGTCTATTTGTTCCGTAATTTAGAAACACAGGCATATTCTGCTTCGGGCAATCATCTCCGGCAACTGTATCATCGTCCGCCAGATAATGTTCATTAAAAAACTGTGCTAAATCAACCGCTTGCTTACTTTGCTGACTTGCATTGACCGCATTCACTCGACCAGATGCGGTTTTTTCCATTTCTTTTGTGATCTCGAATGTTTCTCCGTCAAGCTGTAACACAATACCGGTACCATATCGCGCACTACTTCCACTGCGCTGACCAATATGCAGTTGTTCCTTATCTAATGTTCGGTATCCCGTTCCTTGAGCATTGTTCAGCCTGTTGATAAAAGGCCATGCAGCATAGCAAACTGCACTGAGGAGAGTCGATTTACCTGAGCCATTGTTGCCATAAAAGACTGTGGATTTACCATTCAAAGCGATTTCAATAAAGCCACCATCTGCTGCTGAAGTGAAATTTTTGAAATTTTTCACTCGAATTGTTTGCAGTTTCACCGTTTGTCCTCCTATCCAACATAGTTTTGGGTTGACTCTTTTACTATCTCCCATTGTAAGCGTTCTCGCTGGCAAATGTCAACCTGTTTTTACATTCATTTCTGAAAGAAGGTGGTTTTCCACATGAATAAGCACTCACAGTTGAAAATCCGAGGTCACACCAAATGACGCTGGACTACTTCTACGGGCAGTCGGGCGAGCTGTTCTCCTATCATGGAACAGATGAAAGCTACCGAGGGCGCGACAGCGGAATTAAAGTGTACCTGTCAAATGGAATGGGTACAACGATATAATAACATCCATGACCGGGCAGAAGAAATTGATTTGCATGTAATGGTTTATTCATAACAGTATCGCAGAATGAGTATGACAAGCATAATTGGGGGAGCGATAAAACTTGCTGTTGATATGTAAATTTAGAGGTTGTTTTTTCTGTATTCAATAGGAGAAATCCCGTAAACCTCTTTAAATTTACGGCAAAAATAAGGCGCATCGTGAAAGCCGCATTGTTCTGATATGGTTATAACCTTCATTTCCGTGGCTGCCAGTAGTTTTGCGGCTTTTTTCAGCCTGTATTGTATCAAATAAGAAATAGGAGATTGACGGATACCATTCTTGAATATTTGCATACAAGTGTTCTTACTTACATGGGCAAAATCTGCGATGTCATCAAGTTGGATCTGGTCGGCATAATGACTATGAATAAAACTCATCATCATTTGAAGGCGAGACGTATCGCTGTTTCTTTTAACGGTTTGTCTTTGTAGAAACATGGATTCCATATTTCCGTACAGCAACTCCCAAATGGTTGCCAACAATCGCATGGTTGTCAGTTCCCTAAAATTTGCTTGTTTCTGCGTCTCAAATATCTGATTTAGTAAAGAAAGTATCTCTTTATGCCACAAGGTATACGGCTCAAAAACCAAAAAGTCAATATCTGAAGTAAGCACTGGCTTAATATATTGCTGGTATATCAAACTCTCCTCTGAAGCCAACAGCAAAGGGGAAAAAACAATATTTGGAATCAATGTGGTTTGTTTTGCTGTTAATTGATGAATGATTTTCGTGTTGATAAATAAACCACTGCCTGCTGGTAACGAGAAATTATCTTTTCCGATATAACATTGCACTTCACCGCTTTGCACATATATAAATTCAATTTCCTGATGCCAATGCCAACCGATTGTATGGAAGTCGAAGTCCCAGATATCTTCTAGATAGTATTGAAACGGAAATACCGATTGTCCGTGGGTTCTTTTTTCCATGAGAGTTTCATCCGTAATGATTTTTAATTCGCTGGTGTCTGCCAATGATGCCCCCCTCCTTTGTATTGTGATATTATACAATAAAAACGTGGTAAAGTCCATTGCTGTCCAAACAAAAGCATGATATCATTCGATGTAGTTTGAAAGGAGGGCTTTGTGCTATGAAGAACTATAAAAAAACATTAAGAGCCTGTTATCTCGGACTTATCACACAGGCAATCGCAGCTAATTTTGCACCATTGCTTTTTTTGACGTTTCATTCAGATTTCAACATCTCACTGGGACAGATTGCCTTAATTCCCGCAGTATTCTATGTAACACAATTAAGCGTAGATTTAATTTGTGCAAAATATGTGGATTCTATTGGATACCGAAAATCCATCGTGGCTTCTCAGCTGTTTGCAGGTCTGGGGTTGATCGGACTTGCGGTTTTGCCCAATATAATATCTCCATATGTCGGAATACTGATCGGAGTGTTTTTTTATGCACTCGGAAGTGGTCTTGTTGAGGTGTTGTGCAGCCCTATTGTGGAAGCCTGTCCCTTTGACCATAAGGAAAAAGTGATGAGCCTACTTCATTCCTTTTACTGCTGGGGCAGTGTGGGCGTGATTTTACTTTCTACAATTTTCTTTTCCGTTTTTGGTATTGACAAATGGAGGATTTTAGCCTATTTGTGGGCAATGATTCCTTTGTACAATATTTACAATTTTGCCACCTGCCCTATTGAGCATTTGGTAGAGGACGGTCAGAGAATGTCGTTGCGTCAATTGCTGAAGATGCCTATTTTTGGAGTTGCAATTATCCTAATGATTTGCGCTGGAGCTTCTGAAATGGCAATGGCGCAGTGGGCATCAGCTTTTGCAGAATCCGCATTAGGATTAACCAAATCCGTTGGCGATTTGGCGGGTCCGTGCTTGTTTGCAATCACAATGGGCATTGCCCGTGTGCTGTACGGCAAATTTGGTGAAAAGATAGATTTGACAAAGTTTATGCTGGTATCGGGAGTTCTTTGTGTATTGAGCTATCTTTTGGCTGGTCTATCTGCAATGCCGATTTTGGGGTTGATTGGATGTATCCTATGTGGCTTCTCAGTTGGTATTATGTGGCCCGGAAGTATCAGCATTACTGTTCCGAGGATTCCAAAAGGAGGTACAACCTTGTTTGCACTGTTGGCTGTAGCTGGAGATATGGGTGGTGCTTTTGGTCCGAGCATGGTAGGATATTTTTCACAGCAGGCAGGAGATAATCTTCAGGTAGGTTTGTTGACGGGATGCACATTTCCTTTAATTATGTTGGCAGCTTTGATTGCAATGCGAAAAATGGCAAAAAATGATTGATACTGCGGTTACGCTAAGGCAATGTCATCACAGTCGCAAGCATCATATCACGGACAGTGGAAATCCAGAAAAAAGCTGATAGATGCAAGCTGGCAGAAGCCGGACACGCGCAGCCCAGCACGACCCTTGCGATCTACACGCAGGTCTACGATAGGCGGCGTGATGAGATTCGCAACCAGATGAGCAAGGAACTGTACGAATGAGCAAAAAAAGAAGCACGAAGGCCGAAACCTTCGTGCTTTGTGGTGGGCCATCCAGGACTTGAACCCGGGACCAAGCGGTTATGAGCCGCCAGCTCTGACCAACTGAGCTAATGGCCCTCATGATGTCAGATACCTGTTTAGTATATCACAATTTTACCCGCTTGCCAACACTTATTTTCGTTTTCGGCGCATATGCTGGGGTGTATGGCAAACCGGCAAAGGGGTGGTATCATGCGCATATTCTTATCAACCTTGGGGGTGTTTTTCCTTATGTCATTTCTTTTCATAATGCCCGCCGTATTGGGGCCGTCTACCACGCCGCAACCATCCGCAAGCCCGGTGCTTTCCGCTGCACCCACTCCGTCCCCTGCTGCCGCGCAGGAGATTCGCGCCGTCTGGGTCAGCTTTCTGGAATGGCAGCATACCGATTTCAGCAGTGAATCCGCTTTCCGTGCCGATGCCGCCGCCATCATGCAGAACATTGCCTCCCTTGGGGCAAACACCGTTTTTGCCCATGTGCGGCCCTTTGGAGATGCCCTGTACCCCAGCCGGTATTTTCCGTTCAGCCACCTTTGCACCGGCACCCAAGGGCAGGACCCCGGTTTTGACCCGCTTGCCGTGCTGGTAGAAACCGCCCATGCCCAGGGCCTTACGCTGGAAGCCTGGATCAACCCCTACCGCCTGCAGGCCAACGGAACCCCGGCTGAGCTCTGCGCGCAAAGCCCTGCTCTGCTGCATCCCAACTGGGTCAAGCACACTGCAACCGGCCTGTATCTGGACCCCGCCAACATCAAAGTCCAGCAGTATCTGGCCGATTCCATCCGTGAGCTATGTACCAATTATGCCATTGACGGCATTCATTTTGATGATTACTTTTACCCCACTACTGCCCCGGATTTTGATGCCGACAGTTATGCCGCAAGCGGCAGCACCATCTCGCTGGCCGATTGGCGGCGGCAAAATGTAAACGATCTAATGCGGGCCTGTTACACCGCCGCCCATGCGTTCAATGTGCGGTTTGGGGTTTCACCGCAGGGCACACTGAGCGGCTGCCGCGACGGCCAATACAGCGATGCCGCGCTCTGGCTGGCCAAGCCAGGCTATTGTGATTATCTGATCCCGCAGCTGTACTGGGGCCTGAACTACCGCAAAAATGGTTCCGATGCCCTGTCACTTGGCCACCTTGCCGCCGAGTGGCTCTCGCTGCCGCGCACAGAATCCGTTCAACTGGCATTCGGCCTTGGTGCTTACCGTATCGGTGACGGCGACGAGGGCGATACCTCCGGTCCCGGCACCGAGTGGTGCACCGGCCATGCCCTCGCCACCCAAGCCACCACGCTGCGCTCCCTCGGTGCCAGCGGCGCTGCCCTTTACCGCTATGCTTTTCTTTTTGCCAACACCCTCTACCCCACCCTGGCGGAACAGGAGATTGCGGCGCTGCGGGAGGTTTGGGGATAGATTGTCGGTACCCACACTCACTTATTGTTGAGTTCGTATAACGCGCTGCTGCAAATTATTGCCATATACCATGACGCGTGCTCCATTTGTAGTGGCCGATGCTCACCATCGGCCCGCCTGAGCACCCGCTTTGTGTATTAGCTTAAAATTCCGCCGCTACTTTTCCACATCCGTAGGGAACGGTCTTGACCGTTCCGGAGCATTTGGACGAATCTCCCTTGTGGAATATTATTTATAGGTTTCGGAAGGGCCAAAACCGTTCCCTACAAATCATTTTATAATTGGCCGCCAACATTAAAACTCCCTGTAGAGCGTGGTCACCCGACCACGCCACGGCCTGCTGTACCGCACATCAAAAATCCGCAACGAACCCTGCCCCATCCGTAAGGCGGAGTACCCTCACCCCGCCGTTTACCCCAATTTTCCTCTATGCTAAAAATTTCGCAACAAACTACCATCAAACTTATTGTTGCCATAAACACTCTTGCAAACTTGCACTTTTTTTATTTCAAGGCCCTGCCTCTCCCCATCGCCTCACCTTTCCACACCCACCACATTCCCGGGGACTCTCCCGCAGGCTTAAGGAACGCCGCACTGTGGCGTTCCTTACGGCACTTGCGTGCCGCCGCCCTGTTCGAGTATCCCCAATGGTGCACCAGATGATACAGGCGCGGCACAGGCTGGAAGCTGCACAGGCACGCAGCCGCGTACAGGAGCGCAAGGCGCGAACCCGCCGACTTACGCTCACACAGGCCGCTCGCGAGCCGGTGTGGGAACGCTGCTCGAAGCCGCGAAATTCGGGTGGCAAAACCCGCTGTGTGCGCGATGGAACAGCCCGGAGCAGCTACTGAATTGGCGGGAAGCCTGGGCATCTGCCGTGAACCGCGCACTGGAAGAAAAGCAGCAATCTGCCCGCGTGACCCATTTGAGCCACGCGGCGCTGGGGCTGGACGAGCAGCCCACCGCCCACGAGGGCAGCCAAGCCAGAAAACTTGAAATGCAGGGTATATTCTTTCTAGATCTGACATACGAAGAATACGTCTGGAATATTCCCCTCTATTCAGTGGCATTTATCCTTCGCCTTCTTGCTATTTTTTCCATTGCACTGCTAATACAAAAGTATCATCAGCCATTATCTGTTGGCAAACAGGCTCGCGCCTGGGTGCCATTGTCTGCCGTTTTCCCAATAAGCACGCTACTTATCATTTGGCAGATCTACACATTTCCCCATGAGCAGCAAATATGGCAGATTTGCCTGCTGATCCTCAATGTGGTAGATGTTGTGGCCATTCTCCTGCTCGATCACCTGGAGCAGAGTGCCATCAACAGGGAAAAGTTAGTGGCCGCAGCAGAACGTGCCCACGTGCAGGATGAAAACATAGAGGCTCTGAGTCAGGCATACGCCGGGCAGAGGAAAATGACCCACGATTACCGTGCACAACTTTCAACGCTGTCGGAACTTGTTGACCAGGGAAATCTGGCAGAGGTCAAGGCTTTTTTATCGGAGATGAAGGATCACCAGAGTGAGCGGATCTTGTTGATCAACACCCACAACGCCGCCATTGATGCTGTGCTAAACCAAAAAGATTATGCTGGGCAACGTCAAGGAATTGATATGCGTTTTCGTGTGAATAATCAATATCTTGTTATATCTGGTGAGGAATCTCTTCCAGACATAAATACCAGCAGTCAATATGTAGCAACAGGTGAAAAGCAGTATGTACTTATGTCCCAAGAGGATTATTGGAATGGCTTGGTTACTAACGCGTCCCCCGCACAATGATAACGGGAAAAATATGCAAAGTGCATTATTAACCATCCGAGATTTAAAAAAATCCTATTTGATTTCTTCTTCTCTCTTTTGCAAACAAATTAGCGGCCGCTTCAGGCAGGCCTTGGCCGGGGCAACTCTCACCCTCGGCCCAGGTCTGTATGGTCTTTTAGGCCCCAACGGTGCAGGCAAAAGCACACTCATCAACATCATCACCGGCTCGCTGGCCGCAGACTCAGGCGAGGTTCTCTGGTGTGGCAAACTCGCGCGGGGCATTGCGTTTCGCCGCATCCTTGGCTATATGCCCCAGCAGCAGGGGTTGTACGACAGCTACACTGGCCGCCGGTTCCTCGCCTACATGGCCGCGCTCAAAGAGCTGCCCCGTAAAAACGTTCCTGCCGAGGTAGACCGTGTGGCTGCGGCGGTGAACCTGTCGAATGAGCTGGACAAGCGATTGTCGGCTTATTCGGGCGGCATGAAGCAGCGGTTGCTCTTGGCATCCGCCCTGCTGGGCGACCCCAAACTGCTGATTTTGGACGAGCCCACCGCCGGTCTAGACCCCAAAGAGCGTGTCCGCCTGCGGGAACTGCTGGCTGAGATGGCCACAAACCGCATTATTTTGGTCGCTACCCATGTTGTATCGGATGTGGAGACCGTCGCCCGCGAAGTGATTTTGCTGCGCGCCGGAAAGATCGTGGACGCCGCCCCGGTGCCGGAACTCATCGAAAAATATGCCCCCGGCCAGGGTCTGGAGGAAGTGTATCTGGCGGTATTCGGGGAGGGGGACGGGAGATGAGCCTGCTCACCGCCGAACTGCGTAAGGTCTGGGGTAACCGCGTCTTTCCCATGCTGCTGGCCGTGCTGGCAGCCGCTAATCTGTTATTACTCTGGATGGGCGCCCGTCCCACCGCCAACCAGCCCCCCGCCGCGGCCTACCGCGCCGTGGGGGCTGATTTGGCTGCCTTGGGTTCGGATATGGGCGCCAAGGGCGACTTTTTACACGGCAAACTGGATGAAGTCGAATCCCTGTTACGGTTGGAAAACTACTTCCGGGATTCAGCGTATGGCAACAGCGTCATCCAGCAAAATTACCGGGAAGAAAATGCTGAACTGTTCGACCAGTATGAGCAGATATACCGCAATAAGAGCTACACCCTCTACACCGACAGCCTGACCATAGAATACCGTCTTTTTACCCAACTGGTCAATGAGTACGACACGGTGGCCGGATACACTGATTTTCTGGACAGCGTACAAACCAAGGCAAACCAATTGTCGGGTATCTCCATTTTCCAGAATGATGAGACCGGGTACGACCTAAAAAGCATTGAAGTTACGGCAGCAGTATACGCCGGTTTGGACGAAACGGCCATTGATTATTACCCGCAAAAAGGGCTGTACACCGCCATTTCCTATACCTTCACCGATTTGATTTTGCTAGCGTCTATACTGGTGCTGGCGCTGCTGCTTGTCCGGCAGGAACGGGACAGCGGGCTGCTCTCGCTGGTGCGCAGTCTGCCCGCTGGACGTCTGCACACTGCGCTGGCAAAGCTAGGCTCGTTTGCCCTGTCATTGCTGGCTGTGCTGGTGTTGCTATACGGCGTAAATCTCGCCTACTGTGCTGCCACCTTCGGTCTGGGCCCGTTGTCCCGCACGATCCAGAGCGTGCCCGCCCTGATGCGTTGCACGATGCAGATCACAGTTGGTGAATGCATCCCCTCGAAGGGATAAGGTTCGTCATGCACCTCGTTTTGCGGCGGGCATCCGTTCGGTTTGCGCTCACAGGTAAGAGGTTTTCGGACAGCATTCCCGGCCTTCCCCAAAGTAAAGGCCGTGCCATCCTCCAGCAGTGTTTCCCCCTTCCGGACGCCCTGTTCCTCCATCTCCTGCGCGGTAGCATAGCTTCCTTCCGGGTTCGTTTTCGCGGCCGACAATTTCGCACTACTTTTGTCGAAGTATCTTACACAATATTTGCCTGCACAGCGAAACTTGAGCAGCAACACAATCTGTTCCTACCGAGACACATTTAAATTGCTGCTGATATTTTGTCGAGATATACAGGGATTCAATATTGCAAAATTACCAATGACTCAGCTAGATAGAAAATGTATTGAGGACTTTATTTTGTGGCTTAGGAACATCCGAAAATCTTCGCCTTCCACATGTAACCAACGGCTTTGCGCAATCCATGCATTCTTTGACTATGTTATGGTCGAAGAGCCACAGTTTATGGAACAGTGCATTCAGATACACAATATTCCCAGAATGGTTTCGTCCGCTCCTCCCGCAAAGTACCTTACACCCGATGCATTACGCTGTTTGTTGGCTACCCCCGACATTACAACGCCAAAGGGACGCCGACACCGTGTTCTTCTTACGGTTTTATACGACACGGCAGCACGTGTAAGTGAATTAGCCGATATTCGTATGCGTGATGTTAGACTTGATTCGCCTGCAGCAATTACCTTACATGGCAAGGGAGGAAAGGTTCGCACTGTTCCGCTGATGAAGCAAACAGTAGAATTGCTGCAAAGCTACTTTACGGAAAATGGTATTACGCCCCAAAAAAGTCCGGACATGCCACTGTTTTGGAGTGGGAATTACCGCAAGCTGACGCGCTCTGGAATTACATATATTGTCCAGAAGTATGCAGCTGCGGCACAGGCAATCTCAACTGATATTCCTGCCACTATATCCCCACATGTGTTCCGGCACACAAAAGCCATGCATTTAGTTCAAGCAAATGTAAACACTGTTTATATTAAAGATTATCTCGGCCACGCAGATATTTCCACAACAGAGGTATATGCCCGTGCAGACAACGAAGCAAAACGTGCGGCACTGGAAAAAGCCTCTCTATGTTTGGAATTACCTTGCGCTTCGAATTGGGAGCAGGACGCTGATCTTATTGCATGGCTTTTATCCCTTGGCTAAAAGAAACATATTATGCACAGTGGAGCAAAGAAAAAACAGCTTTTCTCCGCTGTTTTTAGGAGGTGCTATACATATTTGATTTGTGTACATAATGTACCTTATGCACTTCTGCATATAAGGTACATTTTCCAGCCTCAATTTGCCGCAGCATATCACGGTAGCCAGGGCGCAGCAGCCAGCCGCCGCGCTCGTCAATGCTTCCACCGACAATATCACAGCCGTCATGCAGCGCCTGCATTGAGCAAACTTTATAGCTGTTCATTGTGCCATCGTAGTCGCCGGGAATTCGCGCGTACACCCACGCGCGGGGTCTTTTCTGTTCGTCCATCAATTCATCTCCATAGATTCTTTTCATAAAAAATCGGGAGGGCTACGCGGTCCTCCCTGTAAAAAAGTATGTTTCATTTTCCGATTATTCCTTAGTCCTCGGTGTCCTCGTCGTCATCGTCACGGGGCGCAATATCTTTGCGGCGGGCGCTCTTGTAGACCAGAACGGCCAGCCCTGGCGCCGGGCAGTTCCTCATCGTTGGTAAGGTCACGTTTGCTTACCCACATTTCCGTAGGCTTGTTGGCACAGGTGTTATCCAGCACCATAATAGCTTGTCCATCATAGGTGAAAGTGACTTCCATCGGCTCCTCGTTGACGTAATAGCTGAGAGGGGCGCGGAGTTCCTTGACGATGTAATTACCGCTGTTGGTGGTGGCGTCCTTGCGGATGCTGCTGCCGTAATACTCGCCGCGAATAGGAATATCGCAGTCAAAATAGGTGTAGCCGTCTGCGCCAGTTTCTGGGCTGGTGGCGACCAGTTCGCCCGCTGCAAACAGCAGTTTTCCGTCCACGCTGTAAATATCGTCGGCAGCGTACAGGTTGAATACCGCACCCGCAAGGTATTTGCCGGTTTCGCGGTCAACTTTGTAAACACCTACTTTGGCCTTTTCGCGGTCATTGTGAAATTTTAAGGTCTGCTGCTCGGTGAAATCTGCGTTGGCATCCTTGCTGCGCACGACCTCAAAACTCTGGAAAGATGCAGCGCCGTCAATCTTGGCAATGCTCGTGGCCACTGCTAATTCTTCGATAAGTTCGTCATAAATCATGTTTCCCTCCAATAGAAAAAGCGCCCACAAAAGTGAGCGCTTGGGTAAAATATTCGGTTATGAGAACACCGGCAAACTTCCGCTTGCTGCATCCGTTTTTAGAATGGTGATCCAGTTGTTTTTGCCGTAGAGAAACCGCACGATATGCACCGTTTGCGTGGCATCGTCCACCGTGTAAAACGCAAGGTAGTTCATAACGATGGTGAAGCGGATACCCCATAGGGAAAGCAGTTTGTCGGAAACGACTTCAAATTTGTGCGGGAATTCTGCCAGTGCTCCGATTTTTTCGTCGGCCGCATCCAACAGCTTGTCGGCGGCAGTTGGATTTTTCAGTACAAGGTCGATATAGTCGTAGGCGTTCGCCATATCGCGCTCGGCGGCTTGGGTGACATGAATGTTGTATTTCATCTGCGCTCCCTGCGGTGGCGCAAATCAGCCATAACATCGGCAAAGGGGCGCGTGTTCCCGGCTTCCACGTCGGCAAGGCCCTCTTGCAGCTTGCTGTACAGTTCAATGCGGCCCGCCATTTCCTCATAGGTTTCCATGCTCATAACGGCAAGGTCGCCCTTACCGTTTTTGGTAATAAAGACCGGCTCGTTGTAGGCATGGCAGTAAGAGGAAATGTCATTGTAGTTGTTCCTTAAATCTGCGCTGGAACGAATGTTCGGCATAGATAGCACCTCTCTTTCATACAGAAATTATATCATAATTTCTGTATAAAAACAAGTAGGAGTTCCCTTGACCATGTCTCAGCCCGGAGCTATAGGATAGCCAAGGTGGGTGTAAGGACACCTCGGCCCTATCGCCGGACCGACAATTGCATAAAAAAGGACCATCGTCTATGATGAAAATGCATTTCTTCGCGGGAATGTGCAAACTCAACAAGGCGAGGCCAATACATGAATTATACACATACCGAATCCAACAGACAACTGGCATTTTCAGAAACGAGGTATTCTTTTTTAAGCATCCCATCCCGGCTGGAGGGATTCAATAACTCCGATACGACAGTAAGCAGGTCTGTTTCCGGCCGTGAGGTGTTTTACTTCAACGGTGAGCTGGAACGGGCGGAACCGGATCGCATCTGTCCTGTCTGCGGCGGGAGGATGCATATCAACGGACACAGGGAGCTGGTGCTGCGTCATCTGTGCTTCGACAGCAACCTCTCCGCGGTACGTTTTGACCGGGTACAGCTTGTGCGTCGGGTGAAAAATCTCTATCAACAAGAGAACGTAGGAGACAAGACCTTTCTGTTATCTGCTGAGATATTTGGGGCTCTGCAGAGAGTGAAAAGGGTAGAGCCGAAATAATCGAATGCAATATAAAGAGCCAGGACAGTGTGATGCCCTAGCTCTTTTCCTACCCTATTGTAATAGATGCTCTGCGGAACGGGGAAATCATTTGTGCGATAACTAAAAACAACAGAAATTGCCCACTAAATCACATGTATTCCATGGAGCGTTCTTCGCCATAAATTGTAAGGCTCATTTGATTATGGAGAAGCCGCATGAAATCTCGCTGTAATTTAGTTGTGGAATCACCCTTAAAAATCGCAAATACATTGTGCTGTGTTGGCTTTCCGCCCGGCATGATGAATATTGGACGAACCCTGGTATCCACAAAGGTGGAATATGCCGCATTCTGGAAAGTAAGGCCCATGCCGCTGACCGCCATACGATATGCAGTCATACCACTGGAAAGAAAGAGTGTGTTCTTGGGTTGGAAATTATATGTAGAGCACATCCATTGTGTCTGTCGATTCATGCGCCCCCTAACACTGGGGCAGATAAATAAGTCATCTGTCAACCAGTTCGCATCAATGTCAAGCGGGGCATTGGGTGTACTATTCGACTCTCTATATGCAGCCATACGCGGGTTTTCGCTGCTGGTAATAAACATGTACTGTTCTGACGGTAAACGCAGGTAATGCAGATCCGAATGATAGGCATAGGTCTCGACGATTGCAACATCTAAAACGCCATTGAGAACCTTGTCCAGCATATTGGTGTCGCGATCTTCGAAAATTGTCAAGAGCATATCAGGATACAATCGGTATAGTTCTGGCATAACGGAGGATAGCCAAATGCTGCCGCGATTGCGCCCAATACCGACATTGAGACGCAATTCCTGATCATCAGCAGAAAAATCAGCCAACTCTTGGTGCAAGCGATCCTGCATGACACAGATTTTTTCTAGCTCAGACAGATAATAAGCTCCGGCTTCTGTTATGCGAATTGGGGTGGAGGTTCGGTCAAACAAACGTGTGCCGAGTTCTTCTTCAGTGCGGCTCAAAAAGGCAGTCAAGGCAGGCTGAGAAATAAATAAACGCGTAGCAGCGCGAGTGATGCTTTGTTCTTCTGCAATCGTAGTAAGATAATTCAGGCGATCAGATAAGGTATTTTTCACAAAAAAGTCCCCCTAAAATTGTATGATGACAAAATGATAACACAAAAATATAACGATGTAAAGAGATTTATAAAACCTCATAACATCCGTGTTATGGGATGATATTCCGTTTTTTATTGGAACTTTGTCAAAATGCTTGCTATAATAAACGTACAAAATAGATCACGAAATAGAACAACTTTTGTATAAAATTTGTGGAGGCAGAACGATATGAAAAAGGTTTTGATTGAGGAACCGTTCCGTGTAAGCGTCAAACGAGATGCACAAATCCCTACTCCAAAAGAGGGGGAGGCACTGCTTCAAGTCATGTATTGTGGCATTTGTGGAGCTGACCTTGCTAGTTATACAGGCAACCAGCCATTTACCACATATCCTCGTGTTCCAGGTCATGAGTTTAGCGCTCGTATCTTGGACATCGCAGAAAACGAGAAGGGTTTGAAGGCAGGGGATATTGTGACCTGCAATCCTTACTTCAATTGCGGAAAATGTTATTCTTGCCGCCGAGGCTTTGTAAATTGCTGCACCGACAACCAGACAATGGGAGTGCAGAGAGATGGAGCATTTCAAGAATACATCGCAATGCCGATTGAACGCATCATCCCCGGCAAAGGGTTGACTGCTCGGCAGTTAGCGCTTGTTGAACCGTTCTGCATCGGTCATCATGGCATTACCCGTGGTAATGTAAAAAAAGGTGACAAGGTACTAGTCGTTGGTGCAGGTCCTATTGGAATGTTCGCAATGCTTAGTGCCAAGGCAGTTGGAGCAGAGGTTTATATGACCGATCTTCTGGACGGTCGTCTGTCCAAAGCCACTGAAATGGGAGCAGACGGAGTGGTGAGTGGCAAGAACCCGGATGATCTCAACGCGCTGACGCAAAAGATTACCAATGGAGACGGTTTTGATGTTTGTGTAGAGTGCTGCGGTGCTCCCGAAGCCTTCCTTACTTGCATTGAGCAAGCTGCCTTTGCAGGGAAGATTATTCTGATCGGTAATGGCAAGCGAGAAACGAATTTTGTACATTCGATTCTCCTGAAAAAGGAACTGAATGTTTTCGGTAGCCGCAATGCTTATAGTGCGGACTTTGAGCAGGTCATCGACATTCTTGTAAGCGGAAAAATCAATGCCGAGGCTTTGGTAAGTGCGGAATATTCGTTGGAGCAGACAGGCGATGCATTTGAGGCATTGCGCCACAATAGTGGCGATCTGATGAAGGTCATGCTGAAAGCAGCAGAATAAAATAAGGAGACATGCAATGAGCAAGCGTAACGGAGCGCAACTGGAACTTAGTAAAAAAGGTTCCATGATGCACTATAAGCGATTGGCAACGCCCTATCTATTGTTGGCCCCCATGCTGGCGTTTGTCGCCTTCTTTATGATTTGGCCCATCATAAATGTATTCATGATGAGCACCGAATCTTACAAGGTTACAAAGCCAAACGATCGGCATTTTATCGGACTTGAAAACTTCGTAAAGATTTTCACAAATGATCCGATTTTCGTAAAAACCCTTGGGAATACAGCAATCTATGTTTTGTTTAGCGTGGTTTTCCAATGCGTTCTGGGTTTTTGGTTAGCATGGTTGCTGACACGTAAATTTAAAGGTCGTGGTGTTGTTCGTGCATTGGCGTTGGTTCCGTGGGCCGTTGCAGGTTTGATGGTTGGTATTATTTGGAACCTGATGTTGGGGCAGACTTATGGCGTGATCAACGATATGCTGCGTCGAGCAGGATTGATCGATATGAATATATCGTGGTTCTCTAGCAGCAAGATGGCGATGCTGGCAGCAGTAGTTTCGAATATTTGGCGTGGTATTCCATTTTTCACAATCAGTTATATGTCGGCTTTGTCCGGCATCTCGGATGATTTGTATGAGTCCGCCAAGATCGATGGTGCTAATTCGGCTGTTACACTGTTCCGTATTACATTACCAATGATCAAGGACACCATCATCTTCACGACCCTGTTGCGTGCGATTTGGACATTCAATGCGGTTGATCTGATTGTTTCTTTGACGGATGGCGGACCTAACCGCGGAACAACTACACTTGCCTTGTATATTATGAACACCTTTACTGGTAGCTATGACTATGGCTATGCTTCGGCACTGGCAGTTATTTCGACCATGATCATGATGGTAGTTGCATTTATTTATATCCGATTTGGCAAAATGGGCCAGATGGACAACTAAGGAGGCAGACCCATGATGAAACGACAGGCTAAAGATCTGGGGTGGCGCTGCCTGACCCTGTACTTACCGCTGATCCTCTTCCTGGTAGGAACATTGTTTCCGTTCTACTGGATCGTTAACACTTCTCTGAAGGACAGTATGGAAGTGTTGAGCTTGCCAATTAAATATTGGCCTGAGCACCCCACCTTAAGTAACTACCTGTACCTGTTTGAGAAAATGGGCTTTGGTAACAATGTGGCAAACACGGCTTTTGTGGCTATACTAACAACTATTCTTGTAACTTTGCTCAGCTTGCTGGCAGGCTATGCCATGAGTCGCTACTGTTTTTATGGCAAGACATTTATCTATGTACTGATGCTGGCAACTCAGATGCTTCCTGCGGTAGTCTTAATGATTCCTTTGTTTCAAACAATGGTAAAACTGCATCTTATCAACAGCCTATGGAGTCTGGTATTGATTTGCACCTGTACGAACCTTCCATTTTGCATGTTCATGATGATGGGTTATTACAGTTCAGTGCCCCGTGAACTGGAAGAGGCTGCACAGGTGGATGGATGCACGCTGCTTGGTTCAGTATTCCGCATCTTGATTCCGGTTATGCTACCCAGTATTGTGGCCACAGGCGCATATGCGTTTATCAATGCATGGAATGTCTACGTTTACGCTACTGCTTTTATCACTGATAAAGCGAAGTACACTCTTCCACTGGCACTGAATGTGTTCCAGGGTGAGTATGGCACGGACTACGGCAAGCTTGCTGCTGGCTGTGTCATCGCGCTGATTCCCGTCGTAGTGATTTTTGCCTTCATCCAAAAGCATCTCTCCGGTGGCGCAACCTCCGGTGCGGTCAAGGGCTAAGGCACATAAAATACAAACTTTATACTAGGAGGAAAACTTAAATGAAAACTATCCGTATCACTGCCACTATCCTTAGCGTTGCTATGGCCGCAACACTGCTGGCCGGCTGCGGTTCAAACGCATCTTCTTCTACAAGTAATGTTGACTCTACGACATCTATTGCAAGTTCTACTGCATCTACTGGCAAAAAGACTCTGACCTACTGGTATCACTCAGCTGACCCTGTGACGGATGCCTACTTCGAGGACTATTTCGCCAAGATCAACGCTGAGCAGGATCAGTACGAGATCAATTACAGCAGTTTCTCCTTTGCCGACTTCCAGGAAAAGTTCCAGATGGCTGTCTCCACTGACACCATGCCTGATGTTGTTAGCCTTGGTTTCTCCAATGTGGCGACTTTCACCGCACAGGATTCCCTGCTGCCGCTTGATGACTACATAAGCCAGATTGAAACGGTGGACAAGATCGACAGCAGAATGATGGACAGCATGCGCACCATCGGTGGCGGCACGCTTTACGGCATTCCTTATGCGTATAACCAAGAAGTCGCATGGTACAACACTGCAAAATTCAAAGAGAAGGGCATTGCGGCACCTCCCGCAACGCAGAGCGAGTTCCTTGAGGATTGCGAGAAGTACGCAGATCCCGCCAATTCCTCTTACTTTTACAGTCTGCGCGGCGTGCGACCCTATGACAGCTTGGTAGCTTGGCTGTGGACTTATACCGACGGTCTCGGCTATGATGGTTCTTGGTTTGACAATGATGGCAAGTGCATCCTGGGCGATGCAAAGTTTGCAGAAGCTCTGGACACCTATGCAAACCTTTATAAAAACAATGAGGTTTCTGGTGATTCCATCAACAACAACTTCTCGCAGATCGTTGCTGAATTTGGCTCTGGTGTCTCCATGTACATCATTCACAACTCTTCTTCTGAGTCTACTCATCTGACCAACCTGGGCGAAGGCAATTTCGCAGCTGCTCGTGTTCTCGCAAATGATGAAGGTCATTACTTTGCTTCTGGTCTGCAACCCAACGTTTACTGCATCACCAATCAGGGGCAGGATCATGATTATTCCGGTGCCGTGTGGCTGATGAATGTTCTGCTGGATCCCGAATGCGAAGGCGGCATGTGCCAGGCCATTGGTCGTGTTCCTTGCAACAAGGATGTTGAGGAGCAGGAGTGGTACAAAAACGATCCCGAGATGATGCTGTACGCCAGCTATCTTGAAGATGACAACTACATCCAGATTCAGAATCCTTACTGGCTGACTGAGTTCTCCACCTTTATCTCCGATGATATGACCGCTGATTTCCAGGCCGTTCTGATGGGCAGCATGACCGCGCAGGATTGCGTATCTGGTTGGGCTGCTAAGATTGATGAGTATCAGGCCGCTTACGAAGCACAGGCATAATTAGATAATAATCGGCCACAAATAAAGGAAACACAGGAAGTCCTTTATTTGTGGCTTTTTTAGAAAATATTTTGGGGAGGTTTCCATGGTAGACAGTGTTATTTTGTTCCAAGACAATTTTCAGTCGTTTTCTATCGGACCGTTTCCTTTTGACCGTGAACACTCCGCAATGGGAGAGTATCACTACGATCCGCAACCGGGCTACCGTGGACAGTGGTATGATCCTATTACGAACTGCAATTATCGCGGACCCAGTTGGTTAGTAACTGCAACCGATGGTGTTCATTATATGGAGCAGACCCGAGTACGCAATCCGTTGACGCATGGTGTTTGCCCGGTGCTGGTGACAGGAGATGATCACTGGCAGGATTATACAATGACCGTTACACTGCGTACTCTGCGAAGTGATGAAGAGGCTGGCATTCTGTTCCGATATCAGACTTCGCTGATGCACTATGCGTTCTTTCTGAATGGCAATAAGATTCAGTTCTGGCGCGTGAACAAAACAGAGCGCACAATGTTGGCACAGACCCCATTTGAATACAACGGCGACGAATACTACACTATAAGTGTTGTTTGCAAAGGAAATACATTTACCGGCGCTGTTAACGGTAATGTTTTATTAACGGTGCAAGACGATTGCTATACGTATGGCAAGGTCGCATTGGCCGCATATATGCCGACACAGTATACTAATGTGCAAGTTACAACCACGCAGGAAGAGGCAATGCGAATTGTAGAACGCCAAGATGCGGAGCAAGCGCGTCTGGCCGAAAAGAGAAGCCATTATCCCAGGCCAAAGTTGCATAAGGTAATCGATTTGAAAGAATTCGGTGCCTCGCGGCAGATTCGGTTTGGGCATTTGATGGGGGGAAATGATTGGTACTTTGTGATGGCTCAGCATCAAAAGCGTGTTTTCAAGGAGCGTTATTGCAACATCAGCTGCCTGACCGCAGTGAATGTGCAAACAGGTGAAGTGTTGTGGCAGGTTGGTGAACCGTCCACATTGGCAGTGAACCAGGACACGACCTGTGATCTGCCGTTCCAGATCTATGATATCAACAACGATGGTTTTGACGAGGTGATCTTCGCCAGAGATTTCAAGGTCAAGATCTTAGATGGACGTACCGGAAAATTGTTGCGCAGTATGGATACTCCCTACAACGATGACCCTGCTGATAAGATTTTGGGTATCGAGTTCCAGAAACACGCCTTTGACAGACTGAACGTAGATGCTATTCGAATCGTGAATGTTTCAGGCAAAGAACACGCCAGCGACATCCTTATTAAAGACCGTTATGCTCGTCTGTGGGTTTATGATGAGAACTTTAATCTATTATGGAAGTTTACCCACAACAATACGGGTCATTTCCCATACGCGTATGATTTCAACGGGGATGGGAAGGATGAAATTTTCAGCTGCTACAACATGATCAGCAGTGATGGAAAACTGCAGTGGGAACTTCCCATTGACACGGATCACACGGATGAAATCGTCATTGGAAAGTTTGATCCTGATATCGATGAAGAATTACTGGCAATTGTTTCCGGTTGGGAAGGATTTATGATCGTAGATAAGCAGGGACATATTCTTGCTCGTGACATTAACGGGCATGGTCAGCGTATCAGCGTTGCCAATTATTGTCCTCAAATGCGTGGCCTTCAGATTTGCACAACAACGTTTTGGGAGAACCAGGGCATTATCTACCTGTATGATTGTAAAGGACGGGAGATTTGGCATAAAGAGCCTTCTTCCAACGGAAATGTTGTTGCCCCAGTCAACTGGTGCGGTGATGGTACAGAGTTGATCTTGCTTAACGGCAACATCAAATATGGCGGCATGCTGGATGGTGATGGAGATCGTGTTGTTCTGTTTCCGGATGATGGACATCCTGACCAGTGTGCAGAGGTTCTTAATCTGACCGGCGATCCTCGTGATGAAATCATTCTGTGGGATGCGCATAAGATGTTTATCTATACACAAGATCGCCCTGCTCCTGCAGGTCCTGTCTACCACCCGCTCAAATATCCGGAATTCAGTGCCTCCAATTACCGTGGAGAATTCTCTTTTGCGCACTGGGATAAAGAGAAAGACGAATAATATTTCTAATTAGGAGCCTACTATGTTATACGAACGATACCTACGCGCCTATGCAGAACAATTCCGAAAAACAGACCGGAATATGTGGAACTATGAAGATGGGTGCGTACTCATTGGATTGCGCGCAATGTATCAAGCGACCGGCGATAATTTTTATCTGAATGCGCTGCGTAGCTTTACGGATCGATATATTGAGGTAGACGGGAACATCCGCAACTATGTGGCGGCAGAGTATAATCTGGATTATATTCCAGCCGGTTGCGTTCTTTATACGCTCTACGATAAAACTTGTGAACCTCGTTACCGCAAGGCAATCGAGACACTGGAAGAACAATTGCGTCACCAACCACGTACTCCATGCGGAAGCTTTTGGCACAAAGCAATTTACCCCAATCAAGTTTGGCTGGACGGTCTCTATATGGGATTGCCATTTCATGCTAACTATGCTATTAGGTTTGGTGATGAATCCGCTCTGGATGACATTATGCTTCAATTCCGTAACGCACGCAAATATCTGTATGATGAAAAAACGGGGCTCTATTATCACGCCTGGAACGAGACAAAGGATGTTTTCTGGGCAGATCCCAAAACAGGTCTTTCTCCTAACTTCTGGACCCGTGCCATTGGCTGGTATCTGATGGCCCTGGCAGACATCTACGGAATGATTCCTGATAATCGTACTGACCTGATAGACGAGATGGCAGCCCTTTGGAAAGAGGCTATCGATGGTATGTTGCGTTGGCAGGAAAAGGACAGTGGATTGTTCTACCAGCTGCCAGCATTGCCCAACGAAAAGCGTAACTATCTAGAAACCAGTGGCTCTCTGATGGTTGCATATAGTCTCTTAAAAGGGGCACGCTTGGATGTGTTAACTGAGCCGGAGTATCGAGCTGCGGGTGAGAAAATCCTGGTTGGTATCGAATTACGAAAATTTACGGTTCATGACGGTAAGGTGGAGCTGCACGGTATTTGCAAAGGGGCCGGCCTTGGACCGACGGGTAATTTGCACCGTAATGGTACAGTTGATTATTATTTGTCTGAGGATGTTGTCCACGATGAACAAAAAGGTGTGGGCGTCTGTATGATGGCTTACGCGGAATATTTACAGGCAAAACAGGCTGGCGCGCTTACTGATGACTTCCCTAAAGTAGAGATCTTCAATAAGGGATATGATCCTATTATGCCGGGAGATCCTGCGTTCATTGCCTTTGAAAAGGATCGTGCAGAAAATGCTGCAAACAAAACCAGGTGACAGCGATGATATTTCCTGAAGCAATGCCAGAGGAGGTGGGTGTATCTTCCTTGGCGATACATCGCACACTGGATTACCTAGAACAGAGAAAAGTTGCATTGCATAGTTTGCTGATTTTGCGTCATGATGCGCTGATTTGCGAAGCATATGCAAGACCGTTTACAAAAAACACCCTTCATCGTATGTACAGTGAGACGAAGAGCTATGTATCACTGGCAATCGGGTGTATGTTTGCCAAGGGATATCTGGAGCCAAACGATCACATCGTAGACTATTTCCCTGAGAAGTTGCCTCATGGTGGGCCAAAATCGGAATTGGCACAACTTACCATCAGAGATATGCTACGGATGACTACCCCTTACAGTATGACAACCTATAAACATCGGCCAACAAAGGATTGGGTTGGCTCATTCTTTACCGCAAGAGCTGATCATGCTCCGGGAAGCTATTTTTGTTATGACACAAGCAGCAGCCATACGCTTTGTGCTCTTGTGGAAAAATGTATGGGGATGCCGTTACTGGGAATGTTGCGGAGTGAAGCGTTGACTGCTATTGGTTTTTCGAAGGAAAGCTATTGCATTAAGGATCCCATGGGGGTTAGTCAAGGCGGATCGGGCTTGATGGCAACATCCAGAGATATGCTGTCAGTGTTGGATTTGATCGCGAAGGGGGGCATATGGCAGGGGCATCAACTCCTTCCCAGAGAATACTTGGTGGAAGCTACCTCCTTTCAAATTGACACACTTGAAAACGGTGGCGCGAATGGTTGGGATTTTGCGCAAGGGTATGGATATCAGTTCTGGCGATTAACTCACAATGCATGGTGCATGTTTGGCATGGGAGGTCAATTGGCTATCTGCCTGCCAGAGCAGGATATGCTGATTGTAACGACAGCGGATACGCAACCATTAGCAGGTGGAGTACAAACAATTTTAGATGCTTTTTGGAATTGCTTACTACCCGGGGTAACGGATACGAGCTTGTCATCGGACACGGTTGCATATACGGAACTTCTTCATAGAGTATCTGATATGGAATTACCACGTGTAGAAAACTTAGCTAGACCTGTTGTAAATAATTGCGTGAAGGTGAATTTGGGACCCAATGCGCCCGGAATGACTGCGTTGCAGCTGGATGAAGAGTGTCTAACTCTGTATTATGGCGAACGGGTATGCTTACTGCCGTATCAGGCTGGCAATCTGGTACAGAGTTGCCTGTGGAATGATTCTGCGATTCCGTGCGTAATTGCTGCAGGTTGGCGAACACCCGACACGATATTGTTTAGAATCCATCTTTTGGGTGAACGATTAGGGAGTCTTAGTTTGCAACTGCATCTGGGGACAAATCACGTGACATTGAATATGTGTAGTCATGAAGAACATCCGGATCGGTATTTTATGGGAACGGCATCCGGAAAACAGGAAAGATAAATTTGTGATAAGGAACACAAAGAGCCAGGGCAGTGGTTTCCTGGACAAACTCGCTTTTTCAAAGGACAAATTGAGTTTCTGCGGAGAAAATCGGCATAGTAAAGTATGGAATAAAGCCAAAAGGCCACTGCCCAATTACGGGTGGTGGCCTTTTGGCTCATCGCAAGCGCCGTACGATATAACGTATATAATTTGTTATTCCTGCTCCTGAGATACCTTTTTATCCACAAAAAACATATTTACCGTAGATGCAATCACTAGAATGATGAAGATTGACAGCACAGAACCAATTGCTACTACCATATAGCGTACACCATCATTCCCTTTGGCGCCTGCAGCATAAGCCATCAAGAGATATGCTAATACGCCGATTGCTACACCCCACAGAATCTTTAGGATCGAGGGGGCCTCATCGCCAATTTTGCTGTTTTGAGTGCAAAGAGCGGAAATCGCAGACACACTATTGTCCGCACTGGTAGAGAAAGAAATCAGCATGATAAAAAGCGTGATTGGGATCAGTATTTGAGCAAAAGGTAACTTTCCAATGAATGCCCATATGCCAGCATATGTGCCATTTGCGCTCTCTGGCGGCCTCGACTCTCTTGTCCAGAAGAAACGCTTCGACGATCTCATCGGACACCTCCACAAAAATGTCCTCTTTGCAAAATGGATAATATTGTTTGAGATTGATGGTCTGCATAGGCACGCCCTCACTCTGTTTGAAAAAGGACATCATAGCAGCGGCGCATATTCCGCAGCCCCCGGTGGATGGCAACGCTGACCTTACTGCTATGGATACCCTCTCTCCGGGCGATTTCCGGCTGCTTGATACCGGCAATGTAGTAGGCGTGAACACGGCGGGACTGTGCCGGAGTGGCATGAGCCAGAGCCACCGGCAGAGCTGCAATCAGGCGCAGTCGCGTGGTCATTTCTTCTCGTTCCAGCAAAATATCTTCCGGTGATCTGCTGTGTTCCAGTGCGTAATTTTCCAGCCAGCTGTATGCGTCCAGAGAGT
>OGEU01000857.1_pt1 | contig 28572 bp, 28 predicted proteins | sample 1570651 | NCBI WGS metagenome assembly OGEU01 (sample SAMEA2582129, study PRJEB24529) | metagenome | biome: Human gut stool | place: China | collected 2011 | reverse complement strand
TGGGATCCCGACCAACTTGTGGCGGCATTTCATCGTATGCATCATCGTGGCACTTTTCCTGGCTACTTTGACGGATCGCGCCATTCGCTGGCAGCCCTGAAGAATATGACCAGCGACCTGATCGGACGGTTCGCGAACTCCGTCGAAGCTGCGACGCGGGACGTGTACGGCAGCGATCCGCTCACCCGCTACCATGGCAATCTCATCATCCCTGAGGAAACCAGCTACGAAATCGTGGCGTTGAAAGGCATCGCCGTGCATTTCGTAATGGCCCCGGGCGAACGTGAACCGATGCATGATGCGGAACGACGGATTGTCGCCGATCTGGTCGAAGTGTTCATGGCCGACGATCCGCGCCCCTCCAGCGCGCTCGAAAGCGTGTTTCTCGACGATTGGAATGAGGCCGCCGACGACAACGCCCGCCTGCGCGTCGCAATCGACCAGGTCGCCAGCCTCACCGACACCTCCGCACTGGCCCTTCACTCCTTGCTTTGCTGACGGGCGGACAAACGACAACCCCAAGCAATCCCAGTTCTTTCCCGCTTCCTGGCGCAGTGGCGGATGCGATGCGCGATCGCAGGCTTGGCCGAACGGCCTTGATCGTGCCGTGCGTTGCATGCGCCGCGTAGTCATAACCTGTGGGCACGCTGGTACTCTGGAACGTATGCCGGGAATGATTCTGAAGGAAGATGTCGAAAAAGTACGTGCCGCAGCCGATCTGTATGACATCGTGTCCGCAACGGTCACGCTCAAACCTTCCGGAACCGGTACTTACGTAGGCCTATGTCCCTTCCATGACGAGAAGACCCCGAGTTTTTCGGTGCGTCCCGCGCTCGGCGTGTGGCATTGTTTCGGCTGTGGCCTCGGCGGCGACGTGTTCGGCTATGTGGAGCAGCAGGAAAACATCGACTTCCGTGATGCGGTGGAATTGCTGGCCGACAGGTACCATATCGAGTTGCGTTACGATCAGGCGAACGCCAAGCCCGAGCATGCCGGTTCGAAGCGTGCCCGTCTGCTCGAAGCGAACGAAGCGGCGCAGGAGTTCTTCGTATCGCAGTTGATGACCAGAGAGGCGCTTGCCGCCCGCAAACTGCTCGATGGCCGTAATTTCAGCCAGGCTGACTGCCAGCGATTCGGCTGCGGATACGCGCCGCAGGGTTGGGACAATCTCGTACGCCATCTGGCAGGCAAGGGCTTCACGCAGAAGGAGATGCTCGATGCGGGCCTTGCGCGTCAGGGTCAGCACGGCGTCTACGATTATTTTCGCGGGCGTGTGACTTGGCCGATTCGCGATTCGACAGGCCGTACGCTTGGTTTCGGCGCGCGCAAGCTGTATGAGGATGACGCGATCAACGCGAAGTACATCAATACCCCCGATACGCAGTTGTATCGCAAGAACCAGGTGCTGTACGGCATCGATATGGCAAAATCCGCGATCGTGAAGAAGCGTCAGGTGGTGATCGTCGAAGGCTACACCGATGTGATGGCCATGCATCTGGCCGGCATCGATACCGCCATAGCCACTTGCGGTACTGCGTTCGGTGCCGAACATGCCAAGATCGTGCGGCGTCTGATTGCCGATGATTCGCTGGGAGCCGTACAGTTGGTCGGACCTTTGAAGGTCGAAGGTCAGGCATTGAGTTCGCGCATCGTATTCACTTTCGATGGCGATGCGGCCGGGCAGAAGGCCGCCATCCATGCGTTTGGCTTGGACTCGGCGTTTCTGTCGCAGACCTTCGTGGCCGTGGCCGATGACAACCTCGATCCATGCGACCTGCGCATCAAAAGGGGCAATGAGGCGGTGCGTTCGCTGATCGAGCAGGCGAAACCGCTGTATGACTTTGTGATCGAGGCGGCGATCGGCCGGTTCGACACCACCTATACGACCGGTCAGATGGGGGCGGTCAAGGCGGTCGCGCCGCTGATCGCGCAGATTCGGGATCGTTCGCTGTTGGACCTGTACACCCGCAAGGCGGTTCGTCGTATCGGCATCGATCTGGACATCATGCAACGTGAAGTGCGTGATGCCCGTCGTAAGCTCAACGTACGCGATGACGATGCCTACGCGCCGAAACGACGCTACGTCGGTGGCAACGCCGTGGAACAGCGCGTGGAACAAGGTGCCAACCCGTATGAGAATCGCTCCGTGCGGAAGGCCTTGGAGCATCGTGACGCCACCGAGCAGACCTACTACCGTATCGATGATGCCGTGTTCATCTGCGAACAGCAGTTCATGGCCACGCTGATTCAGGTGCCGCGTGCCGTGGAGCCGAGCATGTTCGCAGGGCTCACATTGTCGAACTTCATTACGCCGGTGTTCCGTTCGTTGTTCCAGGCCGTGGCCGCGGCAGGTGGCTTGCCGAGCGAGGATACGCCGCAAGGTCTGTGGATGCATAATCTGACCAAGGCCGGCGGGCCGATGCTCGAATCGGTAATCAACGAGCTGGCGGTCATGCCATTGCCGCTGCCGCCGAGCGAAGACGACATGAACATGGGCCGGGCGTCGCGGGAGCAGGAAGGTGCCGTGCAGCTGCGCAAACCGACGGATGCCGAACGGCGTTATGCCTCCGAGCTGCTGGCCCGCCTGCTAGACATGGGTCTTATGCGTAAGATCGGTGCGGCCAAGCGTCGTATGGCGCAGTTGCCGGATGGCGGTGAGAAGATCGAGTTGCTCGGTCAGGTCACGAACATGGAGGCCTTGCGCAAGGATCTGCAGGCGAAGGTGTACGGCAACAACATCGCCTGACGAAGGTTTGCCGAATGATCCACCCACTTAGGTAGGAGCCCGTCATGGGCGTCTTCGTGCATGTCGGCGTGTCGTTTGGTGAACGGAAGGTGACGAAAGCGAACCGGTGCTGAACGCTATCCGAACAATAGACGAAATCCTTGTTGAAGACTTTATCAATAACAGGTCCATGACAATGCTTTTGGGTGTTTTGCCGGTTTGCAATGGCATAAGGCAGTAAGGCGGAGTGGTCGGAGAACGTTGGAATGGTCGGAATTTCAGCACGCCGAGGCCTTATGATAGGCGGAGTTTCGGGTAAAGTGGGTACGGCATTTGATGAACATAGCTCACTGTTGCAGACGATGTTGCAGGTGAGGATTCCTGGAGGAATGGATGCGACGTTTGGTGGTCAAGGTCCTGAAGAACGAGACCATTCTCGTAGTGGCTTCCATACTCGCCGTGATCTCGTGCTTCATCGTTCCGCCGGATAAGGAGTACGCCGGCTATATTCATGCCAGCACCATCTCGCAGCTCATCTGCCTGATGCTGGTGGTGTGCGGTTTCCAACGCATCGGTGTGTTCCGTATCATCGGCTCGCGTCTGTTGCATCATGTCAGCACCGCACGCGGTCTGGTGATCACGCTGATTTCGCTCACCTATTTCTCCGGCATGCTGATCACCAACGACGTGGCATTGGTCACGTTCATCCCATTCGCGTTGGCCGTGCTCACCATGGCTCATATGGAGGAGCATGCGGTGCTCGTCGGCACGCTGATGACGGTCGGTGCGAACGTCGGCAGCATGCTCACCCCGATCGGCAATGCGCACAACCTGTATCTGAAGGCGCTTACCGGCATGCCATCATCTGAAATGATCGGCATCATGGCACCATATTCGGCGACCGCGGCGGTGCTACTGGTAATCATCACTTGCGTGGTATTCGGCAAGAAGCCGGTTTCCGAATTCTCTTCGATCGACGGTGTCGGCATCGAACAGAACGTGCTCGCTCCTCGCGCCGACCAGCCGCAGCCGGATGAGATCCGCGTGACCGGCTATGGTGCCGGTTATGGCGGCTGGCGCACGCTGGTATATTGTGCGCTGTTCGTGGTCTGCCTGCTTGCGGTGAGTGATTTCATTCCGCTGTGGGTCATGTGCGTAATCGTGGTGGCGGCCTTTCTGCTGTGCGATCGCCGCGTATTCCGCAATGTCGATTGGGGACTGCCGCTTACGTTCTGCATGTTCTTCATCTTCATCGGCAACATGAAGCGTGTGCCGGAATTCTATGAGCTGGCGGCCTCGCTGGTGGGCGCGCACCCGCTGGAGGTGTCCGTAGTCTCCAGCCAGTTCATCTCCAACGTGCCGACCACGCTATTGCTCTCCGGCTTCTGCGACCAGTGGCGTGAGCTGATCATCGGCACCAATCTGGGTGGCATGGGTACGCTGATCGCATCCATGGCCTCGCTGATTGGCTACAAGAATGTGGTGCGCAAGTATCCGAACAAGAAGGGCCGCTATCTGGCCGTCTACTCCGCGGTGAACGTGCTGTTTCTCATCGTGCTCGTAGGATTGAGCTGGATTATCGAGCCGTGAGCCGGTTGTGACTGGGCGATTCGATGATTGTCCGCGGTGTCGGACATATCGTCGAATTCAAGGGCGTCATCGTTTGCTGATGATGACGAAGTTCCCTTGTCTCTGCATGCTCCACCCGCGGGAATCGGCATGGTTTTGCGCAAGAAAGCCAAGGGCAAAGCCAAAGGTGTTGAGCAGGATATCATCAACGTCGAAAATACCCAGATGCAAGATGCTTTGGATGAGTTCGCAAATCGTAATGAATGCGAGGAAAAGCAGGATCGTGACTTTGGGGGACTGACACTTCCATGCCAGCATAAAGCCTATTGGCATGAATGCAAGCATGTTGAACAGAACTGTGAGAGGTGCTTGAAGGAATTCTTGGACAATCAATAATGGGTTAACATTAAAGCCGGATATTCCTCTACTTTTAAGCATTATTATTGCAAAAATTAATAAAAGATATAGTGCAATGATGAAATATAGCAATAGGACATGAATTTTACCCATGCAGATTTGATATGTAAGCAGTGCCGTGAGTAATGAGCAACAGGCAAGCAAGGCGATGATGCATACGTGGGATTGCATGAAAGGATGGAGCGATCCCAGTATGGATTCAATGGTTTGCCATATTTCGATGCAATCCACAAGCGCAAAACGAAATAGGAAAAAGGATAGCACGCCAATGCAGACGGCGACAAGCAAAGATTCTCTGCGTTTCATTCGTTGACTCTTTCGCCGCTGTGAATGATAAGGCATTATCTGTCGCGCGGCTGGTATGCGGTACTTTCAAATCCTTATGCGGGTAATTCTACTTCGGTCGCCAATGGTGTGACAATTACCGTGAATTACGGGCAGACTCGTAATTTTAGGGCGAACTGCGCATAACGGTTTGTGCGGTAAAGAGGGGCGTAGGGATGTGGTCCCATTGCCTCGCGGGGCATTCGAGTAAGATGCATCTGGGTTTTCACTGTAAAAACACCGGGTGAGGGAGCGTATAGACTTCGTTGCATCTCCTCTGCTGCCCTAATGGTATGGGTTCGCAACGAGCGACATGTTATCGATGATTGAGCGCAGGGATGCCGGATTGCGTTTGTTGATGAGGGGAATGTGACGGGGTGGGGCAGAATTGTTGATGTGTCAAGTTGGCAACCGCGTGTGAACTGACTATACTGAATCAGGTTTGGCCCTGTAGCTCAGCTGGATAGAGCATGTGACTTCTAATCTCAAGGTCGGGAGTTCGAGTCTCCCCGGGGTCACGGTTAGAGAGAGTGAAACCCCTTGGAATCATTAGGTTCCGAGGGGTTTTCTCTTTCAAGTGTCGGATATTATTACCCGAATCGGGTACCACTGGGTACCAATGTGAGAAAATGCTTTAGGATTCCAGCGCCTTGATCCGCGCCTGATCCATCGTGTCCATTACTTCATCGAGTCGGTCTGGATAGAGTGTCGCGTACGTGTTAAGGGTCATAGCTGCATCCCGATGGCCGAGCTGTTTTTGAATGGTCTTGACGTCCGCTCCCGACGCTACCGCAAGGCTGGCAAACGTGTGCCGGAGGGCCTTAGGTGTCAAGCCTTCGACATCCAGTCCAGCCCCCGCTACGGCGACGTTAAACACACGGTTGCGCCAGTTCGCGAGATTAATCGGCTGACCACCATGTGAGCGAAATACGAAATCGGTTCCGGCATGACCATCGCATACCGCACGCAGTTCATCATCTATGAAGCTAGGCCACGCGACGGTTCTGTGTTCCCATGTCTTTGTCACGCCGAGTACCGGCTTGCCATCCCTGTCTTCCGTCCATGTCTTGGATATGGATGCCCGATGATTCTCGAAGTCCAAGTCATCGATCGTAAGTGCGGCGGCTTCACCGACACGGCACCCAACATATGCGAGAAACCGGATCATTGTGCCGTCCATCGCTGTCGGTGCGGCCTGTGCTAAATGCTCAACCTCCTTGTAGGTTAAGAACACCATCGCGTCGGCGTTCGCGTGAGTGCGGGGGAGTTCCACGTCGGCCATCGGATTGGATGGAATCCACGCCCTCCGGCTGTCGGCGGCGTATCGCAAAACGGCTCCAAACGCGACACCCACAATCTGCTTGATGCTGGACGTGCCGAGTGTCGTGGGCTGTTTGGTCTTGCCGTCTGTTGTCGTCGGGCGGAAATCATATGGTGCGGTACCCTCCTGGAGGTTTCTGATCCAAGTGTTGATGTCGGTCTCATTGATGGCGATTAGGGGCACGTCACCCCACCGTGGGTAGACGTAGGTTCGCCAATAGCCCTTATACAGGTTTAAGGTGGATGGCTTAACGCTATGCTTACTCGCAAGGAATTCTTCGGCGGCTTGCCGGAACGTTCTGGTGCGGTCTGATGGTGCTTGGTAGCGTCCGGCACGTATGTCATCCTCCAGCGCAGCCTTAAGCTCTTCGGCTTCACTTTTAGTCGCAACTGCCTTCGCATGACGTTTGCCATCCGGCGAGATCCAGCCGACCCTCCAACGCATGCCGCGCCCGTAGCGTGCCGTCCTGTACTGTTCCGGTACGTTCGCACGCTCAGGCGACCTCGCCGCATTCAACGCACGACGGGCCGCCGGGGAAGCGTCATTTTTCAGCCACGTGTCATTAACCCAAGCTCTCGCCATCAATGCTCCATAGGTCGGTATCTTGGTCAACTGGCAGCGGGCGTAATACGCAGCATCCTCGGCTTGTTGTCTCTCGCGTACCGCCGCTTCGCAGACTTCCGTGCGAACACGATCAGGAATTTCGATTTCAAAATCACTTGCACGGGCGATCAGTTTCTCGCCCTTGCGTGATTTGTCGAGCATCGCCTGATATGTTCTCACCCACGTAAATAATGTCGCGGGGTCTGCGCCGTGAGGGTGAGTCCTGATTACCTGCGCTTTCAACCCGCGAATCTCAAGCAGAATGTCGTCGAGCTCCTTTTGCAGTTGCTGCCTGCTGTTCGGCTTCAAGAACCACTTCGTGATGTCAATGTTGCTCATGCCGTCGATCACATCCGAAGGGGCGTAAGGATGTTGTTCGCCCACAATCAGGACAATCGGATTAACCGCTAGGGCGCGGGCGATCAATAGCAGTTCGGTGACTGTCAGGTCTTTCTTTTTGCCTAGTTCGAGGTTTGTCAGCGTAGACTTTGTGATCCTGCTATCATCGATCGCTTCCGCCAGCGCTTCGGGCGTGCGGAAACCGCGAGCCTTGCGCAAGGTTGCCAACCGTCTGCCGACCGCGGTTTTTTCGTATGTTCGTTTTGCCATATTGACTATTTTAGAGTGCGACACACCGATAACCGAGGTGATTAGTGCCATTCCGTCGCGTGTGCTACATTGGGGAACTGGGCAAAGGAAATAGCCCAAAATCCCAATTTGATTGTCCTTAGGGCAAAGGAAGGATGATGATGAACAAGTTCGATATGGAAGGTTACGAACCTCTGCCAATTGCGGACGATCCGCTTGCCGAATTCCCGCCGTTAATGACGCCTAAGCAGGTCGCGGCTACCGGCATCAAAACGGTCAATACTTTAATGTCCGACCGGTATCAGGGCGTTGGCCTTCCGTTCATTAAAGTCGGGCGCTCGGTGCGGTACCGCAAGTCAGACGTCTTGAATTACATCGAGGGCCATGTTTACAACTCGACACGAGAAGCGAGGGCCTGATGTTATCCGTAAAAGAAGAAGCGTCCATGACGGCAATCACGGACGCTCTTAAGACTCAAATTTGTGTGTTCCCAGAGTCATATTCAACTCTACCACCGACCCGTGCCGAGCGTGCAGAGTTTTTCGCAGCTCATGATGTTCACCCCGAACGGGGAGAATACTGGGGCGACGGCACTTCAAGGACGTTTGGCGGCCAGCCGTTTGAGCCACTGAACTGGGGTCATACTTTGATTTTCGGAAGGCGATGATATGGGCGTTCAAATTCAAGCGTCAGCTCAACAGCAACGGCGCACCGAATACGCGTTTGACAAGATCCAAGCCGAAATCGAACGTGCCGAACGCGAGGACGGACACCATTGGGTCAGTCCCAAAGTGGCTATGGTCGCCGCCGACGAACGACTACGCCAGCGGGAACTTATTTCTGAAAACCCGTTACATCCGTTACACGGCGTTACAAAGCCAAAAAAATCCGTTACAAGTGTAACGGAAACGGAAAAAAGCGTTACAAAGGTAACGCCCGAAAACGGCAATGTAACGCCATGTAACGCTTGTAACGGAAAAACCGCGATAGGTTCGCGGGACGTTCGACTGCTCGATGACGTGCTCGCATTCATTACGCAATACGTGGCATTCCCCTCGCCAGAGTTCGCCACCGTCGTCGCCATATGGATACTTCACACGTGGATCGTGAGCGGACTCTACACGACGCCACGACTCGTATTCTCCAGCCCGGAGAAACGCAGTGGGAAAACCCGCGCGCAGGAAGTCACCGCGCTGCTATGCCCCAACCCCGTCAACACGATCAACGTCAGTCCGGCATACTTATTCCGCAAGCTACAGCCGGACGAAGGCGAACGGGTTCCCACCATCTTTCTGGACGAAACCGACGCGCTGTTTACCGGCAAACCGTCGGAAAGTATGGAAGCGGTGCGCGGCATCGTGAACGCCGGATACCGCAGGGGAGCGACCGTGGGGCGTGCGGAGATCCGCAACAAACAAGTCGAAACCCACGACTATCCCGTGTTCGCGCCGGTATGTCTGGCCGGCATCGGCGGACTGCCGGACACGATAGAGGATCGTGCCGTCATCGTTCACATGAAGCGCCGCAAGCCGGGCGCCATGCTGCAACCATTCCGTGACCGCACGGCCGTCGCTCAGGCTCAACCCCTGCGCGAACGCCTACAGGCATGGGGTGACGCACACACGCCCGAAGTGGCCGCGTGGACGGACGGCGATTATCCAACGATGCCGCCCAGCATTCAAGACCGTGACGCAGACGTGTGGGAACCATTATTCATCGTGGCCCAACTCGTTGGCGGCAAGTGGCCCCGGGAAGTTGCACGGATTGCTCCCGGTATCATCGCCAACCAGCACGCCGAACCCCAGTCGCTGGGAGAACGCTTGTTACGGGATATACGTAACGTGTTCGACACGCTCGGCACGGACGCGGCATTCACTCTCACCATCCTCGGCGAACTTTGTAATATCGACGATGCGCCTTGGTCAACGCTCGGCAAGGATGACGCCGGTATCGACACGCGATTTCTCAGCCGGACGCTGAAGCCGTACGATGTCGGCAGCCATCATGGCTCTCCCTACACCGTGCGTGTCGGAAACGTGGTAGGCCGCGGATACAAGCGTGCTGACTTCGAGGACGCATGGAGCCGCTATTTGCCGCCCACGAACGTTGAAAACGACGATGCTAAGGAGCCGGAATTTTGATGACGGTTCTCGTTGATGCTTTATGCAATGCCAACGCACTGCTCGTTCCGATTCTCGTTCCAGCATTGGTAATCGCAATTAAGGAGTCGCGTCATGAAAACCAAGCGAAATAAGCGCCCAGCACCGGCACCTCCCGGCGAGACGCAGCATCTCGTTGCCGCATGGCAGGTCAAGCCGGGGGCAGTCCTCAAAGCTCTTTGCGGGGAAAGGGTGGAATGCCCGCCGGACATTGTGCCGGGGGGCGAGGAACCGCCCCAAGACTCCAAGTATGTAATCTGCGCATTGTGCGAACTGGCGTATGAGTTCGGCGACGTGCCGCCAGAACCCGGCACATGGACTGCGCAAAAACTGTTCTAAAAATATAGGAAGGAATTATTATGAACGAAATATTCAATGAAGTTCGCAAATCAACCGGCGGGTACGAAGTGATCGCCGACCCACCCATGCCACCTGACGCGTGGGCCGATAGCGGTATCGACGTGCAGGTAATGGACGGCAACACCGTTATCCGCACGGCTGCCGGCGGTGTGGCGGTGCCTGGAACGGACGGTGTCGTACGCACCGAAGTTTGTAATTATCGCACCTCGAATGGCGAGACGATTCAGACGAAGGCGATTTCTCTTTTACCGCCGAATGGGTTCGACTGCTTACCGATGAATCGCGCCTATGCCGCTGCCGCCGCGTTCGCCCTCGCCGCTATCTGCGTTGAGAAAAACAGGCCGACACCTGACGCCAGCACGGTAGATGCTCTGGCCGAGCGGATCCGCGCATTGGCCGACACGGCGGTGGGTGTGGACGGCGAAGGGGTGCGCGCATGACCGACACCACCGAAACAGGGATCATTCATATCGCCGCAAAGCGCCCGATCTGGGTCGACTCGGTGCACGCACTTTGTGGGGCCGTCTTTCCGCTCGAACGCAAAAAGCCGGAAGTGGGCAACAAGCTGACTCGATGCCCGGATTGTGCGGCACGGCTCGAGGAAATGTGGAACCATTCCATCGTCGAACATAAATAATAGGAGAAAAACATGAATTACAAACATATTTCCGGCCCGGAACAACCGTCCGTCTTCACCCACGGCGGCAAATACCGCGAGTTGGCACACACCACCCCGGCAACGAACAACTCAATCACGAGAGAAACCGTTGCAAAGATAAAAGATCCGGCACAAGCCCTCGCCTATGCCGCCGCCGCCATCGCTGACAACCTGGCAGGTCTCACCGACATGATCGACCTGCGTGGTGAGGAATTGCGAACCGAGCTGGCCCAACTTGCCGAAAACACAATGCCCCGTAACGATGCTGAGGACTAAGGACAAAAATGAGTGAAGATACTGCGACCGAAACCGAGCCGACTGCCGAACCCGAACCGGAAACCACCGACCCCGATGCGGAACAGACCGAACCAGAGGGCGATAATCGGCAAGTTGCGAAGCTCCGAAAGGAATCCGCCAGATACCGCACCCAGCTACGAGAAACCCAATCCCAGCTAGAAGCGGCTACGGCTCAGCTGAACGCCGCACGCCGCCAAATCGTTGCCGTTTCGCGCGAAGTAACCGGCTACGTGCGGGGCGACGCCGTGGCTGACATGTTGGCCGAAATCGACGTCGATGGACTGTTCGACGAAGCCGGACGCCTTGACTCGGATGCACTGGCCGAGATCGTCCAGCAGCAGATCCGGCGGCACCCCTATTTTGACCGTCAGCCCGGCAAACAGGCCATGCAGACAGCTTTGGCCAATTCCGCACCGCACGTGCATCAACCGGTTTCAACCGACCGGCTGGCGGCAGCCCTTCGTCGTCGAAGCCGTTAAAATTTAGACGGCGCGCACCACTTGCGTCATCATGGGTGCGGTCATCCCCTGGACGCCCGCCGCTACCTGAGCAAAGCGGCGGACGTCCCTTTTTTTTTACCAACTTTCGTAAACCACTTTTATAAAAGTGTGCTATAATGGAATCAGAGCGGCCGGTTCCGCTCGCACGCTTGTCGCCCGGCGCGACGCCTACTACAGACTTTTTACTAGAGATAGTGCGTCCGCCGGAAACCCTTTCGGCAAAGACGCCGAGAGGAAAAATATATTATGGCATTAGCCACCAATACCAATAAGGCAGCATATCCCGATTCAATCATCACACTGGCCGACACCGCGCCAGACGCCCTCGTGCTTAACAGCCTGATCGCCACCAAGGGCCCGGTCATCGCCGGTGATGCGCCGTCTGCACGCTTGGCCTTCGTATCAGAAGACGTGGCCGCCAACATTGTGAAGGAGGGCGCTCAGATTGCCGAAGGCGACCCAGCCCTATCCGAACTGATCGTCCGAACGTCGAAGATTGCCGTCCTCAGCAATATGTCGAACGAAAGCTATGAATCAGCCGTGGCATCCAGCCTGGTCACTGAGTCCGCACGCCGTGCAGTGACCAAGAAGGCCGACAACGTTCTGCTCGCCAATGCGGTCACAGAGGGGCAGCCCACCGGCCTTGCGAACATTGAAGGCATCGTCACTATCGCGGGTGGAAAATACGCCGACCTGAACCCGATACTGGAAGCCATCGGCACCGTGGCGGCCAACGGCGCGACCCCGACAGCCATCGTCATGAACTACGCGACGTGGGTAAACCTTCTGAAGCTCACGGCCAAGGACGGCCGCAGCCTGATCAGCCCGGACGTCGCGAACGCAGCCCAGCCGGTGTTGTTTGGTGTGCCGGTCATCCTGAACGCGGCAGCACCCGCCGACACCGTGATGGTCGTGGATGCCGCCGAGATCGTCGCAAGCTACAGCGACGTGACCACCGCCGTATCCACAGACGCCCTCTTCGCATATGACTCGATTCAGATCCGTCTCACCATGCGTTTAGGCTTCGGCGTGATCCGGCCAAACCGGCTCGCCAAGGTCACGTTCACCACAGCCTGAGTCATCATGCCCAGCCATTCCACCGCCGACGGCTGGGCGCATCAGCCGGCCGGTTCCCGGCACAGTCACGGCAGGGAGGGGCACTTCCTCCCCATCCCAACGCCGTGGCAAGGCGGCAACCCGCGTCACAAGGCCGCAATGACGCGCGGAACGATGAAGCGGCAGACGGACGCCGCCCGGCTTTCACGCTCCTTCTCGCCGGGCGACGCCACCCCCCCGTGGGAGAGGGTACCCCCGGATAAAAAGCAGGGCCGCTGGGCCTCTAGTGCTGACTGTGAATGCCCCCAGAAAAGTTTTTTTTAAGAAGGTACCAATGATTGACGATTTCATTCCCGACGGCAACCTGTGCGCGGCCTACGGGTGTTTCGAGGTGAGGGCCGTGAAAGGCCTGTGTCGTAAACATTATCAGCGGCTTCGCGAGTTCGGCACGATCAATCGAATCGAGGTTCAGGGCCAATGCCAGAGGTGTCACGCGTGGTTCAAGCCCAAGTCGAAAGCCGCTTCGTTCTGCTCGAAACGGTGCGCGCGCGCGTGGCGTCGTGGCCATCCAGACCAGCCGCGCCCGAAACCATACATCATCTACACCGAGTTCCTTGAGACGGGCACGTTTCGGCCCATCAAATGCTGGGAGGTCGACGCCGCTGGGAATCTTGTTGATGCGACCTCGAAGCACATCGCCCGGTGAGGTATGCGCGTCATACGCACGATTGAATGATACTCACTAGGTGAGTACCCCGAATATAGGATATTTCTATGTTCATCCCGATAGTATTGGGCTTGCTCGAATTGTTGAGGAGTGGCGACACCCATCTTGCGAAGGTCAGATGCTTCATGCTTATCGGGCAGAAACGAACTACGGGAAGGCTTGCGAACGGAATTAGTGCAGTCCGCACCATTTCCACTTGAGTATTGATTGGCTCCGGTTGGATTGCCTTTACCGGCTAGTTCTCCGTTGGCTTCCGCATCACGCAACGCCTTCTCAAGCCAATACTCGGTGAATATCCCTATTGCGGATATTGCTTCCGGCCTACCCGATGATTCCGTAACTAACGGCTACGGTATTTCTGGCCCTAAGTTAAACTTAGGCGGTTCTCCCACACTGCACGCCGGTAGATGATTCCTGAAAGTGTTCAGAGTGTGCAGAGTGTTAATGTTTGCAACGGTTCCCGGCTGTAGAGAGTGGAAAAAGAGTAGGAAAGAGTGTGACCCTAGGCTGAGTCTAGGGCGTTGGCAACGGTATTTGTAACGGGTTGTAACGGGTTTGTAACGCCTAGGAATGGCGGAATAACGCCATGTAACGCTTGTAACGGGTTTTTACGTAATGGATCGTCGCATCTTGTGATCGCCCCTCCCCATGCTGGGACTGCTCTGACCGAAGCGACGAACCTGCCAAATTGGCAGGATTATCCCATCCCCATGATGTGACTGCCCACATGCTCACCGGTACCAACTGGGTACCAACGAACGTCAGAATCCGGCCTAGCCGCCCATAGGTGACCGGGTGCTGTAATCCTTGGAATATCAACGATATGCAATATTTGCAGAGGGTGGCATGATGGCGCATTATCCTAGTTGAAAAATCTCAAGGTCGGGAGTTCGAGTCTCCCCGGGGTCACGATCAAGTCCTCGCCCCCATACGGAGCGGGGACTTTTCCATAGTTCCCTCAATCTACCGACGCTAAGATACGCCTCACCATCGGTAGATTGGGAGAACATCCAATCTACCGACACTGACATGCCCTCTACCGTCGGTGGATTAGGATCTTTCCTAATCCACCGACGCTGACGGGTTTTCAGCGTCGGTAGTTTGGAAATTGCATCCTGCTATAGTGACGTGCTGGAGGAAGAAGGAGTCAAGGCATGCTGCAGTTGCTGTTGGGTGTTTTTTCGGGTTCCATTACACCGGTGCAAACAGCGGTGAACGCACGTCTGGGCCGTTCTGTCGGTTCGCCCTTGCGTGCCTCAATGGTGTCGTTCAGTGTGGGGCTGCTGTCGATGCTGGCCATTGTGTTGGCGACGGGGCCTTATCCGTTGTTGTCGGCTACGGCGGCGGACGGCCCATGGTGGATGTGGCTCGCCGGTGTGTTCGGCGTGACGTTCCTGACCGGCAACGTGTTGCTATTGCCGAAATTAGGTAGTTTGAGGACCGTGATCATGCCGGTCACGGGGCAGATCGTCATGGGATTGCTGATCGACGCTTTTGGCTGGTTCGGCGCACAACAGCGGGCGATTTCACCGTTGCGTGTATGCGGCACGGTTCTTGCAATGGCGGGTTTCCTGCTTGCCGTCATGGGGGCCGGTCTGCAGCTGGGTCATCGAGATGCGGCGGATGATGCAGGAGTGAGACGACATGTCGATCCGGGAGCTTCGCACGATGTGTTTGCGATGGCGCTATGGAGTTTGGCAGGGGTATCCTTCGGCATGTGTTCGGCTGTTCAAACGGCCCTGCTCGGCAGACTTGGCGTCTCGTTGGGATCTCCCGCCAAGGCTTCGTTGGCCTCCTTTGTCGTCGGGCTGGCTGCTCTGACGATTGTGGTGGGTCTGGTCGACCATACCTACAGCCTTGGCGATGCGCTGGAAAAAGGCAACCCATGGTGGATGTGGGTCGGCGGATTGCTGGGGGCGACTCTGGTGATGTGCAATGCATATCTGTCCTCGGAAATCGGCACCGGTATGACGGTCATGCTCATATTGCTCGGGCAGGTTGGCGGAGGGCTTGTGGTCGACCGATTCGGCCTGTTGGGAGTACCTCGCAAACATGTACGAGCCACCCAATACGTCGGGGTGATTCTCGCCGCAATGGGTATTGTTCTCAAGGCCTTGTGAACACCGTGGCTATGAGTTTGCATGGTGCAAATCCTTTCGCGTGTGTTCGGTCGATGCGACGATGAGGGGTTCCCGTAATGATGCCAACATCCTGTTTGATTGGTTGGGGGGATAAATAATCCAGTGGGTGGATGATGTATCCCATTCACAAACCCTGCAGCGGGATGATTGCGCCAGTCACTGGAGAAATCGGGACGTTGAGAAGCCATTTGCAGGGGTGATTGTTCCAGTGACTGGATGGTTTGGTGCATTGCGGGGGCGTCCAGCGGGATGATTCATCCACAGGTCGGATGATTTGGGACGCTGAGAAGTCTGCGAACGGGGTGATTGTTCCAGTATCTGGATGATTTGGGACGCTGAGAAGTCTGTGAACGGGGTGATTGTTCCAGTGGCTGGATATTTCGGGACTCTGAGTGGCTTGCGAGCGAGGTGATTCACCCACAAGCTGGAATAATTTGGACGCTGAGCCATCCGAGATCGTTGGCACATGGCCAAGGATGGCGGCATTGCACGTGCCCTTCGCGACGACGATTGCGATTGTTGAGACAGGGGCGGTGTGTATGTTGTTGGTAGGTTAGTCGGCCTGTGGGAGGGATTATGAAACGAATCGTCACCGGCATTCTGGCACATGTGGATGCGGGTAAGACCACATTGTCGGAGGCGTTGCTCTATGCCACCGGTCAGGTGCGCAGGCTTGGCCGTGTGGATCATGGCGATGCGTTTCTCGACACGAATGCAATGGAGCGTCAGCGCGGCATCACCATCTTCACCGAACCGGCCATCATCAAAGCGGACGGTCTTACGCTGACCCTGCTTGACACTCCAGGCCACGTCGATTTCTCCGCCGAAACGGAACGCACCCTGCGTGTACTCGACTATGCGATTCTGGTGATCTCCGGCACCGACGGCATTCAGGGTCATACCGAGACGCTGTGGCGATTGCTGGCACGTTACCAAGTGCCCACTTTCGTCTTCATCAATAAGATGGATGCGCCCGGTGCCGATAAGGCGACATTGTTGAACCAACTCAAGCAACGTTTTTCCGATGGCTGCATCGACTTTACGGGTTTCACCGGTGCAGGGGAGCAGGGCGCAAACAATCCCACGTTTGCGGATGCCATGGAAGCAATCGCCATGCAGGACGAATCCGCCATGAACGCCTACCTTGAAGCCGGAACCGTTTCGGATGAAACCATCCGCACCATGATCGTGCATCGCGAGATCTTCCCTTGCTTCTTCGGTTCGGCTCTGAAAATGGAAGGCATCGAAGCATTCATGTCAGGCTTCGAACGATACGTTGAAGAGCCTTGCTACGGCAACGAATTCGGAGCGCGTATATATAAGGTGTCACATGATGCGCAAGGCAATCGCCTGACTTGGTTGAAAGTGACGGGCGGCGACTTCGCGGCGAAGGCATTGCTGACCGGCACGGTGCGGGTCGGTTCCGCCACGGCAGGCGATGGTTCGTGCGGTGAAGACGGTACATGGCATGAAAAGGCCGATCAGGTGCGTGTCTACTCCGGTGCGAAATTCACCACGGTTGACACGGTTCCGGCCGGTACGGTGTGTGCGGTGACGGGCTTGACACGGACATTCCCCGGCGCAGGCCTGGGCTTTGAATGCAACGGTGAGAGTCCGATACTGCAGCCGGTGCTCACCTACACGCTGTTGCCAGGGGAGTGTGACATCCACAAATGCCTCGTGGCGTTGCGCGAGTTGGAGGATGAGGATCCGCTACTGCATGTCGTGTGGCAGACGCGTCTCGAAGAAGTGCACTTGCAGTTGATGGGTGCCGTACAGCTGGAGATTATCCAGCAGATGATGCGCGACCGTTTCGGATTGGACGTTTCGTTCGGTCCGGGCAGCATTCTCTACAAGGAGACGATTGCAAAACCGATTGAAGGCGTGGGCCATTTCGAACCGTTACGTCACTATGCGGAGACCCATGTGCTGCTTGAGCCGTTGCCGGCCGGAAGTGGCATGCGGTATGCGACCGTGTGCAGCGAGGACGTGCTTGACCGTAACTGGCAGAGACTGATTTTGCAGCATTGTCAGGAACGTGAACATCTGGGTGTGCTTACCGGCTCGCCTATCACCGATATGAGGATTACGTTGTTGGTCGGCCGTGCGCATCTGAAACATACGGAGGGCGGTGATTTCCGCCAGGCTACATATCGTGCGATCAGGCAGGGTCTGATGGAAGCGAAAAAGCAGGGCGATTGCCGTCTGTTGGAACCGTGGTATGGCTTCCGTCTGGAAGTACCGCAGGACATGGTCGGTCATGCCATGGCTGACGTGCAGCGGATGGGCGGCACATTCGAGACTCCGATTCCCGATGGTGAGTACATGGTATTGGATGGCACCGCTCCGGTGGCCGAAATGCAGGACTACGCGATGGATGTGAACGCCTACACGCATGGCCGCGGACATTTGAGCTGCGTCTTCGCCGGATACCGTCCCTGCCATAATGCCGATGAGGTGATTGAGAACGCGGCATACGATCCGGAAGCCGATCTGGAAAACACGCCGGATTCGGTGTTTTGCGCGCATGGTGCGGGCTATCCGGTCAAATGGTACAAGGTGCCGGAATTCATGCATCTCGGCTATGCGTGGAGTGGCATGGGGGAGTAGGAAGCATCGTCGGGTTGTCCCGATTATCGTCGGCGCATGATGGGGACGACCCGACGGTAGTCTGATGCGGTGAAAAGAAAAACCTCAGTATCGAATGATGAGGTTTTGCCGAATGAGATTTACTGGAGCGGACAACGGGACTCGAACCCGCGGTCTCAACCTTGGCAAGGTTGCGCTTTACCAACTAAGCTATGTCCGCAAGTTGTTTCCACCGTGGTGGGCAACGAGTAGAAAATATACATGAAGCATGCCAACTCCGCAAATCGCGGCGTGTCGCGCTATTTTCCAACGACTTAAGCCGATGTTATGCCATGGTTCGCGGAGCCGGTGCCAACGATACAACCGGCATTCCGACCGATATCGCCCCTGGTGCGTCCTGTTGCCACATGCCTTGCCGTTCCACCTTTGCGTCCCCGTTGCTTTCTTCGCCTTATGGCAGGCACCCATTATCCAACCACGGCGGATAAAGCAAATGTCGTTGGGGGCGTAAGCGGTTGACACGGATTGAAAGCGACTAGGCGTCCCACTGACAACGGGCGAGATCGACTCGCAGTCCGGAAGCTCCGGCGTTCGAGTCTTTCACCTTGCCTGACTCGCTTAGTTCGGGCATACCTTTCGGAGAGATGAAGACAACGCCTTCCTCTTCGAGCAGAAGCCGCTGTCTTTCCGGACCGCCGAACGCGAATCCGGGTGCCAACGAGCCGTCTCGGAACACCACACGATGACATGGAATCACACCCGGCTCAGGATTCGAATGCAGGGCATAGCCGACAAAACGCGCGTTGCGTGGCGCTCCGGCCAAAGCCGCAACCTGCCCATAGGTGGCGACTTTACCCTTCGGAATGCGCCGCACCACCTCATAAACACGCCTGCTGAACAATCCCTTCTCCATTCGTTGTCCCATTCCTCAAGAAACTAGTCGAGGATGACGCCGGCGGAGAGCATTTGCCGGCGGGCTGCGATGCCGAGTTCTTCACTGACCGGTTCGGTCAGGTTTTCGATGACATGCACTTCAAGTCCAAGCTTACGGGCGTCCAGCGCGGTTTCCTTGACACAGTGCGATTCGGCCAAGCCAACCACGTCGACGCATTCGATACCCGCGGATTCCAATGCAACGGCAAGCGTACGCCCTGTAGCCATGTCAGAGGCGACCTGTTCGCGGGAAGGAATCGAATCCGTATTATCCTCGTATCCTTCGAACCCCGAATATGACGGCGAATACTGTCCCTTCTTGAAATGATGCTCCACATGCAGCGCGGCGATCGCTGGATGAAGTTCGGCGCCGGGAGTGCCGGCCTTGCCGTGCACGGGCCACGTATCCACATAGTCGGGTTGCTCCGACCAGTGTGAGCCGGGCTCGATATGCCAATCCTGCGTGGTTGCGATGTATTCGTACTCGCCGCGATGCGCATTCACGTAATCCGCGATACGTTCCGCGACGGCATTGCCACCGGCTACACCCAGTTCGCCGCCTTCGCAAAATGTCGGCTGCACATCCACAATGATCAAAGCTTTCTTCATGTTTGCTCCCTTCCGAATTTGCCTGCTCACCAGAATAATCTGATTGTTACGCTTCCGCGCAATCTATTCCATTTGCGATTGCGTACCACGCGGTGGGATTCACGTGGTTACAGGCGTTCGGTATGATGTTCGATTGGCGTTTGGCCTTATGAAATGATGGGCAGGCCGTTATGTGCGGCACAGCCAGTTTGGAACGACAGTAACGAAAGTGCAGAGGTGTTGAGGCATGGCAATTGAAGCGCAGGAGCTTGAGATTCAGATCGGCGCGCGCACGTTGCTGCATCCCACGAATTTCCACGTCGCCAAGGGCGACAAGATCGGTCTGGTCGGACGCAACGGCGCCGGCAAAACCACATTGACCCGCGTGATCACCGGTGATATGCTGCCTACTGCCGGCAAGGTGCGCGTTTCCGGCAAGCTCGGCTATCTGCCGCAGGACACGCATGCCGCGGATCCGGAACAGACCGCACTCGACCGCATGATGAGCGCGCGCGACATCGCCACCATCATCAGGCGCATCCGCAAGGCCGAAAGGGACATGACCGATCCGGATCCGGACGTCATGGCCAAGGCCATGAATCGTTATGACAAGGCCATGCAGGATTTTGAGAAGGCCGGCGGCTATGCGGCGCAGTCCGAGGCGACCGCGATGGCGGCGAGCCTTGGCCTGCCACAGGATGTGATGGGCCAACAGCTGGGCACGTTGTCCGGCGGTCAGCGCCGCCGCATCGAGTTGGCGCGTATCCTGTTCTCCGACGCGGATACGTTGATCCTCGACGAGCCGACCAACCATTTGGACGCCGATTCCATCGAATGGCTGCGTGGCTACCTGAAGAAATACGAGGGCGGGTTCCTGGTCATCTCCCACTCCACCGAGTTGCTTGACGAAGTGGTGAACAAGGTGTGGCATCTGGACGCGCAACTCGGCCAAATCGACATGTATTCCCTTGGCTGGAAGGCGTATCTGCACCAGCGCGTGGTCGATGAGGAGCGTCGCCGCCGCGAACGCGAAGTCGCCGAAAAGAAGGCCGAACGCCTGATGCAGCAGGGCATCCGCCTGCATGCGAAGGCCACCAAGGCCGTGGCAGCGCAGAACATGATGCGCCGCGCCGAAAAACTGCTGGAGAACACGTCCGAGGCGCAGAAGAAGGAGAAGGTGGCCGATATCCGGTTCCCGGAGCCGGCGGCCTGCGGCCGTACGCCGATCATGGCGAAGGATATCTCCAAGGCGTACGGTTCGAACATCGTATTCGCCGGCGTGAATCTGGCGATTGACAAGGGTTCACGCGTAGTGATTCTGGGGTACAACGGTGCCGGCAAGACCACCACCCTGCGTCTGCTGGCCCATTTGGAGGATCCGGACACCGGTTCCGTGGAATACGGTCATGGCTGCAAGATCGGCTATTTTGCGCAGGAACATGACACGCTGGATCTTGATGCCACTGTGTTGGAGAATCTGATTCATGTCGCGCCGGAGCTGAATGACACACAGGCCCGTTCCATTCTGGGTTCGTTCCTGTTTTCGGGTGATGATGCGTTGAAGCCGGCCCGCGTGCTGTCGGGCGGCGAAAAGACCCGATTGGCTTTGGCGACGTTGGTGACTTCGCGCGCAAACGTGCTGCTGCTTGACGAACCGACCAACAATCTCGATCCGGCATCCCGTGAAGAGATCCTCAAGGCCATCGCCAAGTATGAGGGCGCGATCGTGCTGGTCACGCACGATGAGGGTGCGGTACAGGCGCTTAACCCGGAACGCGTGCTATTGATGCCCGATGGCGACGAAGATTTGTGGAACGATTCGTATCTGGAACTGGTCGCTGAAGAGTAGCGGGGCTTTTCTTCCACCGGCCAGCCGGCAGGTTACGCCTGCACGTGCCTGGCGCTGTAGATGTCGGGTTCCACGTAGATTTCGAAGTTGTACCACGGTAGGGCGTTACGTACGGCCTGCTCGATCTTATCGACGGTTTCGACGTCGTAGTCGCGATCGAGCTTGCTGGTCTGCACCTTGACGCACAGTAGGATGTCGTCTTCCGACATGTGCACGGTCTGCATGTTCAATAGCCGCTCCACACCCGGCGTAGTGGTGACCGCGTTGACGATTTTCATACGGGTATCCGGTTCCACCGCCTCGCCGATCAGCAACGAACCCGATTTGAACGCCAGCAGCAGCGAGCCTGCGATCAGCACAAGGCCGACCATCAGACCGCCCAACGCATCGAACATCTCATTGTCAAGCAGTATCGCAAGTCCGATGCCGCCGCCTGCGAAGCCCAGGCCGATCAGGGCGAGCGTATCCTCCATAATCACCGAAGCAAGCTCAGCGGATTTGGTGTGGCGCCAGAACCGAAACATTCCCATACGCGGGGTGTCCGTGCGGTCCATGCGCTCATTGGCCTCCTTGACACTCTGGTGCAGGCCGTAGCCTTCGAGAACCGCACTGATTACCACCACGACGAACGCGACGAGCAATTCCATCCGGTTCACATCACGCAATGCCGGGTGCTCAACGATGGCGATGAGCTTCTTGACCGCTTCGGACGTCGAGAAGAATCCGCCGACGAAAAACAGCAACGTGGCCACGACGAACGATGCCAGATATTTGGCACGATACAAGCCAAACGGATGGTCACCATCGGTTTGGCGCCGGGAGAACCGGCCACCGGCCATCAGCACGATTTCATTGGAACAGTCGGCGATGGAATGCACGGATTCGGACAGCATGGCGGACGATCCGGTGAAGAACGCCGCGCAGAGTTTCGCAATGGCGACGCCGATGTTCGCACCCAATGCCGCCTTGACGGCCGCACCCTGATGCTCGGTTTCCCGCACCTCCCCCGGCCTGCCCATGTCGATACCGTCATTTGCGGGGTCGTGCGACTCGCTCATTGCCTTTCCATTCCTTATGATGCGGTTGGTTGTCAGTCCCATTCAATCATGAGTACCGGTCATGCCGTCGCATTTCCTTCGAATATCAACCGAGACGGGCTTTCAGCCAGTCCCCTGCCATCGTTGCGGTGCATTCGGCCATGTAGGAGTAGCCGTAGTCGCTTGGATGGAAATTATCATGTGCGTAGAAACGCTCCTGATCGGCATGCACGTCTTCATGGGTCATGTCGAGGAACAGCACCTGCTTTTGTTCGCAGATGGCTTTGCTGGCGGCGGTCTGTTCGTCGGTCATACGCTTGATGACCTGACGCAATGCCTTACCTAAAGAGGGACTGCGGTAAAGCTGTCCTGCACTGAACACGACGATATTGTCACTGAGCCTCTTCGCCTCATCGATGGCCGCGGCCAGATCGGTCCGCCATTCCTCCAGACTACGTCGTGCCATCAAATCGTTGGAGCCGGCGCACAGCACCAGAAGATCGGCCCTGCCTTCGACCTCCGGCAACAAACGATAGCGTACACGGCGAACGGTGGCGCCGAGTTTGCCATAAGATTCCCATGCGATGGAACGATTCAGCACGCGGGAGAAAACAGCTGCCAGATCCGGAGTGAATCCATGCGCCTGATCATCGACGCCGCAACCGGCGATCATCGAATCGCCTATGGCCACCATGCGCAATGGTGCAGCCCGCGTATCCCCTTCGATGATGATGGTGCCGAAACGATCTCCGCCCGGTTCCTGATCAAGATGGATGCTGTGTTGCGCCCACCAAGCCTCCGCCAATGCCAGAACGTTCATGATGGGCTCCCTCTCGTTTCGATGTCCTGTATCGTACCGTAGTCGCACACAGGAACAGCGATGACCAAAAATCAACACATCAATCAAGGATGACCGTCCTTATTACGGCCAATGGGAATCGCCGTCATCTCATATGTTTGACGGCACGACCGTCTGCTTCGGGGGTGTTGGGTATTGTTCTGTAGGTATTTGATAGTGACACTCGAAGGAGCATCCAATGGCGTATTCCCATAACGCACCGTTCCATGCCGATGTGGTCGGTTCCTACTTGCGCCCGTCCGAACTCAAGGTCGCCCGTATGGACTTCGCCGCCGGCACAATCAGTGCAGCCGAACTCAAGGCCGTGGAAGACAAGCTCATCACCGAGCTGGTGGCCAAGCAGAAAGCCGCCGGCCTGCATGTAATCACCGACGGTGAATTTCGCCGTGGCTGGTGGCATTTCGACTTCATGTGGGGCTTCAACGGCGTGGATCATGCGGCGGCCGCGCACCGTGTCGCCTTCCATGATGAGGTGACCCCGGCCGACACCGCCACCGTGACCGGTAAGATCTCCGGCGAAAACCATCCGTTCGTCGAGCATTTCAAGTTCGTCAAGCAGTTCGAGGACGAAAACACCGTGGCCCGTCAGACCATGCCCTCCCCCGCGCAGACCCGTTTCGTGCTCACCGGCAACGCCTCTGCCTATCCGTACGACGAGTTCTACGGGAACGATGACGAACTGACCGATGATATCGTCGCCGCCTACCGTCGGGTCATCGCCGACCTGTATGCCGCCGGCTGCCGCAATGTACAGTTCGACGACTGCACGTGGACCCGCCTATGTGATAGGAGCGTGCGTGAACGTCTTGGCTGGAGTGACGAGGATGCCCTGCGTCTGCAGCAGGAGAATCTCGACGTCATCAACGCCGTAATCGCCGACCAGCCGGATGACTTGGTCATCACCACCCATGTGTGCCGTGGCAACTTCCACTCCACTTGGCTCTCTTCGGGCGGTTATGCCCCAGTCTCCGCCAAACTGTTCGGCGAGGAGCATGTGGACGCCTACTATCTTGAGTTCGACGATGACCGTTCCGGCGATTTCGCGCCGCTCGCCGAGGTTTCCGGCGACAAGAAGGTCGTGCTCGGTCTGATCACCTCAAAGAAGCCGGACCTCGAAGATCCGGAAACCATCAAAGCGCGCATCCGGGAAGCGTCCCAGTACGTTCCGCTGGACCGCTTGTGCCTGTCCACCCAGTGCGGTTTCGCCTCCACTGAGGAAGGCAACAAGCTTACCGAAGACCAGCAGTGGGCCAAGATCGCGCTCGTGCAGTCCGTGGCCAAGGACGTTTGGGGCGACTGATTCCGCTCATGACACAAAGGAGGGTCATCCGTCATTACACGGATGACCCTCCTTTCGATGCGCTCCCGTTCGGCTCAGCCCTGCGCAGCATCGTTGATGCAACGAATCGCGTTCAATGTACGCGGGTAGCCGATGTATGGCATGCACTGGGAAACCGCGGCAATCAGGAACGCCTTCTCGTTTCCGACGGCCATGTTCGCTCTGGCGTGCGAGGTCAGTTGCGGCTCGCAACCACCCTGTGCGGCAAGGAAACACAGCGTGATCATCTCGCGTTCGCGGGTGTTGAGGCCGTCTCGCGTATAGTAGTCGCCGAAACAATTGTCGGCCAGCCACTTGTTGATGTGCCGGGTCTCTTCCGGGCCGGATTGCGCGAAGCCGCGCATGCCTTCACCGAAAATCTCGATCTGTTTGGCCTCGCCCGCCTCGGCACGAGTTTCCGGCGTAGTGGTGCCTTGCGCTTTGAGCGGCAGATGCACATTGGCGGTGCCAAGGAAGTCGTTGAGCTTCTTCAGGAACGGTAAGGTCTTGCCGAATCCGCAGTATGCGGTGGCCTGATACACCATCTCCTTGATGGCCACGGACGTCAATCCGGCCTCATAGGCAACCGGTAGCATCATCTCGAATGCCTCAACGCCCTGGCATCCGACCAACACGGCAAGAATCGCCAAGGAGCGCGTTTTGTCATCCAGTTCGGGATGATTGGCTCCTGGTTCGTTCACCACCTCGTCGTAGGCAAAATCGGAGAACAGCTTGATGAATTCCGGATCCGTCTCGGACAGTGTCCGGTCATTATTCCAAAAGGAGTTCATCTTCCTGTGCAGTTCTTCAAACATATCTACCTTTCGTAGTGTTTTCATCCGTGTACACCATACCGTCCGAATGTCAACGGGAGCGACGAACGATCAGACTTCGCTGATACGCAGCAGCGACTTGACGGTACGCCGCTCGTCCATGGCGGCGTATGCCTCCTGGATGTCGTCGAGCGTGTATTCGCTGGTGTAGACGATGCCCGGGTTGATGGTGCCGTCAAGCACTTCCTTAAGCAATCGCTGCATGTCGTAGGTGCGCACCGGCGCAGGACCTCCGCGCAGGCCGACGTTGCGATAGAAGAGGCCTGGAATGTCGACTTCGACGTCATGCGGCAGACCGACACGGCCGACGACCGCGCCGGCGCGGGCCACCTTCATGGCGGTGTCGTTCGACAAGGCGGAACCCACGCATTCGAGCACGGCGTCCGCACCGTAACCGTCGGTCATTTCCAGTACCTTGGCCACGGCTTCGTCGCCGCGTTCCTCAACGAAATCAGTGGCGCCGAACTTGCGGGCGATTCCCTGACGATCGGCATGGCGGCTCATGGAGATGATGCGGGAGGCTCCCATCAACTTGGCGGAAAGTACCGCGCACAGGCCGACCGCACCATCGCCGAACACGACCGCGGTGTCGCCCGGCTTGACTTCGGCCGAGGCTGCCGCATGGTAACCGGTCGACATCACGTCGGATAGGGTCAGCAACGATGCGAGCATCTCGTCGGAGAGGTCCTCGGCATCTGCCGGCACGACCACGAGAGTGCCGTCGGCTTCCGGCACGCGCAGGTATTCGGCCTGGCATCCCATGCCATCGCCGCTGCCGAAGTAGCCGCCGTGCGGGCAGCTGGATTCAAAGCCGGCCTTGCATACCGGGCACTTGCCGCAACTGTACGGGAATGGCACGATTACGAAATCGCCCGGCTTGGCGATGGTGACATCGTCGCCGACGGATTCGACGACGCCGATGGCCTCATGACCGGTCTGCGTGTCGGCCTCACGTCCATCACGGTAGAACCACAGGTCGGATCCGCATACGCAGGCGCGAACTACGCGGATGATTGCGTCACCGTCGTCGATGATTGTCGGTTTCGGGCGTTCCTCGCATGCCATTTGCTTGATGCCCTTATAGATTGCTGCCTTCATATGAATGCTCCTTTGTTGTTGTGTGGTTGGTCCATATGTGTTCCGTCACGAACCGACTTTGGCGTGTTGTTGCCGTTTGACGGTATCGATGATGTCTTTGTTTTCTTCGAGCAACCGCTCGGCCTCATCTTCGTGGCCTTCGGCGATGGCCCGCCAGTAAAGCGTTTTGAACGCTACGTAGGATTGCTGCATACGCAACGCCTCTGCCTTGGCGGCGAGCCTGATGGACTGCGCGTCGAGCAGTTCCATCTGTTTGCGGGCGCCTTCCGCACCGTCGAAACGGTTTCTCAGGTATTCTCGCATGGATTCCAACGGCATGCCAGTCGCCGCAAGGCAGGAGATGGTGACCAACGACTGAATGTCGTCATCGGAATAGGCGCGATGTCCGGAGCTCGGATCGCGTGCGATCGGGTCGATGATGCCGATCTGCTCATAGTAACGCAACGTCGATTCGGGAAGTCCCGAAAGCATGGACGCCTCGCGAATCGTATGCCATCTGGTTGTTGCAGTGCTCATATCTCGCACTGTACGAACTTAAAGCACTCGAAGTCCACTCGGTGTGTTGCCCGTCATCGGCCTTTTGCTTCCATATCTGGATGGATAACGGGATTCTGCCGTATCCAAGCGGTGCATACATGAAAAGGGCCGGGTAAGAACATTGGGATTTCAACGATCTTACCCGGCCCTTCAAGCCATATCCGCAGTATAGGGGGCGTCTTGGCGCCTCATTATCCGAGAATCCGTAAAGTGGAAGAATTACTCGGCAGTGATCAGCTCCGAGGAGTCCATATCGAAGTCAGCCATGGCATAGGAGCGGATGGCCGGATCATCATAGGTGTTCATGTAGTAGGTCTTGGTCTTGGCGGAGTAGCCGCTGGTGAACAGCGTGCGTTCGAACTTGCCGTTAGCCATCTTGGCGCAGCCGTCGACCATCTGCACGGAACCGAGAGTATGGAACAGACGCGATACGTTGGACTGTTCGTCGGCCTGCTGTGGGTAGTGGGTGTTGGTGTAGGCCACGCGCACAAAGCGGGACGGGGAGCTCACATCGCCTGGGATGCCGTGCATGCTCACGCCAGCGCCCCATGCGGTCAGCTCGGCCTTGCCCCAGGTGGTCGGTTCGGCCATCTCGTTGCCGGCGCACATGTAGTTGCGCAGGTTCTCCATATGGAAATCGAAGGTCGGCTGGTTGGTGAGCACATCCACGTTGTCGTGGTGGATGTGCATGCCGTCGGCCATCTGCTCGATGACGATGCTACGGGTGCCATCGCCGATGAACCAGTGCAGCAGGGATTCCTGCTGGCCGGGCACGATCTGGGAGACGAGGGTCACGTTCTTCAGGGCTTCCTCGACCTCATCCACGGTATTGAAGTTACGGGCCACCCACAACGGGAATTCGAAGGTGGCTACGTTGATGGTGCCGTCGATCGGCTCATGGGCGAAGGAGGCGTAGCCGGGGAAGTTAAGCCCCGCGATGGCCAGTCCGTTCTCGTTGGCGCAGTCGAAATACATCGGCTTGTCGGCCATGACCACGCCGACGCCAATCACCGCATTCGGTTCGGCCTTAGCCTCGGCTCCGAACACATAGTCATACTTGTAGGCACGCGGGGTGACCAGAATGGTCTCTCCGTAGGAGAAGCTCCAGTCGAGATTACGGCCGAAATACATGTTTCCTTCCGCATCGGAGAAACGGACGCCAGTGCACATAATGGACTCCTTCCATTTGCTTGTCATTTGCCTGTTGACGCGTTCATGGTACCCTCCGCTTTCTGAATGGACGCTATGTTTTGCCAGCGGATAAACCACCCTCCTACGATAGCTCGACGAGACCGATGACACTTTGCAACCCGATGCATTCACGGTCGGAAACACATCACGACACGTCGGACACGCGCATGATTTGCATAGATGATGAATGTGTGTACTATGTATGACTTGTGCACGGAAGCAATTCCGGAACATGACGCACATTCCTGCGTAGCTCAGTTGGCAGAGCATCCGACTGTTAATCGGACGGTCACTG
>OGEU01000851.1_pt1 | contig 28730 bp, 25 predicted proteins | sample 1570651 | NCBI WGS metagenome assembly OGEU01 (sample SAMEA2582129, study PRJEB24529) | metagenome | biome: Human gut stool | place: China | collected 2011 | reverse complement strand
TGCAAAGGGGCGTTTCTCTTTCCGTCTGACCGCCCCATACAGCGAGGAACGCCGGGAAGCAGCGCGACGATATGCCAAAGAGAACAACGCCACCGACAGACTGAAATGATGTAGGTGCAAGCACAAGTATTCAGATAAATTGAAGAAAAACTTAATAATATGTGACTTTATTTTTGGTTCACGAGCATGTATAATATACTCAAAAACAATTTTGATAGCAAGTAAAGGAGTGAAAAATATGTTATCAATTTCTGACATTCTTATCCGTTCAATTAGTGGGTATGTGTTTATAGTTCCAGTTCTCTTATTGTATTTTTTATATCTTAAAAAATCGGGAAGAAAACAAAGTTTTCTTCATATTACCGCTGTATTTGTGTTTTGCTATTATCTATTTGGAATTTTAACCGTAGCAGGTATTGGCTATACAAGCACAATGTCATTTAGTCCAAAGATTTCCCTGATTCCGTTTCTTGGTATGATAACCGGACCAATAGATACCATACTTAATTTAATTTTATTTGTACCGTTAGGAGTTTTCCTGCCATTTCTGTATAAAAGGTATCATCACATAAAGACCGTTGCATTAACTGGCTTTCTATTCTCTTTATCTGTTGAAATTGTTCAGATGTTTGGCTGGGGTTCATCGGATATAAATGACCTTATTATAAATACGGCTGGAGCCTGTTTGGGATATTGGATTTATTATCTGCTATCAAAAGCTTTGCCGAATAATTTTAGAAAAAAACTTCAATCTGAGAATGTTAATGGTACGGTCGAAGTACTTTTGTTTGTAATTTATATATTTATGGTTATGGTTACAGTTCAACCTTGGGTAATCCATGATGTACTGAACATCGGATAAAGTATTCAGAAAAACATTTTATCTAGCAGTACACAGCAAAAATTAGTACCCTACCCACAAGGGCATCCGAGAAAATCGACTGTCCTTTTTCTATGTCTATGAGCAAAAAGGAGCGACCAACTACCGACATGAGGGCGTGAACGACTATATTACCGCCCCGGTCAATATCCCGGATCTGATCCGGCGGGTTTTATTCTTTGTGGAATGAAATCATTATACATATAAAAATATGTCTTTGTAGTGGACAGGATAGACGCTTTTTTATGAGAAATTGGTCAGGACAGTAAATTTATTGTCCCGACCAATTTTTGCTATTATGAACAAGTTGCTATATCATAAAGCTTAGCGTTCTGTTATATTTTGGATCGTTATTGACTTCTATTACGGTTAGTGATATATTTATTACAGTAACCGTAATAAGGAGGCAGATGTTATGCGAGACAATGCGAAAGGCGGTGCGCTCACAGAGGTGACATTCTTTATTTTGCTTTCCCTTTATACCCCGAAACATGGATATGCTGTCATGCAATTTATTGAAGATAATACAAAAGGGCGGCTTACGCTGGGGGCAGGTACTTTATATGGTGCGTTGAACTCGTTGCAGGAAAAAGGCTGGATTGCACCTTTTGGAGATAGTGCGGGACGGAAAAAAGAATGTCTCATTACAACGCAAGGAAAAGAAATTGCAGAAAAGGAACTGATAAGGCTCAATGAACTTGTAGGCGTAGCTAATGAAATTATTGGAGGTGACTAACTATTAAAAGTCAAGCCCTAAGAGCAGAAAAATATTCTGGGGAAAAATGGGCGCACGAAGATAAGCCCTCTTTCGAGTGCTGAAAAATGAAATCGCTGTAGTTACCGGATCAAGGTGGGATCGTAAGAAATGTTCTTCGTTTGCAGGGTGAAGATGACGCGCAGCAGCTTCTTTGCGACATGGGTCAGAGCTACACGGTGAGGCTTGCCCTCAGCCCGCTTTTTTGCATAGTACTCCGCAAATACTGGTTCGTAAGTAATAAGCGGCAGACAGGCGTTCATAAGGGCGTAGCGAAGGTGAGAAGAACCGTGTTTTACCATGTGACCCTGGTGTTCAGCCAGACCAGATTGGTAGTAACCGGGCTCCAAACCAGCGAAAGAAAGCAGCTGAGCTGGGTTTTCAAATTTGTTAATGTTACCATACTCAGAAAGAATAATCGCAGCAGTTAATTCTCCAATGCCGGGAATGGTAAGGATCGGTGGATTCAGAGCGCGAATACACTCAAGAATTTGCGATTCAATCTCGTCAATCTTTGCATCTAGCTGATTCTCAATATCTATGGTAATTTCCATCTGCTTGAGAAGGAAGGCATCAGATCTGCCGACAGTGTTTTTTGCCAGAGTTTTCAACTGTGCGAACTTCACCATTGAGAATTTACCACGGGACTTTTTGCGCAGAGCCTCATAGGACTTGGCATTCATATTGGCAATCTTCTCAGGACTTTGGTAATGGGTCAGTATGTAGAGAGCTGTGGCAGAGAATCTTCCGTCAAAGAAGGGCTTGAACTCAGGGAAAACCTTGTCCAGGATATTTGTGAGCTCAACAAGCTGCCGGGAGTGCTGACGGACAAGAGAATCCCGAAATCTTGTTAGTGACTTAAGCTGATCCATGTGATAGAATGACGGTGGATAGGGTTTATACTCTACCGTCATAAGATATTGGGCAATGGAAACTGCATCCAGAGAGTCAGTCTTCGTGTTTCTGAGGGATTTGCTGCGAACAAATTTAGAAACCAGAAGCGGATTGAACTCCATGAATGAAAAGTTGTTGGTTTCAAGGAACAGCTTTAAGTTATGCCCATAGTGACCGGTAGATTCAAACCCTATTTTCTTTTGTCCATCCAGGGCATCCAACAGCTGTTTGAGTAAGGAAAAACCTTCACAGTTGTTGGCAAATGACCAGGAAGCTGTAACCGTGTCACCGGCTTCGTCGATGATGGCGCAGTCATGCTTGAATTTTGAAATGTCGATTCCGATAAAGTACATTGGTTTCCTCCTTTTGAAATTTAGCACTGCTGTTTGCCACAGGAAACTTGTCCATGGATTCACGCACAAATGAAACGTCAAAGCGTTAACTAACTGATTACCAATTCAGACAAGTCACTGTGGTTTGAGTCACCTCGAACCAGTCAAGCTGTAATAGTATAGATGCAAATCCACAGTGCTTGTACTGATTATAACGCAGGTAGCTACTCCTGCGATACAATCTTGTTAAGGAAGGAGAAATAATAAAAACCACCCCTTTCGAGATGGTTTTTATTATACGTGAGAGTATGAGAACGCCAAGAGAAAACAAACAAAAGCCCCGCAACCGCACCCCCAAAAGTACAGCGGGAACGATACCGAAAGCCGCCCTAAAAGCGGCGTGGCGAAAAACGAAGGAACAGTCCCGCACCGCCGCGCGGGAAAATGACACCGACCCCCGACAGCCGGAACCGACAGACCTTGCAGGTTCGGCGGCGGAACAGGCGACAGCTTTTGTGTGGCATCAGGGGCGGAAATTGGCAGAAACCCAAGCCCGACAGCACCGCCACAAGGAGACTGCCGCCCGCGCCCACGCCGCCGATGAGCGCGGTGTCAGCCCGAAACAAGCCGAATGCGGCACACTGCCCAATGCGGCACAACGTCCGCGTCGTGGGGCAGATTTGCCCCGCCAGAGGGCAAAAGAAAAAGCCATCACCACCAAGACCGCACCTCGCGATATTCGCGGCGTGACCCAAAGTCAGCGCCAACTGCGAACCGCCGCAAATGAAACTGTGCGGAGCGTAACAACCCAAGCACAAATGCATACCCACACCCGCCAAGTACAGCTTACTATCCAGAAAGCTGCCAGCAATACCCGCAGGACGGTTACAGCGGTACGCTCGGCCATACGACACTTTCTCGCCAGCCTCCACAGCCTTGTTGCGGCCATTGCCGTAGGCATCAGCGTGGCACTTAGCATCATTATTGTCATCAGCCTTGTGGCGTTTGTTTCCGGCTCGGCTTACGGCATCTTTTTTGCCGCCGATGCGCCCAACGCAGCGTCCGTCACCGTGCGCGAAGCCGTAGACACCCTGACGGCAGAATACCGCGACAGACTGGAAGAAATCTCCGACACCGTACAGCACGACCGCCAAGACATTACCTCCAACGATGATGTATACTACATTCGCTGGCAGGATGTCTTGGCGGTCTTTTCTTCGTATGTGGCGGGCAGCGAACAAGGCGCACCCGTTGCGGCACTGACGGAAGAACAGGTGGACAAGCTGCGGGAAATTATGTGTGCAATGAACGCAGTGGACTACTCGACCCGTGCGGAAACCGCCGTTATAGAAACGACGGACAAGAACGGAAAATCGACCACAACAGAGATAACCGAAACCGTCCTCGTAATCGAACTGACCCACAAAACACCCGACGAGATGGCGGCAGATTACCACTTTACCATCCGACAGAATACCTATCTGCAACTGTTGCAAGACCCGCAGTACGAGGAACTATGGGCGGAACTGCTCGGCGGCTTTGAGCAGGGCGGCGGGGAACTTATGAACCCGGATAGCACCCGCATCCCGACAGGCACCCTGCAATGGCCGCTGCCGGTGGCGGGTACGATTACCTCACAGTTCGGCTACCGTGTGGATCCCATCACCGGCGAGGTCAGTTCCCACACCGGCACCGACATTGCCTGTGCCGAGGGTACATCGATTCTTGCTGCGGCAGACGGCATCGTCACCGTTGCCAATGGTCTTGACAGCTGGGGCGGCAGCTACGGCTACTACATCCAAATCGACCACGGCGGCGGGCTGGAAACGCTGTACGCCCACTGCTCGTCCATCTGCGTCACCACCGGTCAGCAGGTGCAGACAGGGCAGGTCATTGGCTATGTCGGGCACACCGGGCGAGCAACGGGGAGTCATCTACATTTAGAAGTATTGATAAATAAAACACGAGTAGATGCCATGAACTTCTTTACCTAGGTGGCAATCTGAAGGTGTAATCAGAAATTTATAGAAAAACTGTATTTGTCTCCACGAACGATTGACTTTGTGTACTCAATTAAGCAATTATCCTCGTAACTAAATCGCTGGAGTAGTATGCATGGGATACTGGGTGAAATATTCAGTAACGTGCGTTCATCGGGGCGCGGCATTACAGCTTGGAATGTTTCAGTAGCGTTGTCTACATGAAAATCGTACTTTCTCGCAAGATATTCGTAGAGGGAACCATGTGAAAGGGTATCAATGTCAAGCTTCAAGAAACGATTCTGCGGAAGATAGGTGATCTCAAGCATTAAGGGATAATCTTTAGCAGAACGCAAACGGGTTAATTTGTGGAAGGCTGTACCTACAGGATATGAAATTTTTCGTGCCAAGGATGCAGTGCAAGTAATGAGTTCATATCCCACGATTTCGTTTTTTATCAGGATATTATTTTGCTTTAATGTGTCAGTAAAAGAATAAAAACTGCCTAGTGGCTGGTCGTAGATACGTGGTTTGACAAAGGAACCATTACCATGAACGGTATAAACGACACCTGATTCTTGTAGCAGCATAAGAGCTTGTCGAATAGTAGATCGACTCACATGGTATTTCTCACAAAGATAACGCTCGGAAGGCAACGGGGAATTTTCTGGATATTCGTTAGATTGGATTGCTTGCAGTATGGCATGATAAATTTCTATATATAAAGCATCTGTTCCCATTTTAGAGCTCCTTGCGCATTACAAATAAATCCTATTTTTGATATTTTAACACACATTTGTAAAAAAAAGTAGACTTTTTTTTAAAGATTGATATGAAAAACCATTCTAAACCATACAACTTGTGCGCGTGGTATGCTTTTACAGATGGTACAACTGAACAATTGGACGATAAAACCAAAAAGTATATACAATCTCCGTGCAAAAATGTATACTATGTACACAAGGTAACAAAAAAGTATCAAGGAGAACATTCGTATGCCATTCTTTATTGGTGTTGATGGCGGTGGAAGTAAAACCGCTTTTGCGCTGTCCTATGCAAACGGTATTCCGATTGTACAAACAGAATCCATTGGCTGTTCCTATCAAAGTGTGGGTCTGGAACGTGCAGCAGATATTATCGCTGATGGAATTAAAAAATGCTCCGCGCAAGCCGGTGAGCCATTAGAGAACTGCGCCTACTGCTGTATTGGGATTCCTTGCTGGGGTGAAAACGCCGAAAGCGACACTGCACTGTATGAACTGCTTAAGCAGAAGCTTCCGGGTGTTCCGATAAAAGCTGTAAACGATGTTGAAGTTGCATGGGCAGGTGCGCAGGAATGTCGGCCGGGAATACATATTGTTGCCGGAACCGGATCTATCACCTATGGCGTTGCCCCTGACGGGAAGACTGCACGCTGCGGCGGCTGGAATGAGTTCTTCGGGGACGAAGGCTCCTGCTATTGGATCGGACGCAAAGGAATGGAGCTTTTCAGTAAAGAAGCAGATGGACGCATACGCAAGGGCCCTTTATACAACATTGTAAGGAAGGAACTTCATCTGGAAGATGACTATAGCTTTATTGATGAAGTTGTTACCAAAATCTCTCCCTATCGTGATAAGGTTGCTGCCTTTCAAAAATATGTATTGGCAGCAGCAGAGGCGGGTGACACCTCAGCCATTCGGTTGTATAGAGAAGCAAGTATCGAACTGGCTCTTCTGGTAAAAGCGCTGGCTACGCAGTTGAGCTTTGAAAATAAGTCTTTCAATGTGACCTACTCCGGTGGGCTATTTCACGCTGGCACTTTTATTCTTGAACCTCTGCGCGCCGAGATAGCGAAAATAGACGGTGAACTCTGTAAACCCAGGCGTACCGCACCGGAGGGTGCATTATTGATGGCAATAAACCAATTCAAGGAGGAAACCTCATGTATTTGACCGAAAAAGAAATTCTGGATACCCCGAACGCGTTGCAGCGCACCTGTACATACTTTGATGAAAAAGATGCTGACATCAAGCGCTTTTTCTCGGAACACCCCCGCCGCAAATTTGTGTTCTTCGGCTGCGGTTCCAGCTATATGCTCGCCAAGAGCGCTGCAACGATTTTCTCTAATCTGTTGGGAACAGAAGCATACGCTATCCCCGCTGGTGATTATATTGTTCACCCGGATTTTTGGAAAGGCACTGTAACCGGTAGCACAGTCGTTGCGTTATCTCGTTCCGGAAAAACATCCGAAATGGTGCGTGCAATCAAACACATTCGCGCTGAACTCGTCTGCCCGGTTATCTCCATCTCAATGCTGCGCGACAACGATCTTTCGATGCTCAGCGAGTTGAGCCTTATTCTGGACTGGTGCTACGATGAAAGCGTCTGTCAGACAAGAACCGTCACCAATCTGTATGTGTCTACACTTCTGCTGGCCGCAAAGTACATCAAAAATCCGATGCTTGCAGAATTTGTCAAGCAGGCATGTCGCGACAATGAAAACTTCCTGCATGATCACCGCAGTTGCTTTGAAGAAATTGCCAAGCAGAATTGGGAAAATGTCGTTGTTCTGGCCGATGGTGAAATCTGTGGTCTTGCTGAGGAAGGCGCTCTCGCTTTTACCGAAATCGCAATGTTGACAGGTCGCCACTTCCATCTTCTCGATTACCGACACGGTCCAATTGTTGTCAGCGGGAAAAAGACACTTACCATTATCCTGTTGCGCCCTGATGAAAAGGATTTACAGCTTGCTATGGTTCGCGATGTATGCAGTCATGGCGGTCCAGTCATCACGATCTCCGAGCAGAGCGAATCTGTACCGGAAGTTGCTGCACATATCCAGATTGCAAACAACAGTTGGTTTGCCACGTGGGGCATCCCTTTCATCTACACAGCACAGATGATTGCCTTGCTCAAAGCGATAGAACTCGGTAATAACCCTGACGCACCACAGGGATTGGACGCATATATCACCCTTTAAATACGAAGACAAGAAATCCTAATGTAACACCTAATCCTTAAGGAGAATAAGAGCATGAAGAAATCAGCTTTGTTGACCGTTCCTGTAAGTGCATTAGCGTGCGCAGTACTTTTAGCTTCTCCGGTACATGCCGAAGGAAGCAACGGCGCATTAGTAAAGGCCCCAAACTATCAAAATTTTCCCGCGTACTACAATGATTCAGCTCATGCAGGCGACCAGGTGACTCATCCAGATGTGGTTGTTCTTGACAAGACTTGGAATGGGTACGAATACTGGGCGGTGTATACCCCTAATGTGATGAGAACATCCATTTATGAAAATCCCTCAATTGTTGCGTCTCATGATGGTCTAACTTGGGAGACACCGGAAGGTTTGGTAAACCCGATTGAGCCGCAGCCTGCATCGACTCGGTATCATAACTGTGATGCAGATATGGTCTACAATGATGAAATGGATGCCATGATGGCCTACTGGAATTGGGCCGATGATATGTATGGCGGTGATGGTGCCGAAGTTCGCTTGCGAATTTCCTATGATGGTGTTCATTGGGGTATTCCCGTTACATATGACGAAGACTCTAGAACATGGACAAAACCACAGAACAATTCCGAACGACAGGTAAGAGATGGAGATACTGATTACATCACGGCAATCCATTCTTCTGATCGTTATGATATGCTGTCGCCGACATTTGTTTATGATGCATACCGTGACACCTATATAATGTGGGCTAATAATACAGGCGATGTCGGTTATCAAAATGGGCAGAGCAATTATGTTCGCATTTGCTACTCTGACGATGGAATTAACTGGGGTACACCTGAGCCTGTAAATAATTTTCTTGGTGTAGATCAAAATGGAAATCAACTTGCACCGTGGCATCAGGATGTTCAGTATGTGGAACAACTCAAGGAATTTTTTGCTGTTTCGCAATGTTTCGCGGGCAGCACGCCGGACGGTTCGGTACTTCATCTCACGAAATCCAAAGATGGCGTGAACTGGCAGCAGGTAGGAACCCTGCCCCTCCTTTCTCCAGGAGAGACTGGCCGTTGGGATGATTTCCAGATCTATCGTTCTTGCATGTACTTTGAAGATGGCGAAAGTACTGAGACGAGTAAAATGCGCGTCTGGTATGCCGCGCTACAAAAGGAAACTAACAACAAGCTGGTTGCTGATCTGGAGGGAAACCTGACAATCCAAGCTACATCAGAGGATGATAGAATTTGGCGCATTGGTTATGCCGAAAACAATTATGTTGATATGATGCGTTTCCTTCTGCAAGATGATACCTATGATGTACCCGCGATTATTGCAGGTGAATCACTTACTATTGCGACAGAATCGGGTGAGTCCACTCTTTATGTTGGAGATACAAGCCGCGTAAGCTGCACATTTTTACCAGAAAGTACCTCTGATCAGGTGGTTAAGTATACATCTTCTAACACTGATGTGGCAACTGTAGATAATTTTGGTAATGTGATTGCCGTTGGAGTCGGTGAGGCCACGATTCGGGGTGAAACCAGAGAGAGTCTGCACGATGAGCTACAGCTGACTGTTAAAAAGAGTCAGGCAAGAAAAATTGATCAGTCGCTTATGAGTGCTTCTGCAACGAGCGAACACGGGGGAACAAGCGAAGGCCCAGCAGCTAATGTCCTTGATGGAAATGCGAACACCATTTGGCACACAAAATATAATCCGCAGGTTGCACTTCCCCAGAGCTTGATTGTTACCTTACCAGAAAAAATGGCTGTTACTCGATACGTTTATACGCCTCGACAGGTCGGAACCAACGGAATGGTTACCAAGTATGAATTATATGCAGTGGAAGAAGATGGAACAGAAACCTGTCTCTCGAGTGGAACCTGGAATGTTGATACCAAGGATAAAGTTGTGAACTTTGAACCCATAGAAACCAGATCTCTTAAATTGGTTGTTCTCGAAGGTGTGGGCGGATTTGGCACCGCAGCAGAAATTAATGTCTACCAGTATGTAGATGTTAATGAAACTTCCGAGGTTACGATTGAAGATAACAACGCAGAAGTAAAGTATACGGGTGCATGGCATAATGAAGAAAATGATGCTTTCAGCGGAAGCACGGCACATTATTCGGAAGAAGCAGGAGCAACGGTTTCTTTGACATTCACCGGCACGGAGATTCGATGGTATGGCCAAAAAGACACCAACTTTGGCACAGCAAAAGTTTACATCGATGGCGAATTTGTTGCCACTGTAGATGTTAACGGGAATATGGCCTCCAAACAGTTGCTGTTTGAGAAACAAAACCTAAATAATGAAAGTCATACAATTACAATTGAGTGCGAGAGTCCGGTTGTTGACATCGACTATTTTACATACGTTGGTTAACAAAGCATACATAACTTGCGGAGCCCGATAACAAAGGAGGCGTAAAATGCGAAAAAGCCGAATTATTGCAGGCATTCTCAGCGCAACAATGTTTATACAAGTGTTGCCCGCAGTTGCTTTTGCGGAAGAAGACCTGTCTGTTGCAGGTAAGGCTATCAAGGCTGTTTACAATGCTGAAACAGAAACGGTATCCCTTTACCGGACGGACAATGGAATTGAAACATTGGTTACAAAGCCGTCAAAGGTAGGTTATCCTATTGTGGCGGGTGAAAGGGTAGAGGATTTCGCTGTCACAAACTATAATATCGAAAAAAATGCTGAAGGTGTAATGGGCGCTGGCGAACGAATGACCTTGACCTCATACAGCCAAAGCACCGGTCTTATTCGACAGTACACAATCGAAACCTCAAGTACGGAGGATGTGATTTACACACAGACGACTTACCGAACGGGAAATCAGGGAATCGTTGTTGACGATTTTGTAGAAAACGAATTCGAGCTTCTTAATGTAGAAGATCGTGTATGGAGTTTTAACGGAGGAGGTGAAGGTCCCACTCATGTGGGCGACACCTTACTGAAAATCGATTTAACCGATAATACGTTGTTCTACAGAGAAAATATTCAAGACTACAGATGCGCCTCCATTCCAGTGTCTGACATATATGCCGCTGACGGCGGCGTAATGGTTGGAGATGCATCTGCTACTCGGCGAGAGGTAAGAACGCCTGTAGAAGAAACCAATGACTCTGTAAAAGTTTCAATCAAGTGGCCAGGAAAGACTATTGATGCGGAGTCAACAGCTGTGGTAGGTCAAGCATTTGTTTCTGCACATGCCGGAGACTATTATACTGGTCTAAGAAATTACTCAAATGGTATGGAATACCTTGGTATGCACATGTTGGCTGCTGAAGACATTCCGGAGTCCAGTTATGACTTGCGCTGGGAAAGTTGGGGTTGGGAGTTCGATTGGACCATCGACCTGATTATTGGTGAACTGGACGAGTTGCAGGAAGCTGGGGTCAAGCAGATTACGCTTGACGATGGTTGGTACGATAATGCCGGTGATTGGGGTCTAAGTCCGACTAAATTTCCTAATGGTCTATCCGATGTACAGCGTTTGACAAAAGCAATCCATGATCATGGAATGACGGCAATTATTTGGTGGCGCCCCTGCGATGGTGGACAGGATAGCAGTACCCTCTTTAAAGAGCATCCTGAATACTTTGTGAAGAATGCAGATGGGAGCACTGGAAAATTGGATGGTGCGGGTCGTTTTGGTAACTTCTTCTATGGAACGGGATATGCACTTTGTCCTGGATCTGCAGGCGCCATTGAGAGCCAGGTTGCATTTATCAATCGGGCGATGAACGAATGGGGATTTGACGGCTTTAAGGGCGATTATGTTTGGAGTATGCCCAAGTGCTATGATGAAACTCATAATCATCCCTACCCAGAAGATTCAACAGAACGCCAAGCGGAAATCTATAAAGCCGCACGCGAAGCAATGCTAAAAAACAATCCGAATGCGTTCAACCTCGTTTGCAACTGCGGCGTACCGCAAGATTACTATGGAATGCAATATTTAACACAAATAGCCACCGCTGATCCCACTTCGCTTGATCAAACGCGACGCAGAGCAAAGGCTTACAAGGCCCTTATAGGTGACTATTTCCCTGTAACTACTGACCATAATGACATTTGGTATCCGACCGCAGTTGGAACGGGAAGTGTACTTATTGAAAAACGTGCGCTTACGGGAGCTGCAAAGCAGGAATATTTCAAATGGCTCGATATTGCAAATAAGGTACAGCTGCAAAAAGGACGTTTCATTGGCGATTTGTACTCTTATGGATTTGATCCTTATGAGACCTATGTCGTTGAAAAAGATGGAACTATGTATTATGCGTTCTATAGAGATGGAAACAAATATCGCCCTACTGGATATCCAGAAGTTGAACTAAAGGGACTTGATCCGAATAAGTTGTATCGTATTGTTGATTATGTTAACAATAAGGTCGTTGCAACGAATTTAAGTGGTTCCGCTGCAACATTCCACAATGAGTTTTCGCAGTACCTTTTGGTAAAGGCTATCGAAATCGAGGAGCCTGACCCGGAACCGGTTGACCCAGATGCAGGTTTCACCTCTGTCGATGAGCGCGACCAGCAGGTAGTATATGATGGAACATGGCACGATGATAGCAGTGAGACGTTCTACAATGGAAGCGCACGATATACAAATCAGGTAGGGGCGAGCGTAGAATTTTCCTTCCGTGGTACTGGTATCCGCTGGTACGGGCAGAAAGATTCGAATTTTGGTACGGCCGATGTATATATTGATAATCAATTCACTTCAACGGTTTCAGCTTATGGTTCAATGGAGTCTGGTGTAGTTCTCTATGAAAATCTGAACCTTGATGAAGATGTGCATACAATAAAAATCGTATGTAAATCCGATACAATTGATGTTGACCGCTTCGCCTACATTAAAGCTGATGATGAGACCTCGTTCACAAAAGTTGATTCAATGTCGAATCAGTTGGCGTATGGAGGAACATGGAACGAGGATTACAACTCTAGTTTTGATGAAGGAACTGCAAAGTATACCGAAGAAGTGGGTGCTTATGTCGAATTGACTTTCGAAGGAACCGAAATCGTTTGGTGTGGACAGCGGGATACGAATTTCGGAACGGCACGTGTTTACATTGACAATGAACTTGCCGAGGAAGTTGATGTCACTGGAGAAATGGCTGCCCAAGAAATTTTGTTCCATAAATCTGGGTTGGTCAATGGAAGTCATGTCATTCGTATAGAATGCAAGGCACCAGTCATTGATGTTGATTATCTGGCTTATAGAACTTAAAAACCTGGTATGGCTATAATTCTAATCTAGAATAATAGCCATACCAAACAGAAATGGAGAACTTACCATGAACAAAATCACGTTTCTTGGGGCGGGTAGTACCGTCTTTGCAAAAAATGTTTTGGGCGACTGCATGATGACTGAAAGCATCTGCGATTGGGAATATGCCCTCTTTGACATCGATCCGAAGCGCTTGGAGGAAAGCTATAAGATGCTTTCCAATATCAATAAGAATTCCAATGGCGGAAAAGCAAAAGTGGTGAAGTACACCGATCGCAAAGAAGCGCTGCGCGGCGCAAAGTATGTGTGCAACGCGATTCAGGTTGGCGGCTATGAACCCTGCACCGTGACGGACTTTGAGATTCCCAAGAAGTACGGTCTGCGGCAGACCATTGGCGACACGAATGGTATTGGCGGCATTTTCCGTGCGCTGCGCACAATCCCGGTTATGCTGGATTTTGCCAAGGATATGGAAGAGGTTTGCCCGGACGCACTGTTTATCAACTACACGAACCCGATGTCTATGCTGACGCTGGCTATGGGCAAAGCAACCCCCATCAAGACGATTGGTCTGTGCCACTCTCATCAGGAATGCATTCCCGGTCTCTTCGGCAGACTGGGGCTGCCCCAAGATCACCTGAACTACAAAATCGCGGGTATCAATCACATGGCATGGCTGCTGGAAATCACCCGTAATGGCGAGGATCTGTACCCGCTGATTAAGCAAAAGGCAAAAGAAGGCCCTGTCTACGATACTTATGCCGAGTATCGCAAATTCTACCGTCAGATTCCGCAGGTCGAAGGCGAGTTCAGCGTTACCAACCACGATGATATGGTGCGTTTTGAGCTGATGCAGAAATTTGGGTACTATGTCACGGAATCCAGTGAACACAGTGCAGAGTATTATCCGTACTTCATCAAAAAGAATCATCCTGAACTGATCGAGCAGTTTAATATTCCTTTGGATGAGTATCCTCGCCGCTGCCGCATTCAGATTGAGGATTGGGAAGCACTGGCTGAACGCCTTGTGAACGATGAGAACCTCACCCATACCCATAGCCGCGAGTATGCTTCCGGCATCATCAATGCACTGGAAACCGGCACGCCGTATTCTTTCGGCGGCAACGTAATGAACACCGGTTTGATTGATAACCTCCCGGCAGATTGCTGCGTTGAGGTTACCTGCCTTGCCAACGAGGGTGGCATTCAGCCCTGCCACATCGGTGCTTTGCCGCATCAGCTTGCTGCGCTCAATCTGCGGCAGATCGGTGTCCATCAGCTTGCTGTGGATGCAGCCCTCACCGGTAAAAAAGATTATATTTATCAGGCAGCGCTGCTTGATCCGCATGCCAGCGCCGAGCTGACGATCGATGAAATCTGCGCAATGGTGGATGACTTGATTGAGGCACATGGGGATTGGCTTCCCAAGTATCACTAAAATTTTAAGTGCCGGAGGAAACAAATATGTCAACGGAAGAGAAAAATGTGGTTCAAAACGAAGAACCTAAAATGTGTATCAAGCGTGAGCAAGTCGGACATGCCCTCGGCGTTTTGGGCCATGATTCCGCTTATAACCTGTGGAGCAGCTGGATGATGCCGTTTATGACGGACATTCTGATGCTGTCACCGGCTTTCATTGGTATTCTTACTACTGCCTCGCGCATTTTTGATGCATTTTCGGATATTGCAATGGGCGTCATTGCCGACCGAACCCGCAGCAAATGGGGTCGATTCCGCCCGTGGATTCTCCGCGCTGGTCCTATCTTCTGCGTATTTATGGCCTTAAGCTTTGTTAAATGGCCGGTTGGTACAACTGCTCTTTGCGTCATCGCAGCGGTTATGTATCTGCTGACGGGAAGTATCTTCTTTACGGCCGTCGATATTCCGTTCTGGTCCCTTCCTGCAGCCATGACCAGCAATACCGAAGAACGCTCAAGCATCATCGGCACCACCACCACAGTGTCGAACGCTGTTGCAGGTGCTGTAGGCATCATCCTGCCACTTGCACTTACCGCATTAGGTGAGTTTAAGTGGACCTCGTATTTTACGATTGCGCTGGCAGTGTGCATCTTTGCTTCGATTATGTACATTATCTGCTTCCGCAGCGTGAAAGAACATGTCATCCCGGATGATAAGGAAGAATTCAGCCTGCGGCTGGCAATGCGGAATATTTTCCAGAATCAACCGCTGCTTTGTGTACAGCTTTCCAATGTTGCCTGCCTGCTCGCCATGACGCTGCGCGGCTATCTGAACTACTATTACTGCATGTATAACCTTGGCAATCTTACAATAGCGTCTCTTTTGAGCCTGATTACGCTTGTTGGCATGATTGTTGGCTCCATTCTCTTCATTGTTGGTTCTAAGATTGTTGGCAAGCGCAACTGCATGTTTGGTATTGCAATCATTTATACTGCTATCAATATTTTCCAGTATCTTTCTGGCTGGAGCAGTATCCCTGTTATCTTGGTCTGTGCCACGATTTCCAATATCTGCATGGGCGCCGCTATTGTATGCGTCAATGCAATGTTGGCCGACACGATTGAATACGGCGAGTGGAAAACCGGTCAGCGCAACGAGGCCATGATTACTTCTACACGCTGCTTCGTTACCAAGTGTGTTTCTGCTGTTTCCGGTCTTGTCATTGCGCTGGTGATTGCTGTTACCGGCATGGTACCTCAGGCCGCTGAGCAGGCTCCGGTGGTTTTGAACTCTTTCCACTTTATCTATACGCTCGGCTCTGCCGGTGTTATGATCCTTGCGGTTGTTCCTATGGCGTTCTACAAGCTGACCGAAAAGCGCCATGCGGAGATCATGGCTGAGCTGGCCGCGCGCAAACAGAAGGATTAACGACTCTCCCTATAATAAAATCACATGGACTTGAACGTGTGAAGGAATCACCCGGCCTTCGCCGGGTGATTTTTTTCGCAAAAATCCAGAAAATCATGTGGTAAAGCAAAAATCTTTTTTGAAAACAGGAGATTTTTTTACATTATGATTACAACTGTGACTTTAAACGCATCCATAGATAAGGCCTATGTAATGGATAAGCCTATACAAAATGGAACCGTTATGCGTGTAAGCAAATGTCACAACACGGCCGGTGGTAAAGGTTTAAATGTGGCGCGCGCAATAAAAACTTGCGGAGAAGATGTCCTGGCAACCGGTTTGGTAGGTGGCTACAATGGACGTTACCTTGAGCGTCTGCTTGAAGAAGATGGCGTTGCACATCAGTTCGGCAAGATTCAAGGTGAAACCAGAAGCTGCATAAACATTTTGGATCCGGCGTTTGGCTCGACTGAATACCTCGAATCCGGGGCGGAAATCAGTGCAGATGAGGAAACTGTATTTGTTGAAAAGGTGTTTCCCCTGGCAATTGCAAACAGCGCTGTTGTTACAATTTCAGGAAGTGTACCCAAAGGTGCCAGCAGTACAGTTTATAAGCGCCTTATCGAAGGGGCTAAAGCAGACGGAAAAATCGTTCTGCTGGACACAAGCGGGGCGCAGCTTAAAGAAAGCCTTTCTGCGAAGCCATTTTTGGTAAAGCCGAATGTAGATGAGCTGGAAATGCTATTTGAAACAAAAATCAAAGGCACCAAGGAAATCGTAGAATATGCTCATAAAATTCGCAACTACGGCATTCCCAATGTAATGATTTCTATGGGAAGCAAGGGCGCTCTTTTGTCTTGTGATGAAGGCGACATTATTGCTTGTCCACCGGCAGTAGAGGTAGTAAATACCGTTGGCTGTGGAGATTCCATGCTGGGAGCATTTGCAGTAGCCGTAATACGCGCTATGTCAGCAGAAGAGTCCATTCGCTATGCTGTTGCAGTGGGAACCGCAAATGCACTTTCGCCATCCACAGGCTCTTTTGATATTAAGGAAATGCAAAAATTGCTTCCTCAAGTACAAATTACGCGGCTATAACTAGCCAACAAGAAACGAGGTATAAAAATGGCATTGGTTACTACGAAAGAACTTCTATTGGACGCACAAAAAAATGGTTATGCCGTTGGTGCTTTCAATGTGGAGAACATGGAAATGGTTCAGGCGGTTGTGTCTGCGGCAGAAAAAACGCACTCTCCCGTCATTCTACAGACTACGCCGTCTACTGTAAAATATGCAGATTGCAATTATTTTTACGCCAATGTTCGTACTGCGGCAGAACGCGCCCATGTGCCTGTCGTTATGCATTTGGATCACGGTAATAGTTTTGAACTCGCAATGCAGGCCATGCGCGCGGGATACACCTCTATTATGATTGATGGTTCTCACTATACATTTGATGAAAACGTAGAACTGACGAAGCGCGTTGTCAGCGCCTGCCATCCGAATCTCATTCCCGTCGAGGCGGAACTTGGAAAGGTCGGCGGCAAAGAGGATGATCTCGATGGCGGTGAAGGTGATCCGTATACCAATCCGCAGGAAGCAGCTCGTTTTGTTGAGCTAACTCAGGTGGATAGCCTTGCTGTTGCAATTGGCACAGCGCATGGCGTGTATAAGGGCATCCCCAAGCTCGATTTTGAGCGCCTGAGCGAAATCCGCAAGGTAGTTGAAATCCCGCTTGTGTTGCATGGGACTTCCGGGGTTCCTGATGATGCTGTTAAGGAGTGTATCCGGCGTGGTATGTGCAAAGTAAACTATGCCACCGATTTGCGAATTGCATTTACAAATGGCGTAAATCGCGTTTTGAACGCAGCGCCGGGAACCATCGATCCCAAGAAATACAATTCTGAAGGGCGCATTGAAGTTGAAAAGTATGTTCTGCAAAAGATGGAAATCCTCGGCTGCATCGGGAAAGGCTGATTTTGAAAGACGGTGTGAATCTTTATGAGAATAACAACTTTAACCGTAAACCCTTGTATCGACAGAACTATTGTGATTGGTCATCTGGAGCATGGAAAAAGTCATCGTATTGAAAAAACAATCCTCGATTTTTCCGGCAAGGGAATCAATGTTGCGTTGGCGTTGGCTGAATTAGGAGCTGACGTGACAGCTGTTTGTGCGGATCATGAAGATGGCGTAGAGCGAGACTTTTTTGAAAAATGCGAAGACATAAAACCAGTATTCGTTCCAGCAAAGGGGAAAGCACGTGTTAATATAAAGTTATTCGAAGAAAACAGCCGTCAAATGACGGAATTTAACGAAAAAGGAGCACCAGCAGATGCGTTACAAGTAGATGCATTCTGGCAGAAACTTTGTGATCTATCAAATAAAACGGATTTAATGGTGATGGCAGGAAGTGTTCCACCGGGGTTTCCAACTTCCTTTTATCAAGAAGTTGGGATGATGCTAACTCAGAAGAAAATTCCGTTTATTGTGGATGCAAGTAAAAGTGCTTTAATGTATGGAATCGAAGCTGGACCAATTTTGATTAAGCCCAATGCTCAAGAATATGAAGAATGTTTTAATACAAAACCACAAGCAACAGTAGAGTTTTGCCAATCCTGTCGGAAAATGCTTGATGAAAAGCATATAAAATATGCGGTCATTTCCTTTGGAATCGACGGTTCTCTGATTGTTGGCCCGAAGGGTGCGTGGAAAGCAGAACCCGTGAAAGTCGATGTCAAGGGACTTCAAGGCGCGGGAGATTCAATGGTTGCCGGCTTGGCATTTATGTTGGCTAAGCATATTCTTGACGAGCAGGAGCTGCTTCGTTTTGCTGTTGCGTGTGCATCAGCAACAATCGAAATGCCTGGCACGGAGATGTGCAAAAAAGAGGAAATCAACAAAATTATTCCGAGGGTATGCGTGACAAATCTGGTGCTGTGGTAGATGAACGCAGAGAAACAAAGGTGCTTTGGCTTCCATCTTAAGCAAATGCCAAAGATGGAACAGTACGAGGATTGCCACACCGTAAATCGTGATGCCTAAAGGAAAAATCTGCCCAGCAAGAAGGACAGGCAAAAAATCTATGAAAGGCTGTCGCAAATGCGGCAGCCTTTTCGCTTTTTGGGGGAAATAAAAAGCAAAATGGCGGTTTTGCAATAAATGCAAACCGCCATTTTTATAGAGGTTACTGTGATTTATCGTGATTTTTCATGAGCGTGATAAACTCGGCAATAAATTCACGCTGCTTAGTAGTACACGTCGCAGAGAGTCGAGAAATTTCTTGAAGCAAGGAATCATCCGTGATGTGTTCCGGATAAAACAGTCTATCGGCAGAAATCCCAAGGCATCGAACGATTTGGTAGCAGGTTTTTAAGCTGGGGGTTCGCTCACCACGTTCAATGGCTGCAACGTAGCGTTCACTTTTCTGGATGCGCTCTGCGAGATCCTCCCGCGTAAGACCCCTATCATTGCGCTCGTGCTCAATCGCCGCGCCCAAAATGTTTGCAGACAGCTCATCTTGCGTATTCACAAATAGTTCACCCCTCTCTGAGAACTATTGTAATGGGCGTGCTCTATTTCAGAAATGAGCTATTTGTGTACATTATTCTACACAAAATCGAAATTAAATCACAGACCAGAAAGGAACGTATGAGGTTGTAATATGAGATAGCTTAAAACATTGTGGATGATAGAAAGAGAATATATTCAACCTTAATACGAAAAAAATATAAGCTGCCAGTAGTTTCTTGTTTGAAAATTGAGAGAAAAGAGTTGCGTAATGCATACTCCTTCTTCCCGATAAAGGAACAACTGGTAGCTTTTTTCATACACATATTTTATCGAGCGCGTGGCCCACCAACCTCCATCAGTTTGAAAAATCAATCTGATGGAGGTACAACATGGCTTACAACAAGGCCAGAGCCGAAAAGGAATGGCTCGAATGGAAAAACGACGAAGAAACGAAGCTGCGAAAACTAGGTGTTGATGAGGACACTATTCAGCGGCTTCACGCATACGACTGGGAGGCATTTAAAGCCGACCGAAGGTATCGAGAACGGAATGATGAATCCGAGCAGCCTATTGATGCCCCTGCCGAAGAACCGGTGAGAGCCGTGCAAAGCGTAAGCGAATTGATGGAAAGCATCGAAAATGAACGGTTATATGCGGTTTTAGAAAAAGCGGATAAGGAGACATTACAGATTCTGATTTACAAGATGAATGGTTACACCACAGCGGAAATCATTCAAAAAACAGGTATCGCAGAAGATGCTCTTTATAAGCGTATTTCACGATTAAGAAAAAAAATAAAAAATATTTTTTAAGGGTGTCAGAAAACACCCTTTCCCGGCGGCTATATAGTGAAGGGGTAAATTAGCCTCCTCAAAATTGCACCTTGACAACCGAATACCCAGCATAACAGGTACGTTACTTTCCCGGCAAGCCCGGCGGGCGGTCCGGCAAACCAGAATTGCGGCGGGAAAGACCATAATGATACGCCAGCGACCTCCAGCGTCAGAGGGGGTGACCGCGCTGCGGTTGGAATCAGTAAGATCGTGGCAGAGTCAGTGAACGGGTGTGCCAACGCCCTGCCTGTTATGTTCCCGGTGTCAGGGGTGCGGGCGGCAAATATGGCACATACCAACTAACTATTTTACTTTTGCCGTTTAGGGCAAATCGTGGGCAGCAGGAACCCAAGCACCTGCTGCCCATCATTTTGCTTTAAACGGGATGGAAAACAGAGGTGTAAAACCTATGCAAACCTATCCGACAGGCTATGCGGAATCCCACCGCATAGCCGAACAGATTTTCCGGGAGATTCTGCCCCGGCACGGTATGGCGGTGCGCGAGGAACAAATCGCGCTCTGTCATGAAGTCTTGGACACCCTATATAATAAAGAAATTTCCCTGTGTGAAGCAGGCGTAGGCATCGGCAAGACGCTGGCCTATCTTGTTGCCTGTATCCTTTGGCAGATGCACCGCCCCAACCAACTGAAAATGCCGGTGGTGATTTCGACCTCCAGCGTTGCGTTGCAGGATGCCATCCTCAACGAGTATCTGCCAGACCTGTCCGCTGTTTTGCTGCCCGAGGGCATCATCACAGCACCGATTACGGCGGTTGTCCGCAAGGGCAAAGAGCGCTTTGTCTGCGATGCCCGCCTTGCAGAGCGTCAAGCAAAAGCCATTTCCAAAGGTTCGCGGCAGAAAGGCAGCCTGCGCATGGCCGAGAATGTTCTCGACTTAGACCACATTCCCGGCCTATCACGATATGACCGCTGCCGGATCTGTGTGCCGCAGTCCTGCCCACGCGATTGTTTTTTGCGCTTGGACTGCCGCTATCAGCAGTACCTGCGGGATTCCATGAAGCCGGATATTCAAATCTGCAACCATAATTATCTGCTGGCCAACGCATCCCATCGGCTGGAAGAACGCCCGCTGCTGCTTCGGCAATACCAAGCATTGGTGGTGGACGAGGCACACAAGCTCCCAGATGCCGCGCGGCAGATGTACACGGAAACTTTGTCTGCGCAGGATATGGATGATCTGTGCAGTCTGTTGCAACAGGCACATTTCAAAGGCTTGTCCAAGCGACTGCGGACGGTATTTCTCACGCTCTCTATTTCCTGCGCACCGAGCTTTGCCATGACGAAAAGAAAAATTAGCATACCGTTCAGCCTTACGCCATTCCGCCAAGCGGCGATAGCCGACTGCATCAACCTTTTGCAGTATATCGGCAGTCAGCCGGATATGCCGCACTACCTGCAATATCGGCTGGCAGAAACAGAAAGTCTGTTGCGCCTTTTTCTCTTGGATGTGCCGACGCGCATCCTGTACCTTGAGTTTTCCGCAGACGGTCAGCTCACATTCTGCGCGGCCAGCAACCGCGTACCGCAGTTACTCCGCAGCGCCCTGTGGAATACCCGTGAGCCAACCATTCTGACCTCCGGCACGCTGACAGCAGCCGGAGATTTCGACCACACGGAACAGCTTTTGGGGCTGGCAGCATACGCTCCGCTGCGCCATTTCCGCGCAGAATCTCCGTTCAATTATAGGAAAAAATGTCTGCTGTATATCCCTGCACGGCGGGCGACGGCTGTTCCCGAAAACCAGTACCTCGCAGACCAAATTGTGCGGCTCACTGCAGCTTGCCACGGTCACGCATTGGTGTTGTTCACATCCTACCGCCAGATGCGCAATGTTTACGACGCGTTGGGCGGGCGGCTGACGCCCCCTGTGTTCCAAGCCGGGCGCGGGCAGAATCGCAGTATCCAACAATTCAGGCAATCCGGCAACGGCGTACTGTTTGCGGCTGGCTCCTGCTGGGAGGGCATTGACTTTCCCGGCGATATGGTGTCACTGCTGATTATCGCAAAGCTGCCGTTCCCGATACCAGACCCGGTCAGCGACTATGAGCGTAAGCAGTACCCGAATCTGCACGACTATATAAAAGCCGAAATTATCCCCGAAATGCAGAAGAAACTGCGGCAGGGATTTGGCCGCGCCATCCGTACCGAGCAGGATTCCTGCGTGGTGGCAATTCTGGACGAACGTGCAAGCATTGGCGGTAGGTACCATGATGCAGCGCTGGCAGCGCTGCCGACCTGTCCGACTACCGAGAAAATTGAAGATGTGCAGCAATTCATCCGGGAGCAGAAGCGCCCGGATTACTTTTTGTGAAAAGAGGAACCTGAGATGTACCTTATGCGAAACCACGATATCTGGATTTATGTGCGCTGCGCCAACAGCGATCCGCGCATTGCCTTTGACCGGCTGTATGACCTTATCGACGAAGCCGCCGGACACGGTTTTCTTGTGCGCGGCACATCTTTTGACCATTGCAGCGGCAACACCTTGAAAGACCGCATTGGTCTGCGTTCTATGTTGGACGCAGTAGAGAACGGTCGGATTGAAGCCGTGATGGTGCGCGATTTGGAGCAAATCAGCCGCAACAGCTACATACTGGTAGGAGTTATTGAAATTCTGCGTCAGAATGATGTCTATCTCATCACCACCGAATGTGACCTAAACGCCGAACTCATCAACAGCGGTCTGGAACGCTTTGTCGGCGACCGCTTCACGCGGGCCTCCTTTGGCAAGCCCCGCTTTGATGTCCGTCTCCCACTTATGGATCAATTCTGAGGTGCGCCCATGAAAGAATACAAAATTTGGGCGTTCGCCCGCAGTGCCGCACCGAACCTGCCCGCATTGGAAGAACAGCTTGCCGATGTCATGCGCGAAGCCGACAGGCGCGGCTACATCATCGTCAACTCCTGCATGGAGCAGAAGTACGGCACCGAGTTCTGGCGACCTGATTTGTTTGCCATGCTCACCGCTGTGCAACAGGGGCATGTCAATGCCGTCATGGTGCAGAGCCTTGACCGTTTGAGCCACGACATTACAATCTTGTACCGCATCCTACGCTTTCTGCAAAATTACAGTGCCGTACTGATTACGACCGAAACCAATCTACAATATGAACTCTATCTGACAGGGTTGGAGAGTCGCATCCTGGCTCGTACCGCGCGAACCGGAAAAAGAGTGCCGTGGGAGGTGGCTGTCGATGCAAATTGACCCGTTTCCCGTAAGACTGGAACAGGAGCTGAAATATGCACTGGCCTATGCCGCGCTGGTATCCGCTGCCGCAAACGGAAGATTGCCTAGGGACATCTGCCAGCGCACGAATGTTGGTTATGCCCGGAAATGCGGCGTTTTGCGCCGAGAAGTTTAGTGGTTCTCGTGAATAGCTTTTGACCTGCCTTTCGAGTATGTTGTATGTGATAAAAAGAATGTCACAGCGTCAAATGCAAAGGAGAAAGTCATGCCACAAATAGCAGATAGAAAATCCATGGCGCGTTACATCTGTGTGGATAAAGGTGCAACCCACCCTGCATTGCAACGTGAAGAATTACCTAAACATATGGCGATTTATGCTGACTATGGCGTTACGGGTACGGATCTGCGCCAACGCCCGGAACTCAACCGATTGCTAACTGACTGCCGTGCAGGACGTGTCAACTGCATTGTGGTGCAGTCAACGACACATCTTGCCCGCCGTACAGCAGACCTGCTGACAATCCTGCAAGAATTGCAGAGCCTTGGTATAACAACTGATTTTGAAAAAGAGCGCTTCTCCACCAATTCTCCTACAGGGAAAAAGATACTGGACACACTTCGCGCAATGAGTGCAAGCATTTAGGAGAACTCTCATGCCACAAGTCCAAGTTATCCAGCCAATCCAGCAACAACCGAAGCGTCTGCGCGTGGCGGCCTATGCCCGCGTCAGCAGCGATTCCGAGGATCAGCTAAACTCGCTGGCCGTGCAGGTGGATTACTACACCCACTTGATACAGGAAAACCCCAACTGGGAGTTCGCTGGAATTTACACTGATGAGGGTATCACCGGCACCAGCACGAAGCGTCGTGAGCAGTTCAACCGCCTGATGGACGACTGCCGTGCCGGACTGATTGACCGTGTGCTGGTTAAGTCGGCATCCCGCTTTGCCCGCAACACGGCGGATGCACTGTCATCGGTTCGTGAACTGAAAAGCCTTGGTGTGACGGTAGCCTTTGAAAAAGAGGGCTTCGATACCGAGACCTCCAACGGTGAAATGCTACTGAGTATAATCTGCGCCGTAGCACAGGAAGAATCGCTGTCCATCTCACAGAATATGAAGTGGGGAATACACAAACGGATGCGTACGGGTAACTATATCACCAACGCTACACCGTTTGGGTACACGCAAATCAATCACCAGCTCGTGCCAGAAAAAAATAACGCAATGATTGTCAACGATATTTTCAAAAGTTACCTGTCTGGAATGAGCATAAATGAAATTGCTGAGCATTTAAATACAATATATCCAAAAGAAAATAGCAAATGGAATCCCCGAACGATTCATGCAATCCTGCGTAATGAGAAATATATTGGAGACAGCTTGTACCAAAAAACCTACACAACGGATTCACTCCCATTGAAAAGGTATCTTAATACCGGTCAGCGCTCAAAATACTATGCGATGGAAACGCATGAAGGTATAATTTCTAAGACCGATTACGAAAAGGTACAGAACCTACTTGCAAAGAAAAGCATTACAGGGGAGATTGATAGAACTTGTGTATTTTCAAAGAAAATCTACTGCTCAATATGCGGCGCTATATGCTCTAGAAAAGGGCCGCCCACGCAAGGATTTGTATGGTGCTGCCGAACGCATTTGCAATCGAAAGCTCTTTGCCTACTCAAATCAATCCGTGAGGATGAACTCCAACAGGCGTTTTTGTCAATCTATAATCGACTGCAATGTAATCAGAAAACGATTCTGGAACCACTTGTGGATGACCTGCTTGGGTTACGGCATTTGCAAGAACAAAAATATAAAAAACGCCTTGCACTTGGAGAAGATATTCAGCATCTTGCAAAACAGAAACACAATCTTACCAGAATCCATACACTAGGTTATATTGAGGAACCACAATTTATAGAGCGAAGTGCAGCCATTGAGCAGCAAATCAGGGAAAGGAAACAACAGCTTTCACGAAATGATATGTCTAACACATCGGAAAAAATTCTACAAAAAACAAGACTCATCCAGAAGAAACTTTCCAGTACACCGCCGCTGGAATTATTTGACGAGTCTGTCTTTAAAGAGCTTGTGAAAAAAGTGCTGATCAGCAATACGGCAATCCAATTCGAACTCATCAATGGCATGAAGTTATCAGAAAGCCGTGCAGCCACATGAAGAACAGGTACATTCCTTTCGGCTATCAGATTCAAAATGGAGATTCAGTCATCAACACGGAACAAGCCGCAACTGTACAACACATATTCTATGCGTATACCGAAGGACAGAGTTTTAAGGAAATTGCAGAATACTTGACCACAAGTGGCACAGCCTATCACTTTTCAGATAATAGCTGGAACAAAAATATCGTTGCCCGCATACTTGCAAATGAGATTTACTGTGGAGCCAAAGGATACCCAGCCATTATTTCAAAAGAAGTTTACAGCCAAGCTGCCAGCATCCGAAGCAATAAAACCGTAACATATTCAGCAGTGCTAAAACCATTTCGAAGCGATATGCAGTGTGCCTGCTGCGGTGAGCGCCTATACTGGCGACCTAGAACCCAACAATGGACTTGCCGACAGTGCGGAATGTGGTCAAAGCCGATGCAACCTGAAAACATGGCACAACAAATCGTGGATAGGTTATACCAAATCCAACAGCACCCGGAAATAATCCACAATCCAAAGGAACAATGCAACACCCGGTCAATAGAAGTTGCTCAGCTGGATCATGAGATTCACACAGCCCTTGCATTACCAGAGTTGGATGCAGATGCAATCATCGACAAAATTCTGCGCCGAGCAGAACTGCAATTTAATTACTGCGCAGCAGGGGATGACGATCCGACAACAATGCAAATCAAGCGCGCCTGCAAAGAATTCAAACCCACAGATACATTTCCAGAATCATTCTACAGCTCCATCGTCAGCAAAATCATCTTACACCTCGATACACATATCGACATCAAACTGCGAAACGGACAGACATTATAATAAGGAAGAGCACCATGAGCAACGCAAGAATCATCGAAATTCCAGCCACTAGACAGATACGCAGTGGGAAAAACAACACCATGCGAAAAATGCGAGTGGCGGCCTACTGCCGCGTCAGCACCGAGGAAGAAGAACAACAGGGAAGTTTTGAAACGCAGAAACTGTACTACACTGAGAAAATCAACTCAACCTCAGAATGGGAACTGGCCGGGATTTATGCCGACGACGGTATCTCCGGCATCCATACAAAAAAGCGTGACGGATTTAACCAGATGATTCAAGACTGCAAAAAGAAGAAAATCGACCTAATCCTTACAAAATCCATTTCGCGCTTCGCCCGCAACACGCTGGACAGCATCCAATATGTCCGAATGCTGAAAGCAATCGGCATTGCGGTGATTTTTGAAAAAGAAAACATCAACACGTCAACAATGAACTCCGAAATGATTCTGACGGTGCTGAGCGCCTTTGCACAGGCGGAAAGTGAGTCGATTTCGCAGAACGTAGCACGCGGTAAACGAATGGGGTTTAGGCAGGGAAAATTCCCGTTTCCCTATGGACAGATACTTGGCTACCGAAAAGGCTTGGATGGTAAACCAGAGGTAATCCCCGAAGAAGCCGAAGTGATTCGCATGATATTCAACAGCTATCTGCAAGGAGCCAGTCTACTGACCATTAAAAAGAAACTGGAAGCGGGCGGGGTTCTGACTGCAAGAGGAAACAAAAAGTGGTCGTCCGAGAGCGTACAGCGGATTCTCCAAAATGAGAAATACTGTGGCGATGTGCTGCTGCAAAAGACCTTTATCGAGGATGTACTGACAGGCGTTTCCAAGAAAAACACGGGTCAGTTGCCACAATACTACATTGAAAACAACCATGAAGGTATCGTCACCAAGCAGATGTTCCGTGAGGTGCAGGCTGAAATCGCCCGCCGCAATAGTAAGTCGGCAGCTAACCAACGCAAACGACACCAAGGCCGCTATAACAGCAAATATGCCTTATCCGAACGACTGGTCTGCGGAGACTGTGGCAGCCCTTATAAGCGGGTTACTTGGAACATCCACGGCAGAAAACAAATCGTTTGGAGATGCGTCAATCGACTCGAATACGGAACAAAATTTTGCAGTCATTCACCGTCAATCCCGGAAGAAGAATTGCATCAGGCTATTTTGAAAGCTGTGCAGAATCTGGCCGCAAACTTTACCGATGAAGTTGCTGCACAACTTGACGGTATTCTCCGTCAAATGAAAGCAGGAGAAAACTTGAAAGCCCAGCTTCAAAAGCAGCTAGAAAAAGCACAGCAAGAATTTGATCGTCTGCTTGAAATGTCACTGGAACTTGACGAGAGTACACCGTTCCTTGATGATAAGCTGAGAAAACTCAGCGGTAAAATCAAAATACTGAAAGCAAATATCGCAGAAAGTACGGATGGTAAGGGGGAGGACGAAGAAGCAACCAAACAGCTGACGGCGCAAGACCTTTTAATAAAGGAATACGATGACATCCTTACCGCAAGAATCATCGAAAAGGTTATTGTCCACTCACGGCAAGAAATCGAAATCTACTTTATCGGCGGTTATACCCAAAAGATTGACCTTATATAGAGCCATTCACTCATACACAAACGCCCGCACTGGCAAGTCGAAAACGCTTGCTGATGCGGGTATTACTTTTTGGGAAAGTGAGCTATTACACGATGGATACAGGATCACGGATCAAACTGGTACGCGAGTATCGCGGCCTTACACAACAAAAATTGGGTGAGATGCTCGGATACGGAAAGAGCAGCGCGAACCGCATTGCACAATATGAAATGGGGTATCGCAGCCCAAAGGCAAACCGTTTAAAAGAAATTGCAAAAGCCATGAACATCCGCGAAGAAATTTTCCTTATGCCGGACGAGACACCAATCGACCTGCTTCGAATTTTGATATGGTACGATTGGGAACATGAAGGTGTTTTGCAACTGGCAACGAGTAGAACGGCGAACACACCACCCGGAAAGACAGTCAGCCCGATAATTTATTCTGAACAACTTCCACTAAATAGATTGCTGCTTGATTGGGCTGACCAAAAGCATTCTCTTTCCGTAAGGAAAATAACGCGCGCCGACTATCTGGAATGGATGCTGCAATGGCCGCCACGATTGCCCTAAAAGAGCAAACAAAAAATCGGATGAATTTTGAGACAGGGTATCTTTTTTGTCACGTCGAGACATGACGAATGTTCTTATAGCATTTAGCTGTTAAAGAGCATTCGTCATTTTTTATTTGCTAAATAGCGACATCACAGGGGGCGTAGTTCACAACTACGCCTTTTCTTGT
>OGEU01000840.1_pt1 | contig 28857 bp, 30 predicted proteins | sample 1570651 | NCBI WGS metagenome assembly OGEU01 (sample SAMEA2582129, study PRJEB24529) | metagenome | biome: Human gut stool | place: China | collected 2011 | reverse complement strand
GTTAACTGGGAGAAAGGAAAAATCCAATTACCATCTAAGATAATTGGATTATACGAGAATTTATGTTAAAAAAAGACGATCAGGTTACGATTGAAATAGAAGATATAGGAACAGACGGTGCGGGAATAGGCAAAGCCGATGGTTATACACTTTTTGTAAAAGATGCGGTTATAGGTGATATTATAAAAGCCAAAGTTATTAAGGCAAAAAAGACATACGGATATGCAAGGCTCATGGAGATAATAACACCTTCTAAAGACAGGGTAGAACCTGTATGCCATGTTGCAAGGCAGTGTGGCGGATGTCAGATTCAGCAGATGTCGTACTCAGCACAGCTTAAATATAAACAGAAGCTTGTCCGTGACAATCTGGCAAGAATCGGTGGAATAACAGATTGTGAAGTTCTTCCTGTAATAGGAATGGAGAATCCGTTTAATTACCGCAACAAAGCACAGTATCCGGTCGGAAGAAATAAGGACGGAAAAGTCGTAATTGGTTTTTACGCAGGAAGAACACACAGTATTGTAGATTATACGCAGTGTGCAATCGGTGCACCTGAAAATGCACAGATTCTTGAGAAAATCCGTACATTTATCAATGAAAACAATATAAGCGTTTATGATGAGCAGTCCCACAAGGGGCTTATCCGTCATATTCTGATAAGAACAGGAAAACATACCGGTCAGATTATGGTTTGTCTTATTATAAACGGTAAAACGCTTCCGCATGCTGACAAGCTGGCAGATTGTTTAAAAGATATCAGCGGAATGTCATCAATTATGATTAACATTAATAAGGAAAGAACTAATGTTATTCTTGGCAGTGAATGTTCAGTAATATGGGGGAATTCCTATATCGAGGACAGTATCTGCGGGATTATGTTCAGAATTTCACCGCTCTCATTTTTTCAGGTCAATCCTGTGCAGACGGAAAAGCTTTATAGTAAAGCTCTTGAATATGCAGAACTTACGGGAAATGAGACGGTCTGGGATTTGTATTGCGGAATAGGAACAATATCGCTTCTTATGGCAACAAAGGCACGAAAGGTATACGGTGTCGAGATTGTTCCACAGGCGATAGAGGATGCAAAAAATAACGCACTCCGCAATTCTCTTAATAATGCTGAATTTTTTGTCGGCAAGGCAGAAGAGGTTGTGCCGCGTATTTATGATGAAGATATGAAAAAAGCGGAAAATGAGCCGGTTGATTCAAAAGAAAGTTCTGGATTGTCCGATTCTGCCTCCTTTGAGTCTGTAATGAGGATTAATCCTGATGTTGTGGTTGTTGACCCGCCTAGAAAGGGCTGCGATGAGACACTTCTTGATACGATTGTCAAAATGAATCCTAAGCGGATTGTGTACGTGAGCTGTGATTCGGCAACACTTGCACGCGACCTGAAATATCTTGCTGCTAACGGTTACGAGATAGCTCGTGTTCAGCCTGTAGACCAATTCGCTCATACGGTGCATGTGGAGACAGTTGTTAAATTATCCCTCAAAAAAGATACACCTAAGATTGAGGTTACAATGGAACCTGAGGAGAAGAGTAATTACACACCAGAGGAAAAGGCTACATATCCGAAGATTAAGGAATATGTGAAGGACAAGTATGGTGTGAATGTGCATACTTCTTACATTGCACAGGTTAAGCGTATGTGTGGTCTGGACATGGGTGAGAATTATAATAAGTCCAAGAAAAAGAATCCAGAGGTGAAGCAGTGTCCACAGGAGAAGGTGGAGTATATTAAGGATGCGTTGAGGCATTTTGGAGTAATATAGACTTAGTAAACAATGTTTATAATAAAAGTAAAGGAAAAACAATGAATAATATAAATTATGGAAAATCTATTTTGCTAAAAAATGAATTTTATACCAAGTACCAAAAAACTATTGAAGATTTTGAAAAATATAGAAAAACAGTATTGCCATTATGTGCAGCTGAGAATGTTATTTCAGAATTTTCTAAAATGCCATTGTCATATGGCTTGCAGGAAAGATATATATTAGGTGGTTTTTTGGATTACGATGAAGATAATAACATGGTTGGCAGTAAGAAATTATTGCCATTTTACGAAATAGTAAGTGAACAATGTAGCAAATTATTTGGTGCATATTATACAGATTGCCGTTCATTATCAGGCATGAATGCATTACAGAACATTTTATTATCATTGGTAAAGCAGAATGATAATATCCTGATTTTGTCACCAGAAAGTGGAGGTCATGCAGCATTGCCTAATATATTAGACAGGTTAAATATAAATTATATTGAGGCACCATTTGACTACAATATCAGTGATTATGATTATGATGGTGTTAATAGCATTTTAGAAGAACACGATATTAATTTTGTACTATTTGCTCCTACAGATATAATATTTCTTCCAATTTTTAATAAATTACACTTGCCATCAAACACTGTTTTAATATTTGATGCATCACAGGTATTGGCATATTATATTAATAATATAAGAGAAAACCCTTTGTATATGAATAATAAAGTTATATTAATGGGTGGAACTCATAAAACTATACCAGGTGTGTCGAAAGCACTCATAATGACAAATGATGAAGAATTAGCATATAAAATTGATAAGACAATTAATCCATTATATTTGAGAAATACTCATATGCAAAATGTTGCCAGTCTTATTTTGACATTGATTGAGATGGAGTATTTTTCGGAAAAATATTGCACTAACATGACAAAAAATAGTAATTACCTTGGGAAAAAATTAGATGAATTGGGGTTGCAAGTTATCAATCGACAAGGAATATATTCACAAACACATCAATTATTTCTTCATATGTCAAGGTCAGAAAGAGATTCATTTTTTTGTAGAGCAAACCAGTTAGGGGTTTCATTGAATAAAAAAGATAAAAGATTGTTTAAAGGAAGTGGAATTAGGCTTGGACTACAAGAAGTAACAAGATATGGTTGGGGAGTTGAAGAAATGGATATTATTGCAGAAATACTATTTCTGTTATACAAAAACCAAATGAAAGACGTAACAACTTTGTTAGAAAAATTGAATATAAACAGAGAAATTCAATATACTTTTAAGGAGATTTAGAGACTAATGAATGTAAGTGTAATTATGAATGCGATAGGATGGATGGTTACTGTTTTGGGGGGACCAAGTGCAGTATATTTTATATATACTAAGATAAAATATAGAAAGAATATTTCTTGGAAGAAAATTATGAAGGAAGGGATAGAGGATTTAGCTCAAAAAGTAGAAAAAATAAACCCTGACTATATTATTACTTTCTCTGGTAGAGGCTCAATAGTATGTAGCTTAGTAGTTACAGAGTTGGATAATAAATATCCTGTGTATATGTGCCTATTAAAAAGAAGATATAATAAGAACTTTCTTAATCCGCAAAATTGGACGAGTTTTGATACATCAAAATGGACAATTTTTGTGCCTGACGAAGTATTAAATTTTAAAGATAAAAAGATTTTAATTATTGATGATTTAACTAATTCAGGAGAGACGATAGAAAAATTGACACAACATTTGATAAAACATGGTATTAATAATCAGAATTTGTTTAGCATGGCATTAATTGCGAATGTAGATATTTTATCAAGATTACATATACCACAAGAATACTGGAAAAAGGTAGAAATATCAGAATACAATGTTCCTTGGGGAAAAACTGAAATAAAGTAAAAGGTATAACCAAAACTTTTAAGTATTTACACTGTTTCGCTTATGACGATAAATCAAAGGTTGAAATATACCTTCTTTTTTTATACCCATTTTAAGGAGGTGGTGCTAAAAAGTGTACTTTTTGAAACCACCAAAAAACGACTGATAAACAGTCCCGAAATATATGGACATCCCTTTATGGAACGTCCCAGTATTTATGTACACATTTTAAGACTAGGAAAGGAGCGTTAATCATGAAGAGATATGGTTATTATAATACCAAAGGCAGATATCTTGATGATATCTTGATTAAGAGTCAAGTTCAATTTGGTTAAATGAGCAGGAGAATGTGTACATGTTGGATTGTGGATGTGGTCTGCCAAATGGGAGGCTCGCGAGTATCTTTCTGGAAAACGGAGAGAGATTTTACGTGTAATGAGGTGATTTTTATCCACATATGTTATTTCAGATATTCGTGAGTTTATCTACATCCCCAAGTTCCCCGTCATATTAATAGTCGCCTGAAAACGGAATTCCCTGTCGTCGGTGAAAAATCCGTATAGACCATGATATTTTTCCATGACGGAAATCATGCTCTGAACGCCAATTCCGTGGCCGGGACGATATGATACAGGAATACCGTCTTTAAAGACAGGTGCATATTTTGGAGATGAGCAGTAGCTGTTTGCAATATTTATACATAGCTGTTCATTTTTTTCATAAATTTTTAAATTGATATAGCGTTGTTCAGTTTCAGAAATGTGTGTGCATGCATTGAGGGCATTTTCAAGAGCATTTGCAAGCAGGCTGCATAAATCTGCTATTTTAAATGAATCAAAATTTGATGCGGTGACATTAAAATTAACAGTTATGTTTTGGGCGGCAGCTTTGTCAGCATATGATGACAAAATCAAATTTATCGCTTCGTTGCTGCAATATCTGATAAAATGGCTGTTTTCAAGTCCGGTGCATATTTCATCAATATAAGAGAGAGCCTGTGAAGTTTCGTTATTTTCAATACAGTTTTTTATAAAATTCATATGGTGACGCAGGTCATGTCTGTATATAGAAGACTGTTTTTGCGAAAAGGACAGCTGTTCTATTTCTTTTGCAGCTTGTGAAGTTGCCGTCGTGAGCAACAGATTTTCGCGTTCAGCTTTATTTTTTTCATCGGAAAATTTTAACGATAACATTGATAATATAAAATAAAATACAACAATAAAACTGTCCATAAAATCTATGACAACAGCTCCGCCTGTATACAGCAAATCAGTGTATACAGTAAATGCGTATTCCAGAATATAATAAGCCAGAGGAAGCATGAAAAATAATAACAAAGCTTTCTTTGATTCATATTTCAGGCGGATTATGTACGGAGACATATATTTGATAACGAGAATCATAAGCGGAATTGTGACAAGAATGGAAACAGTATCAGAAACCAGAGTATTACCGTCAAAAAATGATGCTGCAAGAGTTCCAAACCATTTTCTTGGTGTGCATAAAAGATATGCGGCAAGAACTGAGGTTACGGAAATTAATATATTTTTGTGAAAAGAAAAACATATTAATAAAATAAGCGGAATGTGTATAAGGAGAGGATAACATTTATAAAGAACTGTTTCACCGAGGACAAGATAGAAAATAGCCTGAATTAACGCAAATAAAATAAGTGTAATTATATAAAAGCTGCTGTATTTTTTCCAGCTTATATCTGCGAGACATAATGATACAACGATTCCGAAAATTAATACAAATATATAGTTGGTTATATTTAAAATGACAGAAATATCCATATTTTCAGTCCTCCATCTGGAATGCGAGATAATGTCGTTTAATATCGGCAACTCTTCGTTGTGCAAGTGGAATTATAAGTGAATTCTGCATATAAATATCTGTGGCGTCAATGTGTCGTATATAATTCATATTTACGAGAAAAGAGCGATGGACGAGAATAAATTCATGGTTGTTTAAAAGAAATTCGCATACATTTGAAAATTTATCCGTACATTCGATTTTTTCATCGTTTTTTAAGTGATATATGACATGATGTTTTTGTGCTTCGACACAGATAATATTTGATAACATAATTTTGTGTACACCAATATTGCTCTTTATTACAACATATTTTTCTTGTTCATATTTTCTTTTTTCGGCAATTTCGTTAATTGAATTTAAAAGACGATTTTTGTCAACAGGTTTTAATATGTAATCAGTTGCTTTGACACAGTAGCTTTCAACAGCGAATTCAGGTGAAGACGTAAGAAAAATAATATCGGAAGCTTTGTCAAAACTGCGTATTTCGGTTGCAAGATTCATACCGCTTAAGACGGGCATGACAATATCAAGAATATATATGTCGAATTTTTCTTTTTGTATAATAGAGGCAAGTTCTACACTGCTTCCGAATTTCGAAATATAAAGATCGTATTTTTTTTCTTCAAAATAGTTATTTAGTATTTCACAAATGTTATTAAGTTCCGCAATATCGTCATCACAAACAGCAATTTTCATATGTAATCTCCGTAAATCCCGGTATGTCAAAAATTCTTTAATTGTTAAAATACCGAATAATAACAACATTATAACCCGCACCGATAAAAAATTCTAGTCACTCTACGCATCGTCGATTGAAAAAATTCATTTAAAATCGTAAGATTTTCATATAGCAAAAAATAAATTATAAAATTGCGGAGGTATGATATGGATTCTGAAAAAATGGGAAAGTATATTGCAAAGTTAAGAAAACAAAAAAAATATGACACAAAAAGAACTTGCGGACAAAATAAATGTTACGGATAAAGCCGTCAGTAAATGGGAGCGTGGAAAAGGTATCCCCGACATCGTTAATCTGGAGGAACTTGCAAATGTATTCGGAATTACGATTGTTGAATTAATTAGCAGCGGTAAAGATAATGCCGATGCAGATAAGAATTACGCAGATTGCGAAGAGGAAAAGCGGGAACTTGCATTATATAAGGAAGAGATTGAAAAATATAATATGAGAAGAAAAAAGTTACATAAAAGTATAACTATTATATGTGTTGCTGTCGGCATTGCACTGATAACATCAGGAATATATTTTTTAAAGAATCCATACATGCAGACGTCTGAAGCCGTTCGCGGAAGTATTGACGGTCCCACAGCGGTTTATTTTGTGAAAAAACAGCCCGCAGTAGGAAGCGTCATATCCTGCATAACAGGAATTGTATGTATTGCGGCAGGAGTTGCCTTGACTGTAAAAGATACTCGTAATACATCAAAAATCAGATAACTTTATAGCCCATTTCTTTTATGGTGCGAATATCCTCATCCATTGAAATTCCTTTTACGGTCAGCATATTTCCCGTGATTGTCGCATTGGCACCTGATTTGAAACATGAAAAGCCGCTGTCGGGAAGATAATTTCTGCCTGCGGCTAATCTTATATATTGTTTCGGAAGTATAAAACGATAGAGAGCGGTTATTCTTAAAATTTCTTCTTTTGTAAGAGGAGCAAAATCGCCCATAGGTGTGCCTTTTATTGGATTTAAAAGATTAATCGGTACTGATGTGACATCAAGGTCACGTAGCGTGAATGCCATATCGATGCGGTCTTTCATTGTTTCACCGACACCGAAAATACCGCCGCTGCAAACTTCAAGCCCTGCTTTTTTTGCCGCAATTATTGTGGCGATTTTTTCGTCATATGTATGGCTTGTGCACAGGTACGGAAAATATCGTCTTGATGTCTCAAGGTTGTTATGTATTCTTACAACGCCTGCTTCTTTAAGTTTTCTGAATTGATCTTCGCCCAGAAGACCGAAAGAGGTACAGACCGAAAGTTTAGTATCACGGCAGATTGCTTTGATTCCGCTGCATATTTTGTCAATATCTTTGTCGCTTACGCGTTTTCCGGATGATACCAGACAGTAGTGGCGTATATCGTGAAGATTACGGAGTCTTGCGTGTCTTAAAAGAAGCTCCGGAGAAATCATTGCATGGGCTTTGACGGGAATCTTTGCACATGTTGACTGTGAACAGTAAACGCAGTTTTCGGAACATTTTCCGCCTTTTACATTGACAACGGCACATATGTCAAAGTCATTTCCAAAAAATGTGTGCTGTATTTCATCGGCGGCTTTGCACAAATCATCAAGGTCTGCTTCGGAAAGAAACAAAGCATCGTCGATTGTAATTAACCCGCCTGATATTACTTTATCTTTTAAATCATTTATTGTCATAAAAATAACCTGCTTTCTGATAAAAATATTAACTGGTAAAACAATCATAATATAAAAAATATTAATAAATAATATTATAATCAGTAAAATGTATATTGTCAACGAAATGTAAACTGTAATAAAATAAAGGTTGACAATCAAGAGGGCGTTTATTATACTTGCTTTAGACAAAATATATACGAGTGAGGTATAATAAAAATGGAAACACCAACAAAACCAGTTGCGGGTGCAAAACCTGCATTTACGACACAAAGCTTAGTCATGATGGCTATATTTGCTGCAATTTTATGTATTTCTGCATATATCAGCATACCGATTCCAGTTCCCGGAGCACCGCATATTACACTGCTTAACTTTGTAATTCTTCTTATTGCATTGTTATTTCCGCTTCAGCAGTCATTTTTTATCATTCTTGTATGGATGCTTCTCGGTGTGGTAGGACTTCCTGTATTTATCGGCGGCGGTGCCGGAACAGGTTATTTAATCGGACCATGGGGCGGTTATACTGCAACATTTATTCTCGTTGCTGTAATTCTTCCGCTTATCAGAGGTAAAAAGTATAACCGTATAAGATATACACTTTCTGCTATTGCGGGTGCGTTGATTATTGACATTCTTGGAATGTTCTGGCTTATGGCACAGAATCATCTTAATTTACAGAGTGCATTTTTAATCGGATTTGTGCCGTTTATTCCGCTTGATTTGGTAAAATCAATAGTTGCGGCTCAGATAGTTCCCGCATTTAAAAATATTATTAAAAATTAACGGTTCTGTCAGTGCTTTCAAAAAACAAGTACGAGGCATAATTATGGATAATATTTATACAGTTATAAGAATTGACGAACCTGATTTCGGGTGCGAAGGTCTTCCTGACGGAGCGGTTTACAAAGACATTGTAAGAATTAAGGATAGTTCGGGCAATGAAAAGCAGCTTGAAATCGCGGATGCGTATTTATATGAAAATGATATTAACGAGGGGGACAGCGTGATTATATCGGATGGAAGTATTGTAAAGGTGTAAACTAAACGGAACATGATTTATGGAGAAAACTTCATTTATCATGTTCCTTTTTTATTTACGCGTGTAACGAGCCAAAGTCCGTGCTTGCACGAGACCTTGGCGACTGCCGCGATAACTTGAGAAACTCGCGGAGCGTGTTTCTCATAGTTATGGGTCGTGATCCTGTTGAGCCCACGAAGCACACGAAATGATTTGTGGCAATAAAATAAAAACTGTTTAAAAATTACAATATACTTGACAATATATGACTAAAGTGTAATTATATAGCTATAATATTTGTTTTGAAATGAGTACATTATGAATGAGAGGTGCAAAAGAATATGGGGATAAAAAATATTTCCGATAAAATCAGAGTAAGTAAAGACAGAATATTTTATAATATAAATATGCGTGATATAGATTATATTAGGGCATATAACAGTGAGACGCAGATTTTTGCCAAAGGTGAAACATTCAGGAGTGACGATTCACTTGTTGTAGTGGAAGAAATCCTTGATAAGTGTGTCTTTTTTAAAATATCAAGGTCTTATGTTGTGAATATACAACGAATTAAAGAGCTGGACGAGGCAGGACGACGTATAAAGATATACGATGAATTCATACCTGTGACAGCGAGAAAAATGAGTGCGTTAAAAAGGGCTTGTATTGAATATAAGCTTAACAGAGGGGAGAATTCTTAGAATCAGTCTAAAAATATCTTTTTAATAAATTCCCGGACAGTACAATAAAATAATAGTTTGAATTGTGTGAAAAGTATACACAAAAAGAGTTATACCCCTCGTTCACGGAGTTATCATTGAAAATAGTGTCGAATAATGTAATATAAAATCAGATAGTGCATTGTTTTAGGTCGTGATTGCGGAGGTGATAACAAATTAAAAATATGGGATGTTAATTAACAAAAATTCACAACTGTTTTTATGTGTTAGAAGGGAGGTTGTTATGATGAAGTTCAAAAATACGTTAATAATTTTATTAGGTATTATAGCAATTATTTTTGCGGGCTGCAAAGAAAAAAAGGCAACACATGAATCGGGGATTATAGCAGAACCTCAGAAATCAGAAACATATGAAGAGAATGGAATATCATATAAGAAAGAAAAATATTTGAGTTATGAGATAACATATCCTGTTTTAAATAAAAATATAAAAGATAAGTCATTTGTGCAATATATTGATTATCAGTGTTATTGGTGTGGATATAACAGACCGACAAGTGACCCGAGCGATTCTTATAAAGGTGAACCATACGATTTGCAAATATATCATAAAGAGTGGGAACTTCCGGCAGATATAGAAAAGCAAAATATCAGTGAAATAACATATACAGTGTATAACAAACCGGGAACATTTGTAAATGAATATCAGCAGGCAAAAATTGTAAGACAAGCTCAGTCAAACGGAGGATATAACCCGTCACCATACATTACAATTAGCGGAGACTGTAACGATATAGTATATCTTGCCGTGATTGCAGAGTATTATGGTAGGGCAGATGACCATGAGAATTCATCTATATTATATCAGAATTCATTTAACGATACAATAATAGGGGTTAAGGTAAAGTATAATGATGAAAGTGTAAAAGAAGCATATTATATTTTGGAATTTAACGAAAATATGCCACCAAAAGAGTCGGACAAAATGTTTATATTATACCGCCTTACATTAGAAGAATAAAAACAGTAAACGGAGGGATGCGTATGACAAAAAAATTAATAGCTGTTGTAATGATTATTTGTATTGGAATAACGGCTTTGACGGGGTGCGGTAAAAAAATAGTATCTAAAGCTGTTTTAAAAAATGATATGGAAAAAACAGAGATTAATGATATAGGCGTGTCAAAAGATGATTCGCAGCCGTATTGGGGTACATATGTGCACACATTTGCGGCGGCTGATGGCGGATATTATTATATAGGTAAATGGAATAACGCTTTTTTCCTGTTGTTTTTTGATAAAGATACCAAGGAATGTTATCCTGTGTGCGGGAAAGCGGATTGCACACATGATAATATGGAATGTAATGCCTATGTTGGGTACCAGTATTCAAAGAACAGACAGACAACAACATATTATTTGGACAGTGCGGTTTATTATTACAAAGATAATGTATATCTTCTTGATACGAATGGGTATCTTGTAAGATTTTCAACTGACGGAAGTACAAGGGAAAAAATAGCCGTTGTATATGCGTATGGTGGTGAGAGCGGAACAAATCTCGTGTTCCATGATGATTATGTGTATGTATACAATCTGCTTGGACATTTGGGAAATGAAGAAGAGGCTGTAGAGACAATAAAGCGTTATTCGCTTGATGGTAAAAAAGAAGAGACAGTTCTGGAATATACAGGTACAGGTGCCGCAATAACAAGGGCAAAAAGCTATGGGGAAAGACTTTACTTTCTTATAGAAACAGCGACAATGAGTAAAGATGAACAAGCAAATACGGTAATTATGAACAGCAGATACAACAGTCTTTATGCGTATGATTATAAGACCGGAACAGCAGGCAAAGTATTAGAAGGCAGTATAACAGATTATTGTATAGATGAAGTGTCAGGGAATATTTATTATTATGAATATAATGACGGCATGTATTGCTATAACGTAAAATCAAAAGAAAAAAATAAAATTTTTGATGGAAGCGAAGAAACCAGAAAAATGGAACTCTCTTTTGATGGAAAATATGTATATGCAGATAATCGTTTCTGGTCGATTGAAGCCGCAAGAAGTTACCAGACATATGACAGAAAATGTGTCGTATATTCAACAGATGGCAAGCTTATAAATACAATTAGCTGCAAAGGTGAAACATTTGCATTTTTTGGAGATGAGGATTATATGTTTGCGGAGGTTGAATTTGAGGAAAAAAGCTCAAGCGGTTCAAAGAGCGGACTTGCTTATATTAAAAAAGACGATATGGGTAAAGAATGTAAGTGGACAGAACTTAAATAATAAAAATGTCGTGTTATGGGGGTGAAGTATGCAGGAATATAAAAGGATATTAACTAAAAAATTAATTATAACAGTTATATTGTGTATGCTTCTTAATATAGCACTTTTTTTGTACGGCCAGCTTGAAGGACGAAATATTAATGATGTAATATCTGACAGCAGGCAGTATTCCGATTTAATCAGCCGTTTGAAAACGCAGAGAGAAGAATCGGATTTTGAGGGAATGTTTGAAGATGTTACACAGATTATAAAGCAGGATAAAGAAGATGGTAAAGAATCATCGGCATCACTTGTAAGACTGAGAAAGAAACTTAAATATTTATCGGGTTTTACAAGTCAGGTAAACGAATGTCTTCAACAGGCAGAACAGATGCGTGGAAAGAAGCTGTTTTCAAATAAAAAAAGTTATTCATATAACAATATCTTAAAGACGGCTGAGGATTATAGCAGGATAGCTGATGTTAAGGTTGTGCTTGTGAATGATACGTGCATTGAAAAGACAATAGAATATAAATATACATATTATTTGCTGGCTGTATGTATGATTGTGATGATATATGAGTGCTTTAAAGAGCGTGATAATGGTATGTGGCAGATAGTTCACAGTTCAAAAAGCGGACGTATGATACTTGCGTTGAAAAGATTTATATTTGTGTGGATATATGCGTTTGTGCTTACATTCATATATTTTGTATCAACAGTTATTGTATCTGTTTTGTTATACGGAGTATCCGGAATATGGAAAGCACCTGTTCAGTCGATAGAGACGATGAGCGGATTTACAATAAAATGCAATATGGCGGCATATATGTGTCTGCTCTGTTTAATTGCATCGTTTGTACTTGCAATGTTCGGAAGTATAATTTTGGCGTTATTTACTGTTATAAGAAACAGAAATGTTGTACTTATAGGCAGTGTAATATTTGCGGGAGCCGAGTATCTGCTTTATAAAAATATAAGTTTGCAGAGCCGTATAAGTTTTCTGAGAGTGGTTAATATTATTAATTTTTTTGATATTAATACTCTTTTGGCGAAATATGCAAATTGGGGATTTAAAACATTTGTTGTCTCATCAAAAGTTTTAATTATAACCGGAATGGCAGTTGTAACAATAATAATGTCTGTGGCGGCACTTATAAAGAGTGTTACATTGAGACCATTCGGAGCACAAAATGTGCTAAAAAAATTGTTTAATAAAGCGGGAGAGTTATATCAGAGAATATTTGCGTTATATCCGCCTGTGATTAAAGAAATGCATAAACTGATATTTACGGGAAAAGGATTTTTTGTAATTGCAATAGGACTTGTTCTTACATTATATATATGCGGTTCAGGGAAAATGGTATTTTCCGAGTCACAAAAGGAATATGATAATATATATATTCAAAAAGGCGGAGAAGATTATTCACAGCTAAAGAGTGAGATTGACGAACTTAACAGCAGGTATGACAGTATTCAGATACAGCTTAAAGATATGCAGGAGGCATATAAAAACCGGGAAGTTTCGGATGACGAATTTCTTTATGCTGTAAATGCGGCACAGACGTTAAAATATGCAATTCAGAATAAAGAAGAATTAATAAATAAAATAGATTATCTTGCAAATATAGAAAATCAATATAATAAAAAAGCATGGCTTATCTCTGACAGGGGATATGAGCAGTTTTTTGGAAAGTATGGCAGACTTAGGGAATGTGTACTTGTCGGACTTATGGCTGCAATAATATTTATTGTGGTTTCAAGAGGGGCAGAAATACGATATTCGACGGGTATGAATATTATTGAGAATACATCGGCAGAGGGAAGAAAAAAACTTGCTTTAAAGCGGGATTTTGCAGCTATTATTTTTTCTGCGGCGGTTGTACTTATATTAAGTATAGTTGATTTGGGATTTTTAAGCCGAATGTATAATCTGACGTATAAAAATGCTCCGCTTGTGAGTCTTTCATTTATCGGGGATTATCTTGGAAAAGGAATCGGCAGAAATGCTGTCATACAAAAAATTATATTGTCATCAAGTATAGCAGGATTTCTTATTATAAGAATTGTATTGAGAATAATAACAGGATTTGTTGTTACGGCAGCGGCTTTATTGTCGGGAACTTTTGCCGCCAGAAAGAAAAATGCAGCAGTGGTTCCTATTGTAATGGCTGTAGTTGTATTGATTACAGTATTTATTTTTAACGGACTTGCAATATTTTAAATATTGTAATTATTTATGAAGTGTAAACTAAAAATCTTTTTGTCATATATTATAGTATAACCGAATATATGAAAGGAAACTATTGAATATGGCAAGATTTACAAATCAGGCACAACTTCGTTACGGCAATGCCGTTACAAATTCCAATATAGCGGTAGGAGAAATTCTGGAGGTGCTCTCGGCTACAAAAACGGCAGTGAGAAATACCTACGGACAGAGTGATACAGTTACGTATATTGTCAGTATTGTAAATTCGGGAACAACTCCGATTACAGGTATTTCAGTAACTGATAATCTTGGAGAATATACATTTGGAACAACAACACTTGTTCCACTTACGTATATTGACGGAACTGTAAAATATTATGTAAATGGTGTATTACAGCCATCAGCTGTTGTTACAGCCGGACCGCCACTTGTAGTGTCAGGAATAACGGTTCCGGCAGGAGGCAGTGTTACAGTTGTATATGAGGCAGCAGTTAATGAATTTGCACCACTTGATACAACCTCAGTTATAAATAATACAGCAATTGTTGCCGGAACAGGCATAACACCTATTACAGCTGAAGAAGAAATAACTGTAGAAAGTACGCCGGTTCTTACAATTACTAAATCTGTAAGTCCTGTTCCTGTTACGGAAAACGGCACACTGACATATACATTTTTAATACAAAATTCCGGTAACGTGGCAGCAGATGCTTCTACGGGAGTTGTGGTTACAGACGTGTTTGACCCTGTGCTGTCAAATATTTCCGTTACGTTTAATCAGACAGCATGGAGTTCACCTGCCAATTATTCTTATAATGAAACCACGGGAGCGTTTGCAACCAATTCGGGTCAGATAACGGTTCCTGCGGCGACATTTACACGGGACGAAGTAACGGGCGTGTGGAATATAAGTCCGGGAATAAGCACTTTGGTGGTAACAGGTACTATTTAATATATCAAGAATTAGAAAAGTATAGAATGGGCGAGGGCTGTAACGGCAATCGCCTGTTTTTTTTATGTTTATGCCGAAAAGTCTATTGACATAGCCCCAAAAAGGGAGTACACATTTGTTGAGAAAAGATGAAATGAGGAAAAATATATGAAGTACGTAAAGCAGTTTCTTATCATTATAGGAATATCGCTTGCCGGCGAAATATTAAAATATATTCTGCCGCTTCCGATTCCTGCAAGCATTTATGGAATGGCAATTCTTTTCATTGCACTTTTAACAGGTATAATTAAGTTGAAAGATGTACGTGAGACAGGAAAGTTTCTTATTGAAATTATGCCTCTTATGTTCATTCCTGCCGGTGTAGGACTTATGTCATCATGGGGCGTGTTAAAGCCTCTTCTTGTACCGGTCAGTGTTATAACAGTTGTTTCACTTGTTGTAGTTATGGCAGCAGGCGGTCTTGTGTCACAGGCAGTTATCAGAATTACAAGAAAGAAAAATGGAGATAATTATGATGAATGAATTTTTTATTAACTCAGCATTCGCAGGGGTTACAATAAGCCTTGTTTCATACATGCTTGGCATGTATCTTAAGAAAAGGTTTAAACTTGGAATATTTAATCCGCTTCTTATAGCAATTGCAGTTACAATGGTAATATTATTTGCACTTAACGTTGATTATGATACATATAATACGGGAGCAAAATATCTTAGCTGGCTTTTGACACCATCAACAGTGTGCCTTGCAATACCGCTTTATGAGCAGATATCACTTCTTAAAAAGAATTTTGCGGCAGTTGCGGCAGGAATTGTCGCCGGAGTGCTTGCCAGCCTTTTAACAATATTTATTATGGCAAAGCTTTTTGGACTTGGACATACCGAGTATGTGACACTTCTTCCAAAGTCAATAACAACAGCAATCGGTATGGGTGTCTCTGAAGAACTTGGTGGTTACGTTACAATTACAGTTGCAGTAATAGTTATCACTGGTGTACTTGGAAATATATTTGCAGAACTTATCTGTAAAATATTCAGAATAAATGAACCAATAGCTAAGGGAATTGCAATTGGTTCAGCTTCACATGCAATAGGAACAGCAAAAGCTATGGAAATGGGTGAAATTGAGGGTGCAATGAGCAGTCTTTCAATAGCGGTTGCGGGAATTCTTACCGTATTTGGGGCAACACTTTTCAGTAATTTTATGTAATTGGAGGTTTTTGGCTATGATTATTACAATCGCAAGAGAATGTGGATGCTATGGTGATTTGATTGGAAAAAAGCTGGGAGAAAAACTTGGAATTCCTGTATACGATAAAAAGTCCGTAACACAGATGGCAAAAGAGGCCGGAATTTATAGCAAATATCCAAATTTCTTTTCGGAGAAACAGGCAAATGAGTTTCTTGCTGCAATTATATCGGATGAGTGTGAGACAGTGAAAGATACTCCCAGGAAAGCACTCAGTGCTGTAATAAAAGATGAATCATTTCTTTTAATAGGCAGATGTGGTAATTTTGCATATGGCACAGACCATAATGTTTTAAGAATATTTTTAAGTGGAAACAGACAGATACGCGTTGGAAATATTATGAAAAAACACAATGTGAATGTGCGTGAAGCAGAAAAAACGGTTGATTCGACAGATGAGAGAAGAGCAGCATATCATAAGTATTATACAGATGAGACATGGGGATATGCGGGCAATTATGATTTGTGTCTTGATGCATGCAGACTTGGAGTAGACGGAGTTATAGATATAGTGTTACAATATATTAAAAAGACCGGAATGGAGAAAGATTAGCATGAGCTATAAACTTGCGATATTTGATTTGGACGGAACGCTCCTCAATACAATAAGAGATCTTGCAGATAGTGTGAATTATGCACTTGAAAAAAATGGTTTTCCCAAAAGAACGCTTGAAGAAGTAACAAAATTCGTAGGTAACGGAATACGGAAACTGGTTGTGCGTGCTGTTCCAAAAGGAACAGATGAGCACATGAAAGATGTTGTGTTTGAAGATTTCAAGGAATATTATGGAAAACATTGTGCTGATAAGACAGAAAAATATCCGGGAATTGATTATGTACTGGATTCGCTTCACAAAGAAAGATGCAGGACAGCAGTTATATCAAACAAGGCTGATTATGCAGTAAAAATATTGTGTGATGATTTTTTCCCGGGTAAATTTGATGCTGTATATGGTGAGCGTGAAAGCATGGGAATCAAAAAAAAGCCTGACCCGCAGGCGGTTCTTGCTGTTCTTGACGAATTTAAAACAGACAGAAAAGATGCGGTTTATATCGGTGATTCCGAAGTTGATATTGCAACAGCAAAAAATGCAGGAGTTGATGGAATAATAGTTTCGTGGGGATTCCGTGAAAAGGAAATTCTGATTCAGAACGGAGCGGAATGTATAGTAGATACATCACAGGAACTTGTCGATAAAATACTTGGATGATACAAATATAATTATAATCACGGAGAGTGAAAATATGGATACAAGAACAATTTTGCGAAAAGTAAAAGATGGAAGTCTTTCTATAGAGGAGGCGGAACTTGCGTTTGGAAGACAGCCATATGAAGAGTTAGGATACGCCAAACTTGATGAAAACAGGAAAGTACGCCAGGGATTTCCAGAGGTTATATATTGCAGTAACAAACCTGATGATTATCTTGTATCTATTTATTGTAAAATGTTTGAAGAAAATGGCGAAGTGTTTGGCACAAGAGCTTCAATACATCAGTATGAAATAGTAAAGAAGAAACTTCCACAGGTTCAGTATGATGAGGTTTCCAAAATATTAAAGATAGAAAAAACCGACAAAAAGCTGACTGGAAGAATTGCTGTGTGCAGTGCTGGAACAGCTGATATTCCGGTTGCAGAAGAAGCAGCACAGACAGCAGAATTTTTTGGAACATACGTTGACAGAATCTATGATGTAGGAGTAAGCGGTCTTCACAGACTGTTGTCAAAGATGGAAGTTATACAGAAAGCAAATTGTGTTGTTGCCGTTGCCGGAATGGAAGGAGCTTTGGCAAGTGTTCTAGGTGGTCTTGTGAAAAATCCGGTTATTGCTGTGCCTACGTCGGTCGGTTACGGTGCAAGCATGGGTGGTCTTTCGGCACTTCTTACAATGATTAATTCGTGTGCCAACGGTGTTACAGTTGTAAACATTGATAATGGATTTGGTGCCGGATATGTTGCAACACAGATTAACAGACTTGCGGGAGGAAAATAATTTGGCAAAAAAGAAAATATTATATTGGGAATGTAGTTCAGGAATCAGCGGGGATATGGCAGTTGCATCGCTTCTCGATGCCGGTGCAGACGAAAAAGTCCTGCTTGAAGTATTAAAAACAATTCCTGCACATGGATTTGATATAAAAATAAGCAGAGTAAGCAAGTCAGGTCTTGACTGCTGTGATTTTAATGTTGTGCTTGATAAAGATCATGAAAATCATGACCACGATATGGAGTATCTTTTTGGACATGACCATACACATTTACAAGAAGATACACATCATCATGCCCATGAACATGTTCACGAGGATGGGCATACGCATGAACATCATAATGAACATCATCATGAGCATAGGAATTTATCTGATGTTATTGCTATAATAGATAAAACTCATATGACAGAAAATGCAAGAGCACTGGCTGTAAAGATATTTACAATTCTGGCACAGGCTGAAGCAAAAGCACATGGAACAGACATAAATAATGTCCATTTTCATGAGGTCGGGGCAATAGACTCGATTGCTGATATAATTGCGGTGTCAGTATGCCTTGATAATCTGGCAGTTGACGAGGTGTGCATACCATCGATGAATGAGGGCTGTGGAACTGTACGCTGCCAGCACGGAATACTTCCGGTACCGGTGCCGGCTGTTGCCAATATAATTGCAGAGTACGGAATTGCAGTTAATCAGATGGATATAAAAGGTGAATTTATAACACCGACAGGTGCGGCGGTTGCGGCTGCGGTAAGAACTACAGACAGGCTTCCGGATAAGTATATAATCAAAAAAATCGGTATCGGTGCGGGGAAACGTACATACGAAAGACCAAGCATTTTGAGGGCGATGATTATAGAGACCGACGCAGAATCAGAGTGTGACAAAGCCAATACCGGCTGTGAAGAGGCAGATTATATATATAAACTTGAGAGCAATATAGACGACTGCACAGGTGAAATACTGGGCTATGTTATGGACTGTCTTTATAATGCCGGTGCGAGGGAAGTTAATTACATGCCTGTTTTTATGAAGAAAAACAGACCGGGATGGCTTATAACGGTTATCTGCAAAGAGAAAAATATTAAAACTCTAGAAAATATAATATTTGCAGAGACAACAACTATAGGAATCCGCAGGCAGAAAATGGAGAGGACAATTTTAAAAAGAGAAATATCCGAGATTGCCACACCGCTTGGAAATGCGGTTGTCAAGGTATGCGATTCCGGTGATTCAAAAGTATTTTATCCGGAATACGAAAGTGCGGCAGCTATTGCAAAAAAAAATAATGTGCCGCTTAAAGAAGTATATGATATTATAAAGAGAGAAATTAATTCAGGAGGACAATGTGGTAAAAAAGAAAAAGACTGAGACAAGCTGTGATTTTTGTAATAATCTTGTTTATGATGATGAAATTGAATCATACGTGTGTGACGTAAACATGGACGAGGACGATTATGCAAGATTTTTAAGTTCAAGCAGAACATATTGTCCGTATTATCAGAGCAATGACGAGTACAAGATTGTACGTCATCAGATGTAAACGCAGACACGAAACGGAGAATTATTATGGAAGAGAAAAAATATGCAGTGCTAATTGACGGGGATAACATTTCGTCGAAATATCTGGACAGTATTTTGAATGAAATGACAAAATATGGTATTGCAACATATAAAAGAATATATTGTGATTTTACAAGCCAGCAGTCATCAAAATGGCGGAGACTTGTAAGGGATAGCGGAATTCAGGCAATGCAGCAGTTTGCTAATACTGTCGGCAAGAATGCGACTGATTCGACACTGATAATTGACGCCATGGATATTCTGTATACAGGAAATGTAGATGGATTCTGTATTGTGTCAAGTGATGGGGATTTTACTAGACTTGCAATAAGGCTGAAAGAGTCGGGAATGGATGTAATCGGAATGGGAGAGAGTAAAACTCCGAGATCATTCCGTGCGGCGTGTACGGTATTTACAGATTTGGAAATACTTTATGAGGCAGAGTCGGAAGACGATGAAATCAGTACAAAAGGCAAGAAGGCTGCAGTTAAGCATAATGTTGTAAAGGTTTCGGAGATTGAAAATGTAATTATTGAGATAATTAACGAAAATAACAACAAAGGCAGGAGAACAGGGCTTGGAGAAATTGGAAGCCGCATACAGAAAAAATATAATGACTTTGATGTCAGACAGTATGGTTACAGTTCACTTTCTACATTTATAGACGAAATTGACAGCTTTGTGTTGATAAAAGAAAACAATACTGTCCATGTGGCATTAAAAGAAGACAATGATGTCAAAGAAAAAATAGTTCAGTTTGCAAAAGAGTATGTAAAAAAAGCCGGAAAAAACGGCATAGATTTAGGTGCTCTCGGACAGAAAATACATGGAAAATATCCTAACTTTAAGGTTAAAGAATACGGTTATTCTACACTTCAGAAGTTCATTTCGGGAATAAACATATTCAGGATAGAGTCCGATGAAGATAACAGAAAAGTAATATTTCTAAAGGAAAAGTAATGAATAAAACATTAAAGGAAAGAGGTTAAATATTATGAACAAAATAGCAAGTTTTACAGTTAATCATCTGAATCTGCTTCCGGGTGTATACGTTTCAAGACGTGATTACATCGGAAGTGAAGTTGTGACAACATTTGATTTACGTTTTACAAGACCAAATCTTGAGCCACCTATGGATAATCCGGGAATTCATTCAATAGAACATCTCGTTGCTACATTCTTAAGAAACCACCCTGTATGGAGTGAAAAGACAATATATTTTGGACCTATGGGCTGCCGTACAGGATTTTATGTAATATTTGCAGGAGAGCTTAACTCTGAAGATATTCTTGATGTATTGAGAGAAGCCGCTGATTTCGTGCTTTCTTATGAGGGTGAGATTCCAGGATATTCTCCGAGGGATTGTGGTAATTATCTTGATAATAACCTCAAACTTGCACAGATTTACATGGACAAGTTCAAGAGAGAAGTTCTTGATAATCCGACACCTGACAGACTTACTTATCCGGAATAATCAGTCAGAAAAAATAATTAATTATAAACAATACAAAAGGACTTCGCGGATTAACCTGCGAAGTCCTTTTTGGAAGACAAAAATTTATTTAACTCTGATGAGAATTAAACCTCGAATAATAAATCGCCATATGAAGGGAATGGCCAGAATTCCTTGTCAACAATCATTTCAAGCTTGTCAGCAGGAGCTCTCAATTCATCCATTGCAACCTTAACAACATCTCTGAAATATGTTGCCTGCTCTTTACCTTCAGTAATATCTGAAGCCTTTTCTGTAACTTCTGTAAGCTTTTTCAAAGCAGCCTTCATTTCTTTTAAGTATTTAGTAACCTCATCGAGAAGTTCTTTCTGTGTAGAACTGTCAACACCAGCTTCACTTACTGCGATAACTGAATTAGCAAGCTCTGTTGTATATGAAACAACAGCTGGGATAATGTGCTTGCTTGCAATATCAATCATAGATTTAGCTTCAATATTGATAGCCTTAGCGTAAGCTTCGTACTTGATTTCGGCTCTTGATCTTAATTCTGACTCTGTAAATACACCAAATGATTCAAAGAGCTTAATAGCCTTAGGTGCTGTAAGAGCTGGAACAGCATCAACCATGGATTTGATATTTGGAAGACCTCTTCTTTCGGCTTCTTCAACCCATTCATCAGAATAACCATTTCCGTTAAATACGATTCTGTGATGTTCTGTGAAGAGTTTCTTAATCATATCATGGCAAGCCATGTCAAAGTTGTCAGCCTTTTCAAGTTCATCAGCAATTTCCCTAAAGCTTTCTGCAACGATTGTATTTAATACAACATTTGCAGGAGCGATTGAATCAGAAGAACCAACCATACGGAATTCAAACTTGTTACCTGTGAAAGCGAATGGTGATGTTCTGTTTCTGTCTGTAGCATCTTTATTTAAATCAGGAAGTGTAGAAGCACCAGTCTTTAATTTGCCCTTCTGTATTGAGTTAGTAGCATCACCTTTGTCGATAAGCTGCATAACTACGTCCTCTAACTGCTCGCCAAGGAACATAGAAATGATTGCTGGAGGAGCTTCGTTAGCACCAAGTCTGTGATCGTTACCAACGTCAGAAGCGGATTCACGAAGAAGGTCTGCGTGAGTGTCAACTGCCTTCATTACGGCACCAAGTACAAGAAGGAACTGGATGTTTTCGTGAGGAGTTTTACCCGGGTCTAAGAGATTAATGCCATCATCTGTTGTGATTGACCAGTTGTTGTGCTTACCTGAACCGTTAACACCTGCGAATGGCTTCTCATGGAGAAGACATACAAGATTGTGGCGATAAGCAACTTTCTTTAATACTTCCATTGTAAGCTGGTTGTTATCTGTAGCTGTATTGCACTGTGCATAGATTGGAGCAAGCTCATGCTGTGCAGGAGCAACTTCGTTATGCTGTGTCTTAGACAGAATTCCTAATTTCCAAAGCTCTTCATTTAAGTCTTTCATGAAAGAAGCGACACGTTCTTTGATCGCACCAAAGTAGTGATCATCTAATTCCTGGCCCTTTGGAGCAGGAGCACCAAAAAGAGTACGGCCAGAGAAGATCAAATCTTTTCTTTGAAGATATTTATCTCTGTCTACTAAGAAATATTCCTGTTCCGGTCCAACAGAGCAGGAAACTTTTTTGACATCATCATATCCGAATAACTTCATGATACGGACAGCCTGTTTGCTGATCGCTTCCATAGAACGTAACAGAGGAGTCTTCTTATCAAGAGCTTCTCCTGTGTAAGAACAGAAAGCAGTGGGGATGCAAAGCGTAACACCGGCAGCATCTTCCTGTAAGAATGCAGGTGAGGTACAATCCCAAGCTGTATATCCTCTTGCTTCAAATGTTGCACGAAGTCCGCCGGAAGGAAAAGAAGAAGCATCAGGTTCTCCTTTGATCAGCTCTTTTCCTGAAAATTCAAGAACAGGTTTGCTGTTAGAAGCCGGACTTAAGAAAGAATCATGTTTTTCTGCTGTTACACCGGTCAGTGGCTGAAACCAATGTGTATAGTGTGTAGCACCATGATCTAAAGCCCATTCTTTCATTGCATGTGCAACGACATTAGCGATATCCAGATCAAGATCCGCACCGCTTTCTAAAGTTTTTTTCCACGATTTGTAGACATCCTTTGGCAGTTTAGCCTGCATGACATCATCGTTGAACACGTCTTTCCCAAATACCTGTTCAATTACATTTGTTTCCATGTTGTTACCATCCTTTCATATTAATATATTTTTTTAAGTAAGATCATTGTATCGTACATTGAATGTATGATACGATAATCTTATCGAAAATAACAGATATACAAAATATATGTAAGCTGCTATTTAGAAATGTCCAGACGCTTATCTGTCGTTCCATGCTGTCATGTCTGGACGATAGCAGGTATACTGTCAGCTTATGTCGCATAAAAACTAGAAAAAAAGGCGAACTCAAATAAATTGAGAACGCCCTTGTCCTGTCCAGTAATAACCAACTGCATATAGTGTATCATATTTTTTTTGATTTGAAAAGTCCTTTTTAAATATTTTTTTGAAAATGTTTTTAAAAATATATGAACTGCTAAAAAAAAGAAAGCATTGCAAAAAAGAAGAAAAGAAAGTATAGTAAAGAGAAGGAATATAATAAGGTAGAAGCTCGGCTAAGAAGAAGGAGATCATTGAAAAAAGAACAGATCACATAGAACGAAGAGGGCTTCAGAATGGAGGAAAAATGGATGACAAAAAGCGGGGAGGCTCTACATTAAAAGAAGCCTTTTACAAATGGTCGGGACTTTTAATCGTCATTTTGGCTGCATTGTTGTTTTATTTTGTTATATCCAACTTTGATCAGATAGGATCAGTCATAAAGGATTACATAAGCATTTTAAGACCGGTTGTTTATGGATGTGTGATTGCATATATTCTAAATCCTTTAATGAAAACATACAATGAATTCTTTTTATCTCTTTTAGAAAAAAAAGGAGCAGTGTCAGAAAAAAAGAAATCAATGCTGACCGGTTTATCAATTACACTTGCTCTTTTAAGTGGAATTTTTATCATTGTCGTTTTGTGCTGGATGATCATTCCACAGTTGATCATTAGTGCAACTTCTTTGATCAATACGATGCCGGATAAAGTGAATGATCTGTATCAGTATATTTATGACAAAATCCAAAATAACAAATTCCTGGCAGAGCAGACACAGAAATTCGCGTTAAATCTGACCGATTATCTGGATAAGGTCGTAAACGATGAATTACTTCCATGGCTCCGGTCGGATTTTTTAAGCAGTGTTAATCAGATCGCTACGCAATTTGCAAATGGATTGATGAGCGTATTAAGTACATTATATAATCTGTTTATCGGTATCATTGTAGCTATCTATCTCCTTGGCAGTAAATCTACATTTTTAGCCCAGGCAAAAAAGATGATATATGGAATTTTCCGTAAAAAGACAGCGGATGCAGTAATCCATTATGTAAGACTGACAAATGATATGTTTAGCGGCTTTATTGTTGGCAAAATCGTAGATTCTACGATTGTTGGAATCATCTGTTTTGTCTGTATGTCTATCATGAAGCTTCCGTATGCTATGCTGATCAGTGTAATCATTGGTGTAACGAATATTATTCCGGTTTTTGGACCGTATCTTGGACTGATACCTAGTGCTTTACTGATCCTGATTGTTAATCCGATTCAGGCATTGTATTTTGTGATTCTGATCGCTATTTTACAGCAGGTGGACGGAAATCTGCTCGGTCCTGCGATCTTAGGTGAGTCTACCGGACTCTCTGCTTTCTGGGTATTGTTTTCTATCCTCTTGTTTGGAGGAATGTGGGGAATCATCGGTATGATCATCGGAGTACCACTCTTTGCCGTGATCTATCGGATCATTGCTGATTTTATTAATTGGAAATTACAAAAAAAAGAACTTTCTTGTGTGACAGACCAATATCGTAATTTACGAACGATACGTGAGGAGGAAGGAAAGAAAACAGAATATATTACTTATACAAAAGAAGAACTTATGGCGAAGAAGGCTGCAAAAAAACAGCATTGGGATGAACGCAAAGAAAAACAGAAAGAAAAAATGTTATATTATAAGGAAAAGATATGTTCTTCAGAACAAAATAAAAAGAAATGAGGATTGTTATGATAAAAAGTATGACAGGATTTGGCCGCTATGAAAACGTTACAAATGATTATAAAGTGACAGTAGAGATCAAATCGGTAAATCACAGATATCTGGATGTAAATATCAAGTTGCTAAAGAAATTTGGCATGTTTGAAAGCAGGATCAGAAACCTGTTAAAAGAATATGCCGGAAGAGGAAAGATTGATATTTATATCAATTATGAAGATTATTCAGATCATGGCGTTTCAGTACGTTATCATCCGGAGATCGCCAGAGGATATGTACAGGCAATGATGCAGGCAAAAGATGCATTTTCAATACCGAGTGGATTGGATGCGGTATCATTGGTACGTTTTCCCGATGTGATTTCGATAGAAGAAGGCTTAGAAGATGTAGAATCTGTCTATCCGGTGATTGAACAGGCAGTCAGAGAAGCAGGAAAACACTTTGTGTTTTCAAGAGAGCAGGAAGGACAAAATCTGAAAGAAGATATTTTAAGTAAGTTAGAGTATTTAGAGCAGACAGTTGCATTTGTGGACGAACGCTCACCGGAAATGTTAAAAGAGTACCGTCAAAAGATTCAGACAAAAGTGGAAGAATTGTTACAGGATCGCAAAGTTGATGATGCTGTTCTGGCAACAGAATTGATCGTTTACGCAGATAAAGTATGTGTAGACGAAGAGACGGTGCGCTTAAGAAGCCATATTAAGAATATGAAAGATACTTTGGAAAAAGAGGAGCCGATCGGTCGAAAGCTTGATTTTATCTCTCAGGAAATGAACAGGGAAGCGAATACGATTTTATCAAAAGCGAATGACAAAGAATTATCGCAAAAAGCGATCGATCTGAAAACGGAGATTGAGAAGATTAGAGAACAGATTCAGAATATCGAATAAAACTTACCACTATCAGGAAATGGAGAAAATATGCTAGTCAATATTGGATATGGAAATGTAGTAAATATGGATAGAGTAGTCAGTATCGTCAGAGCAGATGCAGCGCCGATCAAAAGAATGATCCAGGTGGCAAAAGATGAAAATCTTGCAATTGATGGAACCTGTGGACGAAAAACAAAATGTATCTTAGTGATGGACAGTGGTCATGTTGTTTTATCAGCATTGCTTCCTGAAACGATTGAGAACCGAGTGCTTGAAAATCCAATGACAGAGAGGAGTCAGTTTGATGAATAAAAAAGGTATTATTGCAATTATTTCCGGTTTTTCCGGTGTCGGAAAAGGAACGATCGTAAAAGAGCTTGTTAACCGTTATGGATATGTTGTATCAATTTCTGCGACGACGAGAAAGCCAAGAGAAGGAGAAGTAGATGGAAAAAGCTATTTCTTTAAGACGCAGGAAGAGTTTGAGCAGATGATAAAAAAAGATGAGCTGATGGAGTATGCACAATATGTAGATCATTATTATGGTACTCCAAAGAAATATGTGATGGAGCAGTTAGAGCAGGGAAATGATGTACTGCTTGAAATTGAGATGCAGGGAGCATTAAAGATCAAAGAAAAGTTTCCGGAAGTTTCATTGATCTTTATTACTCCACCCTCTGTAGAGGAATTGAAAAAACGCTTGATCAACCGAGGAACAGAAACAATGGAAGTGATTGAAAAAAGAGTGAAAAGAGCTGCACAGGAATGCGTATATATGCAGGAATATAATTATATTGTTGAGAACGATTCTTTAGAAGTTTGTATCGAACAGATTCATGCATTATTGCAATCTATTCATTTTGAAAATAAGAATCAGAAAAATTTAATAGAAAATATTCGGAAAGACTTTGACCAATACAGGTAAAATCTGCTATAATAAAGCTTACGTGTGAAATTGCACAAAAAATGATCTATAAAAAGAAAGATAACCATATCAGAAAGGGGATTAAAATATGTTACATCCATCGTATAGTGATTTAATGAAAGCAGCAAACAGTGAAGTAGAAACAGGTGAGACTCCTATTGTCAACAGCCGTTATTCTATTGTACTTGCAACAGCGAAACGAGCACGCCAGCTGATTGATGGTGTGGAGCCGTTGATTGAAAAGCCAAGATGCCCTAAGCCTTTATCGATTGCCGTAGAAGAATTGGAAAATTCTAAAATTCATATTTTAAGTGAAGAAGAGGCTGCTGCGGCTTTAGAAAGAAAAAAAGAAAAAGAAGCTCAGAGAGCCGCAATGGCAGAAGAAATGATCTCTTTTGAAGAAGAAGACTAGGTCATTTCTTTTGAAAAAGATGCGTCAGCATGGAAATGAGGAATAGTATGACAGACGAGGAAGAATTAAAAGAGACTCCGGATACGGAAGTGACTGTGGAACCTTCATTGGAAGAAGAGATAGAAACAGATTCTGAAAAAGAGAAGATAGCAGAGGAAGAATGTAAGAAAACGAAGAAATTTGGATGGCTGAAAGAACTTTTGGTTTATTTGGTTATCATCATTCTTTGTGTTACTTTTGTTCCTAAATATGTGATCCAGCGTACACAGGTAGATGGTCACTCTATGGAGACAACGCTGCATGATGAGGAAAACCTGATCGTTGAAAAAGTGACGTATCATTTTAAAAATCCGGATCGTTTTGATATTATTACATTTTATCCTAAGGGTAGAAATGCAGATGAGTATTATATTAAACGTGTGATCGGCCTGCCGGGTGAAACCATTCAGATTAAGGGAAATACCATTTATATCAATGGAAAAGTATTAAAAGAACATTATGGTCTTGAACCTATGGTTTCCGGTGGAATCGCTGAAAAGCCGATCAAGCTTGGAAAGGATGAGTTCTTCGTACTCGGCGATAATCGTAATGATAGTATTGACAGCAGAGATGGCGAATCTGTTGGCGTTGTCAAAAGGAAAAATATTGATGGACATGCAATTTTAAGGATTTATCCATTCTCAAGATTTGGCAAGATCACACATGAGAAATAAAAAAGCCCTAAAAAATAAGAGATTAAAATGGATAAAAGAGCTTTTGATCTATGTTGTCATTATTGTTTTTTGCGCTACACTTTTTCCGAAATATGTGATCCGACGTACACAGGTAGATGGTAACTCTATGGAAACAACACTTCAGGATAAGGATGATCTGATCGTTGAAAAAGTGACCTACCATTTTAAAGATCCGGATCGCTTTGATATTATTACCTTTTATCCAAAAGGAAGAAATGCAAAAGAATATTATATCAAGCGTGTGATCGGTCTGCCGGGTGAAACGATTCAGATTATCGGAGATACCATTTATATCAATGGAAATGTGTTAAAAGAATATTATGGTCTTGAACCGATGCTTTCAGGCGGAATTGCAAAAGAGCCGATCAAGCTTGGAAAAGACGAATTCTTTGTGCTTGGCGATAATCGTAATGAAAGCAGAGACAGCAGAGATGGTGAGTCCGTTGGTGTTGTCAAAAAGAAAAATATTGATGGACATGCAATTTTAAGGATTTATCCATTCTCAAGATTTGGC
>OGEU01000839.1_pt1 | contig 28900 bp, 29 predicted proteins | sample 1570651 | NCBI WGS metagenome assembly OGEU01 (sample SAMEA2582129, study PRJEB24529) | metagenome | biome: Human gut stool | place: China | collected 2011 | reverse complement strand
ATGACTTCGGAGTCACTGCAGGTAATCTGTTGGGCTTTAGTGATGAAACAAGTCCGGCTGCACATGAAGCAGAGCTGGTAGATTTTATGCTAGGTCCCGATCCGGCAAAAATGAAACAAGCAATGGACAATTTCTTCTACTTGGATGAGTTTGGAATTAGAAATGTCATGGCTGTGGTAAATAATGAATATAAGCGTTGTTTAGAACAAGGAACGCTTAAAGAAAAATAAATATAAGATAAGGAACTACACTTAAATGAGCAAGTCCTTCTCGATCACTACAAGAAGGAGGATTTTATTATGCAGATTTTAATGGATGAAGAAAAAGTAATTCGTCAGAAAGAGGTGGCAGTTCCGGTTGGTGAAAAGTACACACTTACAATCAAAGAGGCAGCAGCGTACTTTAATATAGGAACGAAGAAGATGCGTAGATTAGCAGAGGAAAATACGGATAGATTTGCTGTTTTTAGCGGTAACAAATATCTGATTCTTCGTCCGAAATTTGAAAAGTTTATTGATGATTCTTCAGAGATATAAATATCGTTTGTATGCCAAATAGTAGTGGATTATTTTTGCGTCTTGAGTGATATATGTTATGACCGCAGGGTTAGCATATTAAGATTGGAGGTAAGTGTGTGAAACCAAAATTAGCAGAGAAGGATATTTTAAATATCCAAGAAGCAATTGAATATTTTGTGCTGAGTAGAAGAAAATTTTATTCATTACTGGCCGAGGATGAGAATCCTGGTTTTATTGCCAAATATGGAACAAGACAACTCATTATTCGTTCTGAGCTTCAGAAATATATATGGAAGCATCCAGAGCTTAGAAGGAGGGGTTCTTATGGCAACTAGACGCGATTCCAAACACCGCGTTCTCAGAAGGGGGGGAGTCCATTAGGCCAGATGGGAAATATCAGTTTAAGTATCATGTTGGTGGAAAACCGCATTTTGTTTATAGCTGGCGATTAGAGCCTACTGACAAGCTACCGGTAGGAAAGAAGCCATGCTTATCCCTGAGAGAACTTGAAAAGCAAATAGGCTATGATTTGGATAATCGACTTGATCCATTTTGCAGAAACATCACAGTAAATGAATTGATGGAGCGTTATCTCGCAACGAAAACGGGTGTGAAAAATAACACCCGCATGAATTATAACTTCGTGCGAAATATCATGGAGAAGGAAGCCTTTGGAAGCAAAAAGGTTTCTCAAGTGAAAACATCTGATGCAAAGTTATTTCTTATAAAATTGCAGCAGGAAGATGGGAAAAGCTACAGTTCCATTCATACCATCCGGGGAGTGCTGCGACCAGCCTTTCAGATGGCGGTGGATGATGATATTCTGGTAAAGAATCCATTCGGATTTCAGCTTGCCGGGGTATTGGTAAATGATACAGTTACAAGAGAGGCAATTACAAAAGACCAGATGAGAAAGTTCCTGAAGTTTGTGCATGACGATGTGGTGTACTGTAAATACTATGAAGTGGTGTACATACTCTTTCATACGGGAATGCGAATATCAGAATTTTGTGGACTGACGTTGAAGGACATTGATTTGCAGAACAAAACTGTGAATATCGACCATCAGTTGCAGAGAACATCAGATATGCGGTATATCATAGAAACCACAAAGACGGATGCAGGAACAAGAGTGTTGCCGATTACAGAGGATGTGGCACAAATGTTTCAAGCGATCATTGAGGACAGAAATGCACCGAAAGTGGAGAAGTCCATAGATGGATATAGTGGATTCCTGTTTTACGATGATAATGGAATGCCACTTGTGGCAATGCACTGGCAACATCGTTTCAATCATATGGTCGGCAGATACAATGACATCTACCGGATGCAGATGCCAAACATTACTCCACATGTATGCCGACACACCTATTGTTCAAATATGGCAAAATCGGGAATGAATCCAAAGACACTGCAGTACCTCATGGGGCATTCGGATATATCGGTCACAATGAATGTGTACACGCATATCGGATTCGATGATGCCGAGGAAGAATTGAAACGGATGGAAGAATTTAGGAAAGCACAGGTGGAGGTTGAGCAGAAGAAAGAGAAACCGATGTCGCAGAAGATGTTCAAGGTAATTTGAATTGAAGAGGGATGACGCTCTAGCATTAGGCTGGGGCGTTTTTTTCTGTGGAAAAGAAGTGAAAATGACGATATAATATAAAATAGAATGTGAAATGGAGGTGAAGAAGGGTGGAAAGGAGTCGTAGGGCAGATGCGGTTGTTTTTGGATTCGATTTTCAGGTTAATGCTGCAATAGTTCTTTTCTTGGAAAATATAGAAGATGTGGAAAAAATTTGTCTCGAAGGTAATTATGAGGATATAGAATTAGAGCTTTCCTCTGGAAAGATGATATTGGCTCAAGCGAAAGCAGTTGAAAAAGCGAGTTCCGATTTTGTTAATGTGAGAAAAAATTTAAAAAAAGCACTCACATCATTATCAGAGGCTGGAGAAAGGGTTGATGCAAAGGAATTAATTGTAATTACTAATTCACCCAATCCCTTCAATGATGATAAGTCTAGAAATGTTTTTTACGGGCATGCACATAGGAATTATAATACATTACCGCCATCGGCTAAGGAGATAGTTGACAGATATTTATCAAAAATGGAGAAACCTCTTGATACTGATAAATTAAAAATACAAGTTTTACCTTTTGAAACAGATGACGAAAATGAAAGATATAAAGTCATTATGGAATGCATAAACAATTTTATGGGGAATTTGAATATAAGCATTTCCGGAATTGGAAGGAAGATGTTAGAAACATGGCATTGGCAAGTATTTGATAATGGCGGGAAAAAAGATTCGGCTATAAAATTGACAAAAAAAGATATTATATGGCCCATTCTTGTACAAATAACAGAAATTGAACAATGTGAAGATTCGTTTCTGGAGCAGTTTGATTCTGGCGTGTATGAAGAAGTGGTAAATAGGTATTCTGAGGTAATTAATTCACACTGTGAGCAGTGCGAGTTTTTTATAAAAATTTTAAGTGATTATAACAATTTTAAGACAGAAAAAAAGCAAAGTGAAAAATTAAATGAATTTATAGAAATTCAGTGGAAAGACTATATTTCAGAATTTGCCGTTGATGGTGTGGAAGAAGAGATACAGGAGGCACTTGCAAAAATTGTCATACATAATATCATAAAAAGACGCTTTACAATAGATCGAATCAAGAAAGGAGTGAAATTGTGTTAATAAAATCAATTTATATTCGAGATGGTCTATTTGAACGAAATATTTCATTTGGAACTAATGCAAATTTGATTTATAGCGAAAAAAATAGTTGTGGAAAAACTACTTTAGTAAGATTTATATTATATGCATTAGGGTATTCGATACCAAGTACAAAAAAAATAAAATTTGAGAAATGTTTTGTAAAAGTACAATTGGTTCTTGATAATAGGAAGTGTGTATATTTAACCAGAGAAAGTAATTCGACTATATCATTTATTTGTGATAATGAGGAAAAAATATATGTATTACCAGAACAAATAAGGGAGCTTCATTCAAAAATATTTAATACGGAAAATGAAGAAATTTTAAGCAATTTGTTAGGAACTTTTTATTTTGATCAGGAGAAAGGGTGGACGCTATTAAATAGAGGAGTAGTTATTGGAAGCATACATTTTAATATAGATGAACTTGTTAGAGGAATTTCGGGTAAAGATTGTTCTGGGTTAATTTTAAAAGAAAAAAAGCTTGTAGCAGACTTATCTAAATATAAACAAATGTTCAGTATAGCACAATACAGGGACAGTATAAATGAAGATAGCTTGATTGATGATACATATCAAGAAAAAACTGACATTGAACTTGAACAGTTAAGAATGAAACAGTCTTCGATTAGGAGGGAAATTAGCAGAGTTAATCAGAGTATATCTGGAAATAAAAAATTTCAAGAATTTGTTGCAGATATGAAATTACTGGTAAGAACTGATGAGGGACGGTGCATAACCGTGACTAAAGATAATATTGTTGGTTTAAATGATGCAATTGACTTATTGATAGCAAAGAAAAAAATGTTGTCATGTGAATTGGCTGATGTGGTTTCTAAAATAGAAAAAATACAACGTGAACAAGAAAAGGAAAATGATCAACTTTCTTTTTTTGAATCGGATTCGGTTGCTGCTGCATTTGATAAAAGAATTGTGTCTATTCCAATGAATCAAATTGTGATAAAAAAGGAAATTGAAAAAATCGAAAAAGAATTAAAAAGTGTTCGGGATAAGATTGCTAAAATATCAAGAAGTGATAATGCAGTTGTTTTGTCACTTTACCAAACAATAGTTAAATATGCGAAAGAATTAGGCATTGGAGATGCAGAAAGCATCACTAAAAAATATTTATTTACATCGAATTTAAAAGAACTGACAGGAGCCGTACTTCATAAAACGGTTTTTGCATTTAAGATGGCGTATATTGTGGAACTTGAAAAACATCTACAAATAAAATTACCAATTATTCTTGATTCTCCAAGAGGAAAAGAAGTTGATCAAGAGAATATTGATTTGATGATGAATATCTTAAAGCGTGATTTTAGTGAAAATCAAATAATTATTGCCTCTATTTATTGTTATTCTTTTCCTGAGATTCATGAAATAGAATTGAAAGAAAATTTAATTGATCAATTGGTTGTGAATAAAGAAGATATTTGATTGATTCTTAGTAGTAAGAATCTTCGTTTTACTACCATTTTTACTACTAACAGGTAGTAACAACTTGCTCAATTCTGCTCTGATTTGCCACAATCTGTAATTTCAGAGCAAACTACACGAATCCTAGAAACCCTTGCAAAACAGAGCATCCAGAGACAAAACAAGGAGTAAACAAAACCATGATAAAAGTTCTCTTCATTTGCTTAGGCAACATCTGCCGTTCCCCCATGGCAGAATTCATCCTAAAGGACCTCGTCGCCAGACGAGGCCTCACCGACCGATTCGAGATAGCCTCGGCTGCCACCAGCACCGAAGAAATCTGGAATGGCATCGGGAATCCGATTTACCCGCCGGCGCAGGCGGAGCTTAAGAAGCATGGAATCGGGAATACGCCGGAGACCGATTTTCGGGACAAGCGGGCGAGACAGTTGACAAAATCCGATTATGAGATTTATGATTACCTCATAGGGATGGACGAAAGCAATATCCGTGGAATCGAGCGGATAACCGGGCATCGTGGCGGTAAAATATCCATGCTGCTTTCCTTTGCCGGAGAGCAGGCAGCAATATCTGACCCATGGTATAGCGGCAGGTTCGATAAGACTTATGCGGATGTAACACGCGGATGCGAAGCATTCTTAGAATATCTCATAGAGCAGTGAGAAGTGTAGATGATAGAAATCTTATTTGGCGAGAGCGAAGGCGGAGCCATGAAGCTTGCGAAGAACTATCAGCAGCCGGATTATGAGGATGGACCAACCGCATGGCTTGGGGAAAAGCCGGACAAAGCCACCTTTGAAGACATGTTTGCAGGAGAAGCAGTTGGCGGAACTTCTGCGGAGGTCATTATACTGCCATTTATGTTGGACATTGGCAGCCTGAGGGAACCGCTGGATGGTACATATCGGAAGAAGATAATCTTAGAGCAGTATGGTGTCTATTGGAAAGAGGATGAAAAAGAGGAGCGGGAAGAATTAGAGCAGGCAGTGGAAACATATGGGAAAGAGCTGCAGCGGATGGAGCAGTTTGCAAAGCAGGGAGAATCTTTCCGTATCTGGTACAGCAACAAGCCTTATTCCCTGTGCGGACTCTGCCATGCAGTCAGTGTGCTGCGGAAATATGAATGCGCGATATCCGTGGTACGTCTGCCGGATTATGTAAGAGAAGAGGAAAATACGACGGTACGTTATTCTTCCTGGGGAGAAGTAGATGCCGGACAGTTTTATCGATTCCTCCCATTGGAAAAGGAGCTTTCAGAGCATGAGCAGAAAGTATTTGCATCCAGATGGGACGAACTTAAAGAAGAGGATGCACCTCTTCGGGTTCTGATAAATGGCTGTCTGGTGGGCGTAAAAGAGGATTTTTATGATTTCCTGATTCGAAGAGAACTGCCGGAGGGCGAAATCATACAGGCAAGACTTATTGGAAATCTGTTGTTAAAATATCCCCTTGGAATCAGTGCCAGTTGGTATATGAACCGCATCAAACATATGATTGAGACCGGAGAAATAAAAGTGGTGAAAGAGGCGGATGAAATTTTTCGCCGGAGCATCAGAAAGGAGCAGTAAGAAATGAACGAGATCATAAAAGCAATGGAGACAAGAAGAAGTATCAGAGGTTATAAGGAAGATATGGTGCCGGAAGAGCTGATTGCAGAGGTAGTGGAAGCCGGAACTTATGCGGCTACCGGAATGGGCAGGCAGTCACCGATTATACTTGCAGTTACCAATAAAGAAGTAAGAGATAGACTTTCCAAGGTAAATGCTGAGATTATGGGAACAACCGGCGATCCGTTTTATGGAGCACCGGTGGTACTGGTGGTGTTAGCAGATAAGAGCCGTCCCACCTATCTTTATGATGGAAGCCTCGTTATGGGCAATCTGATGCTGGCAGCACATTCCTTAGGCCTTGGAAGCTGCTGGATTCACCGAGCAAAAGAAACTTTTGAGCGGGAAGAGGGAAAAGCAATTTTAAAGGAACTTGGCATTGAAGGAGATTACGAAGGCATTGGAAACTGTGTCATCGGCTATGCAAAAGAACCGGCAAAAGACGCCGCTCCGAGAAAAACAGATTATGTCCATTATATAAAATAAATCTGGATAATATAAAGGACCTAGTGAAAAAATAGTATCAGATTTGTAAAAAATACTTGCAAAACAAAAAAAGCAGTGCTATCATAGTCAACAACTAGGAGATATAGTTGCAAAAGCTGGGAAAGAGACTCTTACTTTTAGAGGCCGACAGGAATGCAGCGTCACCGACTGAGAGCGCTGTTTGGAAGAGAAAGCAAAGGGAACACTCTGGAGCCGACTGGCTGAATTACAGTAGGTCAGTACGTAGTGCACGTTACGCACGAAGAGAGGGAAGATGAAGCATTCATTTTCCAATGCGGGTGGTACCGCGGATAAGAAGATTATTCGCCCCGGAATACGAGTCAGTATTCCGGGGTTATTTTTATACTCCGGGCTGACAATCATATCAGAAAAGGAGTAGATAAGATGAGCAACATTTACAGAGACGTAACCTTAAATCAGGTAAGCGAAAACGACATTGGAAAGACACTTCGGGTAGCAGGCTGGGTAGAGAATATCCGGGACCATGGCGGCGTATCCTTTATTGATTTAAGAGATATGTATGCAGTAATGCAGATTGTAATCCGGGATGGAAAACTGTTAGAGGGAATCCGCAAGGAGCAGGCAGTTTCCATAGAAGGTCTGATTGAAAAAAGAGATGAAGAGACCTACAATCCAAAGATTCCGACCGGAACCATTGAATTAGAGGCAAAGAGCGTAGATATTTTAGGAGAGGTTTATACACAGCTTCCATTTGAAGTAATGACCAGTAAGGAAGTCCGTGAGGATGTCCGGTTGAAATACCGTTATCTGGATTTGAGAAACCAGAAAGTAAAAGACAATATTATTTTCCGTTCCAAGGTAATTTCATTCTTAAGAGAGAAAATGATAGAAATGGGATTCTTAGAGATTCAGACTCCGATTCTTTGTGCATCTTCTCCGGAGGGCGCAAGAGATTACATCGTGCCATCCAGAAAATACAAAGGAAAATTTTATGCATTGCCACAGGCACCACAGCAGTACAAACAGCTTCTGATGGTATCCGGATTTGATAAATATTTCCAGGTTGCACCATGTTTCCGTGATGAGGATGCAAGAGCAGACCGTTCACCGGGAGAGTTCTATCAGCTTGACTTTGAAATGAGTTTTGCAACCCAGGAAGATGTATTTAAGATTGGTGAAGAAGTACTTTCTGCAACCTTTGAGAAATTCGCACCGGAAGGCAGCAAAGTAACGAAAGCACCGTATCCAATCATCAGTTATAAGCAGGCAATGTTAGAGTTCGGAAGTGACAAACCGGACCTTCGGAACCCACTTCGTATCATCGATGTGACAGAGTTCTTCCAGAGATGTACTTTTAAGCCATTTATCGGAAAGACCGTAAGAGCCATCCGTGTACATGCAGAGATGTCCAAAGGTTTCCATGAGAAACTTTTGAAATTTGCAACCGGAATCGGTATGGGCGGCTTAGGATATCTGGAAGTATTAGAAGATGGAAGCTACAAGGGACCGATTGATAAATTTATTCCGGATGACATGAAAGAAGAATTCAGAAAGCTGGCAGGCCTTGAAGTAGGAGATACCATTTTCTTCATGGCAGATAAAGAAGAGCGTGCCGCATATTATGCAGGCATGATTCGAAATGAATTAGGCGAGAAGCTGGATCTGATTGAGAAAGATGCATACCGTTTCTGTTATGTCAATGATTTCCCAATGTTCGAGCGTGACCCGGAGACTAAGAAAATCGGATTTACCCATAACCCGTTCTCCATGCCACAGGGCGGCTTAGAGGCACTCAATACCATGAATCCGCTGGACATCTTAGCATACCAGTACGATATCGTCTGCAACGGCGTGGAACTTTCTTCCGGTGCAGTCCGTAACCATGATATGCAGATTATGGAGAAAGCCTTTGAAATCGCAGGTTATGATAAAGAAGTGCTGAAAAATAAATTCGGAGCATTATACAATGCATTTCAGTTTGGAGCACCGCCACACGCAGGAATGGCTCCTGGCATTGACCGTATGATTATGTTACTGCGTAACGAGGATAACATCCGTGAAGTCATTGCTTATCCGATGAATGGAAATGCACAGGATTTGATGTGCGGAGCACCAAACGAAGTAACCGAGCAGCAGTTAAGAGAAGTTCATATCAAAGTACGTGATTAAGGAGGAAAAACAATGGCAAATGTGATTTCAGATGAAACCATGGAATACGTTGGAATCCTTGCAAAGCTTGAGCTTTCCGAAGAGGAAAAAGCAGCAGCAAAAAAAGACATGGAAAGCATGTTAGATTATATTGATAAATTAAACGAACTGGATACATCCGGTGTAGAACCGATGTCCCATGTATTTCCGGTGCATAATGTATTCCGGGAAGATGTAGTAACCAATGGTGACGGCGGCGAGGATACCCTTGCCAACGCGCCGGAGCGCAGAGACCGGGCATTTGTTGTACCAAAGACCGTAGATCAGTAAAGGGGGCGGCAGAAGATGAATTTATTATCACTGACAGCAGTAGAGCTTGGAAAAAAAATCAAAGCCCATGAAGTATCAGTAGAAGAAGCTACAAGAGCCGCCTTAGATGCCATTGCAGCAAAAGAGGATGCGGTACACAGTTTTGTTACCGTAGATGAAGAAGGTGCAATGAAGCGTGCGGCAGAAGTGCAGAAGCTCATTGATGACGGCACATTAACAGGACCTCTGGCAGGAGTGCCAGTAGCAATTAAAGATAATATGTGTACCAAAGGAATGCTGACTACCTGCAGTTCTAAAATTTTATATAACTTTATTCCGACTTATACCGCAGAAGCAGTATTAAATCTGGAAAAAGCCGGAGCAGTAATTCTTGGAAAGACCAACATGGATGAGTTTGCCATGGGAAGTACTACAGAGACTTCCGCTTTTGGCGAGACGAAGAATCCATGGAATACAGAACATGTACCGGGAGGTTCTTCCGGTGGAAGCTGTGCTGCAGTTGCAGCAGAAGAATGCTTTTATGCATTGGGTTCAGACACTGGTGGTTCTATCCGTCAGCCAAGTGCATTCTGTGGTGTGACCGGCATCAAACCAACATATGGAACCGTATCACGTTATGGACTGATTGCATATGGTTCTTCTTTAGACCAGATTGGACCGGTAGCAAAAGATGTAACAGACTGTGCTGCTATTTTAGAAGCAATTACTTCTTATGATGAGAAAGATTCCACTTCTATTAAGCGGGAAGAAACCGATTTTACCAGTGCACTGGTAGATGATGTAAAAGGAATGAAAATCGGTATTCCAAGAGATTATTTTGGAGAAGGACTGGATGCAGAAGTAAAGGATGCTATTTTAGCAGCCGCTAAGAAATTAGAAGAAAAAGGTGCTATCGTAGAAGAGTTCGATTTGAGCCTGGTAGAATATGCAATCCCTGCTTACTATGTAATTGCAGATGCAGAAGCAAGCTCCAACCTTGCACGTTTTGATGGAGTAAAATATGGCTATCGTACCAAAGAATATGAAGGACTTCATAATATGTATAAGAAATCCCGTTCCGAAGGATTTGGAGCAGAAGTAAAACGTCGTATCATGTTAGGCTCCTTTGTTTTAAGCTCCGGTTATTATGATGCATATTATCTGAAAGCGCTGCGTACGAAAGCGTTGATTAAGCAGGCATTTGATAAAGCATTTGCAAAATATGATGCTATCTTAGGACCAGCAGCACCGACCACCGCTCCGAAGCTAGGAGAGTCCTTAAGCGACCCGCTGAAAATGTATTTAGGCGATATCTATACTGTATCGGTGAACCTGGCAGGACTTCCGGGAATCAGTCTTCCTTGCGGAATTGACAGCAAAGGTCTTCCGATTGGCATGCAGTTGATTGGAGACTGCTTCAAAGAGAAGAATATCATCCGTGCAGCCTATGCTTTTGAACAGACAAGACCATATCAGCACAGCCCGTTAGCAGCAGATTAGGAGGAGAAGATTATGAGTAAACAGTATGAAACCGTCATTGGACTGGAAGTCCATGTGGAACTGGCAACCAGGACGAAAATCTTCTGTGGCTGTTCTACTGCATTCGGAAGTGCACCAAATACCCACACCTGTCCGGTATGTACCGGTATGCCGGGATCTCTTCCGGTATTAAATAAACAGGTGGTAGAATATGCCATGGCAGTTGGTGTTGCCATGAATTGTGAAATCAACCAGTATTGTAAATTTGACCGTAAGAATTATTTTTATCCGGATAACCCTCAGAATTATCAGATTTCCCAGCTTTATCTTCCAATCTGCCACGATGGCGGCATTGAGATTGAGACTTCCGAAGGAAAGAAAACCATTGGAATCCACGAGATTCATATGGAAGAGGATGCGGGAAAATTAGTCCATGATGACTGGGAAGATGTTTCCCTGGTGGACTATAACCGTTCCGGTGTGCCACTGATTGAGATTGTATCTGAGCCGGATATGCGTTCTGCAGAGGAAGTCATTGCTTATCTTGATAAATTAAGAATGATTGTGCAGTATCTTGGTGCATCCGACTGTAAGATGCAGGAAGGCTCCATGCGTGCAGATGTCAACTTATCTGTCCGTGAAGCAGGAGCAAAAGAATTTGGTACCCGTACCGAGATGAAAAATATCGGTTCCTTTAAAGCAATTGCAAGAGCCATTGAAGCAGAGACTGCAAGACAGATTGATTTAATTGAATCCGGTGAAAAAGTGGTACAGGAGACCAGACGATGGAATGATGACCAGGGATATTCCTATGCAATGCGTTCCAAAGAGGATGCCCAGGATTACCGTTATTTCCCGGAACCGGATCTGGTACCGATCGTCATCAGTGATGAGTGGCTGCAGCGTGTAAAGGACAGCCAGCCGGAATTAAGAGAAGCAAAACGTCAGCGTTATCAGGATGAATTCGGCCTGCCGGAATATGATGCTAATATTTTGACTTCTGCAAAGAAGATGGCAGATGTATTTGAAGCAACCACAGCAATCTGTAATAAGCCAAAGAAAGTATCCAACTGGCTGATGGGCGAAACCATGCGTATCTTAAAGGAGCAGAATAAAGACCCGGAGGATATCGCATTTTCACCGGAAAATCTGGCAAAATTAATCGAGCTTACTGATGTCGGAACCATCAATGGCAATGTAGCAAAAGAAGTATTTGAGCAGATTTTTGCAGAGGATATTGACCCGGATAAATATGTGGAAGAGCATGGATTAAAGACTGTAAATGACGAAGGTGCATTGCGTGATACCATTGCCAAAGTCATCGAAGAGAATCCACAGTCGGTAGAAGATTACCGCAATGGGAAAGAAAAGGCAATCGGCTTCTTAGTAGGTCAGACCATGAAAGCCATGAAGGGCAAAGCAAATCCTGGAATGGTAAATAAGATATTGAAAGAACTGTTATAAAGAAGTGTTATAAATAACAGGGAATGCATGCAAGCTTTTCCTTATATGTATAAAAAATCCTGCAGTATGAAGGTATCAGAAATACCTGTCATGTTGCAGGATTTTTATGTTTTTACTGTAGTCTGTCAATAAAGAGAAGCCAAACTTATGCCTTTTTTCTGGAAACAGAAGTTCTGATAAGATAGCATATGGTTCCAACTACAAATCCAATGCTGAGCCACTGGGAGGTGGATAAGGCAAAGAGATGACCGCGGACGGCATCATAGCGGACATATTCTAACAGAAACCGCAGAATACCATAGACAATAAAATATATGGCAATCGTGTGCGGATAAGATTTCTTTAAATCCAGTATTGCAAGTACGACAGCAAGAATCAGAAGACAGATTGCTTCCACCAGCTGAACTGGAAACAGCGTAGTATCAGATGGCGCAATGGAATGCTCCGGGAACTGTACTGCAAAAGGTCCATCGTATGGAATTCCATAACAGCAGCCGGCAAGAAAACATCCGATACGTCCGAAACCGTGAATCCATGGAATCAGATAAATCAGGTGAATGATAAAAGGCTTCCAGTCAATATGATGTATTTTTCCGGCCAGCAGAAAAAGAAGCAGTCCTCCAATCAGTCCGCCATAAAATACAAAGCCACTCTGCATAATGTAATTAAAATACTGGGGTTCTAACATACGGGACCAGTCAATGTCCCGGTAAGAAATGAATAGATACAAAAGCTTGGCGCCTAAGAAGGCGCCAAGTAATGTGTAAGCTTCTAATATAAGCATATCATCGAAGTTAAGCTTATATTTTCTGAGCGGATACAGGGCAAAAAGATTTGCCGTAATCACTCCAAGTGTGATCATAAATCCATAAGATGGGATATGAAATCCCAGAATATTCAGATAAAGTGCCATCTTTTTCCATGTATCCTTTCAAAAAACAAATATTAGAATGCGCTTGCAACAGATGCAACACATGCAACACATGCGATGTAAAGCAGTAAGCCTAATACTAATCCGATGATAGAGCATACAAGACCACCTGTAGCACATTTAGCCTGATTCTTATGTCCAACAGCGCCTAAGATAGTACCGATAAGACCTAAGATTGCTCCGATCCAGCCATAAACACCTACTGTAACTACGTCAACAACGATGGAAATAATTCCTAAAACTAATGCTGCGACACCCATTTTCATGTCCTCCTTGGTTTATAAAAATCTAATAAATTACATTGAAAGTTTAGCATTTAATAGGGAGACTGTCAAATATTGGTTGCAAATTTTGAAAAATAGTAAAAAATATCAGGTTCTGTCATATATGAAGATTTTATAAAATTATGGCTGCGAAGGTTGAGATTAAAACCGGCTTGAATTATAATAAAAGCAATGTTTTAGAATCTTAAAACAGATTTGAGAGAATAGGAGAATCAGATATGACAGAGAATGAAGACAAGAGAGAACTTGAAAATATAGATACTGTAGAAGAGACAAAGAAAGAGACCACAGATGAGAAGAAGGATGAATACGAAGAAATCTGTTACATCTGTCGCAGACCGGAAAGTGTTGCCGGTAAGATGATAAAGATTCCGAATAATATCTGCATTTGTAAAGACTGTATGCAGAGAACCTTCGACAGCATGAATAACTCCGGATTTCCAATGGGTGATTTTATACCAAATGGTCAGATGCCCAATATCAGCATGATTAATCTTTCGGATTTGCAGGGCTTTATGCCGCAGAGCCAGAAGATTAAGAAAAAGAAAACCAAAGAGGAGAAAGCAGAAGCTCCGAAATTAGATATAAAGAAGATTCCGGCACCACATAAGATTAAAGCAAGCCTGGATGAATATGTGGTTGGACAGGAATATGCCAAGAAGGTAATGTCTGTGGCAGTTTACAATCATTATAAACGTGTGGCAACCGATACGATGGATGATATTGAAATCGAGAAATCCAATATGTTAATGATTGGACCGACCGGAAGTGGTAAGACTTATCTGGTGAAGACACTGGCAAGACTTCTGGATGTGCCGCTGGCAATTACAGATGCGACTTCCTTAACCGAGGCAGGTTATATCGGAGACGATATCGAAAGCGTTGTCAGTAAATTGCTTGCAGCTGCAGATAATGATGTAGAGCGGGCAGAGCATGGCATTATTTTCATTGATGAGATTGATAAAATTGCCAAGAAGAAGAACACCAACCAGCGTGATGTCAGCGGAGAATCCGTACAGCAGGGAATGTTAAAGCTTCTTGAAGGAGCAGAAGTGGAAGTGCCGGTGGGAGCCAGCAGCAAGAATGCCATGGTTCCGATGGTTACCGTTAACACTAAGAATATTCTTTTTATCTGTGGCGGAGCTTTCCCGGATATTGAAGAGATTATCAAAGAACGTCTCAATAAGCAGGCATCCATTGGATTCCAGGCAGATTTAAAGGATAAATATGATAATGATGAGAATCTGTTACAGAAAGTAACGGTAGAAGATGTAAAGAAGTTTGGAATGATACCGGAATTTATCGGAAGACTTCCGATTCTCTTTACCCTGGAATCACTTACTGTTGATATGCTGGTCCGTATTCTAAAGGAGCCGAAAAATGCTATCATCAGGCAGTATCAGAAGCTTCTGGCATTAGACGAAGTCAATCTGGTATTTGAAGAGGATGCACTGCGGGCAATTGCAGAGAAAGCAAAGGAGAAGAAGGTCGGAGCAAGAGCACTCCGTTCTATTATCGAAGAATTTATGTTAGATATCATGTATGAGATTCCAAAGGACGAAAACATCGGCCAGGTAACGATTACAAGAGATTATATTGAGAAAAAGGGCGGTCCGCTTATCACTATGCGTGGAGTGGCAGCATTACCGGTAAACGAATAAAATAAAAGAAAATAAGTGCCGGAGCTTATATGGAAGATTGTAAAGACGCACCATACTCGGAAGAATATTACGACCTTCTGGTTTCCTATCTGAGCCTTGAAAATGAATATCTTCCGGGAGGCTGTATCCAGAATATTGATAAAGATTTTAATGTAGTCTATTTGCAGAGTGCAGGCTTGCCGAAGTTGGATATTGACCAGTATACCTATTCGGCAATTCCAAAATGTTTTACCACATTAGACGAAGAGGCATTGCAGGCAGGCGGAATCATAAGGGTACAGAGTCAGCCAAATCTTGCTTTGAGAGGGCAGGGTGTTCTGATTGGATTTGTGGATACCGGAATTGATTATCAGAATGAAGTATTCCGTAATTCCGATGGCAGCAGCCGTATATTAAGAATCTGGGATCAGAGCATTCGAAGTGAAGATACACCAGAGGGATTCCTCTATGGAACGGAATATACAAAAGAACAGATCGATATGGCATTGTTAACAGATGCACCTCTTCGGGTAGTACCTCACCGGGATGAAGAAGGACATGGTACCTTTATGGCAGGTCTTGCGGCAGGAAGCGAAAAACTTTCGGAGAAATTTGCCGGAGTAGCACCCTATGCACAGATTGCCATGGTAAAGCTGAAGCCGGCAAAGAAATATTTAAGGCGTTTTTATTATATTCCGGAAGCTGCAAAGGCTTATCAGGAAAATGATATTATGGCGGGGGTGGCATATCTGACCAGACTGGCGGAACGATATCGCCGCCCTCTGGTGATTTATCTTGGGCTTGGAAGCAATTCCGGGGATCACAGTGGAAACAGTGTGATTTCGTATTATCTTAATTATGTTTCCTTCAAGCGGAATACGGCAGTTGTGGTAGCAGCAGGGAATGAAGCTACTGCCAGACATCATTATTACGGAGAAGTTGCATTCGGGCAGCAGAGTGATGTGGTAGAAGTAAATGTGGAAGATGCAGTGGCGGGTTTCCATATTGAAATGTGGGCAAAGGCTCCGGAGCTTTATTCGGTGCGGATTATATCGCCAACGGGAGAGCGGACGGCAGGTGTCCGGGTGCAGCAGGATGGCAGAGAGGTATACCGTTTTGTATTTGAAAATACACAGGTTATCATTGATTACCACATTGTTGGCACTGCCACAGGAGATCAGCTTATTTATATCCGGTTTGACCGGCCCACCAGAGGCATCTGGACGATTGAGGTAAATGGCGATTACAGTATAGAAGGAAGATATCACATGTGGCTTCCGATTACCGGACTGATTGCCGGTGATATTTCTTTTATTCGTTCTAATCCGGATACGACAATTACCATGCCGGGAAATGCAGCTGCACCGATGACAGTAGGTGGATACAATGCAGGAAATGACAGTATTTATCTGAATTCCAGCAGAGGATACACTGCATCGGGACTGGTAAAGCCGGATTTTGCAGCACCGGGTGTCAATGTGATTGGACCGGCACCGGGCAACCGGTTTGAGGCAAGAAGTGGTACCAGCATTGCAGCGGCAATTACTGCAGGAGCTGCAGCACTGTATCTGGAATGGGCAGTAGAGCGTGGTTATAATACTGATATTACAAATGCAGAAATTAAAAATGATTTTATCCGCGGTGCGGTGCGGTTAGAAAGCAGAGTTTATCCGAACCGGGAATGGGGATATGGAACCTTAAATCTCTATCAGACCTTCGAACAGTTGCGCCGGACATAGGAGGTTCTTGTTTGCATAGAATAACTGCTTCTGTGGGATTCTATATAGAAAACACGAAGCAGGAGGGTAAAGATGAAGCAGGAACATGCAATTGATTTACGAAAGGCAGCCATTATCGGATGTGGGTTTGTCGGCTCTGCCACTGCATTTACACTGATGCAGAGCAAGCTCTTTTCCGAACTGGTTCTAATTGATGTGGATAAAGCAAGAGCGGAAGGAGAGGCCATGGATATCAGCCATGGAATGCCATTTGCCGCACCGATGAAAATATATGCCGGCAGTTATGATGACATTGTGGATGCCGACATTATTATCATTACGGCAGGAGCAAACCAGAAACCGGGAGAAACAAGGCTTGAGCTGGTAAAGAAAAATGTAGCCATTTACAAAAATATTATCCCGGAAATTGCCAGCAGAAGGTGTCGTGGCATATTACTCATCGTATCAAATCCGGTGGATATACTGACACTGGTAGCATTGAAATTATCCGGTTTTCCGGAAAACCGGGTAATCGGTTCCGGAACAGTATTAGATACTGCCCGGTTAAAAAATATGCTGGGAAAACAGCTTGGCATCGACAATCGTGGTGTGCATGCATTTATTGTAGGAGAGCATGGAGACAGTGAGGTGGCGGTATTCAGTTCTGCCAATGTATCCGGCATTCCGTTGGAACAGATTTATAAGCTGCGTGGCTATGAGGAATATGAAAGTCATACGAAGCGTATATATGAAGAAGTAAAGAACAGTGCTTATGAAATTATAGAGCGTAAGCAGGCAACCTATTATGGAATTGCAATGGCGATTAAGCGGATTTGTGAATGTATTGTCAGGGATGAACATTCGGTGCTTCCGGTGTCCAGTCTGATGCATGGGCAATATGGCATTTCTGATATCGTGCTGAGCATGCCGGCAGTGGTGGATGCCGGTGGCGTGGAGCAGATTCTTCCGGTGTCATTAGACGAAGAAGAGCGGGCAAGGCTTCATGCGTCAGCAAAAGCACTGCGGGATGTGATTGCTGACATAGAATTATAGAGCAGGCGGAATAGAAAGAGAGAAAGAAAAGGGTAGAAGGAATCAGGCAGGACAAAAGAAGGAGGAGTTTCCATGAAATATTTATTACTGGTGGTATCCATTTTCGGGCTGGATGAAGGAATCAAGCAGCGGATTGATAAGAAGGAGCCGTTGGGAAAAGAAAGAAGAGTTCCAAAGCTTCCGGTTGTAATTGAAAAATATTATAACAATGGAGCCGCATTGAATCTTTTAGCGAAGAAACCGAAAATTATGCTGGGGTTACACAGTGCATGCATGGCAGGACTGATGACCATATATGGATTTGTATTAAGAAAAGGAAATACAGGACTGAAAACCGGTATGAGTATGATGGTTGGCGGCGGATTAAGTAATCTCTGGGACAGAATTCATAAGAAGCATGTGGTGGATTTTATTCGCTTTGATACACCGTGGAAACGCTTTTCAAGAATTGTATTTAATATTTCCGATTTCTTTATTTTTATCGGAGCAGCAGTTTCTATGTTGTTTGCATACAGGTAAGAAAACGGGATTGCAGCCAACGGTAATAATACCGAAGGAAACAATCCCATTTTTCTTAATCAAATTCGTTCGTTATATCTTAATCAACATAAAAAATCATTATTAAAAATCAAATTCTATATCTGAGAAAGGTACATTGAAAAACCTTGATTATTGCAACTATTTAATTACTGTTACGTTAGTTGCCTGAGGACCTTTAGCGCCTTCTGTTACGTCAAATTCTACTGCTGCGCCTTCTTCTAAGGATTTGTAACCATCCATGTTAAGTCCTGAGTAGTGTACGAATACATCATTACCTTCTGCATCAGAGATGAATCCGTAACCTTTCTGGTTATTAAACCATTTAACTGTACCGTTCATTATAGTACCTCCACAAAAATTATCTAGCCATACGGCTATGCTTAGAATAGCATAATTTATTTTAAAAGTAAAGAAAATTAGTTGATATCAGTATAGGGGATATCATGCCCGGCAAAAAATTTTCGTATCAGCAGATCCCATTCCTGGTCGAAGGTGTGGTCTAAGGTAAAACTGCGGTAAGATACGCCATTGGTACAGGAAAGAATACCATCCTGAAATTTGATGTTTAAGAAAACTCCGTTCAAATCCTGGGTGGTCAGACCACTTTTGCTTACTTCCAGAGTATTTTTAAGATTCTTTGGAGAAAGCTGAAAGATAAAGCGGAAATAGGAGGGGGTATGTTTTCCCTTGATCAGGGCGAAGCAGTTTTCACGCAGCATGCCAAAAGGCAGGCAGCTTAAACCGGTTAGTTCCAGTTCATCCAGTTCTTCCGGACTGTAGAAATCCGGTACAAGATGTCCGTCGATTTCATAGGAACCTTTTCCACGGATGGTAGCTTCTGATAATAAGAAGTGGTCAAATAAATCCGTGCGAAGTAATTTATTCATAAAATCCTTTACCTGTAAAAGTTGTATTGCAATCATAGTATCCTCCTCATTTTTAAAGTGTAACACAAACCGGATAGAAAAAACAGAGAAAGTATTGTAGAATGTCTATGAAAAGAAGCAGATCGAAAGGAAATGATATGAGAAAACAAAGATTATTAACCGGTATTGCAGGAATACTTATGGCGTTTCTGTTTACCGGCTGTAATACGTCATCCGTTGAAGAATGGGTAGATGAAGTAGTAGAAGATATCAATGGACAGATACCGGATAATACCTTGCTTCCGGTAGAGTCTGTTTCAGAGGAAAAATATGTATATGGCCAGCTTACGGAAGAAGAACAGCTTGTTTATGATGAGATGCTGGATGCTATTTTAAATCATCGGGAAGAGGTGGCAGTTGCTACATTAGATAAAGACGTACTGGCAAAAATGTATGAAGCAATTATGGCAGACTATGGCGGACTCTTCTGGGTGGATGGCTATTCCTATACGGAATATTCCCGTGCGGGTGTACTGACCGGGCTTAAGTTTGCACCGAAGTATACAATGGATGAAGCTGCAAGACAGGAGACACAGGCGGCAATTGATGAAAAGGTCGATGTACTGCTTGGCGGCATTTCATCCGAGGACAGTGATTACCAGAAAGCGCGGTTTATATTTGATACGCTGGTGCGTACGGTAAATTATGACCTTAATGCAGAGAATAATCAGAATATCATCAGTGTATTTCTAGAGGGAAGAACGGTGTGCCAGGGCTATGCCTGTGCCACAAAATATCTGATGGATTTATTAGATATTCCATGTACGATAGTGACAGGAACTGCCAATGGAGAACCACATGCATGGAATCTCATCGAACTGGATGGAGCCTATTATTATATGGATACTACCTGGGGTAATCCAACTTCCAACAGTCCGGATGACTTCGGAGATGTAGCTGAAGTGGTAGATTATTGCTTTTTTACTGCAACTACAGAAGAGTTATTTCAGACCCACAGCCCCAATGTGAATTTTTCATTGCCGGAATGCAATTGCCTGGATGACAGTTATTTTGTGCAGGAAAATTGTTATTTTAAGGACTGGTATCCGGAAGACATCGGAGCATTATTTACAGAGCTTGACAGCCACCCTGTACAGATGAAGTTTGAGGATGAGGCAGTTTATGGGCAGGCACAGCAGTTTTTCATTGAAGAAGGGCATATCGGGGATTATTATACCGTGAATAGTTCCTTATTTTATATGAAAAATGAGACAATGCGGGTACTTACTTTCCTGAAAAAATAAAATATTTGTGAAATATTATAAAAATTTAAATATCCTCTTTTCAAAACGTAATATTTATGATAATATGACATAGTAATGAAAACTACTTGTTATTACAAAGAAAAACATAACATATAATTTTAAACATTGCGTACATACTATAAGAGAGATGACTACGCAATCAGGAGGATAGAAAATGAGCTACAAAATCATAGTAGACAGCTGTGGAGAGTTATTTGATGATATGAAAGCAGATGGAAGATTCCAGTCTGTTCCGTTAGAGCTTGAGGTAGATGGATACCATGTGGTGGATGATGAATCCTTTGATCAACTGGAGTTTATTCGCAGGGTAAAGGAAAGCAGGCATAGCCCGAAGTCATCCTGCCCATCTCCACAGAGATATGTGGAAGCATATTTAGGAGAAGCAGAGCATGTATATGTAGTAACACTTTCCGGTAAATTAAGCGGTTCTTATAACAGTGCAGAGCTGGCAAAGAAGCTTTATTTAGAAGAACATATGGCAAAACAGATTCATGTATTTGATTCCTGTTCCGCATCCATTGGAGAGACTCTGATTGCAGAAAAGATACAGGAATCAGAGGAAGCCGGAAAGAGCTTTGAAGAAGTGGTTGCTGAGACAGAAAAATATATTAAAGACCAGCAGACCTTCTTTGTATTAGAGACTTTAGAGACTCTGCGTAAAAACGGCAGACTCAGTAACCTGAAAGCCTGGGTTGCCGGGGCATTAAATATCAAGCCGGTAATGGGGGCCACGCCCGAGGGTACAATCTGTCAGCTGGGACAGGCAAGAGGAATGGCAAAGGCATTGGACTATATGGTTAATGAAATTGTAAAGAGAACGAAAGAGTGTGAAAAGAAGATTTTATCCATCGCACATTGCAATTGTCCGGAACGTGCAAAACAGGTAAAAGAAAAATTGGAAAAGCTGGCAAAATTTAAAGATATCAGAATTGTAGATACTGCAGGAGTCAGCACCATGTATGCCAATAATGGCGGTGTTATTGTAGCAGTTTAAAAAATAGCAGATAAAAAGAAAACAGATAAAAGAAAACAGAATCGGTGCAAACCGGTTCTGTTTTCTTTTGCTGTCGGTAACAAAATGGAGCATCCGCATATAGTAATAACAGACGATTGCAAGGCAAGGAGGGATGAAATGCAAATCGCAATCATTGGAGCAGATGAAAGAACACCGGCATTGAAACGTTGTCTGACGGAATCAGGAATTGGAATCATAGAAATAACGGAGCAGAATATCCGGCGACTGATGCAGAGTCAGATTATTGTATTACCGTTGCGGGCACTGGAGGAGGATGGCAGAATCAGAGGAAGCAGGGTAAAAATAGGAATGGTATTATCCTATGCAGCGGAGAGAAGTGTTATTTATGGAGGTTGTTTCCCGGAGGTTCTGACACGAAGACCATCAGGGCGGCGGATACGGCTGGTTGATTATATGGAAGATGAAGTCTTTAGAAATGAGAATGCCGGACTGACAGCAGAAGGCTGCCTTGTAGAAGCAATGACAAAGAGCAGGTGCTGCGTGAAAGGAAGAAACTGTCTGGTGGCAGGTTTTGGTTATTGTGGAAGAGCCATGGCAAAGCTGCTTTTATCTTTGGAAGCGGAAGTAACTGTTTATGATATAAAGGAAGATTGCCAGCGGGTGGCAATAGAAATGGGGTGTGGCTTGTGGCAGGAGAATGCAGAGGAACAGAACTTTGAGTGGATTTTTTATATGGCAGATAAACCATGTCCAATAGACACAGTCTTAAAATGGTGCGATGAGAAAACATATCTATGGGATATTACAACTGGTGGCGGACTTCAGGCAGAGGAGTTAGAAGAAAAAGGTATTCATGTGGAACATCTTACTGCCGTTCCTGGAAGAATACTGACAGAAAGTGCAGGAATCATTCTTGCACGGATGATAGAAAGAGGAGCAGCAGATTATGGAAGAGTATAAGCTTACATTAGGACTTGGAATTACCGGCTCTTTCTGCACTTTTGGGAAGATACTCCGGACGACAGAAGCACTGGTGCAAAAAGGAATAAAAGTTATTCCGGTATACTCCAGACATGCAGGAACTTTGGATACCAGATTTATGACAGCGGAAGTATTTCAAAACAGAATGCAGGAGATTACAGGAGAAAGGGGAATTCAAAGTATCGTGCAGGCAGAAACCATCGGTCCGTCAGGACTTTTTGATGTGATGGCAATTGCACCATGTACCGGAAATACCATGGCAAAGCTGCAGCAGGGCATTGTAGATACCACAGTGCTTATGGCAGCCAAAGCGCATCTTAGAAATGAAAAGCCGTTGGTGCTGGCAATTTCTACCAATGATGCTTTGTCCATGAATCTTAGAAATATCGGACTGCTGATGAATATGAAGCATATCTATTTTGTACCTTTCCGGCAGGATGATTATCAGAAGAAACCTCATTCTCTGGTGGCGGATTTTAGCCGGTTAGAGGAGACTATTGCTGCAGCCATGAAAGAAAAACAGCTGCAGCCGGTGGTGCTGTCTCCAATGCCGGTAGATTATAAATGAAGGTCAATCTTATATTCACTGAGCCAGTAATGAATCTGCAGGAGATAAGCAATCATCTGAGGACCTGCCATAAGCTGGCCATACCATGGTTTGCCATAGTCTCCTTCCTGATTTAAGAATTGCATAGTCTTTTCTTTATCAATCAGTGCAAGAAGGGGACTTTCCCCGGTGGTCAGCAGTGCACTCAGACGCTGACGCAGGAGCTGTTCATAGTAAGGATGGTAGGTCTTAGGATAAGGACTTTTCTTGCGGAAAGTAATGGTGTCCGGAAGATAGTCTTTCGCACACTGCCGCAAAAGGTTTTTCACAAGACCATCTTTGGCTTTCATTTCCCATGGCACATTAAAGACATAGGAAACCAGGTTTTTATCTGCAAAAGGAACGCGGGCTTCCAGACCGGAGAACATACTGGTGCGGTCCATGCGGTTTAGCAGAGTCTGCATAAAGTAGCGGATGTTAAGATAGGAAATACGCCGGCGGCTGCATTCCGTATCATTGTCCGATGGCAGAATATCGACCTCTGCAATGGCATTTTCATAAGAACTTTGCACATAGGAATCTAAGGACAGTGCATCTGCAATTTCGTCTTTTAAGAAGGACTTGCGGAAAGACAAATCCGGTGTCCATGGAAACGTGTTGCAGGAAAGAAAATTCTTCCGGTGAAACCACGGATAGCCGCCGAAAACTTCATCGGCACATTCTCCGGTCAGGACTACCTTATGCTGCTTACTGACTTCCCGGCAGAAGAAGAGCAGGGATGAGTCAACGTCAGCCATACATGGAAGGTCATGGGCTTTCATGGAAGCAAAGAGTAAGTCAGCCTGGGAGCGGTTGTCACAGGTCAGATATTGATGCTCACTCTTAAGATAGTTTTTCATAATATCCACAAAGGGACGGTCTTCGGAGGGCTGAAAATCATTTGCCTTAAAGTAACGGGAATTATCTGTAAAGTCAAAGGAATAGGTAGAAAGAGTCTGCCCTTCTTTTCTTAATTCTTCCGCACAGACCGAAGAGACGAGACTGGAATCCAACCCGCCGGAAAGAAAGGTGCAGATAGGAACATCGGAAACCATCTGCCGGCGGATGGACTGTAACAGCAGCTCTTTTGTGTGGACAACGGTTTCTTCATAGCTGTCTGTATGTGGATGGCTTTCTAATCGGAAGTAACAGTAATCTTTCAGTCCGGAAGCACTGAAAGTGAGGTAATGTCCCGGCAGACATTCTGCCATATGCTCATAAACTGCGTTGCCGGGGTTCCTGGCAGGACCAAGACCAAAGATTTCGGAGAGTCCTGTTTTATTTACCGAAGGGATGCAGCCGGGATAACAGAAAATTCCCTTCGGCTCGGAAGAAAAGATAAGTGTGTCATGAAAAAGCCGGTAAAAGAGCGGCTTTACACCAAAGGCATCCCGGAAGAGATAGAGAAGCTGATGAGCCTCATCATAAATGGCAAAAGCGAAAATACCATTCATTTTCCGGACAAAGGACGGTCCTTCAAAAAGAAATCCATTTAAAATGACTTCTGTATCGGAATGAGTACGAAAGGTCATGCCATGGGAAACCAGTTCTTCACGGAGTTCTTTCGTATTATAAAGTTCTCCATTATAGACGATGGTGAAGTCTGCGTCACAATAATGTCTGGTCATAGGCTGAAGTCCACCATGAGGATCAATAATGGCAAGCCGGGTGTGGGAAAACCCTGTATGAGAGGTTAAATAAATACCATGGGAGTCCGGCCCGCGGTGATAAAGTGCGTCACTCATATCAGATAGAATGTTACGATAATAAGGCTCCCTTTCTAAAAAATCAGTATGTAAATTACAAAAACCGGAAATACCGCACATAGCAATTCTCAATTCATTTTTGTAGTAATCTATGCATTTCCCTAAATAAAAAGTACAAAAAGAAGAGAGATTTATGAAAGAGAGGAAGCATTTTCTATGTGCAAAGCACAGGTAAGGAGTTGCCGGCAGTAAGTTGTGTGGGTTATAATAAAAAAGATGAAACTATTTTTCCGGCTGGAACGTCTAATTTACAGAAAGCAAAGGTTGAAAGGCTTTCTTTGCATATGCAGGTTTTCGGAAAGAGAAGAGGAAACAGGAATGAAGAAAAGAGGAATCGCAAAAGCGGTGGAGCAGGAAATTCTTGCATCCTATGAGCAGCTTTACCGGCTGGCAATTACCTATGTAAAGAACGAACAGGACGCAATGGATGTAGTGCAGGAAAGTGCATATAAGGCAATGAAGAATGCCGGTCAGGTGAAGGAAGAAACCTATATTAAGACCTGGCTCTGGCGGATTGTTATAAATACGTCACTGGATATGTGCAAGAAACAGAAGCGTATCGTAAGTGGAGTATTTATCCCGGAAGAAGCAAAAGAAGATGTATACAAAGACTGGGATATGCTGGCAGCGTTGGAAGAATTAGAAGAACGGGAAAGAACCATTGTGATATTAAAATATTTTGAAGAATGGAAAATAGATGATATTGCAGATCTTCTGAAAGAAAATCCAAACACCGTAAAATCAATCCTGTATCGCAGCTTAAAGAAATTAAAGATAAAGATGTCCAGGGAGGAAATAGCATGAACCATGAGAAAATAGACAGGATGAAGCAGGAATATGAGCAGATAGAAGTCCCGGAAGCATTGAAAACGCAGGTGGAAGCCGGAATCAGAAAAGGAAAGAGGGAGACCCAGAAAGGCAGTATCCGCTTTTTAAAAGGAGCAGCAACGGTAGCGGCAGCTATGGTTGCACTGGTGATTTCGGTAAATGTAAGCCCGACAATAGCCCATGCCATGGAAGAGGTTCCATTACTTGGCACAATTGTAAAGATAGTGAACTTTTCTACATATTCTGATGTACAGGATGATAAGAATATGGAAGCAAATGTAGACATTCCCCAGGTGGCAGTGACAAATCAGGATGGGGAAGTATTATCGGATGAGACGGACGAGCTGAATCAGGAAGTGAAAAAGTATGCCGGTGGTATTATTAAGTCTTATCAGTCTGATGTAGCTTCCATTGAAGATGGTGAGAATGGTAATGAGGCAGTGAATTCGTCTTATCAGGTAGTGACAGATAACGACCGGCTGTTTGCTTTAAGAATTGATACTTCCATTGTAATGGCAGGATCGAACCAGTATACGAAAATTTATAATGTAGATAAGAAAACCGGAAATACCATTACATTAAAAGATTTATTTCAGAAGGATTCCGATTATCTGGACCGGATTTCAGAGGAAATAGAAAAGCAGATGAAGGAAAATATGGAAAAAGACAGTAACCTGCAATACTTCTTAGACAAGGATGTAGATGGCTACAGCTTTGATGGAATTAAGAATGATGTAAATTTCTATGTCAACAAAGAAGGAGAGCTGACCATTGTTTTTGATAAATATGAAGTAGCACCGGGTTATATGGGAATTGTAGAATTTACGATTCCGACCAGTGTGGTTTCTGATATTATAAAGGACGGATATCTGCAATAATATGACAAAGATGGTGCGTACTAGGCATTTATAGTAATCGAAAACTCCCCCGGATATTGGAAGAAATTTCAATATCCGGGGGAGTTCTTATGCTATATCATGAGATACTTTTATTTCTTGAAGTTAGCTCTCTTTCTTAAGGTCGGGTCAAGAATACGTTTACGGATACGTAAGGATTCCGGAGTAACCTCTAAGAGCTCGTCAACATCGATAAAGTCTAATGCCTGCTCTAAGGAAAGTATCTTTGGTGGAACAAGGGTCAGCGCTTCGTCTGCGGAAGAAGAACGTGTATTGGTTAAGTGTTTCTTCTTACATACGTTTAATTCAATGTCTTCCGGTTTAGAGGAAGAACCGATAACCATACCGGAGTAAACCTTTACACCGGCTCCGATGAAGAGAGTACCACGCTCCTGAGCGGAGAACAGACCGTAAGTTACGGATTCGCCGGATTCGAAAGCAATCAGGGAACCAAGTTTACGATAAGCAATATCTCCCTTGTATGGAGCATAGCCATTGAAAATGGTATTGATGATACCATTTCCTTTGGTGTCGGTTAAGAAGTCTCCACGGTAACCGATAAGACCACGGGATGGAATGTTAAATTCCATACGGGTATAGCCGCCGCTGATTGGACGCATATCAACCATCTCACCTTTACGCTGGCTTAATTTATCAATAACAGTACCGGTGAATTCATCCGGAACGTCAACATAAGCTAATTCCATAGGCTCTAATTTCTTGCCGTTTTCATCAGTGTGGTAAAGAACTTCAGCCTTGCTGACTGCAAATTCATAACCTTCACGACGCATATTTTCGATTAATACGGAAAGATGTAACTCACCACGTCCGGAAACCTTGAAGCAGTCTGCACTGTCGGTTTCTTCTACACGAAGGCTGACGTCGGTATTTAACTCACGGAACAGTCTGTCTCTTAAGTGACGGGAAGTAATGAATTTACCTTCCTGTCCTGCAAGCGGGCTGTCGTTGACCATGAAATTCATGGAAAGAGTAGGCTCGGAAATTTTCTGGAAAGGAATGGCAACCGGGTTGTCTGTTGCACAGATGGTATCACCGATATGGATGTCTGCAATACCGGAAATAGCAACGATAGAACCGATTTTCGCTTCCTTTACTTCTACTTTATTAAGACCATCAAATTCGTATAATTTGCTGATTTTGACTTTTTTCTGTTTGTCAGGCTCGTGGTGGTTTACTACGATAGCATCCTGATTTACCTTTAAGACACCGTTGTCTACTTTACCAACACCGATTCGTCCAACGTATTCATTATAATCAATGGTACTGATAAGGACCTGGGTGTTTGCATCCGGGTCACCGGTAGGTGCCGGAATGTAGTCGATAATGGTTTCGAATAAAGGAGTCATATCCTTGCGCTCATCATTTAAATTTCTCATGGCGTATCCATCTCTTGCAGAAGCGAAGATGAATGGGCAGTCTAACTGTTCGTCAGAAGCGTCTAAATCCATGAAAAGCTCTAATACTTCATCAATAACTTCTTCCGGTCTTGCTTCTGGACGGTCAATTTTATTGATACATACAATAACCGGCAGATTCAGTTCCAGTGCTTTCATAAGAACGAATTTGGTCTGTGGCATAGCACCTTCAAATGCATCTACCACAAGAATAACACCGTTTACCATTTTCAGAACTCGCTCAACCTCGCCACCGAAGTCGGCATGGCCAGGAGTATCAATGATATTGATTTTTACATCTTTGTAGAATACAGCAGTATTCTTAGAAAGAATGGTAATACCACGTTCACGCTCAATATCATTGGAATCCATGACACGTTCCTGGACTTCCTGATTCGCACGGAATACGCCGCTCTGACGAAGTAACTGGTCTACCAGAGTGGTTTTACCATGGTCTACATGAGCGATGATGGCAATATTTCTTACATCTTCTCTCTTCATATTTAACCTCTTCTTTGTATCTTATAACGTTTCTGTCCTGTTTAAATCCTACAAATTTAATAGTGTAACACAAATTCCCCAGAAAACAAGCTTTTTCTTGCAGTTCCGTGAAATTTTTTGAAATGTATATTTTTTGAAATAGTTGGAATATTTGGTAAGGACCATGAATATATTTGACAGACAAAAGTTCGAGAGACACGTCTTCAAAAGGAAGGGAGAACAAAAATATGTCGGATAAGATTATTGAAAACAACCAGGTGTCCATTATCGGGGAGGTCGTGTCGGGATTTGTATTCAGTCATGAAGTCTTTGGGGAAGGCTTCTATATGCTGGATGTATCGGTCAGAAGACTCAGCGACTCCTGTGATGTGATACCACTGATGATCTCAGAAAGACTCATTGACGTGAATGCAGATTACAGGGGAGCCTGCA
>OGEU01000829.1_pt1 | contig 29068 bp, 22 predicted proteins | sample 1570651 | NCBI WGS metagenome assembly OGEU01 (sample SAMEA2582129, study PRJEB24529) | metagenome | biome: Human gut stool | place: China | collected 2011 | reverse complement strand
GAGAAATCCTTTATTTCATATTTTGCACTTCCACTAAATAAAATTGTATATTTATACTCATTTTGAGAAAAAGTTATTGTATAATAGCTATTATCACCAATCTGATATGTATACTTATTTTCATTAAACTTGATATCATTCTCTGCTGCTTTGCTCAAATCATTCTTACCATCATTTACAGTGATTGAAGCAACAATAGCTTTTAAACAGCCTTCACTGTCAAAATTATCTTCCCCGCTTATAGTTACATAAACTGTTTTTTCCTGATAATTATTTTCCTCAAATTTATCAGGAATTATACTTACTGTCGGTGCTACTGTATCTGTGTTAATCACAACATCCTTACTATAAATTATCTTATTTCTATCTGTGGCATATATTCGATAATTTTCACTTCTGGAAGTATTTTCACTAAGTGTAATTTTGCCATCACCATCATTCACTTTTTCGTCTGTGGATGATGATAATTCTGGTGCAGATCCATCAGAATATTTCAACACATACAAGTCATATCCGTCTGTCGCCTGTATTATTGCACGATGACCTTCCTTATTAGAATACACTGTTTTTGTATCGATGCTTTCACTTAACATAGTATCGTCAAGTTCAGCATAAGCAATATTTATATATAAATCTGCCGTTGCATCTTTATATCCTGTTTGTGTTACTGTATATTTAACTCCTACTTTTCCAATATAGTATGCCGGAATCTTCAATTTTCCATCTGTTATAGATATCTTATCAGATAATTCGATCAGTTCAGCCTTTATTCCAACGGATGAATCCTGTTTAATGTAAGATTTTAAATCAATCTCCTGTTCTTCCGCTTTTGCTTTTAAATCTGTGATATATTGATTTTCAACATTTTTAACCTTATCTGTAAACTCAACACTACTTCCTGTTAATGTTTTTGGGGTAAATGTTTTAATCTCAATTTCCGAACTTATTTTAGCATACTCTGAATCCTTCAAAGATACCATTACCCGGTATTGGGTCATTTCATAGATAGTATATGTTTGATCTTCACTATCTATATTCACTTCAGTCCAGCCATTACCATCAACCTTATATTCCAGACGAACTTTCAGTTTACCATTTACTTCATTTTTTTCCTCTTCTGTTAATGAAGATACTGAATCATTTAAAGATGCTTTCATCTTAATTTTATCATTATAAGATGGCTCATATGCTTCTTTTGTTGTATCATCTGCCTTTGAAATCTGTATCTCTATGCTATCTTCTGTCAGTTCAACCTTGTCAACCAATTTTTTAGGTTCATCTTTACTTCCTATAACATACTTTACATTATCATCAGAACTTGTTTCAACTAATTCTGTTTTATTATTTCCTTTAAATTTTACTGCATATCCAATTACTCCATCACGTTTTTCCACTGTTGCAGAAAGATTCTCAGTTTCTTCAATATTTTTGCTAACGGATATGCTGCCTTCAGCTAATTTTGCCTCATCTTCTGTAAGTATAATTTCAGATTCTGTTCCATCCGTATTCTGTTTTTTAATAATAGGATAAATTGTATATGTAACATCTATTGCATCATCCGAAAACTCCTGCTTTATCCATCCTTTTACTGTTATAATATCCGTATTCTCATATATTATAACACTTACATCATAACTGCTTTCGGTAGTTTCCAGTGCTTTACTTGCTAACAGTATTGGCATACTATCCGTATCTTCCTGATTTTGCAATGTATAAATATAATTCTCATTTGGATTTATATTTTCAAGTGTAACTTTATACTTATTTTCTTCATTGCCTTTTTCTATTTTAGCCGTTATATTTTCTTCATTCTGTTCCAGATTACCCGATTCTACAGAATCCGGATATGTTGCAGATATTTTTTTCTCCAATCCCTGCTCTGTTATCTGATACAGTGTAAATATTATTTTCTCACCATCACCATTTAACATCTGTACATCGTCCGTACCTGTTGTCGTTTCTTCCTCAGCTGTTGTTCCTTCTTCGGCCGTTGTCGTTTCTTCTTCAGTTGTTGTCGTTTTCTCTGCATCCGTCGATGAATTTTCATTCTGTAAGGTAAAATTAAGTGTAATTGTTTTTCTGTCAGTTTCCTGACTACCACCGGTACTATCTTCCGCATATGCACGCACTACCGATATAAAACTATCCGGTATGCAGGTGGTAAACATCACCCATACAAGCACCAGTGAAATAATCCGTTTTAGCTTCTTACTTATTTCCATTTCGTCTGTTTCCTTTCCTTTCCTTTTATTTTTTCTGCCCTTTACAGTACAATTTCAGCAGTATGAATAAATGTAATATTTTTTATTTCCCTTACAAATCCTTCTGCCGGTACTGCTGTATCTGCTTTTGCTCCGGTCAGTGGAGCGGTTTCGTTTCCAAATACTTCCTGTCTCTGGCTCTCATCAAGCAGTGTTGTTTCTCCGCTGTACTGCGGACTGCTCTGATTCATCTGTGGCTGAAGAAGTGTTGTTTCTCCTGCCTGTGTATTATCAGACAACAGCGTAGTTTCTCCGCTTCCATCCTGTAATACAGTGGTTTCTGCACTTCCTGCCAGGGTATCTGTCTGTATTTTCTCTGTCACTACCGTATTGGCAGGATTCTCGTCCAGGATTCTTCCTGATTCCGATATTTTATCCGTTGCCGGCATACCCATACGATCCGTTTCCGCACCTGCGGTATCATGGGATAATTTTCCTGCCTCCCGCTGTTCGTTAATACTCTTAATTGCCTTTCTTTCTGTACGTCCGGTCAAATCGTTAAATGCCTTTGGAATCCTCAGCACGAAGAACAGCAGTACGGTAACCAGAAGTAATACTATGGTTGCTGCCAATGCAATATAATACATCAGCATATAATTGCTATACGTCATTCTCTTTTCCTCCCGCTTCTGCTTTCTTCTCATCGCTGCTCCGGATTGCCTCCACTCTCTTCATAGCCTTTTTCATGCTGTTTTCAAACGACTCATCCTGATAATCTGCTTCCGTACAGATCAAATCCTGTAATTCTCCCTTTACAGAGTCATATGCATCCGTCAGTTCTGCTTCCGCAGAATCACTGATTTTCTGTAAAAGATTCTGCATTTCATCTTTGTCTACTTCTATGAAATATGCCGCCTGATTGGTAATGGTATTTACAATCTCTTTCCATACCAGCCGCTTTGTATCCTCATCCTTACTGTCATTAATCTTTTCTACCAGTGATACAAGGCTTGGCCACATATTCGTATATTCTTTCGTAACATCCGTTGTTCTGGACTGGCCTTCATACTTGCTGATATTCTGCCTGCACTGACCAATCTCTACAAAGATGGCTGCTGTATCGGAATATCCGGTCGCATTCTGGAACCATTCCACAGCATTCTTATAACGGTCACTTTCTACCTGGTAATCATACCAGTATGCCATTCCTATCTCATAGCACACCCTTGCATATCCATCCGGATTCCTCGTCTGTAACTCCTGCAGCGGCTTCTGGGTACTGGAATAGCCCTTATTACTCTTACTGTCGATTCCCGCCTTTAACTGTGTAATCTGCGAAGATTCTTCCCTTGTAAAACTTCCGGTTTCCTCGTCTTTATCCGAATCCAGATACATCTCCACAAGATTCAGATATGCTTCTGTTCTGGTAGCATCGGTCTGAATCGCCTCTATATATAACTCCTGCTTCTTATCCTGCGTCAATGTCGCATCATCGGCCTGCTGAATCAGATAATCATAGTTTTCACTTAATACCTTCTTTGCCCCCTGCGAAGCCGCCACTGTCGTAATCGCCGAGGCAATGGTCAGTACTGCGGATAATCCGAATACAACCATTTTTCTCTTCTGTTTTTTACGGTAAATATCATCTATCTCCGTATAATGCTCCAGTGCATACAGAAGTTCCGCACACGACTGGTAACGATTCGCCGGTTCTTTCTGCGTACATTTCAATATGATTTTTTCCAGACCACTTGATAATGCCGGATTAATCTGCTTAATCGGACGAATCTCATACGGCGGTGCAGATGGATCCATTCCCGTTACCAGATGGTACATGGTAGCTCCCAGACAGTAAATATCCGTTCTTGCGTCGGTCTTTCCGCCGAACTGCTCCGGTGCGGCATATCCAATCGTACCAAAACTAATGGTATCCTTGACATTAAACTCTTTAAATTCTTTCGCCGTACCAAAGTCAATCAATGCGATATGTCCATCCGGTCGAAGCATTACATTGGCTGGTTTCATATCACGATAGATAATCGGCGGATTCTGGGAATGAAGATATCCCAGTACATCACATAATTCCTTCGCCCACCGGATTACATTCTCCTGCGGCTGTGCACCATACTGCTCCAGTCTGTTTCTCAGGGATTTACCCTCGATATAATCCATAACGATAATGAAAGTATCTTCCATGTCTATAACATCTACGATACTCGGCAGGAATTTATGTTTCAGTCGTTTCAGCATTTCTGTTTCCACGATCAATCCCTGCTTAACCGCTTTGAAGTCATTGACACCTTCCTTACGGACCTCTTTGATTGCCCATGTCTTATTCGCCTTTTCGTTGATCGCCATGTATACAATACTCATTCCGCCGCGCCCTATTTCACTTAATATCTTATATTTTCCATCTACCAGCGAACCTATTTGCAGCATATCTTCACCTCCTGTTCCCTTCTACGCAGTTCTTACCACTGCTGCCGTAATATTATCAGTTTCATTTCTTCGCATATTCAGCTGAATCAGATACTGGATATTCGCCTGCATAACAGATTCTTCCGTCATTACTTCCGGTGCAAGCATCCGGTAAATCTCTTCCTGTGTGATTTCATGCCGAAACCCGTCAGAACAGAACATATATACTGCATCTTTCCGTACATCTCCGGAGAACATATCCGGATATACCCTGTCCGATGCTCCCACGCACTGCAGCAATACATTCTTTCTCGGATCTGTCAGTGCCTGCTCCGGTGTCATACGTCCGGCTTCCACTTCCCTTGCCACAAAGGTCTGATCCTTTGTCAGCTGTGTCACCATCTGATTTCCCAGTTCATATGCTCTGGAGTCCCCTACATTCATCAGGTAATATTTCTTCTGTGTAAGCAGCATAACCACTGCCGTTGTTCCCAGCTTGATTCCCTGTGATTTTCCGTACCGCATAATCCGTTCATTTAACTCTGAGATCAGGTCAAACCACTGTTTCTGAAGCACATAAAAATATTCTTCACTCTCGTTATAATATGCCAGCTGCTCATCTGCCCATTTTTCAAATGTCTTTACTACGGTAGCGCTGGCTACCTCGCCTTTATCAAATCCCCCCATGCCGTCACACAGTACCGCAAGTACCATATTTCCCGCATGGGTTTCAAAATGCCTGACCATCAGGCTGTCCTGATTTGTTTTCTTTTTTATTCCTACGTCCGTAGCCGCCGCTATCTTAAATTCCATAAGCCGCTTCTCCCTTCTGTCCGTTCTTACCGGCCCTGACAGGAACTGTATACAGTCCTCTGCCACATTTAATACATTCTGAATTCAAATTCTTCATTTGCCAGTTTTACCATACTTCCATGTGTCAATGGTGTTTCCACATTACTTGGTATCATCTGGCCATTTACATATGTATGATTTTTTGAATTTGTATCTACAATAAAGTAATCATTTCCCTTTACCACAATATTGGCATGACTGCGGCTGATTGCTGAATTATCCGCAATGAAATAATCTACATAATTATGCTCTTTTCCGATTTTAAATACCGGTCCTTCTATCGTAACCTTCTGACCTGTCTTTTTACGTACAAGATATGGCTTTACTTCCTGTGAAACACTTAATACAGAAGTTTCTCCTGTCACCGTATCGCCGCCTAATACCGTTGTTTCACCAAAATTCATATAGCGGTATACCGTTGTTGTCTGTGTCTGTGATGGCTGCTGTGTCTGTGGTGGCTGCGGCGGTGTATACACTCCCTGATTTCCGGACTGATTCATTCCTCCTGCCGGTGAATTTCCTGACTGTGGTGGATTATTTCCAGGCATCGGTGGAACTCCTCCCGGTATCGGCGGATTATTTCCCGGCATCGGCGGCATTCCTCCCGGCATCGGTGGAACTCCTCCCGGCATCGGCGGTCTTCCCTGCATTGGCGGCTGTTGTTCCGGTTTCTTTCCAAAAAGCTTACTGAAAAATCCCTGTTTCTTTTCCCTTGGAGGCTTTACATTCATTGGCGGCTGTGGCGGATTTTTTCCCGGTATCGGCGGCTGCGGCGGTCTTCCTCCCGGTATCGGCGGCTGCGGCGGTCTTTCTCCCGATATCGGTGGCATTCCTCCCGGTCCTATTGGTGGTGCTCCAGGCACACGCCAATTCTGTGGCGGTGGAGCTACTCTGTCTTTTTTGACTTCCTTTTTACCCGGTTTCGGTGGCTTTTCTTTGCCCGGTTTTACTTTTTTTCCTGTCGGTGGCATTCCTCCCGGCATTGGTGGTGTTTCCTGCTGCACTGTATTCATACCATCCACAGGTATCTGTCCCGATGGAATACCACCGCCTGCTTGACCATACTCCGACGTTACACTCTGATTCATACCTGAATTCCCTGCCGGAATGTTTTTCACTGGCGGAACACCAGGCTGATTGTCCATAATATTTACCTGCTGTGTCCGTCCTGTTTCTGATGTTTCCCTTCCATCAGACAATATCTCCGTATTAACAATCTGATTCTGTATCGGCGGAAGCTGCTGGGAATTCTGAAGTTCCTGCAGATTAATACGTTTTCCGTTCAATTCATCAATGGTCTGCATAAAATTCGACAGTGAAAAGCTGGAATGATTATTCAGACAACTGATAATCTTTGCAACATAATCTGAATTTTCTGTCTGATCATAGGTAGCCGAGAATACAATGTTCTTAAAAAATGTTACTACATCATTATTTCTCTCCATCTGAACCGGCAGACAGATAAGCTCTGCCTCACAGTTGCTGACATCCACAAAGATATAGTCCAAATCCAGCAGAATGGAGTTTGCATCCAGCATATATTCTTCTGCTGACAGCAGAGCCTTCGATACCCCGGAAAATACACCGAGCATACGGTTCTTGGTTACTGTTCCCCCTAAAAACGTCGATGCCGGTACTTTTGCGGTAATGTTGTACTTCAGGAACTTATGGTCATCCAGCTGGGTGTAAATCACGGATGCAAGTCCCGGAATGCGGTTATTGTTAATCATGCCCAGACTTAAATTATCAATTACATCATTTTCTGCTATCTCATAGACGAGATAGGTATTATTTCCCTGATTTTCATATGTGATTCTATTCATATGCTTGTCCTTTCTTTCTGTTGTTATTTAATAGTTAATTGCGAAACTTATAATTTATCTTTATTGTATATGCAAATCAAACAATTGCTAAGAAGGTACTATGAGGCGGTCGGCACTTAGATGCTGTATTTTAGCATCTTAGTACCGCTACCAGCCGAATGTAGCGGGAGCGTGCCTTCGTGTAATGTTTCATTTGCATATGCATTTACAAAAATTTAAGTGTTTCACAATTACCTATGTTGTTATTTAATAATTATTTGAGTAAAGGCAGAGCAGATACCACTTTTCCTCTTTCTTTACAAAACTTCTCATGAAAGAATTGAAGCCTCTTGCATCTTCAAATTCCGGTTCAATTACCATCTCGTTATCCGAATTGATAAATCCCCACTTTCCATCTTTTTGTACTGCCGCATAACCATTGGAGAATGATCTTGCATCATCGTACTGAGGTTCGATTACCACTTTTCCTTCCGCATCAATAAATCCCCATTTTCCATCTTTCTGTACTGCTGCATATGTTCCATCTATCATCAGCCTTGCGTCTTCATAGTATTCTTCTGATACCGTTTCCCCATCCGTATTTGTCAGCTGATATCCTTTTCCTTCATAATTTGCAAATAACAGTCCTTTGCGGATTGCATAACCATTATCATCGATAATAATGTTTGCATATTCCTTATCTCCGATCTGCTCAAATTTACTGTTGACCAGTGTCCATCTGTCATTCTGCTGCACCATTGCAAAATCTCCATTGAAATTCACTGCCCGCTGATAATTGTCGCTTAACTTTTCACCCTTCTCATTATAATAAGCATACACATCCCCGATTTTTGCCCAGTAACGATCCGTCGTAAAAAGACCTAATTCCTGTGCTGTCTCTTCCCCTTTATAATTCATTGTTCTGTTTCCGGAAGCATCTACAAAATAAATTTCATCTTCTGCAGTCGTAACCGCACTGCAATCCGTATAGAAATCAGTAACCGTCTTATACTTTATGCCTCCCAGTGCAAGTCCTCCGTTCTCACTTACCAGACCTTTTTCTCCTGTTTTGCTTTCCACGATACAGTATCCGTTGAAATACTCACCGACATTGACTGCCATACTCTCATCCAGATAATATGCATACTGTATCTGCTTTAATATGTCAGTGATTTTTTCTGAAGCAAGTCCTCTTTTCTGCATTGCAGCATTCGCACTGTATATAGCCGCATACTTGTTATTTTTCAGGTAATATTCCATAACATACTCATATGCTTTTACATTCTTCGGATAATTCTCCAGCATATTTTCATACAGCCGCTGGGTATCTGATACCAGTCCCTGTGCTTCAAAACAGTCCGCGACTTTCTTATCAACATCCACAGAATCTTTCATTGCCTGGGCTTTTGCATATGCTGCAACTGCTTTTACATACAGCTGTTCTTCATAATAATTATCTCCCTGTGTAATATATCCCTGATATTCTTTGTTTTCACTGCTTATATTATTAAAATAATAATATACAGAAATTGCCATCAGAAATATCATTACGACCGGAACTAATGCTCTATAGTGTTTCATATTGTCTCCTTCCGTTTAAATTCCCAGCAGGATAACCGCTAAATATGTCCCTGCCAGGATATATGGTGCAAATGGCATAATATCCTTTTTGGTTTTCTTTCCCGATGCGACAAAGTATATTGCTGCAAAAAATGCCAGAACCAGAACAACCAGAATTGCCAGAATAAATTTTGCACTTCCAAGATACAGCCCCATCACCAGAAGGAGCTTCACATCTCCCATTCCCATTGCACCTCTGATGATAAGATTGCACACCATGCAGATGAGAAACAGGACTGCCAGTGTGATTCCCATATCGATCAGAACTCCTGCCATTTCCTTTCTGTAAATCAATGTCTCCGGAATCAGCTCTGCTGCCCTGACTATGACCGCATATTTTAAAATCTTATTTGGTATTTTATAAAATATGTAATCAAAGTATGCGACCGGAAAAAGGACTGCCAATAATGTCAGGGTTTTTACTGTCTGCATGGCATCATTCTGTTTATACAGAAAAATATAAAATAATGATGCAATCACACTCAGAACAATAGAAATGATACTGTACTTTTTTACCTGACCTGCATCTGTCGCGGACGTTTTTTCCGGAACCTCTCCTTTCTCTTCTTCAGCTTCGCCAGCTTCTTCACTCTCTATTTTTTTCTCTTCTTTTTTTTCTGCTTCGTATTCCGGTATCAGACGGTAAAAACAGCTTCCGGCTGCCGTAAATCCAGCTGCCGCCAGAAATGTAATCACATATGCCAGTTTCATTCTTTCTTTCCTCCGTCTATTCCATTTCCCCATGCTTTTGTCAAAGCACACTGCTGTATGGTAAAGTTAAAATCAATATTCAGAAGTTTTACGACATGAATCTTGTACGTTACAACTAACTGGATCCGTTCCGTCTGACCATTTGCAAATATTTTGGTTTTATCAAAATCAAGTCCTGCCAGATAGGACGTTCCTTTCGGTTCAACATGGTTAAGCCTTAAAAATTTCTCTGCCGCGGCATTATTTCCGCTCTCTCCTTCCGAGCCGGTCTGAAGATTTTTTACCATGAAAGCCTTTCCCAGTACTTCTCCTATCAGAACTGACTTCGCACCTTCCATTGCTTCGTTTCCTGCAAGTGCAACAAAACTTTTAATAAACTTCTTCGGATCTGCTAATTCTGCACTCCATTTATCATAAATCTTGCCCGCATCCGCTCCCACTGATTTAACATCCGCTATCAGTGCATCCATGTCGATTTCATCTTCTCCAAGTCCCTCTTTTGCATCAAGTAATGTCTCGGACATACTGTCCAGCCCGTCCAGTGTTACATCAATGGTTGTCCTGCTTCCTTCGCTTGCATTGTAAATGGTACTCTGCATATCATTTGCCCCAGTCAGAATATACAGGTAGGAATATTGTGAAATCTCTTTTGCCGCAAGATTCAGAGCAGTTCCTATTTTTGCCTGCGTAACACATATATCTATCAGTGACAGAAACATTATGATGGCAAAAATGAAGAACGGGAAACTTACACAAGCTTCAACAATAATCGCACCATCCTCTTTTTTCTTTTTTCTCATATGAACCTCTGCTTTCCTGATACTGAATATCAATAACCTCTGACCATATTACCCTGTATTGTTCTCCATTTCTTATCACTAAGTAACGCTTCCACACCATAGCCGTTATATATGCCCAGATTAAATACCAGCGGTTTTACAACGGCAGAATAATTAAGTGAAAACTGTGTAATACAATTCGACAATTTGAATTTATCACTGCTGTCCTTATAGACTTTTTCCGCCATGTTCGACTGGATAACATCACCGATTCGTTTATAAACTGTATTTGCCTCTCCGCTCTCACTTTCATCGCTTATTTTAAAATATAATAACAATGTAAGATAATCGCTGTATTGAAGTCGGAAAGGATTCGTTTCTTCATCGCCTGTTATACTTGTATTTCCAGATCCGGTTACACTTAATTCTGTCGCATCAGTTGAAAACTTCTTTCCGACATCCATAACCCATTCGGCATTGTCTACACTATTTCCCAACTTCAGTAAACGTACAGGAACTCCTTCTAATAAAAGTTTTACATCATTATCACTCTCTAGCCCTATTAAAATAAGAATCATCACTACCTTTACCAGTGGCACTGGAACAATACCATGCGTCAATCCTGAAACCGCCGTTGATATTCCTTCAATTACCTTGTCATCCCAAAAAAGCATATATCCAGGTACAATATTCATTGCATAGCGCAGCTTAAATAATTCCCATTTTACATTTTTTATATTTGTATCATTGTCATTGCCATACAATAAATACTCTATTTCCCTTTGGTATGCATAATTATTATCCTTACTGATAACCTGATTTGTCAGTGTCTTATTTGCTGTTATAGTTGTATTTTTGTTATCATTCGTTTCTGCCAAAAGTCCATCTATAGTTGCTTTTGTTTCCGTTGGCATAACATCATCTATCAACTGACCATTTGATACACACTTTGGCAATTTCTCTAGATTCTCCTTTAACGAAGTGTCGTTTGTAATCATATACTTATACTTCATTTCATTTTCATAAGAAGCATAACTAAACATATTCATACAATATTCCACCACATACAGGGAATCCCTTGCATCCTTAAGTGTGCCAACAGAATCTGCTTTTAATCTTTGTGCAAAATCAATTATAGATGAGAATATCCCAACTTTATCAGATGTATTCGTCAATCCCGATGGATAAGTATTTGCTACATCCTTAAATGATTTATAAATATCCTCTCCAATATTTTTGTTTGGTGTTTCATTATCTTCTTCTCTGTCATCCTTTTTTGCCGACTCATTTTTATAAGATTTATACCTGTTATTCCCTTTCTCTACTTTTTCTTTTTCTGTCTGATTAATTTCCCCAAATTTTTTCTTCATATAATCATAAAGATTATTACCTACAGCATCAAAATCCGGACTTGAATCACTCTCATAATACAGCTTTGAATCATCTATTTCCATTTTAAATTTGTCAGTTGCCTTCTTATCTAAAAAATCGTACGTTACATCATTAATATCTTCTGATGATATACATTTTTTTTCTACGTCAACAAAATCTGCAAAATATACGAACCAAAGGGGGGTTTCTTCTTTATTATTATTTATTTTGCATTTAATTCCCGTTGTATAATCAACAAGTCCATCTAAATAACTATTTATTTCATTTATCCGCTTTTGAAATGCTGTCACATCTTCCTCTTTTAATATATCTTCTGTTCTATTCTCCTCCGCTCTTGCTTTTGATTTTGCACAATAACTTCCTGCTGTATCACAATAATTTGCCTCATCCTCCCATTTCTGCTGTTTTATTGAATACTTCTTCACTAACTCAGACAAACCTGGTTTATATTCTCCACGTCCATCTATCATTTCTCTTATCTTATCTAAATGGGCATCCTGTGCATCTCTTACTGCAGTATTTATATCATTCATAAAATCCAGCAATTTCTTGATGTCTTCTCCATAATTATCATCCTTACCTAATCGTTCCGCCTCTAATGTTTCACTATTGCTGACAGAATACATAAACTTTATTAAATTCTCAGCGGTATCATCACTTCCCCTATTAATACTATCAACATTTTGATAGTATTCTCCTCTATTATCCAGTGTTCTTAAATCATTCCAAACAAAATTGTCATATTTTTCCATATACAAACATAACTTATGTAAAAGGTCTGCTTCATCTTCTATCGAAGAACCACCTTTCGCTAATATACTTTTTACCGTATCCGGAATATTTATTTTTCCTTGTAATTGACTCTTTAATGCTTCATCTTTTGTCACACAGTAATCCATTCTGCTTATTTGTGGATAAGCATTCCACATACTTGTTAAATTTTCAACATATCCATTAATAGCAATTCCATTAATATTGCCATCACCATTAGAATCTTTATTATATAACTGATAACAATATTGCAATGGATCATCTTTCGTCTTAGTGTATCCGTCAAATTTATTCATATCATTTCTAGCTTTCTCAAAATTTCCTATGATTGGAAAAATACCTTCTATCTGTCCACAGATTTTGTTAATATCTTCTTCGCTATCCGTATATGTATACTCGTCTGATGTTCTAACTGAATTTAAAAAACTATCCATTTTAGCTTTAAATACTGTATAGAATCCATTTCCACCCTCAATATTAATGTATCGTCGGATCGCATTTTTATGTGCCTGTTGGTACACTCTGGTTACTTTTAAGCCACACATATTAACTTGCATATCCTCCAGATTCTTAGCCTTTGTGACCCTTTCTATTTTCTGATCATTCTTGTATGAATCTATTTCTACATATATATCATATAGCCTTTGCAAAAGTTCGTTCTCTGCTTCATATGTTTGCTGTTCGTATTCCTGCAATTTTTTGTCTTTTTCCAAATTTTCCAATGCATCTGCATTGTTCTTTAACTCCTCGAACAACCCTGTAACAATCTCTACCGGTGCGCGGTATTTCATAAATTCCACGATCTGGGATTTTAAGAATACCGGATTGGATAAATTCGCATTATCCACACCCTTCACTGTTAATTCCGGAATCTCTAAGAGCAGCAGATTTGAGATAGTCTCTGCTTCTGTTGTAATAATGCTGTCCCTTCCGATTAATTTCGCACCATTATTTACAACAGTGCTGACTTTTTCCCAACACTGATCCAGATAATCCTCATCTACAATCTGGGAATTAATACAATTTTTAAAATATTCCTGTGCAACATCTAAGGTATCACTTGTCTTTTGTGCCGATCCCATTAATCCATAATAATCTTTCAATTTACTGTCATAATTGGTCAATGCCGTATTCAATGCCAGATCCGCAGATGATGTAATCAGCGGTTTCGCCAGTTCCACACGGCTGATTTCTACAAATATGCCTGAAAGTGCCAGTACCGGAACCAATATTAAAATAAGGAAAATGGTAACTGCACCATTATTTTTATAAAAGAGCTTCATCCTTGTCCAATTCCTCCTGTCTATTCTTTATCCAAAAAAGCTGCTTACTTTTCCAAGCATATTATCATAGTTCTTTTTAAAGTCATTATATGCTTTCCACCGTTCCAGATAATCGATTACCATATCTACATTTCTTATAAACTCCGGCGAATCGGATACCGGAACTTCGATATGGGAAGAACACTGCATTTTAAAGTTTATGCCAAACAGGCTGATGGGAAGATTAATGTCATATGTCACATCCGCTTTTACTGACTGCGTAATGAAATAATTCTTATAATCAAATGTAACATTTAGATTTTTTACTTCCATTCCCTTAAAATATCCTGTTCCTAACTTTTGTATTTTTTTCCTTGTCGCATCTTCTGCTCCTCCCACCAGACTTGTGGTTTCCCTCGCAAACAGATATTTATATGGAGTAAATTCCGGTGCATCCTGTACCTGCTGCGGAACAGCATTATGCTCCACCGTGTATCTTAATAATTCATCCGCACTTGTCGCACATGCGTTTATGACGTCCGTCTGCACAATCGCTTCCACCCGGCTTCTCTGATAATAACCATTTCCCACTGTTAAAAGTAATATTATCGTTAATATAACCATCGGAAATATCATGACCGCTTCCATGATAACCGTTCCACTTTCTTCTCTTTTTTTCATCACAAACTCCTTTCCCAATCTATTTACATAAGCATTTAAGCCTGTAAATGTTTAGGTAAATATACTGTTTTTTACAGAGTGGCAGTGCCTGATTTCACAGGCACAACCACTGCCAATTCATTATAATTACACGTCTGCGGCAACTGTTTCATTTACTGCATTTGTTGCATTTGTTTTTACGTTTGACATAACACTTTCAATCAAATCTTTTAATTGGTTTCTAAAAATAACCGCAAGTGCTATTACAATTCCGCAAAGTACCACGATGGAAACGATATTTACATCACCGCGTTCTTCTTTTCTGAATTTATTCCATTTTGCCTGTGCTGCGATGTACATTCTGTCTACTACATTTAACATTGTGCATTCCTCCTTTTTTCTTTTTTATGTATCTATGACTAAGCTCCGAGATTGGAAAAGATCGGAACAATAATCATCAAAAGTACTCCCATGAACATAATCATCATAGGTATCAATAATTTTGCAGATGCTTTCTCCCCTTCTCTTCTTGCCATCTGCTGTTTCAGTTCCCAGACATCACTGCTCTGCTCCTGCAGCATCATCGCCAGTTCACTGTTTCCCTTGATTAACCCCTGTATAATTGTTGATGAAAACTTTCTGATTTCCGGCAGCATACTTCGTGCCGCAAAACTGCTGATTGCATCGATTTCTGACATTCCATTATTCATTTCCACCACGGATGTCTGCATTTCCTGATAAATTTCGCTGTCCCCATTATATGCTACCAGTTCCCATGCTTCTTTCAGGATAAGTCCGGCATTAGTCAGCAGTGCCAGCTTTGATACAATTTCCGAAAATTCACTTAACATACTGTCAGAACGTTTCTTAATCTTTGTATCAAGAAGTGTTCCGTAATAATACCAGCCAGCCCAGGTAAACATGGCAAAAATGAGTTCTATCGTCACATCTCCTGCCAGTCCGTAGATTGCAAGTCCCACCGTCAATATGGTCGCTGCTATGGTTATCTGCTGACTTCGGATTACCCTGAGATAATAATCTTCATATTTTTTATCATAGAAAATATCGATTTCCTGTCTCAGTTTTCTGTCTTTTTTACCTGTAAACGGATAATGCACCAGTTCCAGTGCCGCATATCCGATTCCATAGATTTCTTTTAAAGGATATTCTTTTTCATCTAACACATCGAAATAGGAATTATACTTCAGTCCCATAAAATATAAGATTAAATACAAAAGCAGTACGATTCCTCCCAATGCAAACATAACGATATCTGTTGTTGAAAGCATTCTTTTTCTCCTTCCCGGTCTATATCTTTATCTTCATAATGGATCTTCCTACAAACCATGCTATGATAAACATAATGACTCCGATTACCGTTGATATGATTCCTGGTATTGTTGCGAAATTAGCTGCAAATTCCACACTTGTTCCTTTCATCATACCTACAAGCACAACCGGCATAATCAGCATAATATTTATCTCTGACCGGTTTGCTGTCATCATGGTTTCAATATCCTGCTCTATCGTCATCTTATCTCCGAGAATAGACTGCGTATTTCGTATGATATCCTTGATATTTCCGCCTTTACGGTAACATACTTCAAATACCTGTGCGAAACTCTTAATATCATCAATACCGCTTCTGACTCCCAGATCCATTAACATATCTTCGATTGCAAAGTTATTCATGACACCACTTAATATTACTTCCAGTTCATATACAATATCCGCTGATTCCCCATACTGCAGCTGCAGGTCATTATGTGCACTCTGAAAAGAATCCTGTACATTATTTCCTGCATTTAATGAAGTGTTCAGGGAATCCAGCAAATCACGGAACTGCAGTTTTAAGCCTGCTTTTCTTTTTAACAATATCTGCTGGGTACGCATTGGAAGATAAATTCTTCCTGCAATTACACCGGTAATAACCATTACAACTGCATCTGATATTCTGGTTTTCATCGTTGCTTCATAAAATTCATTCTTAAATAACCCGCCAAAGAATACATATCCTACAACTGCTCCGACGAGAAATGCCAGAAGAAAATATAATACCTTTTCTTTTTTTGTCATATAATACACATTGTAATTCCATGTTGTCATATTCGTAACAGATGTATACCACTGCGGTTCCGGCGGCAGTTTCACCTTTTTCTTTTTCGCCATATTCTCCTCCTATATTGTCTCCTTGATTCCTGTTAGCTGCAGTTTAAATGTATGCTTCATCGGATTCTGTGTTCTTTTCAGACTGCCATGTACTTTTTCCAGGGTACTCTTCTCATCCTCTTCAAATACATACAGCGGATTCAATACAATCTCTCCATTTTCATAGCCCACTACTTCTGTGATTTCCATGGTTTTTCTGGAATGATCCCTCAGTCTTGACAGATGGATGATGATATCCACTGCCGAAGCGATCTGCTGCCGGATTGCTTCTAACGGCAGCCCCGCCGCTCCCTGAAGTACCATAGTTTCCAGACGGCTGAGCATATCTCTTGTAGAGTTTGCATGACCGGTTGATAGAGATCCGTCATGTCCTGTATTCATCGCCTGCAGCATATCCAGTGCTTCTCCGCCTCTGACCTCGCCGACTACGATACGTTCCGGTCTCATTCGGAGAGAGGATTTGATCAGGTCACGGATGGTTATCTGACCGGCACCGCTGGCATTTGCATTTCTCGTTTCCAGACTGACCAGATTTTCTACTCCCGTAATCTGCAGCTCCGCCGAATCTTCTATTGTGATGACACGTTCATCCTTTGGAATATAGTTTGATAATGCATTCAGGAAAGTTGTCTTTCCAGAACCCGTTCCTCCACAGATGAATATATTGTATTTGGCCCGTACCAGCAGTTCCAGCTTGTCCGCTATTTCCTGCGTCAGGGAACCATACTGTATCAGACGTTCTATGGTCATAGGAGTTTTCGAAAACTTACGAATCGTCATCGTCGGTCCGCATAGAGCAATAGGAGGCAGAACCACATTCACACGCGAACCGTCCGGCAGTCTGGTATCTACAATCGGATTTGCCTGATTTACTTCTCGTCCTGCCAGACCGACGATTCTCTGAATGATATCCTCCAGCCGCCTTTGACTTTCGAACTGTTTATCCAGCTTTTGTAATTTACCATTTTTTTCGATAAAAATATTGTCAGCACCATTAATCATGACTTCTGTAATACTATCATCACTGATAATGCTGTCTAACAGACCAAAACCACGGATGGAGCTGTATACCTGTTTCACAATTGATACTTTCTGTTCCACCGGGCAATATCTGTTTCTTAATTTTTCTGTAACAATTTCCTCGACTTTGTCTTCCAGATCTTCATCGGACATTTTACTGAGCGGAAGATTTTCCGTAACATAGTTTCGTACTTCTTTTACTAATTCCTGTTCTTCTATCGCATCCATAAATACTCTTTCCTTTTAATTAAACTAACAGCTTTTCAAAAATGTTTAATTTCAATAACTGTTCTATAATCTGATTGACGGATGCATGATCGTAACGTGGTGCTCCGCCTAATTCCTTTATTTCCCCGATAGATACTCCCTTTCCAGTCTTATTGCTGAATTTGTTATATAATACCCACATCTTTGCAGAAATATCGATTTTCCCCTGTTTTTCCAATACTTCTACCGATTCGTACATTCTTTTAAATTTGAGATTACTCGTTTCAGATCCGTCACTGACTATGATGATGTCTGATACCAGCTGCATCAAATCACTCTGCAATGAATTGAAGCGGAAGTCCATATCCCAGATAATCACATCAAATATTCCTGACATTTTCAGATCCACAATCATCTGTCTGATCTCATCTTTTGATAAATCTATGACATCCAACGCCTTACTTCCTGCGGAAAAGAAATATACCCCACTAATATCCTGTTTTACCGTACTCTCAAACTTTAGTGTCATATTGGTCTTTTTGCTTTTCACTGCATAGATAACATCATCAAAAGTGAACTGACCTTCCCCCATAAAGAACAAATCGCTGACACCCAGCTCCTCGGTTGAAAAATACAATGTCTTCTTTCCACATTTTGCAAAATATTTTGCACAGGCTACAGCCATACTGCTTGCACCGGTACCTCCTGCCGGAGATGTAAATGCGAGAATCCTTGCACTTCCTTCATCATAATTTTTCACCTGATCCAGAGCATTTTCCGAATACAGGCTGACAATCTCTTTATAGATGAGGTCTATCTTCTGGAACTTGCAAATTGCCTTTGCCCCGCTCTCTACTTCCGCATCCGGTGTATTGACCAGATAGGCAAATCCACATCTTTCCGGAATTGCTTTCCGATTAACCACAAAATCATCACTGACAAGCAGGATATTAATCTTATTGTTACGGACTGCTTCCAGTGCAATCCTCTCATCTGTAAAGGAATACATCTCCACTTTGTCTTCATATTTTGTCTAAAATGCGGAAATCAGTCTCTGCAAATAATTCTTATCCTGCTCCAGGATTGCTATCTTTATCTTCATAGAATTCACTCCAATTTTATAATTTTTATAAACAACTTATCTTATTCACTAAATTATCACATTTTCACCTTTTCGGCAATTTGTGACAAGGGTGTTTTTTTATTTCAGCCACCCTGTCACATATTGCATAATTTGAAATTAAATAATACAATCTGTAATGTTCAAATATTCATATATTGTTCACGAAAATCTTTCGTTACTTTTTGCCGGATTTTCATATGTGACAGCACGTTCCGGAAATGAATCACATCTGTCACATATTGCATGAAATGGTAAAAGATTGTAAAATAATGGAAATTTGTTACCAGGAATATTTTAGATGATTTTCACAAAAGAACAAAAATTTACGCTACAAGTACAAGAGGAGAGTATGTTATGTCAGAATTTAGTACACTATTAAAATCTGCTTTATCTATGAATGATGTGAGTAACCGGAGCCTGTCACAGACTCTTAATATTGACCGCAGCCGTTTCCAGAAGATTCTGTCCGGCGAGCGGCATATGGACTATGATACATTTGAATCTATCTGCTCCCGTCTTACAGTCCCTGAAAAGTTAAACGAAGATTTGCGTGTGGCATATGCTGTAGAACATTTTGGGAAAGATAATTATGATGTGATACAGCACATTATCGACCGCCTCTGCAAAATGGCAAAGGCTGAAAATAAGTTCTGCCCCCCCCCTAGAGATCTGGGCATTAGCGGGTTTTCCCCGACCGAAAGCCTCATCCCCCTGAACCGGAAACAGCATATGCTGATGGATGAGCTTATGGCAATTATCAACCTGGAACTGGAGGAAAAAGTTCCTCTGGTTTACACGAATTTTTCGTTCCGTCAGAAGGCTATGAAGTCATATTTTCTGAATATCATCCAGAACCGAAAGTGCTACATCGATTTCCGTCATATTCATCTGACACCAATGGATGTCAACAGCCTTATCCAGATCAATAATTTCCTGGATGCGTTTGAATTTGCCGGAAGCGGATATAACACATGGCATTACACGATGAACAGCAATCTGCCTATGGCCCTGCTGTCACCGCTGCCATACTTTGTTCTGACCAGCCGGGTGGTTCTGTTCTTCTCGGAGGATATGAATTTTTACATTTCAAATATGAATGCTGATACAGTTAATTCGATGCATAATTACTTCCATGATATTTACAATGTCTGCTCTTCCTTTGCTAAGCATATTGATGCACCCGCAGATTTTGTAAAATTTGAAGGATTGCTTATTCCGAACGAACAGGCAGCCGACCGGACGGAAAACTGCCTGTTTGATACATCAAACAACATCTGTGCAGCTGCGTTTCTCACGAATGACACACTGAATGAGCTGCTTCCGGATACCCTTCCATACAAGGCTTATTTCACGAGCGGCATCAGCCGCTTCTATGAAGCCATGCGGGAAAAATATCTGGTATTTACATTTGAACATAATTCACTTCTGGACTTCATTAACAATGAACCTCCCATCAGTGATTACCATCATGTTACATTTGACGGGCTTGCCCTGAAGCCGAAACATAAGCTGAAGATTCTTCAGTCATATTACGATTTTGTTACATCCGGTCGCGGAGAGGCTCATCTGCTGAACACTTCAAAGATACGTCTGCCGAAGTATTTCCACATCAATGCACTGCCAAACGGCATGACACTTGGATTTAACTTCAAGACATATCATCCGGATACCAGAGAACTGAACGTGTCCATTGCCGCTACCATGAATCCTGTGATTCATAAGCATTTTGCAAATTTCAGCAGTTTTCTCGTCCATTCGCCGTTTACCTATTCGGCAGAACACACGGAGATGGTACTGAAAAATGCACTGGAATACTATGCCTCGATTCACTCTGAGGTATCTTCCATCTGATTATACTGCTCTGTGACAAGTCAGTTTTTACTGGACACACCCGCAGTTTCGTAGTATAATATGACAAATGCTATAAGTTATTGCTCTGCTATGGAGCTATTGACGAGTAAGAATGAAAGGGAGAAGACGAATGAGATTAGTAACACGTTCTGATTTTGACGGACTTGCATGTGGTGCTCTTTTGAAAGAGGCCGGTGTAATTGACCATTGGAAATTCGCCCACCCAAAGGATTTGCAGGATGGGCTTGTAGAAGTAAATGAAGATGACTGTTTAGCCAATGTTCCTTATGTGGAAGGCTGCGGACTATGGTTCGACCACCACTCCAGCGAGCATGAGCGATTAGAACTTGCTGGAAAATATAAGGGGGAAAGCCGTACCGCTCCTTCCTGTGCCAGGATTATCTATGAATATTATGGCGGAAAAGAAAGATTCCCTCAGTTTGATGATATGATGGAAGCAGTTGACAAGGTTGACTCCGGTCATCTGACCATTGACGAAGTAATGAATCCGAAGGGCTGGATTCTGATCGGTTTCCTGATGGATCCGAGAACCGGTCTTGGAAGATGGAGAGAATTCACCATTTCCAACTATCAGCTCATGGAGAAGCTGATCGATGCCTGCCGTACCATGACTACCGCTGAGATTCTCGCACTTCCTGACGTGAAAGAAAGAATCGAAGTGTACAATGAGCAGACCGAGAAGTTCAAGCAGATGGTATCCCAGTATACCAGAACAGAAGGCAATGTTATTATCACCGATTTAAGAGGTGTAAACCCGATCTATACCGGCAATCGTTTCATGATTTACAGCATGTATCCAGAACAGAATATTTCTGCATGGATTGTCAGCGGCCGTGGCGGTATGGGCTGTTCCGCAGCAGTTGGTTACAGTATCTTAAACAGAACCTGTGATATTAACGTCGGAAGCCTGATGTTAAAATACAACGGCGGCGGTCACAAAGCCGTAGGTACCTGCCAGTTTTCCGATGAGAACATGGAGACAGAGCTTCCTAAGATGCTGGAAGAACTTTGCGAACTGGCGAATAAATAAGATTTATACCTGAAATAATGGGGCTGTCACACTAACCAGGTTAGTGTGACAGCCCCTTGTTTGTCTTCATTTTATATATCTTCCTTCTTCCGGTTTTCAAAATACACAAACCGGTCTATGGCATTTAAAATATCCGCAAAGACTTCTTTCGGTGCGGCATCCACATATTTACAAAGAATTTTCTCTTCCTCGCTGCGGTATTTTCCATAGAAAATATCGTACAGATTATGGCCGCGGACATAGATCTTTATCATCTCTATATTCTTCTTTACATCTTCTTTGCTGTTGATCCGGACATTTTTCGTGCGGATCAGCCGCTTCATGGATGGCAGTTTATACAGATATTCCTTGTATTTTTTGTACAATATGTCATAAAACTGATCTTCAGATTTAATGACTCCGATTTTTACCATGGTTGCGGGATCGAGAAAATAATTTTCAAATGAGTAATATTTTAAAATGAGAATATTTTTCGGTGTTACATTCGGCAGATCCGCACCTTCTTCATTGGATCTCGCCTTGTAGTAACTGCACAGCTGGCGGATAAGGTAGTTTGGATTCTTTCCGTCGCTGTCGCGAATCATGAGGAACTGATCTTTCAGATACAGCTTGTTGATGTATTTCAGATTCGCATAAGTCTTGATATTCGTACAGCTGTTTGTCGTAACGATGGTAATTCTTTTAAGATTTCCATCATTATCCCTGATCTCAGAATAGTATTTCTCCAGTAAGAGCGGCAGCCTGTTTCTGTCCTGTTTTCCCTCGACAATAAAGACAAAACTGACATTCATCAGATCATTTGCAGAATATCCCAGATCGTCCAGGATGATGTCTATGTCGATATTTTCCTGAATGAAAGTACTGTAGTTCTCATCTAATACGACCTGCTTGATCTGCTTTGAAGAAAAATTAAATATCATATTCGGAGAGTAGGTTGAGAATATGATCTGGTTCTTCTTTGACAGACGGTAAAGAATCTCACTCGCGGTTTTCTGAAGCTGCGGATGCAGGAAGATCTCAGGATCTTCGATCATGATGATTCCTCCGTCCTGGCTGTTTTCTTCCACATAGGCTTCCAGCAGGGACAGCAGGTATATGCTCTTGCTTCCGGCTCCCATCATGGACAGCGTCCCTTTCACTTCCCGGTCTTTCTGATAGACAACCGTATCAAAATTCAACATACTGTCGATATCTAAATCCACCTCATACCGGATCTGATAGCCTACCATGCCGTTTTTCTTCAGATATTTATTGACACTGTCGGAGAATTTATCTAGATTCATCTTATACATCCGGTATTCCATCAACTTTGCAGTCTCAAATACGGTCAGCTCCGCACCTGTTTTTTTCTCAATCTCAGGAATACACTGGAAACATTCATCACAGGTCCTGTCGTTCTGATACGGACATTTCTTTTCTTTTAACATGGTAATGGATGCATCCCCCTGCAAATCGAGCAATGCACTCTGGAATTCACGCAGATTTCTTCTGTGATCTATGTAATAGAGTCTTGGCAGATATTCCGGCATTTTCTCACTCATTCCGTCCTCGTCCTCATAATAATATCTGCCATCCGGTGTAACTACATAAGTAACCTGCCGGATCAGGACATGTTCACTCGCATCAAGTTCTTCGGACAATGTCATGCGAATCACGACATCTCTGGTATTATCACGGAAATTGTCCCGACGGATCGTATATTCCCCGAGTACCGCCCTTACAGCATCTATAACGGAACTTTTACCGGTATTATTCTTTCCCACAAGAATAAATGCATTGTCGATTTCCTTGATCTGTGCGCTCTCTATGGATTTAAAATTTTCTATATACAGGGAATCTATCTTCATATGCATTACCCCCGCTTCTTCTTTTTCCTGCCGGGCTTCTGCACAGAATATCCAAATTTTCCGATTTTTTTGCCTAATTCAAAATATTCACCATGCGAATATGCAATCAGTCCGGAACGGTTTAAATTGAATTTTCCTTTTTCGTCCATATATTTATCGTCCACGGTGACACCCACGACTTCGGCAAGGAACATATCATGGCTGCCAAGCGGCATAATCTTTTTGACCCGGCACTCGATATTTACCGGACTTTCTGCGATTCCGGGTGCTTTGATATTCTTTGACGGAAGCTCAGTCAGCTTCATCTCTGCAAATTTATCCACATCCCTTCCGGATCTGACTCCGCAGAAATCAGCCGCATAGGTTAAGTCCTTATTTACCAGATTGACCACGAATTCTCTTGTTTCCCTGAGAATATCATAGGAATAGCGTGATTTACGGACGGATATATATAACATCGGCACATCCGTGTTTACGGTTCCGCTCCATGCTACGGTGATAATATTCGGTCGTTCTCCCTGCCGCCTGCAGCTTACCATCACTGCCGGAAGCGGATATAACATATTTCCCGGTTTCCAATATTGTTTTCCCATAGTTACCTCCTGTTCTGTTCTACAATGCCTTCTACACTCTGAACCGATATCCCACGCCCCAGATGGTTTCTATATACTGTGGCTTTGACGTGTCGTATTCTATCTTTTCCCTGATTTTCTTGATATGAACCGTAACCGTGGCGATATCACCGATAGATTCCATATCCCAGATTTCACGGAAAAGTTCATCCTTTGTATACACATGATTTGGATGTGATGCAAGAAATGTGAGCAGGTCAAATTCTTTTGTCGTAAGAGTTTTCTCATCTCCATTTACATATACTCTTCTTGCCGTCTTATCAATCCGGATTCCACGGATTTCGATAATGTCGTTTTCTTCCTGGTTCTTTCCAATCAGACGTTCATATCGTGCCATATGTGCTTTTACCCTGGCTACGAGTTCACTAGGGCTGAACGGCTTTGTGATATAGTCATCCGCTCCCAGTCCCAATCCGCGAATCTTATCGATATCATCTTTTTTGGCTGACACCATCAGCACCGGCTTGTCAAAACGTTCCCGGATGCTTTTGCAAATCTCAAAACCGTCCGTTCCCGGCAGCATCAGATCGAGAATATACAGATCAAAATTCTCTGAGAATGTCCGTTCCAGTCCGGCAGTTCCATCTGTCTCAACGGCAACACTGAAGCCGTTTATTTCGAGATAATCTTTTTCCAGTTCTGCGATGCTTTCTTCGTCCTCTACGATTAATATTTTCTTTGCTTCCATTCTTGCTTATCCTCCAGTCTTATGCATGGGCTTCTTTTCTTAATAATATATGCATAGTCAGTCCCACATTTTTATTGCTGACTGCCCAGATCGTGCCTCCATGTGCCTCGACAATCTTCTTGACAATGGACAAACCGATTCCGCTTCCTCCGGTTCTGGAATTTCTCGATGCGTCCGTCCGGTAAAAACGTTCAAAAATACGGCCAGCCTCTTCCGGTGATACTCCCTGTCCGTTATCCTCTATCTCGAGATGAATATATTCCTTTTCTTCCCGGACACGGATATTGATGACACCGCGTGCTTTGTTATTGTATTTAATAGAATTACTGATAATGTTATTAATGACCCGGTAAAGCTGCTCCGGATCGGCGATCAGACAGACATCATCCGGAACATAATTCAGATAGGTCAGTACGAAGTTCCGGCTCTCCAGCTCCGTCCGGATCTCTTCCGCACAGTCATCAAAATATGCCTTCACATTGATTTTAATAAAATTATACGGAATCTCATTCGTATCTATCTTGGAATACAAAGTCAGTTCGCCTATTAGACGTTCCATATCGTTTGCTTTATTATAAATGGTACGGATATACTTATCGACCTTCTCCGGGGTATCCGCAACACCATCCATGATTCCTTCTACATATCCCTTGATTGCAGTAATCGGAGTTTTAAGGTCATGGGAAATATTACTGACAAGCTCCCGGTTCTGCTTCTCCGCAAGAATCTTCTCATCTGTGGACTCCTTCAGTCGAAGCCGCATGTCCTCATAATTTCGATACAGCTCTCCGATTTCACCCTCCATATTCTCCGGAAGATGATATTCCAGATTGCCCTCCGCAATATTCTGCATGGCAATATTTAACTGATTAACAGGCGTAAATACGCCCCTTCCAATCCATTTGGTTAAAAACCAGCTCGTAATAATCAGGATAATCATAATGGCTACTGCCATGTCAATCAGCAGGATTTTCGAAGAACTGGTATTACTTCTGGTAATGACAAAAAGACTTCCTTCGCCTCCATCCGGAAAGTAAAAATCCATCTGCCGTACCAGTTTATTCATATTGTCATAGTAAACACTATGACTCATATCCCGTGTGATATTCTCTGCACTAAAATCCGGGAGGCTGTCAAAAATAATACTTGCTGCCTGCTCATTTCCCGCATACAGGATCTGGTCATTCTTACGGATCAAAATATAAGAGGATCGGTTCATTACTTCCGCATTGAGGGCTGCCAGTATCTCCGGATTCTCCAGTGCGTCCGGATCCTCACTCAACAGCTCCTGCGCTTCTAAGAAAACTTCATCCGAAATATGCCTGGAAGCCTGGGCCGGGTCGATCATAACACTATAATCACTGTTACGGAATCCCAGCTCCTGCTGGCTTCTGGTTAAATATCCTCCAATAAAAATGAATGCTGTAATTGTCAGAAAAGTGGGCAATAATACAATTGTTAAAAATGTAATAATCAAACGTGTCTTCAGTTTCATAGGTTTAGTATACCATAGGAAAAGAAGGACGGTTACTAAAGATTTCATCAAAACCATAAAAACTTTATAAACTCTGTTGACAAATTTTAATTTTTGTTTATAATAGAAACAGTAATCATTACTGTTTTAGAAACGAGGTAACGGATGCAATTAAAACACAGCAAGCAGCGGGATTCTATTTTAGAATTTCTTGCTACCAGAAAAGACCATCCAACTGCAGATGTTGTTTATATGAATGTTCGTGAACAGCTTCCCAATATCAGCCTTGGTACGGTGTATCGTAATCTTACCTTATTATCGGACCTTGGAGAGATTCTCCGGCTACGGGTTGGTGACGGAACGGATCATTTTGATGCCGATACTTCCCCACATAATCATTTTGTGTGCAAGGAATGTGGAAGTGTCATTGATCTCCAGATGGAGAACATTGATTATATCAGCGAAGCAGCTGCTAAGAATTTTGATGGCATTGTTCAGGGACATACCACTTATTTTTATGGAATATGTGGGAATTGTACCCGGAACCAAGAGGTTAAGCATTGATTTTATGTAACAGATTGTTACAAGAGTAAACATTAAGAAAGAAAAGGAGATTAAGAGTATGAAGTATGTATGTCAGGTTTGTGGTTATGTTCATGAAGGAAATGAAGCACCGGAGAAGTGCCCTGTCTGTGGAGCTCCCGCAGATAAGTTTACTGCACAGTCCGAAGAAAAGGTATGGGCTGCAGAGCATGTTGTAGGCGTTGCACAGGGTGTCAGCGAGGATATCTTAGAAGATCTCAGAGCAAACTTTAACGGAGAATGTACCGAAGTTGGTATGTACCTTGCAATGGCAAGAGTTGCTCACAGAGAAGGTTATCCGGAGATCGGACTTTACTGGGAAAAGGCTGCATGGGAAGAAGCAGAGCATGCTGCAAAATTCGCTGAGCTTTTAGGTGAAGTTGTTACCGATTCTACCAAGAAGAACCTTGAGATGAGAGTTGATGCTGAAAACGGTGCTACCGCTGGTAAGTTTGATCTTGCAAAACGTGCAAAGGCAGCTAACCTTGATGCAATCCATGATACCGTTCATGAGATGGCCCGCGATGAGGCAAGACACGGAAAGGCTTTTGAAGGTCTGCTTAAGAGATACTTTGGTTAAGCTACAAGCCGAGCAAGCTAAAAAATAAAAACAGTTGAAAGGCACTTGTGCATTTTCAACTGTTTTTTATTTTTAGCTTATTGGGCGACAGCCCATCATGAAATAGCCCGTAGGGCTATGAATGGCCCGGCTGCTTACTCACCAATTGACTGTGCTTCTTTTTATGTTACGACGACTGCCGTCCGTGAAATAGCCCGCAGGGCTATGAACGGCTCGGCTGCTTATGTTTCATCTACCACAAATACATTTACGTTCTCTTCCATCTTATTCGCAATATCGCTTAAGTGCTTTGCTTCATCCGCCATTTGTGTCATGGTATTACCAACTTCTGCCGCAGATGCAGAGGTTTCTTCGGTACCTGCTGCATTCTCTTCTGCAATTGCCGTCAGATTCTGTACCACATCGACAACCTTCACCCTGGCCTGATCAAGCTGCTCGGTCTTCTCCGCGATAGTACGGATTCCATCAATGGATTTCTGAATGCCATCATTTACTTCATGGAAGGATTCCTCTGTATTGGCTACATATTCATCCTGCCTGCCGATCACCTGCTGAACATCCTTCATGGTATCTACGGACTTCTCGGAATCTGCCATCAGCTGGTTAATAATGTCGCCGATCTGTCTTGCAGATTCATTCGACTGCTCTGCGAGCTTCTGAATCTGGGATGCTACAACTGCAAAGCCTCTTCCCTGCTCTCCGGCACGTGCAGCCTCAATGGAGGCATTCAAAGACAGAAGATTCGTTTCCTCTGCAATATCAGTGATGATATCGGTTGCTTCCTTAATTTTCAATGCGGAAGCATTCGTGGTATTCGTCTGTTCATAAATGGTGCCAATTGCTGCTTTGGTCTGGTTATTTACTTCATTAAGCTGTTTCAAAATGTCCAGAGCTTTCTCTGCGGAGGACCTCATTCCTCTTGCACTATTGCGCAGCTCTTCAATCTCTTTATTTGTATCTTCGATCATATTCCCCATCAGTATGACATTCTCGGTTGCTGTCTGGGTTTCCTGTGCCTGAGAGGTTGCTCCCTGGGCAATTTCAGAAATTGCCTTCTCCACATCATTTACGGATGCCGTGGTATGGGCTGCGGTTTCACTCATATTAGCAGAAGCATCAAATAATTCCTTACTATGACTCGTGATACCATTCACAACCTTTACCATTTCCTGTCTCATATGTGTTAAAGCCCGAGCCATGGAGCCTGTCTCATCACGGCGCCTGCCAAGCAATGCAAGCTTCTGGTCTGCGCGGAAATCCATATCTGCAAGACTATGTACACGATTCGATAACCGGACAATCGGATTAATAAACCATGTAACTATCACAAATACAAGGATACTGAATATCAGTAATGCAATAATACTATAAATAAT
>OGEU01000824.1_pt1 | contig 29269 bp, 20 predicted proteins | sample 1570651 | NCBI WGS metagenome assembly OGEU01 (sample SAMEA2582129, study PRJEB24529) | metagenome | biome: Human gut stool | place: China | collected 2011 | reverse complement strand
GCCACATTTTTTGAACCGAATTTCCACCTGCATTTCCATCTGAAATCCCACGGTGCGGTCTTCTCATAATATTACTTATCACCCCAAAGAGGTCTGTGCTTCGTGCGACAATTTTTATCCTATAAATTTGGGGTTACATAACAAGTGTCCAAAGAATTGGACACATCATGTGCGATACTGACACCATCAAAGCGGATGGGGAGGGAAGAACATGGAGAAAAAGATCGAGATCATTGCCGTCGATTTTGACGGGACATTGTGCAGTGAATGTTATCCTGCCATCGGGATGCCGAATCTGCCGCTCTTTGCATTGCTCAAGGGTGAGAGAAGGCAGGGCAAAAAAGTAATTTTGTGGACATGCCGCTGCGGGGATCTGCTGGAGGAGGCGGTGGCCTGGTGCAGAATGTTTGGACTGGAATTTGATGCGGTCAATGAAAATGTGGCGCAGACGCTGGAACAGTACGGAACGGAATCCAGAAAGATCTCCGCGGACGTCTATATCGACGACAAGGCGTGCTGGCCGTGGATGACGAAGCAGGAGTGGGAACGGTATCTGGCAGGTTAGAAAAGGAGGATAAGAAGATGAAAACAGTAGATATGGAATTGATACTTTTGTGTGCGCTTATGGCGGCGATTGGAGCGTTCGGACTGGTGACGGGTGTGGTGCTGCTGTTCGGAATCCAGTTTCAGGAGTGCAATGCTGCACTGCTCACCGGAATTGTGTGCGGGCTCTGGGGCATATTATGGGGAAGCCTGCTGATACAGAACCGGAACCTGGTGTCGAAAAACGTCTAAATATAGTACAGCGTGCAGGAAAATGGCTATATTTAGGTTGACGCGTGTGATAGAATCTCCTATAATGAGACTGAATTATTGGGCGCATGATTTTATGGACTTATGCGGTACTCAGGGAGGAATTCGATGAACCACTTTATATATAGAAAGAAGAGAAAGATATTGCTGGCGGCAATCAGCATGGGAGTGCTTGCTGCCAGCATATCTGCTTTTCACGGACCCGAAGCCGTATACGCGTACACAGCGACGGCGGGAACGATCAACGACGGACCGGTGAAGGTGCGCAACGCACCGGTGACCGGGGATAAGCTGACACTGCTCTATCCGGGAAATGCGGTGACAGTAACCGATGAGACGGCAGGATCAGACGGGTATACATGGTGCCAGATCCAGATGTCGGATGGTGTAACCGGTTATATACGCTCGGATTTTGTGACGCTTCAGGGCACGGATTCTTCTGCGGGACAGACGAATGCGGACAGCAGTGCAGGTGGGACAAACGGGGTGGTGCAGAACACGGAAAAAGGTGTTTATGTGCGCTCGGGAGCGGGAACGTCCTACTCTGTGGTGACAAAGGTATACAAAGGACAGGCTGTGAATGTGGGCGAGCTGGTCTCGGCGGGCGGAATGGACTGGTACAGTGTGACGCTCGTGGTCGGAGGCGCCTCCTATTCCGGGTGGATTTGTGCGGACTATGTAGCCGTGAACGGTCAGACGTCAGACGACCAGTCGCAGGGAGAGACGACCGGTGCCACGGACAGCGAGTATGAGGCGGCGCTTGCGGCAGCGGGTTTTCCGGCAAGCTATTGCAGCGCACTGGCATCCCTGCATCAGAAGTATCCGAACTGGCAGTTTGTGCCGGTGCAGACGGGACTTGACTGGAATACGGTGGTATCGAATGAGAGTCTGGTTGGAAGAAACCTGATCCAGAATTCCGTGAATGACGCAAGAAAATCGACGGACAGTCAGGCGTATAACTGGGAGACCAACAAGTGGTACGGGTTTGACGGGGCAAGCTGGGTGTCGGCGTCTCCGGAATATATCGCATACTGCATCGATCCCAGAAATTTTCTTAACGAGAATCAGATCTTTCAGTTTGAAACGTTGGAATATGCAGGCTATCAGAACGCAGCGGGTGTGCAGAGCGTTCTTTCCAATACATTTATGGCAGGCAATTATACCGATACGGACGGAGCGGTTCGCAGCTATGCGGATACGTTTGTGGAGATCGGCTCCAATGTGGGCGTGAGCCCTTACCACCTGGCATCCCGCTGTAAGCAGGAGCAGGGCGTGCGGGGGACGAGCGATCTGATTTCGGGACGATATTCCAACTATGCGGGCTATTATAACTACTTTAACGTCCGTGCGTTTACGACGGGCAGCGCGTCGGCGATTGTGAACGGACTGGAATATGCGAAGTTGCAGGGATGGAACTCCATCTACAAGTCGATTGCGGGTGGATCATCGGTTGTGGCTGATAATTATGTGAAAAAAGGGCAGAATACCATTTACTTTGAAAAATTTAACGTTGTCTATACCAATAGTCTTTACGCACATCAGTACATGACCAATGTGCAGGCGGCGATGAGTGAGGGCACCAATATGGGAAAAGCCTACACGGACAAGAACCAGGCGTTTGTTTTCCGCATTCCGGTCTATCAGAACATGCCGGAGAGCGCAGTGACGTTTGCGGACAAGGGGAATCCGAACAACTGGCTTTCCTCGATCACGGTGGACGGATATGCGCTGACACCGGCATTTTCCGGTGCGAATACCTCCTATTCCCTGGTCGTTCCGGACAGCGCGGCTTCGATCAATGTGGGAGCGACGGCGGTGGCGGGAACGTCAACCGTTTCCGGTACTGGAAATTATTCGCTGAATTATGGAGATAATACGATTCAGATTACCTGCATCTCGCAGAGCGGAGATTCGCGCACTTACACGCTGATCGTGGCAAGAGCGGGGGGCAGTGCCGGCGGAACCATTCAGGTGGCGGATGACGCGGCGATTACGCCATTCTATCCGATCGGAACCTATGTGACGGGAATTGAGCCTGGAACAAGCGCATCCACAGTCGCATCGGGAATCGGAACCCAGAACTGTACCGTAAAGATTCTGAATGCAGACGGCAGTGAGAATACACAGACGGTGGGAACGGGCAACAAGCTGGCAGTGTATGTCGGCGACACGCTCGTGCAGCAGTATGAGATTGTGGTATATGGAGATATCAACGGTGACGGAAAGGTTTCCAATCTGGATCTGGTATTGATGCAGAAACAGATCCTTGGAATTGAAAGTCAGTCTGGCAGTCGTCTGGAAGCGGCAAACGTCAGCAAGGACGGCGGTATTTCCAATAAGGATCTGGTTATTTTACAAAAACACATACTGGGAATCTCACAGATTGATCAGTGAGAGGAAGAATTGGGAGAGCAGAAATGAAGAAAAAAATAGCAATGATGATGATGGCGCTTAGCCTGACATTCGGGGTTGTCGGAGTGCCGCAGACGGTATTCGCGGCGAGCGGATCAACATCTGTCTCGGTGTCGTCAGGAAGTGTCAATATCGGTGATACGGTTACAGTTACAGTAAAAGCGAGCGGTCCATCCGGCGAAAAGGCGAATGCAACCATGACGCTGTCTTATGATTCGAGTGTGCTGCAGTTTGTGAGTTGCAATACCACATACGGCGGAGGCGGCGGAAGCGTGATGGCGACGGGAGAAAGCTACACGGTGACATTAAAAGCTGTGAGTGCGGGAAATTCCTCCCTCTCTGTCTCTGCCAACGACGGAGTGATCTTTGACTCCAATGAGGAGATGGATTCCATGTCGGGCAGCAGTGCGTCGGTCACAGTAAAGAATGCAGCAAGTACAAATACAGATTCAGGCAACAATAGTAGCAGTAACAGTGGAACCTCCAACGGAAACGGAACATCAGCGGGTGGAAACGGGGATTCTGCGGCGAATACTGGAGAGACAACAGGAAAACAGTCTGCGGATAATTCTCTGAAAGAGTTGACCATTTCACCGGGAACGCTCTCGCCGGCATTTAACGGGAAAACGCTGACTTATAGTGCTACAGTGGGAAGCGATGTAACCAATATCGCCGTATCTGCCACACCGGTCAATGAAAAAGCGGTCGTGGAGTCGGTTACGGGAAATACCAATCTGAAAAGTGGAGATAACACCATTAAGATTGTAGTCAAGGCGGAAAATGGCGTGACCGCAACCTATACCGTGAATGTGACAAAGCAGGGAACCTCGTCCGGAGAGACAACGGCATCCGATGAGGGGGAAGTGGAGACAACAGAGGAGACGGACAGCAGTGAAAACACGGTTACGGTAAATGGCATTTCCTATGTAATTGCAGAAAATTTTGCAACAGAGAATATTCCGGCAGATTTTTCGGAGACAACCGTCAATTATCAGGGGGCGGATTATCGGGGCGTGAGTTATGACAAGGGATCTGTGGTCATGCTTTATCTGGTGCAGGACGGAGCGGAAGAGAGCACAGGAAGCTTCTTTGTATATGACAGCACAAGAGATACCCTGTATCCGTTTGTAAAAATGGTCAATGGGGAACACTACGTGATAGCGCTTCTGCCACCGGTGGATTATACGATGCCAGATACGATGCAGCAGACACAGCTTACGCTGGCGGACGGAAGTCTTGTGACGGCATATCAGGAGACCCAGGAGGAAGGGTCTGAGGTGGAATCGGAGTTCTATACCTTTTACGGAGTGAATTCTGACGGAACGGAAGGCTGGTACCAGTACGACTCCATAGAGGAGACCTATCAGCGCGTAAATACAGGGACAACTGTATCTTCCGACGGACTGCAGGACGAGGATGCGGCCTATCTGCAGGAGGAATATCTGGCGCTGTCCGAGAAATATAAAAAAGAAAAAGCGTTTTCCAGAACCGCGATTGGCATATTGATATTTCTGCTGGCGGTAATGGCAGTGGTACTTGTTAACCTGTTACTGCACAGGAGGGAAGCGGATAGAGATGACCTGGATGAGGATGACACTATGGATGACGGTGTCTCAGAGCATGATGATACAGAAGAACTGCTGGATGAAAACCAGGATGATGTGATCGAGGAACCGGAAAAGGATTCCCGGAAAAAGTGGCACTGGAAGAAGCGCTCTGCTGCAGATGCCGGGGATGCAGATGAATTCGACGAACAGGAAGAGAGAGAAGAGAAAACGAAAACGCAGGAATCTGACGATGACGCGTTCGATGATGCATTCGATGAGGATGACATCGAGGAGGAAGAGCCGCCGAAGAAGAGATTCGGTTTCTGGAAGCGGAAGTCTGACGATCTGGATGACGATCTGTTTGATGATGACGACGCGTACGAGGATGATGACGCGTACGGGGATGACGATGACACGTACGGGGATGATGACGCGTACGGGGATGACGATGACACGTACGGGGACAGCGATGCGCCGGACGATGAAAAAGTTTCGGGCGGCGAAGAGAAGGCTGCCGCGCGCAAACCGGCGGGCGATGGCAGAACCGCAGGAAGAAAAGAGCGCAGGACCAGGGCAGCGGACGAAGATGCAGCGGACGAACCGGAGAATGAGCCACTGTATGAGGAAAAGCACCCGAAGAAGAAAAAGAGCGGCAAAGACCAGAAAAACAAGCAAGACGATGAGCTGGATATCATAGATTTTAATGATCTGTAAAGACGAATGTGATATCGGACTGGAAATAGGAGGTAGCGATGCAGACAGCATATACAGCAAAGGCAAAAAAGGCGATTGATATTGCAACGCGGATATCAAAGTCATTGCATCACAGTTATATCGGCACGGAGCACATACTGCTTGGCCTGTTGAAAGAGGGAACCGGTGTGGCAAGCCAGGTACTTGCCGACAATGGTGTAGAGTATGATAAGGTGCTGGAACTGATCGAGGAGCTGATTGCACCGGGGAATGCGGTTGCGGTTCTGGAGGACGGATTGTCCCCGAGAGCGGCGCATGTGCTTGAGGTATCCAAAGCGGAGGCGGCGCGTTTCCACTCGGAGAAGATTGGAACGGAACACCTTTTAATTGCGATGATCAAGGAGACGGAATGTGTGGCGTCCAGACTGTTGAATACATTGTCTGTCAATGTGCAGAAAATGTATGTGGACACCCTGATCGCGATGGGCGAGGATGTGAGCCAGTATAAGGATGAATTCCAGAACGGGAAACCCGGCAAGCGGAAAAACGCGGAGGGAACGCCGTCACTGGATCAGTTTTCCAGAGATCTGACCGAACTTGCACGCGACGGAAAGCTTGATCCGGTGGTCGGCAGAGAGACGGAGATCGACCGTGTCATCCAGATTTTAAGCCGGAGAAGCAAGAACAATCCGTGCCTGATCGGAGAACCCGGCGTAGGAAAAACGGCGATTGTAGAGGGAATTGCAGAGCGCATTATGGGCGGAATGGTTCCGGATACGGTGCTTGGAAAAAGAGTGGTCTCCCTGGATCTTTCCGGGATTGTGGCAGGCTCGAAGTACAGGGGTGAATTTGAGGAGCGCATCAAGAAGGTGCTTGCAGAGGTGGCGAAAGCCGGAAACGTCCTGCTGTTCATCGATGAGATTCATACCATCATCGGAGCGGGCGGAGCGGAAGGCGCGATTGATGCATCCAACATTTTAAAACCTGCGCTTGCGAGAGGTGAGGTGCAGGTGATTGGTGCGACGACCATCGAGGAGTATCGCAAATATATCGAAAAAGATGCCGCTCTGGAACGTCGGTTCCAGCCGGTTGTTGTGGAGGAGCCGACGGAGGAAGAAGCCATTTCCATATTAAAGGGATTGCGCGGACAGTATGAGAGCCACCACCATGTGACGATTACGGATGAGGCCGTGGAGGCGGCAGTGCGTCTTTCTGCGCGTTACATCAACGACCGTTTCCTCCCGGACAAGGCGATTGACCTGATGGATGAGGCCGCGGCAAAAGTGCGCCTTCACGTGGGCGGAGACCCGAGGGAGGCTGCAGAACTCCGGTGGGAGATTGCGGAGTCGCAGGAGACATTGGAGCAGGCACTTTCTGGCGGAGACCTGGAAGCGGCGAGAGAGGCACAGACAAAGCGTCAGGAACTGGAAGAAAAGTTGGAAAAACTGAACGCAAAGGCAAAGCAGGGCGGCAGACGGCATCACCAGACCGTCGGAGAGGATGAGATTGCCGATGTTGTGTCGGGATGGACGAAAATCCCGGTGAAGAAGCTTACAGAGGGGGAGGCTGCCAGGCTTAAAAAGCTGGAGGCAGCTCTTCACAAGCGCGTGATCGGACAGGAGGAGGCGGTATCGGCAGTGGCCAAAGCCGTGCGGAGAGGCCGCGTCGGATTAAAAGATCCCAAGCGCCCGATCGGATCGTTCCTTTTCCTGGGACCGACAGGCGTCGGCAAGACAGAGATATCCAAGGCACTGGCAGAAGCTGTCTTTGGACAGGAGCAGGCAATGATCCGCGTCGATATGTCTGAGTACATGGAGAAACACAGCGTATCGAAAATGATCGGTTCACCGCCTGGATATGTCGGACATGAGGACGGCGGACAGCTGAGTGAAAAAGTGCGGAGAAATCCATACGCAGTGATTCTGTTTGACGAGATAGAGAAGGCGCATCCGGATGTGTTTAATATTCTGCTGCAGGTGCTTGACGACGGACATATCACAGATTCTCAGGGAAGAAAAGTGGACTTTAAGAATACCATCATCATTATGACCTCCAACGCGGGAGCGCAGGCGATTGTGGAGCCGAAGAAGCTTGGCTTTGCTTCCGGCAATGACGAGAAGCAGAACTACGAGCGGATGAAGGGCAGCGTGATGGAGGAGGTCCGCAGAATTTTCAAACCGGAATTTTTAAACCGTATTGACGAGACCATTGTATTCAGGGCACTGAATAAGGACGACATGAAGCAGATCGTAGGTCTGATGACAAAAGAGCTGGCGAAGCGCTGCGAAACACAGCTTGGCATTACGCTGGTCGTGCGCGATGCCGCAAAGCAGTACATTGTGGATAAGGCGTATGACCCGAAGTACGGAGCCAGACCGCTGCGGCGCAAGATTCAGGATGAGATTGAGGATCCGCTTGCGGAAAAACTTCTCGACGGAAGCATCCGCCGGGGCGACGAAGTGATCGTCACGACGAAGAAAAATGCAATTTTTCTGGAGCCGAAGAAAAAGTAAAAAATTACTTAAATGTCAGTGAAATCACTGGAAATCAAAGAACAGATATTATATAATATTTTTACAAATTTACGATAAAGCAGACCGGATGAAGGAGCTGCAATATCACAGGAGGATAAGATGGCCGTTATTAGTGAATTACTCCGTTCAGAGGAGGATGGAACGATCAGCTTTGGGGATTATACATTGAGCACCAAGGCAAAGCTTGACAATTTTGAGCACCAGGGAGACCTTTACAAAGTAAAGACCTGTCAGGAGATTACCAAGCTGGAGCGCAATGGCATGTTTGTATACGAGTCTGTTCCGGGGACTGCAGTGGAGCATTTAAAAGCAACAGACACAGGAATGGAGTTTAGCGTAGAAGGCGCAGAGGACGCACAGGTTACCGTAGAGCTTGAGGATGAGGCTGAGTACGACATCGTGATCGACGGTGCAGATGCCGGCAGGATGAAGACGAATCTCGGAGGAAAGTTAAGCCTGAGCGTAGAGCTCGGCGATGCTCCGGTAAAGGTAAGCGTTCAGAAGTGCTAGAGCAGCCGCTTTCGCATATGACAATTACAAGATCAGTGAGACCTGTCCGTATGGACAGGTCTTTGTTGCTCTATAGGAAATGACGTGTTATGTTAAAGCGCGAAAGCCGCGCTTTCTATGGAGAAAAAAGCCCTGTCCGGGCAGCAGCCGCGTCTGCGGGAAAGGAAGATAAGAACATGGCAAAAGGAAAAACAACAGTGTACTTCTGTCAGGAGTGTGGATACGAGTCGGCAAAATGGATGGGACAGTGTCCGGCATGCCATGAGTGGAACTCGTTTGTGGAGGAGACAGTCGAGAAAAAGAGCGCGCGTGGGAGCCGCAGTGCGGATAGCAGCCGTGAGGCAAAGGCAGTTCCCCTGTCACAGATTGAGATGACGCAGGAACAGCGGGTGTCCACCGGCATGAAGGAGCTTGACCGGGTGCTTGGCGGCGGGATTGTGCAGGGATCCCTGGTGCTTGTGGGTGGAGATCCGGGAATCGGAAAATCGACACTGCTTTTGCAGGTATGCAGGAATCTTGCGGAACATAAGGTGAAGGTGCTCTATATTTCCGGTGAGGAATCCTTGCAGCAGATCAAAATCCGGGCAGAACGCATCGGAACCTTTGGGGACAGCTTAAGTCTGCTCTGTGAGACCAATCTTGATGCCATACGGCGCGTGATTGACCGGGAGAAGCCCGAGATCGTCGTGATTGACTCCATTCAGACGATGTATAATGAAGACGTCTCGTCTGCACCGGGAAGCGTCTCGCAGGTGCGGGAATCGACCGGCACCCTGATGCAGATCGCTAAAGGACTTGGAATTTCCATTTTTATCGTCGGACATGTGACAAAGGAAGGCGTGGTGGCTGGTCCGCGTGTGCTGGAACACATGGTGGATACGGTGCTCTATTTTGAGGGGGACCGCCATGCGGCGTATCGTATTCTGCGCGGTGTGAAGAACCGCTTTGGGTCGACGAACGAGATCGGTGTTTTTGAGATGCGGGGAGATGGTCTGACAGAGGTGGAGAACCCGTCGGAATTCATGCTGAGCGGAAAGCCGGAGGGAGCCTCCGGGTCTGTTGTGGCATGCTCGATGGAAGGAACGCGACCGATCCTTCTGGAAATACAGGCATTGGTCTGCCACAGCAATTTCGGTATGCCGAGGCGGACGGCGGCAGGAACCGATTTTAACCGGGTGAATCTTCTGATGGCGGTTCTGGAAAAAAGACTGGGCTTAAAGCTGGGTGACTGTGATGCCTATGTGAATATCGCAGGAGGAATCAAAATGAATGAGCCGGCAATCGACCTTGGCATTGTTCTTGCATTGATCTCAAGTTACAAGGACAAACCGATCGATGAGAAAACCATCTGTTTTGGCGAGGTCGGATTAAGCGGTGAGGTCCGCGCGGTAAATATGGCAGAACAGCGGGTGCAGGAGGCAAAAAAACTTGGCTTTGAGGTCTGTATTCTACCGGAAGTCTGCAGAAAATCCATGACAGAAGTAAAAGGTATCAGGCTGGTCGGTGTGAGCAATCTTTTAGATGCCATGAATTATCTGAAATAAAAAAATTGTATGAATTTTATAAAAAATAAAGGAAATTGAAAAATCCTGCCGAATAATAAAAATATGGAGATTTTATTGAAACGATTTTTTATATGGTGCTTCGGGAGAGACTGTCAGATATCAGAGAGGTGATACATATGACAATACGGGAAGAACTTGAAAAAATGGAGCGGGAAACATTAAGTCCTTATGCAACGCTCAGTGTGAACACGAAAGGCAGGGAACGCGAGGAAGAACAGTGCGATGTCCGGCCTGTTTTTCAGCGAGACAGGGACAGAATCCTGCATTGTAAGGCATTCCGGCGGTTGAAGAATAAGACACAGGTTTTTCTGACACCGAAGGGAGATCACTATAGGACAAGACTTTCCCATACCTTAGAGGTATCGCAGAATGCGAGAACAATTGCAAAAGCACTGCGTCTGAATGAAGATCTGGTGGAAGCAATTGCACTGGGACACGATATGGGGCATACGCCGTTTGGCCATGCCGGAGAGTATGTGTTAAACGAAATCTGTGAAGACGGATTCCGGCACAACGAGCAGAGTGTCCGTATCGTGGAAAAACTTGAGAAAAACGGCATGGGCTTAAACCTGACATGGGAAGTGCGGGATGGCATTTTAAATCATCAGTCTAAGTCAATGCCCCATACTTTAGAGGGAAAAGTTGTCCGCTTATCAGATAAAATCGCCTATGTTTACCATGACGTGGATGATGCGATCCGTGCAGAGATTCTGACGGAGGATGATATTCCGTTAGAGATCCGGAAAACATTAGGTTTTACCACAAAACAGCGCTTAAATACACTCATACATAACGTGATCATGAACAGCATGGATCAGGATGACATCCGGATGTCAGCAGATATTCAGGAAGCCATGTTTGAGCTGCGCCATTTTATGTTCGATCATGTATACACAAATCCAATTGCCAAGGGTGAGGAAGTGAAGGCTAAGGCAATGATCCGGCAGCTCTTTGGATTCTACAAAGACCACATTGAGTTTCTGCCGGAAAAATACCTCGCCATGCTTGATGAAGGGGAAAAGACGGAGCGCGTGATCTGCGATTACATTGCGGGTATGACCGACCAGTACGCCATCACCAAATTCAGCGAATACTTCCTGCCGCAGGCCTGGCAGGTGGATGGATACTAAGCCAATATAGCCTGCGGCGTGGGAAGGTTGATGGGTATTATAGACAATTGCGAAACTCATAACGACCTAAATTGAATTGTGAGAAATTGACAAAAGACATGAAAGACATTGGGGAGCCGCCGGCACTTAGAAGGCAGATACAACGGTAAGTTGTGTCTGGCTTCTTAGTACCGTTGCGAGCGACACATAGCGAAAGCGTGTCTTGAATGTTTTTGTTAATTTTGAACAATTTAAAGAAGACTATGAGGAGTTTCGCAATTGGCTAATAGATATTAAAACGAAAGGAGGACACGCAGTATGCCATATTTTTCGGATGATATAATTGAAGAAGTGCGTTCCAGAAATGATATCGTGGATGTAATCGGACAGTATGTGCATCTGACGAAAAAGGGAAGCACCTATTTTGGACTGTGTCCTTTTCATAATGAGAAAACAGGATCGTTTTCTGTTTCTCCGAATAAACAAATGTACTACTGCTTCGGCTGTGGAGCCGGAGGGAATGTTTTCACGTTTATGATGCAGTATGAAAACTTTACCTTCGGGGAGGCAATGGAAGCCTTGGCGGACCGGGCGGGTGTTGCCCTGCCAAAGCAGGAATATTCTGCCGCACAGAAGAGAGAGGCAGATAAAAAACAGCGGCTGTTGGAGATCAACAAAGAGGCAGCCAGATATTTTTATACATTATTGCGGAATGACCGTGGAAAACATGCACTCGCTTATTTCCAGAAAAGAGAATTGTCTGAGGAGACCATGAAAAAGTTTGGTCTGGGATATTCGGATCAGTACAGTGATGACTTATACCGGTATCTCCGTTCCAAAGGGTATGAGGATGAGATCTTAAAAGAGTCGGGGCTTGTGACAATCGATGAGAGACGCGGCGGCTATGACAAATTCTGGAACCGTGCCATGTTTCCGATTATGGATGTCCACAACAAAGTCATCGGTTTCGGTGGCAGGGTGATGGGCGATGGAGAGCCGAAGTATTTAAACTCACCGGAAACACCGATTTTTGATAAGAGCCGGAATCTGTATGGACTTAATTTTGCAAGGACCACAAAGAAACCACAGTTTTTATTGTGTGAAGGATATATGGATGTGATCGCGCTGCATCAGGCAGGATTTGACAATGCGGTGGCATCACTTGGAACTGCGCTGACGGCAGGACATGCGAATCTGTTAAAAAGGTACACCAAAGAAGTGTATTTAACCTATGACAGTGACGGCGCAGGGGTGAAAGCTGCACTCCGGGCGATTCCAATTTTAAAGGAAGTAGGGATTACGACAAAGGTAATTAATATGCGTCCGCACAAAGATCCGGATGAATTTATCAAGGCTTTGGGAGCAGAGGCGTATCAGGATCGTATCGATCATGCAGAGAACAGCTTTATGTTTGAGATACGCATTTTAGAGCAGCAGTACGACATGAAAGATCCGGAGAGCAAGTCAGCCTTTTATCATGAAGTGGCAAAGAAACTATGCTCCTTCACAGAAAAAATCGAGCGTGATATTTACATTCAGGCAGTCGCGGAAAAATATATGCTGCCAACGCAGGATTTACAGCGGCTTGTCGGTAAATACGGAATGCAGATGGAAGGCATCCGAAAACAACCAACCCAGTTAAAAACCGGTATCAATGAGAAAAACGCCTCCGCCAGAGGAATCAAAAAAGAAGATGGGATGAAGCAATCCCAGAAACTTCTTTTGACATGGCTCATAGAGAATACCGGATTATATCATAAGATAAAAAAATATATCGCACCGAAGGATTTTACGGAGGAGATATATCATAAGGTAGCTGAAGTATTATTCCAGCAGTTTGAGGAGAGCGGAGAAGCAAACCCGGCGAAGATCGTCAGCATGTTTCCTGATGAGGAGGCACAGAAAGAGATTGCGGCGCTTTTCAATGCAAGAATCCATGAGGTCGAGTCAAAAGAAGACCGGGAGAAGGCATTGAAAGAGACCATTATCCGCATCAAACAAAACAGTATCAAGTATCGGTCCGAGCATTTGGCACCGACAGATATGGCTGGTCTGATGCAGCTTGTAACAGATAAACGTGACCTGGAAGAATTGGAGAAATTGCATATTTCCATTGATTAGGGACAAAATAGTAGAAAACTTGAGAGGATGAACCAAAATGGCAAAAAAGACAGAAAACGAGGTAAAGGAAACCAAAAAAGAAGCAGCAGTGATGGATGAAGCTGCAAAAGAAAAGTTTCAGCAGAAGTTAAAAGATCTGTTAGCCTTGGCCAAAAAGAAAAAGAACATGTTGGAATACCAGGAGATCAGCGACTTCTTTGCGGACATGCAGTTAGAAGCAGAGCAGTTTGATAAAATTCTTGATTTTCTGGAAGCAAACAATATCGATGTACTTCGGATCACAGATGATGATTCTGATGATGAAATTTTACTCGATGTAGATGATGAAGACGAGATCGAAGTGGAAAAAATCGACCTTTCCGTGCCGGATGGCGTGTCCATTGAAGATCCGGTCCGTATGTATTTGAAGGAGATCGGTAAAGTACCTCTTTTAAGTGCAGAGGAAGAGATCGAGCTGGCAAAAAATATGGAAGCCGGTGCTGTGGCGAAGGAAAAGATCGCAATCTTAAAGAGCAGAGAAGAGAATGCAACAGAGGAAGAACTTGCAGAGATCAAAGAAGAGATCAAGAATTTGCAGAAAGATCTTGATGCAGGGGATGAGGCAAAGAAACGTCTTGCAGAGGCAAACCTGCGTCTGGTTGTTTCCATTGCAAAAAGATATGTGGGACGCGGTATGCTGTTCCTCGATCTGATTCAGGAAGGTAACCTTGGTCTGATCAAAGCCGTGGAAAAATTCGACTACCGCAAGGGATATAAATTCTCTACCTATGCAACATGGTGGATCCGTCAGGCGATCACAAGAGCGATCGCAGATCAGGCGAGAACGATCCGTATTCCGGTTCATATGGTTGAGACGATCAATAAGCTGATCCGTGTTTCCAGACAGTTACTTCAGGAGTTAGGACGTGAGCCAAGTCCGGAAGAGATTGCAGCAGAGATGAATATGCCGGTAGAGCGTGTGCGTGAGATCTTAAAGATTTCGCAGGAGCCGGTTTCCTTAGAGACACCGATCGGTGAGGAGGAGGACAGCCATCTTGGAGATTTTATTCAGGATGATAACGTACCTGTTCCGGCTGACGCCGCTGCATTTACCCTTTTGAAAGAGCAGTTGGAGGAAGTACTTGGAACACTGACCGAGAGAGAGCAGAAAGTTCTGACACTCCGTTTTGGTCTGGAGGACGGCCGCGCAAGAACACTGGAAGAAGTTGGAAAAGAGTTCAATGTAACCCGTGAGCGTATCCGTCAGATCGAGGCAAAAGCGCTCCGCAAACTCCGCCATCCAAGCAGAAGCCGCAAATTAAAGGATTACTTAGAGTAAAATGGTAAAGATTTCAAATCGTTTAACGACAGCCGCAGCTCTTGTCACACAGGGATATACATTAGCAGATGTTGGAACCGACCACGGATATATTCCAATCTATCTGTTACAGCAGAAGAAAATTCCATCTGCGATCGCCATGGATATCAATGAAGGACCGTTAGAGCGGGCAAAAGAACATATTGCTTTATATGGATTGCAGGCATACATACAGACACGTCTCTCAGACGGCGTGGCAGCTTTAAAACCTGGCGAGGTGGAAGCTGTCCTCATCGCCGGTATGGGAGGCGGACTTGTCATGCATATCTTAAAAGACGGGGAAAAAGTCTGCCAGTCTGCAAAAGAACTCATCCTGCAGCCGCAGTCCGAGATCGAGCGTGTCCGTGAATTTCTACGAGAAGAAGGATATACCATCCTCGCAGAGGACATGGTGTTGGAAGAAGGAAAATTCTATCCGATGATGAAAGTGCAGTATCAGGGTGAAAATGCACAGAAAGCTTCGGAAGTGTTGAAACTTTCAGACCTTTATGGTGGATTACTCCTGCAAAACCGCCATCCCGTGTTGAAAACTTTCCTTGAAAAAGAAAAACTCATATACACAGGCATCAAGGAGAATCTTGAAAAACAGCCGGCGTCAGAAAAAATCCGGACACGGCTTGCAGAAGTGCAGGATACACTGCATTATAATGAACTTGCATTACAGTTTTATGTATAAAAATTGGAGTGTATAATGTGAATATAGAGTTTGGAAAAGAAGAATCGAGAAATCGGTTCTTTTTTCTATCTAAAAGAGAAAATATAAAATTGTTTTCATATTGAGTACATGAATATAATGTGATAAGATATATCCATAGATATGAAATTTATATATATGAATAAAAAACGAGAGGAAAATAAAATGACGATCAGCGAGAGAATATTAAAAGTATTGAAAGACAGAAATATGACACAGGCTGAATTTGCAAAACAGGTTGGGATTGCGACCAGTACCATCAGCGAATGGAAAAAAAGAAAGACAAATCCTACTGCGGATAAAATCATGGATATTTGTAATGTATTGCAGATAACACCAGAACAACTTCTTACTGGAAAAGGTATCGAGGATGAAGAAAACATTACTGTTACAAGTCGTGAGAGTTGTTTTACGCCTTATGATATTCAATTGGTTCAAGATTACCATGGACTTAAGGAAGAACAGCAGAAGCGTCTGATGGCTTATATGGAGGCTTTAAAGAAGATACAAAGTCTTGAAGAAATATAAAATAAATTTGTATATTGTGATTCGGATTTGAGGTTTTGTTTTGGAACTTCAAAATAACCAGAGAGGAAATTTGATGAACGAAATTACCAATATAGTTGAGAAACCAACATTACTGAAGCAGGATATTGAACTATCAAAATTAATATATACGATTCGCGGAAAACAGATAATGTTAGATTGTGATCTGGCTATACTGTATGGTTATACAGTGAAAAGACTAAATGAACAAGTAAAGAATAATAAAAATAGATTTCCGGAAGATTTTATGTTTCAAATGACGAGGGAGGAAGTAAACGATTTGCGGTCGAAATTTCCGACCGCAAATATAAATCCAAAAAGCAGATATTTACCCCATGTTTTTACCGAACAGGGAATTTATATGTTGGCGACAGTGTTAAGTGGTGAAATTGCAGAAAAACAAAGTATTTTTATAATGCGTGCATTTCGCGAAATGCGGCATTTTATTTCAAGCAATGCTCTTTTGTTTGAAAGGATTAATGCTGTTGAACTGAAACAACTGGAATTACAAAAAGATGCGGAGGAAAATTTTACAAAAATATTTGAATATATATCCAATCATGAAGAGGAATGTCAGAAGATTTTTTTTGACGGACAGATATTTGATGCTTTCAGTTTACTCACAAATATTATTACTCATGCCCAAAAGGAGATAATTCTTATTGACGGATATATTGATATTATTACGTTGAACATTTTGGCTAAGAAGAATATAGGGGTGAATGTTTATACATACACGTTGCCTAATACAAAGTTATCGGCTCAGGATATAGCAAATTTTAATGCACAGTATCCAACACTTACCGTAAAAAAAACAGCATCTTTTCATGATAGGTTTCTGATTATAGATGGTAAAGAAGGATATCATATTGGAGCTTCTCTAAAGGATGCCGGTAAGAAATGTTTTGGCATAAACAGAATAGAAGGAGTCGAGGACATTAAAGATATAATAACTAAAGCACAGCAGACAGGGAAATAAAAGGGGAGTCTAATCCCCCTTATTTCAAAAACATCCGCAGCATCTTTTCTTTCAATCCGGTATATTTCTGATACCGGATCGGCAGATCCATCCACGTTTTCTTATCGACAATACTGCGGTAATGGCTGAAGGTTTCAAATCCAACCCTGCCGTGGTAGCTGCCCATGCCGCTCTCACCGACACCGCCGAATGGCATATCGCTCGTTGCAAGATGAATGATCGTGTCATTGATACAGCCGCCACCAAAACGGCAGGTATCTAAGACCTTCTTCTGTGCAGCCTTGTCCTCACTGAAAAAATAAAGCGCCAGCGGATGAGGGTGGGATTCCACGGTATCAAGCGCTTCGTCTAATGTGTCGAAGGTGAGGATCGGAAGCAGAGGACCGAAGATCTCTTCGCCCATCACAGCGTCGTCCCACGTAATATTATTCAGAACGGTAGGCGCAATGCGGAGCGATTCAGGCTCTGACTGTCCTCCGTATACAAGCTTTTCCCCATTGATCAGCCCGAGAATGCGTTCAAAATGCTTTTCGTTGATGATCTTTCCATAATTCGGATTTTTCAGAGGTTCTTTCCCAAACTGCTTTTCAATCTCAGCTAAAATCGCAGTGATAAGCTCATCGCGGATGCGCTTGTCACAGAGAATATAATCCGGCGCAACACAGGTCTGTCCGCAGTTTAAATACTTGCCGAAGACAATACGCTTTGCGGCAAGCCGGATCTTAGCGGTGGAGTCAACGATACATGGGCTCTTTCCGCCAAGCTCTAATGTGACAGGAGTTAAATATTCAGCCGCATGGCGGAGTACCTCCCGTCCGACAGTCTTTCCGCCGGTGAAAAAGATCATGTCAAAACGCTGCTGTAACAATGCCTGATTTTCTGCGCGGCCGCCATCGACCACTGCAACATAATGTGCCGGAAAACATTCTTCGATCATGGTTTTCATGACATCGAACGTGCAAGGGGCGTAGGCGCTTGGTTTTACGACCGCAGTATTCCCGGCTGCTATGGCATCGATCAGCGGATCGAGTGTCAGTAACACCGGGTAATTCCATGGACTCATGATCAGCACAGTTCCGTAAGGGGAAGGGGAGCGGAAACTCTTTGCTGCAAACTGGGCGGCCGGGGTGGAAACACGTTTGCTGCGCATAAGGCTGCGGAGATGCTTCTGCATCCAGGTAAGCTCCGACAGCGTCAGCCCGATCTCACACATATAGCTCTCCATACGGCTCTTTCCAAGATCCTCCTTCAGTGCCGCAGCGAGGTCGGCTTCATGGCGGATCATAGCCTCCTTCAAACTTTCTAACTGTTTCAGTCGGAATTCCGCCGGAATCGTTTTGCCACTGGAAAAAAAGTGGTTCTGTTGTTGTAAAATATCCTTGATCTCCTGCTCGGTCATGAGGATTCCTCCTTTTATCTTCCGGATCGATCAGACAATCACCTGTTCTGACTCAACCTGTATCCGTACATCTGATACTTATATACTATCGAAAATAACATACTTCTGCAAGTGTTTTACTTCCGGGCAGACAGGAAAAACAATTCTTGAAAAACGGCGCTTATAATGCTACAGTAATAATACTGATGATCTGCAGCAGAGATCATGGCGCAGATCAGTTTGACAATAATGTGACTGCCGGATACGAAGGGCAGATTACGGAAAGGCATGGAAAATGAAATGAACGATTATAAAATAGGCACAAAATGTGTACAGGCAGGATATACCCCGGAGAATGGACAGCCGCGGCAGATCCCGATCATCCAGTCTACCACTTTCAAATACAGCACCAGTGAGGACATGGGAAAACTGTTTGATCTTGAGGCATCCGGATATTTCTATACACGGCTGCAGAATCCGACGAATGATCATGTCGCAGCCAAGATCGCAGCAATGGAAGGCGGCACAGCCGCAATGCTGACCTCAAGCGGACAGGCAGCGAACTTTTTTGCCATATTCAACATATGTGAGAGTGGAGACCATATTGTGGCATCATCCTCGATCTACGGCGGAACCTTCAACCTCATTGCAGTTACGCTTGCCAAAATGGGGATCACGGCAACCTTCGTGTCTCCTGACGCATCGGAGGAGGAGTTGAACGCTGCATTCCGTCCGAACACAAAGCTGATGTTTGGCGAGACGATCGCCAATCCGGCATTGACAGTATTAGATATTGAGCTCTTTGCAAAAACAGCACATGCGCACGGCGTACCTCTTATCATAGACAATACATTTCCAACTCCGGTCAACTGCAGGCCATTTGAGTGGGGTGCGGATATTGTGACACACTCCACCACCAAATACATGGATGGACATGGTGCGGCAGTAGGCGGTGCAATCGTCGACAGCGGAAAATTCGACTGGATGGCACACGCAGACAAATATCCGGGACTTTGTACACCGGATGAGAGCTACCATGGCGTGACCTATGCAGAAAAATTTGGCAATGAGGGCGCATTCATCACAAAATGTACAACACAGCTGATGCGTGATCTCGGATGCATCCAGTCGCCACAGAACGCATTCCTGTTAAACCTTGGACTGGAGTCGCTGCACGTGCGTATGCCTAAGCATGTGGAAAACGGACAGGCAGTTGCAGAATTTCTGGAAAAACATCCAAAGGTAGCCTATGTGAACTATCCGGGCCTGCCTTCCAGCAAATACTATGAACGTGCCAGAAAATACCTGCCACACGGCGGATGCGGTGTCGTTTCATTCGGATTAAAGGGCGGCAGGGAGGCTGCGTCTGCTTTTATGCAGAACTTAAAGCTTGGAGCGATCGAGACACATGTGGCAGATGCAAGAACCTGCTGTCTGAATCCGGCAACCTCCACGCACAGACAGATGACAGATGAACAGCTGAAAGAGGCTGGTGTTCCGGCAGAGTTGATCCGGATAAGTCTCGGTTTAGAGGATAAGGAAGATCTGATCGCAGATATTTCGAATGCGTTGGATGCGATCAGGGACTAATATGCAGAAAAAAGAAAGTGCAGAGAGAAAAATGAGTAAGATAAAAACAAAAAAAGTGCTGACACCGGAGCAGAAGAAAAAGCGCATCCGCAACATCATCATTGTCGCAGTGATCCTTGTGGCAGCATCCATTGCAACTTACTGGATGCAGCCGCAGAACAAAGCGCTGGCAGAGAGTGAAGTGTTCAGCGAAGAGGAAGTGAAGGCACAGGCGGAAAAAATCATAGGACTTTTAAATGCAGAGGATTTTGACAGCCTGCAAAGCCTTGTTGTCCCGGACATGCAGGAGATCATGAACAAAGAGCGCATGGACGAGGGCAAGGCGCGGATCTCGGAAGACTGGGGAGATTTTGTTTCCATTGAAACAATGCAGGATGCGGAGATCATACAGAGAGGTGCGCATATCGCAGCCGTTTACGTGACTGCAGAATATGAAAACATCGAGGTGCATTACACACTGGCGTTCAACGAGGACATGAAACTGGCGTCCTTTGGAATCCAATAGCTTATCATTCCTGCGGAAACATATAGGAAAAATAAACATCCTTAAAATTAGCGTAATTGTCTCTTGAAATCGGAATCTGTGCGCCGGATTTTGTGAAGAGAGAGGTTTTACCGAACTTTTCCACGCAGCTTAACGCTGCAATATAGCTGCGGTGGCATTTATAAAACCCTTTTTCCACTGTGAAAATTGTTTCACACTGGTGAAAGGGTTCTTTTATGGAGATCACCGAGCCGTCTTTCAATGTGACTAACACATTCTTATTCTGCGCTTCCAGATATTCGACATCCTGAAAATAAATCGACTGGTAGCCGGAATCTGTTCTTGCCGCGAAATGAGCCATGGAAGCCTTGTGGACTTCGTACCAGCTGTCGAGGACCGCATGGAAACGCACTTCGTCAAGAGGTTTCAACAGATACCAGAAAGTGCGGACTTCATAAGATTCCAGCGCAAATTCCGGTGAGGAAGTCAGAAAAATGATCGGAACGTGCGGGTCATGCTGGCGCAGTTCGCGGGCGGTATCCATGCCGCTCAAAAGGGGCATGATCATATCAAGCAGGATCAGATCCATGCCATAAGCCCTGTGTGCGGAGATCAGTTCGTCACCGTTTGTGAACCGGTAGAGCTGCAGTGTCAGCTGATGCGCCCGGCACCAGGAATCAAAACTGTCTGAAAGCAGATCCAAAAATTCAGTTTCATCATCACAAATCGCAATCTTTACCATAATAAATTTCCTCGCTTAAAGAATAATGCGGACTACAAAGTCCTCACCTTCCATGTAAAACTGGTACTGTCCATGTTCCTTCTCGACATAATAAATGACGCTTTGGACACCGATACCGTGATTCTTTGCCGTTGTAACCGGGATACCGTTTGAAAAAACAGGTGTCTCTGAAGCCGGATTCTTCTGCAGGATCAGAAGGTGGTTTCCCTTTTCAAAAATGCTCAGATGCACGATACGTTTTTCCGCAGGGAGCTTCGTGACCGCATGCATGGCATTTTCCAGAAGATTGGAAAGGATCGCACAGAAAGTCATCTCAGAGCAGCAGAGCGTCTGCGAAGTCTGGATCTGTGCGTCAAAAACGATCTGATTTTCCGCAAACCGTGTCTGGTAAATGGAAAGAACCGAATTCAGCAGCTCATTTCTGCAGAAAGAGTGGATGACAGTGTCGTCATATTGCTTATTGATCTCCTGAATATAATCAAGCGCACGCTCCGGTTCCTGCTGGGAGATAAAAGTCTGGATGGCAGCAAGATGATGGCGCATGTCGTGCCGCAGGATCTTCATGCGGTGTTCACTGCTGCGGACCTGTTCAATCTCTGAATGCAGGGAGTTCAACTGCATATTGGTAAGCTGACCGTATTGTTCAGCGCGGTTTTTCAACTCATATTCCTGAAAATAGACGAACAGGAAAATGACATAGGAAATACACATGGCAAATGCGAGAAATTCCACGACCACCTTATTTCCGGAGTAGAGAAGCATGGAGAACTTTGTGGTAGAGTAATCAAACACATAATAGACAAATGGCATTGCCCCGAGGATATACAGCTCCCGGTCAGATTTTGCCAAAAGCAGTGCGGTAGTCTGGCACAGATACCGGCTTAAGAAAGCGAAAACGGCAACAGTCACGATAATCCTTACCAGATAATAAACCCAGTCCAATCCGCTCAGGGATAAGGCAAAAATACCTGCCCAGTTGCTGAACTGGCAGCACAGATAGGCGGTCATAATAGAGATTATGGAAGGCAGCCAGCGGAAACGGTAATAAAACACCAGCAGCAGAAAAAGCGGCAGATGCACGAAAATCGGGTAGACGGCTTCCGTGAACAACGAACCAAATACCGTATTGCAGATCAGAAAGAAAAGTCCGGATACTGCTCCACCGCCAAGAAGAATGCAGACATTTTTCTTATTCTGTTTTACCCCGAGAAAAAAGGCGGACAGAAAAATGCCAAACAGCATTGTCGTTAAGTGGTGTGTATAAGTTAAAATCTGAAGCAGCATGTGGCAGTCCTCCTTGTTTCACAGTTATGATACATCCATTATAAAAAATTCGGAAATCCAAAGCAAGCCTGCATCTTACAATTCACGCCATATAATTACAACTCACGCCGAAATCCGGGTTTTGGATGAACGCTGTGATAAAATGAAAAAATGGTAATGCAACATATTGTGAAAAAATAAACAAATGCAGGAGGAACACTTATGAAAACAAAAATATTGAGAAAGAAACTGGTCGTGTTTTTGCTTAGTTTCATGATGATTATCGGATTTATTCCGGTTACGTCATTAGCAGCGGACACAGAAACAGTAACAATTAAAATTCCAACTACAATGCAGGTTCTGTCAGGTAAGTTGACTGTCGCAAAAGGTCAAAAGATGGAAGATATTATTCTGACAATAGATGAAGATTACCATGAAAATGGGGATTTTGTCAAAGAAATCAATAATAATTATCAGACATACGGGATTGGAATCCGTTCGGATGTATATTATCCGCCAAAATTTACAATTTCAGGTTGGCCGAATTGTGATATTGATTTAACCGATATGGCAATTAAGAAGAAACCACAACCGATTATCCATACAGTGTCTGGCAAAGAACCAAGATCAGAAGGTGGAAAAGGATATATTGTAGCTATTGAAAATAATATGGAGTATCGTTTGAAAGGAACCGAAACATGGACAACTAGTAAGGGGGATGATACGAATCACTATAGCGAAGAGGTTGAAGCAGGGCAAACCTATGAAGTGCGTTATAAGACCAACTGGACACAGCTTCCTTCTGAAATAATGGAAGTATATGTGCCGAGATATGGTCAGACCGTAAGGGAGTATGGTTTTTTAAAGACAGAATCCTATCTGTATGATGGAACTGCACATACTTGTGAAGCAAATGAAGACTATACAATTGTTGATGGTATTACTACAGCAATTGATGCAGGGACTTATGAGATATCTGTTATACCAGCAGGAGATAAAACATGGAGAGATGGAACTAAAGGTGCCAAAACACCAACGTGGGAAATTAAAAAAGCTAATCAGAATAAACCTTCTGCCTTATTTGCGATAAAACCGTCTTCACTTGGAGCAGCAGATGGTAAGATTGCAGGCGTAAGTGAAGCGATGGAATATTGTAAATCCGGGGATGATTCATGGATTTCCTGTACCAGAACAGAGATTATAGGATTGATAGCAGGAGAATATGATGTAAGATTAAAAGAAGATACAAATCATAATGCAAGTAGTATTGCTGTGATAACAGTTCCTGATGGTGATACTTCGGTATCAAATCCAACACCAACACCAACCCCGACTCCAAATCCGACACCGGAAGCACCAACCCCGACTCCAAATCCGGCACCAGAAGCAACAACCCCGACACCGGATCCGGCACCGGCGACAACAACTCCGGCTGCATCAACTACAGCTGCTCCAGCAGCTTCGGCACCGGTACAGGTAACGTATGATATTTTAGATGGAGCGGGTAGCTCATGGACACAGAATACAGATGGAAGCCTTGCAATCAGAGGAAGCGGTGAGATTTCAAAATTCCGTGAGGTCAAGGTGGATGGAGTTACGGTTGATCCGGTCAATTATACGGTCACAGAAGGATCTACCATCATTACCTTCAAACCGGAATACCTTAAGAGTCTGTCAGCAGGAAACCATTCCTTTGAGCTTGTCTGGACAGATGGAACAGCGGCAACAAACTTTACGGTAGCCGAAAACGCTGACCAGAGTGCAAAATCTCCAAAGACAGGCGAAGATTTCAGCAGGACACTTTGTACAGTACTTCTGATGGTTTCATGCGTAGGACTTGCAGGAATGCTTGTAAGAAGAAAAAAGAGCAGCTTAAGATAAGCCTTTGATATTAGACCTGTGGATGGAATGCCACATGGAATCTTGGATTTTGTAACTACAGCAGGAGGAGAGTACACGTGATAAGAAGAAAGAGAATGGGCAAAGGCATTGCAAAAATACTTTCCGGTTTACTGGTGTTCGGAATGGTGGCAGGACTTGTTCCGGCAATACCGGGCGGAACAGTGCATGCGAAGGCTGAAGGGGAAAGTGAGCAGAACGTGACAGCGGAAGCACATACACAGCATTGCGTATGCGGCACAAATGATCTGGCAGCTGGTAATCATACCACTCACGAAAATATAACATGGAAAGGTGTTTCAAGACTTAGTGATATAACACAGGATGGCAGTTATTATCTGACACAGCCTGTCACTCTCGATACTACATGGACATGTGACTATAATGTAAATCTTTGTTTAAATGGAAATAACATTACTTGTAATGCCAGTGATAACGACGTTATTGTCATAGATTATGGCAAAACGTTTACTCTTACAGATTGTCAGGGAAATGCCGGAAGAATTACTCATAGCGAGAGTAAAACAGGCAGAGGCATATGTAATAATGGAACATTTTACATGTATGGTGGAAATATTTCCGGCAATGCTGTGACAGGTTCGCAATATTCAAGCGAGTATGGAAAAGAATATAAAGGCGGTGGTGTCTATAACAGCGGCACTTTTTACATGTATAAGGGCACAATCTCCGGTAACTCAGTTAAGGTTAACGCTAATGCAGATGAAGGAAACTATGGCTATGGTTATGATCGATATTATAGTCAGTTCAATGGAGGCGGTGTCTACAATGATGGAAGATTTGTCATGACTGGCGGCATTATTTCAGACAATCACGCTGACAACGATTATGGTGGAGGTGTATATAACAATAGTAATTTCGAATTGACTGGTAGTGCTGAGATTTCCAGCAATAGTGCAGGAATGGGCGGAGGAGTATATAATAATAGAATATTTAGGATGTACGCAGGCAGCAGCATTATGAACAACCACAGTGGCGGAGCAGGTGGTGGTGTCTCAAATGAGGAAAATGGCACATTTACCATGATAGGAGGAAAAATTTCCGGGAATAGTACGGAAAGATCAGGTGGTGGTGTGTGTAATTATGTAGGAACATTTACTATGTCAGGTGATGCCGTTATTAGTGACAATTCTTCTTCAGAGACTTATGGTAGTGGTGGAGGTGTATATAATTTTAATGGTACTTTCACTATGGAGAATGGAACAATCAGCAATAATAAAACACTTTATGGTGGTGGTGGTGTTTACAATTATGCGGAGACGAAACATAAAGTGCAATTTACAATGAATGGCGGAACTATTTCCGGCAATGAAGCAGGAAACCTTGGCGGAGGAGTACGGAATCATGTTAATCACAACTATGATGATGCCAATGGACAATCAAATGCGATTTTTACAATGAATGGAGGTACGTTAACTAACAACAGGTTAACAGGTAACTCAGGTAAAGGTGGAGGTGTGTACAGTGATGACAGTGTGGTATTGTCTGGAACATCAAGTATAACAGGCAACACGGCAGACAATTTATATCTTGTCTCGGAAAAACTGGTATCAGCAGCAAGACTGACTACAGGAGCAAATATTGGAGTTAATATACAGACAGATTCAGCCAATAGTACTTCCATGATAATTACGAACGATACTGTAACAGGAAATTATTTTACTTCTGATAATAGTAATTACGAAATTGTAATTAATTCGGAGAATAATGTGGTAATGAAACCGAAAAACAATGCGGGCTCCAATCCAATCCCAAACCCTGAAACACCAACAATCATTGAAGGCGCAAACGGAACTTACACACAGGGCGGACAGGACGGTATTTCTTTCAGGTCGAATGATGATTATAGCAATTTCCAAAGTGTATTAGTAGATGGTAGTGTAATTGGAGATGAGAATTATACGACAAGAGAAGGAAGTATTATTGTAACGTTAACTCCGGCATACTTAAGTACACTTTCTGCAGGAATGCATAGTATAAGCATTGTTTCGACAGGTGGAACAGCTACAACGAATTTTACAGTCCAGACAGCTTCAACACCGACGCCGGAACCAACACCAACCCCAACACCAACCCCAACACCGACTCCAAATCCGACACCGGAAGCAACAACCCCGGCACCGGCGACATCAACACCGGCTGCATCAACTACAACAGCACCGGCAGCTGCGGCACCGGCTCAGGTAACGTATGATATTTTGGATGGAGCGGGCAGTTTATGGACGCAGAATACAGATGGAAGCCTTGCAATCAGAGGAAGCGGTGAGATTTCAAAATTCCGTGAGGTCAAGGTGGATGGAGTTACGGTTGATCCGGTCAATTATACGGTCACAGAAGGATCTACCATCATTACCTTCAAACCGGAATACCTTAAGAGTCTGTCAGCAGGAAACCATTCCTTTGAGCTTGTCTGGACAGATGGAACAGCGGCAACAAACTTTACGGTAGCCGAAAACGCTGACCAGAGTGCAAAATCTCCAAAGACAGGCGAAGATTTCAGCATGGCACTTTGTACAGCACTTCTGATGGTATCATGTGTGGGACTTGCAGGAATTTTTGTAAGAAGAAAAAAGAGCAGCTTAAGATAAGCATTTGATATTAGACCTGTGGATGGAATGCCACATGAAATCTTGGATTTTGTAACTACAGCAGGAGGAGAGTACACATGATAAGAAAAAAGAGAATGAGCAAAGGAATTGCAAAAATACTTTCCGGTTTACTGGTATTCGGAATGGTGGCAGAACTTGTTCCGGCAGTACCGGGCGGAACAGTGCATGCGAAGGCTGCGGAGATAAGTGGGCAGAATGCGACAACGGAACCGCATATACATTGCGTATGCGGCAAAGGGGAGCATACTAATAATGGGCATGATTATAAGGAAGAGACATGGACAGGGATTAATAATCTTAGTGAAATAGACACTAAGACAAGGGGTTATTATTACTATCTGAAGGATAATGTGACAATCCAGAGTGAATGGAATTGCCCAAATGGCGTAACATTATGCTTGAATGGACACAACATTACTCGTGAAGGTAATGATGAACAAAACTTGAATGGTTGGAATGCTGTTATTAAAATAAATGGTGGCACTACCTTTACCCTTACGGACTGTCAAGATAAAGTTGGAACTATTACTCATGCAAATGACCCATACAGTGAAGGTGTTTATAAGGGTGAAGGAGTTTATAATGCTGGAAAATTTATCATTTATAATGGTATGATTTCCGGTAACAACCATGCTGGTGTCCATACAGAGAATTGCTTTATAATGTACGGTGGAAAGATATGTAATAATGCAAATACAGCTGGAGCAGGAGGAGGAGTATACGTTTTTGGAAATAAGAATGAGTGCAGCTTTGAGATGCACGGAGGAGAAATTTTCGGAAATAACACAAGTAACGGCGCTGGTGTATTTGTTCAAGAAACGAAAGTTGCCATGACAGGTGGAACTATTTATAATAACGAGTCCACAAAAGGCGGTGGAGGAGTATATATTTGCGGTGGCACATTTGAGATGTCTGGAGGCGAAATCTCTAATAATGTTACCACTAATTTTGGAGGAGGTGTCTATAAGCAGAAGGGAACATTCACTATGTCCGGAGACAGCACAATAACCAAAAATAGATCACAATCGTCTGGTGGGGGAGTATATAATCAACAAAATGAATTCACTATGTCTGGAGGTAAAATAACTGGTAATGAATCACAATCGTATGGTGGAGGAGTATATAATTTGGGAAAATTCACTATGTCTGGAGGTGAAATAACTGGTAATGAATCAAAAATGTCTGGTGGAGGAGTATATAATGTATCGACAGGATCTTTTAAAATGAGTGATATAGCAGTAATTTCCAATAACAAAGCAGCAGGTCTTGGAGGAGGTGTTTATTTGGCACAAGACACTGTAATAACTTTGGGTGGAGTGATAAAGATTACTGGAAATACAGTTGGAGACAACAGAGTTAATAATCTATACCTTGGTCGGGAAACAACGGTTCAAACAGATTCTCTGACAGGAAAAGAAACAATAGGTGTGACTGCATATGATACTCCAACAGATGATTCTCTGGTTACGATTACCAGTGATGCTGCAAGTGCAGACTGTTTTTTCTCTGATAATAGTAATTACGAAATAGGTACGGATGCGGTAGATGGAGTTGTATTAAAATGCAAAGAAAAATTACCTACTGTACCGGATCCTGAACCAAAAACCTTTACATATGATACAACAGAACATACTGGTATTGAATTAGGTGAAAATTATACAGTTGCTAGAGGAACAAATAGTGCAACAGATGCAGGTACTTATGAGGTGATTATAAAACCGTCTGCTGGCAAAACATGGGAAGATGGAACAGCAAACGAAAAGACTTTTAACTGGGAAATCACAAAAGCATCGCAGAATGCTCCTACTGGTCTGGTGGGAGAAAAACCTACTACCGCAGGTGGCAGTGACGGTAAGATTACAGGCGTGAAGGAGAATATGGAATACCGTAAATCCGAGGACAGCTCATATATAGCCTGCACCGGCACAGAGATTACCGGACTTTCAGCAGGAACCTACGAGGTAAGATACAAAGGGGATAAAAATCATGAGGAAAGTCCAGCCTTTGTGGTAACAGTTCCGGATGCAGATAAGCCTGTTTATATCTTGGAAATTATCAATGGTAAAGGATCAGGAATGTATGTGCAGGATTCTGTTGTAGAGATTACAGCAAATACACCTGAAACAGGAAAAGTATTTGATAAGTGGAAATTGATATCGGGTGAGGCAGTCATTGCGGATGAAAATAGTGCAGCAACCACTGTGACAACCATAATGGCATTAACCAAGATTGAAGCAACCTATAAGGACAGTGAGACAACACCGGTCTCAAATCCTGAACCAAAAACCTATACATATGATGGAGCAGAACATACTGGTATTGAATTAGGTGAAAATTATATAGTTGCTAGTGGAACAAATAGTGCAACAGATGCAGGTACTTATGAGGTGATTATAAAACCGTCTG
>OGEU01000823.1_pt1 | contig 29305 bp, 48 predicted proteins | sample 1570651 | NCBI WGS metagenome assembly OGEU01 (sample SAMEA2582129, study PRJEB24529) | metagenome | biome: Human gut stool | place: China | collected 2011 | reverse complement strand
GGTCGATACCTGGATATCGAGGGGTCGATACCTGGATATCGAGGGGTCGATACCTGGATATCGAGGGGTCGATACCTGGATATCGAAGGTAGCTGGTTTGCTCCCGCCCCCCCCTACCTTTTTGTTGGCGTCAACGAAAAGGCCCCGGCCAGTCCGGAGGAACCTCCTCCAAGACCAACCGGGGCCATAGCCGTGACTAGACCGTCACGTCTCCCTGATGTTCATGCCATACCTGTACGCGACGAGCTTACTCTTGAGCCTGTACACGTCCGTTTTCATGCCTTTCACGTCCTCAATGACCTCATGGCCATCCTCACGGTAGACGAAATCCGCCACATAGAAGACCGACCGATAGTGCTTGCCATCCACGTCAAAGGCCGGGACGATCTCATAGCGTACCTGCCTGCGCAGATCCTCGATGGCCCCGTCTTCCTCCATGCCCTTGAGGACGAGATACCGGTCCGCTTCGCGCTTCGAATCGAACGTGATTCCGTCCACGGTCGTCTTCTTCGCGTGGTATTTGCTTCGTCCGCTCCACATGGCCTACCTCCCGGTGCTTCCGAAGCCGTTGTCGCCACGCTCGGATGGGCGGAACGCGGAGACCTGTTCCAATGGTTCGCAGGCCACCGGTATCACGACCAGCTGCGTGATCTTGTCCCCGGGCGTAAGCGCGTAATCCTCAGGACCATTGTTGTAGAGCTTGACGACGATGCTGCCCGTATATCCCTCGTCGATGAGGCCGGTGCTCGTGATGTCGTGCTTGACGTTGAGTCCGCTCTTGCTGACGAGCAATCCGGCATATCCGTGCGGCAATGCCACGTGCACGCCGGTATCCACGATTACGCTCCCGCACGCCGGTACCGTCATAGCCTTCGGTGTGCGCAGGTCCAGTCCGGCATCGGTCCCGTGGCCTCGTGACGGCATGAACGCTCCAGCGTCCAGCATGATTTCCATAATGAGTTCTCCTCTGTGGTATGATTGTCGATGTCGGTAAGTTTTCTTGGTTTCCCTTCCCGACTGCCTTACCATTGGATACAATAATACCCACCCAGATGATCGCCTGGGTGGGTATTATTTTTTCGTGTCCGTATCAGCGCGTGCGGTAACCGCCGCTTAGCATCTTGACGAGCCAGTAGAAGAAGTAGATGCCGCCGGTAAGGACGGAGTATACGCAGACCTTGATGAATCCCGGGGCCTTCTTCTTGCCGCTGTCATCCGGCTGGGCCGGCACCACGTTGTTGATGATGATGGGCTGCTGGGTCGGCTGGGCTTCGGTCTGGTTGTTGTTCTGTTCGGTCATTTCTGTTTCCTTTCTAGGTGGTAGGATTTCATGTCCTACGTTGTTTGATATACACACAATATCACGTTCTGCTGGACGACACGCCGAAAGAGAAGGCAGGGAGCTGCGTATGCCGATTTGCAACCACGAAAAAGCGATGCTATACTGATTCCTGTCTTTGACAGTGTACTTCTCCCCCTGAAGAGTGCCCAGCCGGTTTTCCTCTCTTTTCTGGCTGGGCACTTTTTTATATCCGAAACCTCGACTTACACTATTGCCAACAGTGACGCACTGATGTGAAACAGATTGCAAGAATACTTGACCCGTTATATAATAAGACCTATGAACGCTAAAAATTACACCGCAACAGTCCCCGAATACGCCACCCGCTGGAAGCTCAACATCCAGACAGTCCGACGCTTCATTCGCGAAGGACGACTCCACGCAGTCAAGGTCGGCCGATGCTACTTCCTCGACCCGGACGTAATCCCCGACAAGGGAACTCACTCGTCCGATGAGTAAACCCAACGGGAACGCAAACACCCAGATTGGCCCTAAGTCCTGCTTAGGGCCAAAAACATCTCAGGCAACCATCACGACGCCGAGCCCAGATCCCACAAAGAAAGGAAACAAAATGAACACCGAAATCCAAACTTTCAACTTCAACAATGCGCCATTGCGCACCCTGACCGACGAAAACGGCGACCCATGGTTCGTAGCCAAAGACGTATGCGACATCCTCGAACTGAGCAACATTACTGAAGCTCTTCGTCCTCTTGATGATGATGAAAAGGTCAACTTCAGAATTCCTGAAGTTGGTCAGAATGGAGGCCGTGCGCCAATCATCATCAGCGAACCGGGCCTATACAAGCTGATCATGCGCTCACGCAAGCCCGAAGCCAAGGAATTCCAGCGTTGGGTAACGCACGAAGTGTTGCCGACCATTCGTAAGCATGGCGCATACATGACCCAGCAGACCCTCAATAAGGCCCTCACCAGCCCCGACTTCCTCATCCAGCTCGCAACCAAGCTGAAGGAAGAACAGGAAAAAGTCAAGGCATTGGAACCGAAGGCCAAAGCCCTAGACGCTTTCACCGACGTGGAAGACCGACTGCTCATCCGCGAAGCCGCCAAGATCCTCTCCAACTCCGGCACCCCCGTCAGCGAGAAGCAACTGCGCGAATGGATGGTCAACAACAACTGGATCTACAAGGCCAATGGTTCATGGCATGCGACGGCAAGACACTGCACGGCCGGCCACCTCGTAATGGTCATGTCCACGAAGCACGGCACTAAAACGGACGGCACGAAATTCGCTTTCCCGCCGACCGTGCGCATCACCCGCAAGGGATTGGCCCTGCTCCACAAGCGTCTCGGCGAAACCCGCCTGAACAACATCCTCGAAACAACCGCCCACTGACAAAAAGAAAGGATCACCACCAATGAACGACCCGCATATCATCCTCCCCTCCGCCCGCCTCGTAGCAGACCCGGAACCCAAACAAACCAAGAACGGGACCACGTACCTCCTCATCCGAGTAGCCGCCAACGGCAGCCACAAGGATAAGCAGACCCAGCAATGGGTCGACCATGACACGATGTTCGCGACCATCTTCGAATACGACCAGAGGCTCGCAGCCACCTACGCGCAGTCACTCCACAAGGGCACTCCGGTCCGCGTCGAAGGCGACCTGAAATGGCAGACCGGCACCGACCGCAACAACCAGCCGCGCACCGACTTCATCATCGAACACGCGACCATCAACCTAGTCCTCAAAAAGGCCAAAACCCAGCAGTCGATGTCACAGCAGTCGATGTCACAGCAGTCGACCCCGCAGCAGCAGGCCGCCAGCTGGGGACAGCCCCAACAGCCTGACCCGTACGCACAGTCCTATAACGACGAATGGTGACAGAAAGGAACACAATGAACCCCAAGAAGCACCCGATCAGCTACAAGCTAGGCACCTTTGCGGCCTACCTCCTCCTAGCGTCCGTGACAATCCTCGGCCTAACAGGCACGATAGCCCTCATGAAGCTCCTGATCGGCTTCATCCTCGCCTAACAAGCGACGCCCCTCCAAAACCAGGAGGGGCATTTTTTATCACCGTATAATAGAATCTATGACAGAAGCAGTAGTACGAGACGCGCGCGGACGCATCGTTAGCGGAGTATGCAACCCAACAGGCAAAGGCGGATTCCAAGACCGCCCACAGGACCGCGGCTCATGGACGAAAGACACCAGCCCCACCCGGTGGATCCGCGAATTCAGCAAGCTCACCGCCGAAGAATTCAACGAAAGAATCAAGGACCCGAACCTCACCATGGTCCAGAAAATCGCCATCAGACACATCATCAACGCGGCCAAGGATCCAAAGGTCGCAGCCGACTACATCGACCGACTCGACGGCAAGGCCCGCCAATCCACCGACGTATCGGTCACCGGCTACGAACCGCCACACATCACCCTCGAAATCTTCGACGACAACCCCGAAAACAACAAGGACAGTCAGTAAAAACACATAGACCGGACACATGCAGATAGCAAGACCATACCGCGACCTATGGTGGTGGCTCCACACGGAGACGCCACCATATCGCTATTACTGCTATTCCGGCGGCCGAGCCTCAGGCAAAAGCACCGCCGTCGCGCAAAGCCTCATACTCCGCGCCGCCAGCCAGCCGATCACCGTCCTATGCGCGCGAGAATTCCAGAACTCCATTTCCGATTCCGTACACAAGCTCCTCGTCAGCACCATCCGCAAATTCGGCCTGCAAGGCTTCGAAATCACCCGCGACGGAATCAGCCACATCAACGGCAGCTCCTTCATCTTCCGCGGCCTACACAACAATTTCGAAAGCATCAAAAGCATCGAAGGCGTCGACGTATGCTGGGTCGAGGAAGCACAGACAGTCGGCAAGGAAAGCTTGACCACGCTTATCCCGACTATCCGCAAAACCAATTCCACACTGATTTTCACGTGGAATCCACGTACGAGCCACGATACTGTCTGGACATACTTCGTCACCTCGGATTCAGAGGAACGCCACAAGCAGACCTGCCACTGGCACACCACATTCAAGGACGTGGAAAGACTCCTCAGCCCCGACGTACTCGCCATGATCGAAGCCGACCGGAACTCCGCCGACTTCGGCCACATCTGGCTAGGATTACCTTATTCCGACACCGACAACCAGCTCATCAGCGACGACATGATCAACGAAGCCCTCCACCGCACACCGGAAGATGGGCCTGTCACCTTCGGCGTGGACGTGGCACGATACGGCAGCGATCGCACCGCCCTCACCATCAAAAAAGGCAATCACATCGAAACACTCGAATCATGGACTCACTCAAGCATCGTGGACACCGGCGAAAGAATCAGACTGCGCGCCTCGCAATACCATCCGATCGACATCCGCATAGACGACACAGGCGTAGGCGGAGGCCTCACAGACCTACTCGAGTCATGGGGCATGCCCGCCACCGGCATCAACTACGCCGGAAAACCAAAAGACCCGCAATATCCCAACATCGCCTCGGAACTATGGTTTGACTTCGCTACCATGCTCCCCCAGCTAAGCATCAACCCACAACTTACCGACCTAGCCAAGCTCACCACCGAACTCACCACCCGCAAATGGCAGATCACCAGCCGAAACCAACGGCAAATCGAAAGCAAACAAGACTACAAGGACGCCATGAATCTCGGTAGCCCGGACCTCGCCGATAGCATGCTCCTCGCATGCTACGAACCACCCAAACTCCCCTCGTGGGAGGTCATGGTCTGCTGATCCTCCAGTAGAATGGTGCGATAGAACACCACATACCGAAACGAGGCAAATTGACCATTCTCAGCAACCTACGCTCAGGCTTCGCGAGCGCCTTCGGCCGCACCGACGCACCTCACAGGTCCCCAACCCCGATTGGCGGCAACACATGGCAGCAAATGGGCGGCAACACCATCCCCCTCCACGACACGTACGACAACGTTTTCCCCTACGTCAACGCCATCGCCCAACGATTCAGCACCGTCATCCCCTACGCCGTCACCTCAGACGGCCGACGCCTCAACCCCTCACCAGCAGCATTAAGCGCCCTATATGCCCCCAACGACACCTACAGCTGCCTGGAATTCCTCAAACTCATCGCCTCCGGCATGCTCACTCAATCCCACGTCGACATCCTCATCTGGACAACAGACGGCCCCGGCGGCAACATCACCCCCGACAACATCACCGGCTACACCCTCCTACCATCAAACAGCCGCGTCTACAATGACACTCGCTCCTCCTGGTACCATCGCGTAACCATGGACCTCGGCGACGGAGCCCGTCAATACGAGTTCACCCGCAACGAAACCATCGCATTAAGCTACAGCCGCCACCCCGACGACCCATCACGAGGTATTAGCCCCGCAATGACCATCAAAAAATGGGCCAACGTCGACGACATGATCGCCGACTACGAGCGCGGCTTCTTCGGTAACAACGCCGTGCCCGCAGGTATGCTCGGCATCGTCTCCGAAAACGCCGAAGACTTCCAACGTAACCGCACCCGCCTCGAAGAAACCTTCCGCGGAGCCGGCAACAACAACGGGGTCGTCTATAATATGATCCCGGTCGACCCCCTGACCCACAAGCCAAGCCAGACCAGCAAACTCGTCTGGGTCCCATTCCAGAACTCCAACGACAGCCTAGACCTCCAGACAGTCAACGACGTTGTGAACAACCGCCTAGCCAACGCCCTCGCAGTCCCCGACATCATCCGCGGCATCGACAACGGCCAAACCTACGCCAACGCCGAAATGGCCGAACGCGCCTTCATCGAAAACACCCTCAAACCCCTCTGCATGACAGTCTGGGACAAATGGCAATTCGAACTCGACCGCATCACCGGCGGCCTCGGCTACGGCATCACCTTCACCCTCGACCTCCCCGCCCAAACCGAAGTCGAAAAAGTCCAGGCGGAAACCCAACAAGTCCGCATCAACAACCTCCTCCAGCTCGTGAACGCCGGAGCCTCAGTCGACGCCGCGGTAGAAGCGCTCGGCCTCCCCGAAACATACCGCCGACTCGACCTCCACCCCGCCACGTCCGACACTCCCCTCCTTCCGTCCGCGAGAAACACCACGAAAGCCGCCAAACCAATCAACGACACACCAACCGAACCACACCTCCTGACCGCCACCCGCGCCTACGTTAACCGCGTCATCCAACTCACCCGACGCTCACAGAACAGCCTCTACGACGACCTCGAAACCATCGGCCAGCAGTGGATCAACGACGTGGAAGACGACCTCATCACCCACCTCACCAACTACGCCCGCAAAACCGGACTCAAACTCGAACAAGTCATCACCGCATGGGCCGCAACCCACCCAGACAACCCCATCGCAGTCGAAGTGCAAGGCTACACCGGCAATGATTGGCAGGTCCTCTACGACTGGGCCAACCTCCCATCAAACGTGAAAACCGCATACCTCGATCACTTGGAAACAATCGCCAACACGACCTCCAAGACCATCACCGAGAAAACCCTCGACATCCTCACCCGAGCAGACACGGAACAATGGGACGCACACCGACTCCAAGAGGAACTCACCCACATGGGCAACGAACACGCCGAACTCATCGCCCGCTGCGAAACCGTCCAAGCACAACGGCTCGGCAGCCTGTACAGCGCACGACAGATGAGCGAAAGCCTCGGAGTCCGACTGCAAAAGGTATGGAGGACCAGCGGCGACGCGACCACATGCGACTTCTGCAAGCACATGGAAGGCACCGCCATCGGCCTTGACGGATCCTACCTAGCGGAAAACGCGGCCGTCACAATCGGAGGCCACACCTACGTCAACAACTTCGAGAACATGATCGCGCCGAACGGACACCCCAACTGCCGCTGTTACGAAGACTACGAAGTAGTGGAGGACTAAATGGCGTACGACATCCACTGCAAGAAATGCGGACGCTACCTCGGCTCCTGCAACAGGGACACCGACATAACGCTCAAATGCCCCAACTGCCGAAGCTTATTGGAATATCACATCATGCTATTATGGGGACTTGAACACAAGCCCCAAAGGACGTTCACGAATAATCCACTACCACCAGATGAAAGGGTGACATGACCACTCGCAAGAGCTTCACCCACAATGGCGGTAACACTGAAACCGACGGCCGAACCCTCACATTCCTAGCCAACTCCGGCAAAACGATGTGCGGCGGACTCACCGTAGACCTAGACACGCTCAAAGCCCCACTCATCGACGGGACCTTGAAACTCGTGTCAGACCTCGATGATTCCGACAGGCTCTCACTCCCCCTCCTCATCGACCACATGCCATCAGTCGAGGCTCAAGCCGGTGCCATCACCCGCCTATGGATGACCGACGCCGGCCTCATGGCCGAAGCAAGACTCAGCGAAGTCGACAACGGGGAACGCGTCCGCCAGCTAGCCGCCGACGGATGCCTCACCAACAGTTTCAGCATCACCGTCGAATTCAACCGACAGCCCGGCAAGGACGGCATCATCCACGACAGCGAACTGGTCGAAATCAGCGTCGTCTACCGTGGAGCCGACCCGAGGGCCGCATTCGCCTCAATCAACCACCGAAAGGAAAACATAATGGACAACGAACTCATGCAGAAGCTCGCCCGCACCGTCGCCCAGTTCAAGCTCGACCCGGACGAGGCTGCAAACCTCACCTCCTCCGTCACCGACATCATGACCGACGCGGTAGCCGACATCAAGGACGCCATCGACGATCAGACCGACACTCAGGCCGCTCAGGAACAGACCGCACCGGAAGAACCAGTCCAGTCCGCTAACAAGCGTCCGCTCGTCATCATCAACAAGAGCAACCGTGCCGCCAAGCAGTCCGGCGTCGCCTCCTTCTCCCACACTCGTGAGACGTGGCTCGACTCCCCGGACGCCATGGCCGCCTTCGAACGCACCCTCATCGACAACGACAACAAGGGCGTTGAAGCATTCCACAAGGATTGGGTTAACACCGTGTCCCGCAACATGGCCGACACCGCCTCCTTCGGCGCAGTCAAGACCGACGTGGACAAGTTCATCCCGACCGAAGCCATCACCACGATCTCCGACGCTTTGAACACGCGCGGCTCCGGCTTGTGGAACCTGTTCCGCAAGACCGGCATGGACAGGCTCACCATCGGCGGCAACATCCTCGGCCTGACCGACGAAACCCGCGCCCACGGCTACCCGGTCGCCTCCTACGGCACCAAGAAGCGGGACGAGTCCACGGCTTTCGTGAAGCGTGAATTGACCGCCGACTACACCTACAAATTCATCACCCTCAACAAGGGTGACATCCGTCGTACCCAGAAGCCTGGCGCACTACTCCGCTACATTCTCGCCGAACTGCCGAACTACATCGTCCAGACCATCGAACGTCAGGTCGTGCTCGGCGGTTACACCGACATGGGACACTTCCGCTCCATCACCGCCGACGCATCCGACACCAAGTCGGACTGGGCCGGCAACAAGTTCGCCCTCACCCACACCCTCACCGGCGATGCCCCGCTCATGGGCTTCGTAAAGGCCTCCCACATGGTCCGCGCACAGGGTAACAAGGTCCTCGTCTGCAACGCGGACACGGTAGCCGACCTGCTCCTGTCCGCCAACGCGAACGGTAACACGTACATCGCCCTCGGCGGTGACGACACGCTCGCCCGCGCGCTCGGCGTCTCCCAGATCATCACCCCGGAATGGTGGACCTCGGAAGACGACAAGAAGGTCGCAGGCGTGGTCCTGTCGGCTTCCCACTACGCGCTCGTCGGCGACACTTCCGTCGAAGCGTTCACGAACTTCGCCCTCCAGACCAACACCAACGAATACCTGCAGGAAATCTACGCTGGCGGCGGACTGGACGCTGAGAAGTCCGCAGTGGTCATCAAGCCCACGGTCTGAAAGGAGCAAGCATGACCGCAAAGCAGATCCGCTTCGTGGAAGCCCCGCTCGACACCGAACGGCATGTCGCCGAAGTCGCCATGTTCGACGGGGACGGCACACCGGTCAAACCGTTCACCCAGCCCGATAACGCCACTACGACCAAGCCGGGACTGGTCAAACAGGCCACACACGTGGATATTGGCACCGGTACCGTCGCCAATATCGTGGAAGCACTGGTCACCGCCGGCATCATGGCCTCAGCCTGACACAAATGAAACCTCCCTAGGTAAGGGCCCTACCGCTACAATTAGCGGGTAGGGCCCCTACTTTTTTGGAGGAAAAATGATAATCGACGACAATACCACCACCAAGATCGGAACCGACATATACGAGACATGGAAAGACGCGGCACTCGCCGACCTGGCCAACATGCTCTGCATGCACCCGCTAGACCAGTCGACAGACACCCTCACATGCCTCGTCAGCGACGACAGCCGACACATACACCTCCCAGCATGGTATTCGGAAGTGACCGACGTACGATCCACGTACGGCAACAGCCTCGACTGCACCATCCAATACACGCAGTCCGACGAGTGGGCCCCCGAAACCAAATACACGAAAACGCTAACGCTCAACACACCATACCTACCCGGCATGCCAGTCACCGTCACCGGCACCCACGGATTCACCCGACTCCCAAAACCGTTATCCGGCATTCTCACGGCCATCATCCAAGCCAACCAGACGATGGCAGACCAGACGGACCGTATCACCTCGAAAAGCATCGAAGACGTAAGCGTCACCTACGCCACCAGCACGCAAACCACCCTAGAACGCACGCTCACCCCCTACCTCGCACTGCTCAACCAGTGGAGCCTCTGTCATGCCACCAACAGTGGTGGCCTCCTCAGCATGCCAACCCCACACCACGACCTACCATGGTGGATGAACGAACAAGACCTAGGAAGCAACGATTATGTCATCCTGTAACCCATTCCAACTCTTCCCCCACCAAGTCCAGCCAGCCACCCTCTGGAAATACACGGCACCCGGACTTGACAACATCAAACTCGCCACCCTGAACGTCATCATCAAACACTCAACCCAAACCAACCAGCCAACCGAATCCGCAAGCCGTATCACCTCCCGACGCTTCCATATCCAACCGGACCAACTCCCCGAACACCTCCGGGGAGACATGGAAACATGGCCCGACCTCATTCTCCAACTCAACAACGGCCGCACCTACCAGGTCGAACAAGCCAGCCGAGGAGACGACATGACCACCGGCACCACCCAATTCATCACCATCACAGCCCACCCATACGGACGGAACAGCCTATGAGCTACCAGCTCAAAACATCCGCCTCATGGGCCCGCAAACTCTCCACACAACAACTCAACAAAGGCGGAGCCCGCATGATGACCGACATTCTCCGCATGGCCCGCCAAAACGCGCCAGTCAAAACCGGAGCCCTCCGCAACAGTGGCCGCTTCCAACAAACCAGCACCCTCCACTGGCGCATCACATTCGGCAACGGTCGCATCCCCTACGCGCGCCTCCGCGAACACGTAAACCGCCTCCACCCAAACACCACCAGATACCTGCAACGCGCCGCCACCACCGCAAACAACAAAATCAAAACCTACTTCAACCTCTAAGGACACCATATGATCGACCTCGCAATATGCATGACCCTCCAAAACGAAGGCTACGGTACCTACGGCCAAAACCTCTTCTTCGGCACCAGCCCAGTATTAGACACCGGAACCGTCACCAGCCAACAAGGCATCTGGGTCAACACCAACACCGTCGACATCAACGGCGACCTCTACACCGACCAAATCACCATAAGCAGCCGCTACAACGACGTACTCGCCCAAGGCCGAACCATGCTCCGACTGCTCAACCTCATCAACAACAAACTCCCCCACTACTGCCAGCTCACCTGCCAGCCAATCACCAACATCACCTACCAGTCAATCCGCACCCACCCAGCCACCGCAATAGACCTAGACGCCATCGACCACGAAGGACGATGGGTCAAAAGCATCCGCTTCCAAATCGACTACAAACTCGACACCACAACACTGTAAAATAGATTCAGCCAACACCCTCGAAAGGAAAACAAAAAATGGCATCCTACCCCCTCATTGGCAAAAAAACCGTCTACATCGACGACATGGTGATACCCCCCGACTACGTTCAGGATGAAGTCGGCACCATCACCCTCACCCCAAGCACCACCGAAATCGCATCCCAATCCGGCACTATCAAAGTGCCAAACGGCAGCTACGACGAACTCAGCTTCGAACTCAACATCATCTGCCCAAGCGTACGCTTCCTCGGCATGCTATTCCCCGAACTCTACCACAACGCAAAATTCAAACGCGTCATCAGCGGGAACATGAGCGAAACCGGCCAAGTACGATTCGGCGGCAACGAATGCATCAGCAACACACCACGAGACATCATCATCCACAACGTGTGCGACGGCAACTCCAGCGCACAAGACTTCCGCATCCCACAAGCCCTCATCAGCGCAGGCGGCGAATTCAAAATCAGCCTCAGCGACCCATTCGTCGTCACCCTCACCGGCACTATGACCGCCAGCCCAGAAGGCGCAGTTGTCATGGGCGAACTCAACCTCAACAACCCCTCCTACTACGACGAAACCACCGGTTCCATCAAAACAACAAAAAGTTCAATCACTGAACTAAATGCCACTCCATCCACCATCACCGGCAAGGCACAGGACGTAGTGAAAGTCAACGTCACCGCACTCCCGAACGGAGCGACCGGCAACATCACTGCCACCATTGACACCGCGGAGACAGCCGCAGCCAAGGACAATGGTGACGGCACATGGGACATCACCCTGAAAAAGGTAGGCACCTGTACCGTCACTTTCAAATCCGAAACCGTGCAGACGACCGTCCACGTCAACGTGACAGCCTGACAGGAATAAAAATAATGCGCCCGTCGTGAAAGAAAGGCAAAGAACACGACGGACGCTAACTTGAAACGGTTCCTACGCTAGGAACAATCATTATAGTACACCACGATTGAATGGAGAACAAGTAATGGCCACCCCAATCCTGAACATCGATACTCGCAAGGCATTCCGCCAGCTCACCGTCAAAATCGACGGCATCACCTATACCATGCGCCCCCTCGGCTCAAAGGACATGCTCACCATCCTCGACAATGCAGAAGCACTCGACAAACTCTCCACCGGCAAAATGAACAAGGAAACACTCGCAACCGCGGAAGAAATCATCTTCCCACTCGTCGCCGATCTCATGAGCCCTAACAACGCTTTCCACGAATGGATGACCCAAACCAAGAACCGTAGCGACCTCGCCTACCTGCAAGCCATGACCGCCCTCTGCAAACTCATGGCCGAAAACCTCACCCTCACCATCAAAGGCGAATAATCCATGAAATCATGGAATGAGCTCATCACCCCCCAAGAACGAGAGAGGATGAGCAACTACAAGAGGAAGGAGACAGTCCACAAGGCATCTCCTTCCTCTCGGATCCTCGCCGAATTCGGACAACTATACGGTTGGACTGCCGTCCGAGACGCGCTCGAAAACAATATTTCACCCACTCTCATGCTTAACCTGGTAAAAGAAGGCCGACACCTCCACAACATTCGCCTAGCCGAGCAATACCAGCTCGTTTTCGAATGCCTCACGAACGCTTTCAGTAAAAACGGAGACCAAAGAATCAGCCGCATCATCCACGAGCTCGGAAAGGAATAGTCCATGGCCGACAGCACACTCACCCTCGACGCCGTAATCAACACTTCGGATTGGGAAGCCGGCGTCAAGACCATCCAAACAGGAGGCCGCCAGATAGAACAATCCGCCCGCCAAGCCGGTGAAGGATTGGACGAAATCGACAAGTCATCCACCAAGGCTTCCGGCGGGACCGGTAAGTTCGCGGCCATCGCCGGAGCCATAGGCGGTCTGGTCTCCACCGGTGTCAGCATGGCTGTTGACGCCATCAGCGATCTCAGCGGTGACATCATCGAAGCTTCCGACTCGGCCCAGAAATTCGCGAGCACACTAAGTTTCGCCGGCTTAGACACGAGCACCATAGACCAGCTTACCGACAGAACGCAAAAGTATGCGGACCAGACAGTCTACGATCTGTCCGACATTCGCAACACGACCGCACAGTTGGCAGCGAATGGCGTCGACGGATACGCTGAACTGGCCGAAGCGGCAGGTAACCTCAACGCCGTGGCAGGCGGTAACGCGGACACGTTCCGTTCTGTCGGCATGGTGTTGACCCAGACCGCCGGTGCTGGCAAACTCACCACCGAAAACTGGAACCAGCTCGCCGATGCGATCCCGGGCGCGTCAGGCAAACTCCAGGAAACCATGAAGCAAAACGGCGCGTACACGGGTGATTTCCGTGACGCGATGGCCAAAGGCGAGATCACGGCCGAGGAATTCAACAAGGCCGTCATGGACTTGGGCATGACCGACGCGGCTAAGGAAGCAGCGACCAGCACCAGCACTATCGAAGGTGCGATGGGCAATCTGGAAGCTTCCGTCGTGAACGTGGGCGTGCAACTCTTGGACTCGTTCAAAGGCCCGTTGACGGAGGGTATGAGCAGTCTTGCCGAGGGTATCGGAAGCCTGCCTAACCTTTTCAAGGGTCTCGTATCGTCGGCTGGTCCTGCCTTGGCCCAGATCGGGAGTGTGTTCCAATCAGCTTTCGCTCCGGTTGGGCAGATCGTGTCCACTCAACTGATGCCCGCCTTCCAACCGTTCATGCAAGCGTTGCAGAATCTGGGTGGTGCGATCATGCCTATCCTGAATGCCGCGTTCCAAACGTTCATGCCGGTGGTGGGTTCTCTGGTCACGAAACTCACCGAGGTCGGTGCGACGATCATGAGCACGGTCACTCCGGTGATTAATAACGTGGCCGCCGTGGTGCAAGCCGTACTGCCTACCATTCAGGCTGCGTTCACGACGGTCGCATCAACCATCCAAGGGGTTATCAACGCTGTGTTCCCGTTCGTCCAGACGGTGATCACGAGTGTCATGAATATCATCAACGCGATCATCACCACCGTGTTGGCGGCCGTACAAGGTAATTGGGATGGCGTGTGGGCCGGTATCGGCAACATCATCTCAACGGTATGGAATAGCATTAAAACCGTCGTGGCAGCCGGTCTCAACGCTGTTCTAGGCGTGATCAGTTCGGTCATGGGTGCCATCAGCGCTTATTGGACCGCTGTTTGGAATGTGATCAAAGGGCTTGCAAGCAGTGCGTGGAATGGTATTACCAGTGCCGTATCAAACGGTGTCGGCAATGTTATGAACACCGTGCGAGGCATCGGCGGAAAGATCAAGGGCGCATTCTCGGGAGCTGGCAGTTGGCTCCTCTCAGCCGGCAAGAACATCATCATGGGTTTGGTCAACGGTATCAAGAACGCTATCGGCGCGGCCGTGAACGCGGCCAAGAACGCGGCATCTAACGTCGTGAACGCCGCCAAGAGTGCGTTGGGTATTCATTCCCCGTCTCGAGTGTTCCGTGACGAGGTGGGCAAGATGATACCGGCCGGCTTAGGCAAGGGCGTGGAAGCTAACATGAGTCTGGCTGTGAATCCGGTGCAACGCATGGTGGCGGATATCATGCCAAATAGCCTGTTGAACAGTCCGGCGAGTCTTCCTGTCTCATCTCCGGTCGTCGCGAATGCGAATGGTGGCGCTCGTGTGTCAGCTCCGATCACGGTGAACGCGTTGGATCCGATGGCGGCGGCCCGCGAGACGGTTCGCATGATTAATTTCGCTTACGTGTAAAGGCTAGGCTAGGCTAGTCTCATGAGCATTTTTTTAACGGATCCCCGTGACATACAGTTGACGTTGAACGGTTTCCCTCTTTATGGAGTGGACCAGTATGGTTGTGAATGGCATACGACTTTTCAGAATGTGTCCGGCTTGTTCGACGGTGTGGCGTCCACGTTGCAGACGGAAAATAAGATCATGTCGGACGGCTGGTATGGTAACCTGCCACGCTTGCAAGGTCGTACTATTACGGTCGAGGGGCATATCATCGGCCGGTGCACGGAATCATGTGTCAACGCGTGGAATGCGTTCAAAAGCGTTTTGGACGCCACGGGAATGCTGCTGACCGTGCGGTTGGGTGATATCGGCCGTCAAGCGCGGGTCTGGCAGTCGCCGTCCGCTCCATTGGTGAAATGGGCTGGGGTGAACATGCTCCATTTTAGTCTTGGATTGACTTCTTTGAGCCCGTACCTGTACGGGTTGGAGTTGGTGTCCGATACTTCCGCCCTGCCGAGCACGTCAGGCGGTTTCGTCTTCCCCTATAGGTTTATAGAACCTCAGTTTGTGGTTAATGGCAGCTCAGTACCGTCTTGGACGTGGAGCGAGGACACCGTATCCGGTCATGTGGCTTTGACTAATACGGGTACGGCTCCCAGTCCGGTGATGATCCGTATTGACGGTCCTGTCGTCAACCCGCAAGTATTGCATGTCGGGAGCGGGCGTGTCATAGCTTTCAATACGAGCCTTGGCATCGGCCATTATGTGACCATCAACGGTGTGACTCATGAGATCCTGATTGATGGGTCGGATCCTGCGCGTGGTCGTGTTATTCTTCGTGAGTGGAGTCAGGCGGAACCTGGTCCGAATGTTTGGGCGTTCAGCGCGAGTGAGTATTCGGATGCGGCTCGCATGGCGGTCTCGTTTTATCCTGCGTATCTGTAAAAAAGGGAGGAATGTCATGGTTTTGTCTGAGGAGTGGAGTGGATCCCCTGTTTTCGGGAGGGGCAGTGTTGTGTGGGATACGGCTGGCTTCCAGTTCCTTGCCGTGTCTTTGACTAGTGGGATTGTGTTGGCGGAGTTCCCGGATTTGCAGGTGTCCAAGCTTTCATATCGGTTCGGGGACATGACAAGCGAAACGGCGACGCTTCCGTGGCGGGGTATTCCGTCCAATTGGGATGAGGCTACCACCCCGTATGGGGCGGCTGTCCTCTTGGTGCGGGGAACGACGGCATTATGGGGTGGTATCGTCGTTAAACGCGAGCGTACGTTGCAGGGCAGTGGATTGTCGCTTACCTTAGCTACTATCGAACATTATTTGGATTCCGTGTATGTGAAGGATCACGTGTATTCGAATCGTGACCAGTGTGAGATCGTTTACGATCTCGTGTCTAGTACGTTCAAGGATCACCGGATCGTGTTTTCGGTGAAATCGTCCCCTAGTAGAATTCGCCGGGATAGGACATATGAGGAGTCTTCGAGCAAGACTTTGCTGAGTGTTCTTCAGGAGCTTTCCGCCGTGCAGAATGGTCCGGAATGGTGCACGTCATGGGAATCCGTTGACGGTGGCAGGTATCTGCCGGTTTTGACGGTTGCGGACAGGATAGGTTCCGTCACTCCGGTCACGACGTTCGATGATAGCGTGATGACATCCTTCAATGTTGTGGAGGATTATACGGCCGGCTATGGAGCGAACATGGTGTGGGCGGTCGGGGATATGACCGGGGAAACCCAGTCGCGTTCCGATACGATGGTGGTTGACCAGTCGTATCGTCCTGTCGTGGAGCATGTGGTCCGCCCGTCGTCGAGCATTATACAGAAGGAAACTTTGGACGCTCATGCTTCGGCTTCGTTGCAGCAATTACGGGACGGGACGAATACTATGAGCATGACGTTGAGCCTGTTGGCCGCTCCGGTTGTTTATGAGGAGTGGAAGCCGGGGGATGTCGTCTCGTGGACTGTTGCTGATGATAGTGGCCGTTTCGCCGGGTTTGATCATGGTGAAGCGCGCATCGTCGGTTGGGATATTGATTTCAGTGGTGTGGGGACTATCACGCCTGTGATGCAGTAGGAGGAATGTGATGCAAGGCAAGTTCAAGTTTTCGCTTGATGGTGTGGATGCTACCGCCCGCCAGTTCGCTGAGATTCGTCGGCAGTTGACGGAGTTGCCGGCTAATGCCGGTAAACGTATCAGCCAACTGGATGCCAGTGTGTCTGAGATCAAGGAGGATTATGGATCGTTGACCGTTGAAAAGCCGCGGGGTACTACCGGCGAAACGGATGAGGTGGTGAGACCGGAGCGTGGTGGGACCGGTACCTATAACGCGTATAATAATCCGCTTTCGTTGAATTCTCGGAGACCGGTTTATTGTCTTTATGACGGTACGCTTGGATGTGACTGTTCGTCAATGTACTTGGTGGCGAGAATCAGTGATGCGGACGAGTTAATTCCGGTGGATAATCTCCGTCAGGTGAAATGGCGAGTGTATACGTTCAAGGATGATCTGAATCTGAATTTCGATGATGCGCAGCCGACCGTCGGTCTCTTTGCTGAGGATTTGGATAATGCCGGGCTTGGTTTTTTCTGCGAGTATGATACCGACGGGAATCCGGTCGGGGTTGATTATCCGAGGTTGAGTGTGGCTGCTTTACGGTTGGCGCAGGAGGCCATGAATGAAGTGGACAAGCTTAAAGCTGAGGTTTCCCGTCTATCTTCCTTGGTAGGTAAAATGGGTGTGTCCACGTCTGAATGATTGATTGTGAGGAATGACTTATGGAGAACATTGTATTACATCCTTTGACTGCTTCGAATAAAGTGCCCACGTACACGGCTGATAATTATCGTCATGTTGTGAATCCGTTCATGTTCCCGTCTGATGGTACGGCTTTCAATTGTGTTCAGGGTGTCCGGGCTGGTAGTCCTGGCCCGTTGGCGACGATCGACGGTTTGAATGTCACCGTTAAACCTCATTGCGGTATCGTGAACCCATGGCCGGAGAGCGGTGCGTACACTTATGCGATTACGACGGCGATGTCGGTGAAGGTGACGGATTCGAAGGGCGATTATAAGATCGTTGTTGCTGCCTACGATCCGAGTTTGTCTCATGGTGAGAATGGTGGTGCGTGGTTGCAGTCGTGGCCGGCCAATATTCCGGATTCGGAGATCAATGGTTTGGTTGTGGCGAGGGTTACGGCTGGTGTCGTGTCTGATGTGGCTCCGAGGATCCGCGTTGATGGCACGATCATCGTGAATACTTGGGATCAGTTGAACGCGATTCATCCTGTCGATGGGATTGAGGGTATTACTGCGGATAATCACCAGCGGTATCGTCGTGTCGGTGGTGTTTGGCGGTCGTTGACTGATATCAAGTTGTTTCCGGGCCAGTGGGCGAAGGATTGGAATGTTTGGTATAAGTGTTCGATGTCGGGTAATATCGTTAGTCTTGTTGTGAAGGCGACGAGAGGGCCTGAGTGGAGGGCTATGGCGTGGGATAAGAGTCAGATTCTCACGTTCCCGGATTATGTGCGGCCGAATTTTACTGATTTGAACGTTCCTGCGGCCGGTGTGGAGTATAGTGGCTTCCAGATCGATAAGACAGGTGTGTGTGTGAGACCTTTTAGGGACGTCGTGTATGCGAAGGGCGCGTGGACTAGTGCAACCATGTCGTGGTCGGTCTGAGATACGAAAAGCCCCGGTTGTGTGCCGGGGTTTTTCGTATCTTGCCGGGTTAGAGCGGACAGATTCGGTCGCGGAGTTCGTCGGGGAGGCTTGGTTTGGGATAGCGTGTGAGGAATTCCTTGTCTTCGACGATTTCGCAGAATTTGGCGAGCCAGTGGCCTAGTCTGCGGAGGTAGCTGGTTTCGAGGTCGTTGATGTGTTGGAGTTTGCCGCGGCTTTCGATGAGTTTGTCGATTTTTTCGTCTTGGGCGTCTATTTGCTTTTTGAGTTCGCCTTGGGCTTCGACGAGGTGTTGGTAGGCGGTGGTGAGGTTGTTGCGTCGTGTGGTGGTGTATGTGATGGCTCCGCCTAGTGCGATGCCTAGGAGTCCGAAGAGTGGCGATATTAGTTCGTTCATGAGACTAAGTTTATCTCAGATGGTTTTGATATGCTGGTTGTATGAGTCAGGAATCCATTGGAAATATTGTGCTGTTCCTTTTATCGGCGTTTCTCGTTGGGATCATGGTGGCGGCGGGTTTCCTGCTTGTCACTGGACTCCCGGCTTTCGCACGTTTTCTTTTCATTGTCTGGTATGTTTTAGTTGTCTGAAAGGAGACAAAATGTCATATGAATACATTGCAAAGTTCGACAGTCCGAATTATACGAGTGGACGCCCGTATGGGATCAAGGCCATCGTGATCCACTGGTGGGGTGATCCGAACACCCATCCGACGTTCGAAGGTGTGGTCAACACCTTGTGTAGTAAGGCTCGTGGCGCGTCCGCACATTATGTGGTCGAGGCCGGACGTGTCGCCTGCATCGTGGATCCGGACGATCGTGCATGGCACGCCGGGGATGGCGTGGGCATCGGCTCCAAGGGCAATGATATGGGGATCGGTATCGAATGTAATCCTCGCCAGTCGGATGGGGATTATCTGACTGTCGCCCAGCTTATCCGTGATTTGCGTGCGGAGTATGGTGATCTGCCGTTGATTCGGCACCGGGATTGTTATAACACGCAGTGTCCGGGCTCGTATGATTTGGAGCGTTTGGATCGTTTGGCCCGTGGTTTGGTGGCTCCGTCTAATCCGGTGCCTCATCAGCCGGCTACGTCCGTTGTGACGAGGCTGGTGGTGGATGGGTCTTGGGGGCCGGCGACGATGAGGCGTGCTCAGGAGGTTGCCGGCACGAGTGTGGATGGCGTCATGTCCGGACAGGTCAAGTGTTTGGAGAATCAGTGCATCGCCTGTTTGGAGGTGGGGACTTCCGGTAGTGATTGGGTGGAGTGGATGTCCCGACGTTTCGGTATTACGGACAGGCCGCGTAATGCGGGGCCGGAGTTCATTCGTCGTTTCCTTGTGGAGATGAATGGTGAGCCGGGTGATGGTGTGATCAGTCCGGCTCCGTCTCCGGCTATCATGGAGTTCCAGACGCGGCTGAATGAGGGTCGCATTTTCAACTGAAAGGATTGTTTATGGCTAAGCATGCGATGTTGGCTGATGACGAGCTGACTGGTGAGCCGACGGCTGATTCCGCTATCACGAATGAGTGTGCGGATGGGTCGGATAATTATGTGCCTACGTTCGATGTTGATACGCGTCGTTGGGCGTATTTGGTGTCCGGGCTGGTGGGTATTTCCGGTGCTGTCGCAAGCTTGGTGAGTGCCGTGCCGGGTGTCCCGTCTTGGGTTGCCGTCGTTGGTGGTGCTTGTGCACTGGTTGGTTCCGGTGTGGCTGGCTTGTTTGGCGTGCGTTATGCCGGTGTGAGCCGCTGACCGGTTCTGGTATGTAAAACGCCCTGCGTTTGGCTTGTTTGGCCGTTTGCAGGGCGTTTTTGCGTGTTCTGGAGGCTATTTTATGTGGAAGAAGTGGATGGTGATTGGGTTGGTGACGGTGAAACCGTATCCGTCTTCTTCGATGGTGATGGTGGTGGTTTCGACGGTTTTGATGGTGTTGAGGAGGCCGTAGAGCTTCATGAAGCTGTCGAAGTCGTTGATTCCGATGCACCCGAAGGTGGTTTCGAGTCCGAGTCCGTGCTGGTCGAGGATTTCAGCGGCTTTCGGTTGGGTGTATAGGATGCAGGTGAGGGTGGTGAGGTAGTTGATGGTTTCCATTTTCTTGGTCCTTTGTGTGTTGTGTCAATCTTTCTGACTGATGTTTTCATCATATCATAAGCGGCGTGCCGTGATGATGCGACACGCCGTAGGAGGGGTTACTTGAAGAAGACTTCGCCGCCGAGCTCAGCATTGAGTCGCTGTCGGTACTCCTTGCGTGGATGTCTCAATCCGTTTTCCCACATCATGATGATGGTCGGGCTGGATACGTGGATCAGCTTTGCGAGTTCGGCCTGCGTGTATCCGTACCGGTTTCGCCAGTATTTAAGTCGCTGGTTGGCTGTCGTCTGCGTTCTTATGAGGCGGTAGCTGACTGGGGCGTGCCTGCCGCCGTTCAAGATCGTGTAGAAGAGGCCGGTATAGGCGTTCTGGTGGACCGTGGCTTTTTCGCCTCTGATGGTGGCGGTGAATGGTTTTGTCGCCATGGTTGTTTACTGCCTTTCGTTCGATGTCGTGGTGTCGAAGATCTCCTGCATGAGTTCTTCGCCTTTTTTGGTGAGTTGCCATCTCCAGCATGGCCGGTTGTGTCTGCTGATGCCGTTTCGGTCGACGCGGCAGGTGTATCCGGCTCGTTCGAGTTCGACTAGGCGGCTTCTCAGGCTTTGTGGCGTGTCGGGGTATTTTACTGTTTCAGCCAGGGCTGTCAGTCGTTCCTGTGTGATCGGCTTTTTTGCGAGGCTGAGGAGCGTGAGCGCGTGGAGTTGGGGGATGCTGTACATCAGATCCTGCTTTCTGCTTGGTGTCGGTAGTAGGCTGCGATGGCCGTGGCTGTCATCAGTCCGGCGACCCATTTGAGCCCGAGGGGAATGTGGTTGAGTTTTGCTGTTGCGGTCCATGTTGGCAGTGTCGTGTATAAGCTGAGGCACCATCCGCAGTAGGCGAGGCTGCCGAAGCTGCGGATGGTTTCGTTGGATGCGTTTTCGGTTTTGGCGGTGAGGTGTTTTCGGAGTTTGGCGAAGATGTTGCCGGGCCCGGGGGAGAGTTGGGTTACCGTGGTGGCGTATCCGGCTGTGAGCCCTGCGGTGAGTACTGCGGTCCACCATTCAGTCTTCATTTCGTGGTCCTTTCGTTGTCGTCGATGATTTCGGCTGGCGTGTAGTGGATTTTCCCGTCAAGCAGTATCAGTGGGTATTTGATTGGCTTGTTTTGGTTTTTTGCGATGGTGCGGATGAGGGTGGCGGTGGAACTGCCGGATGGGATGACGTGCAGTTGTCGCCATGTGGCCTGGGCTATTGTCCTGCATGAATTCAGGAATGCCGCGTTTCCTTGCCCGCATGTGGGGCAGCCGTCGAAGAGTGCGTACATGTCCGGGCTGTTAAGGAGGGTGTCGATTGTCATTAGAATGAGGCTCCCGTCGTTTCGGTGAGTGTGTCGATGATGTGGAGGGTGTTGAGCTGCTTGCGTTTGTGGTTTGCTATGGCTGCTTGGATGTTCTTTCTGTGGACTGGGATGATCTGGTGTCGCGCGTCACCGTAAACCCTCGGGTCATACATTGAGAAGTAGAGGGTTTCGAGCGTGTCGCAGACGACGAAGTATTGGAGTGCTTGCGCCTGGTATGCGTCTGGGATGAAGTCTATGCCGGTGGCGTTGAGGCTTGTGGTTTTCGCGGGGAGTACTTGTGCGGCCGTGTCGGCGAGGTTGTCGGGTAGGGTGTGTGCGCGGATGAGCTGGGAGTGGATCATCCATGGGATGACGGCTTGGAGGTGGTAGGCGCTTCCGAGGCTTTTGCATTCGATGGCCCATGTGGGGTTTTCTGAGTTTTGGTAGGCGTCCGGGCTGCATGCGATTCGGTTGTCTTCGTCGCTTTCCCAGATGCCGCAGTCGGTGATGCAGTCTTTTTCATTGTATCCGAGCTGTTTGAGGGTTAGTGCGATGTTTTCGGGTTCTAGTCTGTGGCCGCGTTCCATTGGATTTTCTCCGTCGGGTTGTTCGGCCATGGTTTCCGCTAGGAATTTCCAGAAGTCGATGCTGACCTTGAGTCGTTTGTTTTTGGTTTCGGCTTCGATGATTCGCGCGTCGTAGTCTTGTGCTTTTTGGAAGTATTCGTCGGCTTTGGTTTGGGTTTTTGCGGTTTTTGACTGTTCGAGTGCCTTGTCCCGGTATTCGAGGAGCTTGTCGACGTTGGTTTGCGGGTAGTGGTTCATGGCTAGGTTGCCGCTTTTGGTGCCGGTGATTCGGCTGAGGCGTTCGTTGAGCCATGCGTCGGTGTTGTTGGTTTGTGAGAGGTTGATGATTTTCATTGTTGGTCCTTTCTTGAGGTGATATTTTCACTATATCACATGCGAAAATGGAATGCTATGTCGGCATGTCGCGTTTCTTTTGTTTTCGTATCGGCGTGCCGTGTTATTTAAAATGATATCACGGGTATATCAACCACAAAGGAAAGGAATTGAAATGAACACCACGGGAATCACCGCAAAGGACTTCGATACCGACAAGGAAGTCATCGTTACTCCGATGACGGTGTTCGGACGCGGCGACTTCACCACTGTCTTCGTCACCGACGCCGACGGCCGTGGCCTGTGGCTCGATTGCGACCTCGACTGGCGTGTCAACGCCGAGGAAGGCGATATCAGCGACGCCGAACGTATCGATGGTATCTTCGGTGCTGATGACGAGGAATGGGAAGCGTCCGCGAATGAGAAGCTCGCCGATTACGGTTTCCGCCTCGGGGATCTCGACGGTGACCGGTATTCCCTGATCGCTCTGTGACCGACACTGACGATAAAAGCCTCCAAGTGATATGCTTGGGGGCTTTTGCTGCGTCTTTTAGGCATGATAAAAGCCCCGGCGTGATACCGGGGCTTATCTACGTCACATCCTGTTGATGGCGTCCATGAGCTTCGTTAGGTCGGCTTGGGTGATTCCTCGCCAGCCTTTGACGGGCCGGTTGAGGGTGCCGCTGATGAATTCGCCGCGTGCTTCGACTGGGAGGTTGTGCGAGTCCATCGCTTTGACGAGCGTGGCGTACTGGTCCGCGCCGATCGGCTTGTCGGCCGTGTCGAATTTCTGTTTGGCGTAGCCTCCGTCGTCGTCCTTGTCGGGGAATATGCCGAGTACGGTGGTGAGGCTGTAGCGTCGGGCGTAGGTGATGGCGCTGCCGACTTGCTGTGGGTCTCCGGTGACGAAGAAGGGATATGAGCAGACGGTCTGTTGTTCGTTTCCGTCGAAGATGATGGTTTCGACGGTGCCGAGGATCTGCCGTCCGTCTCCTGTGCCGTCGAAGGTGACTTTCTGGGAGAATGCGATGTCGTGCTTCTCGAAGATTGGTTTGATGTTCTTCAGCAGGGTGGCGAGGTTGAGGTACCTGTAGGTGCGGCTGCCGGCGTTGGCGGTCTCGTCCGTGGAGAAGTTCGGGACTTCGTTAAGCACTTGCATGAATTTCTTGCTGAGGTTGCTGGCTTCCATTTGTTTCGTGTCCTTTTCGTTGTTTCCGTGTGGTTTGGTCAGTGTTTTTGGGTGGCGTATACGGTTGGCTGGTGGCCGTGTTCCGTCTGGTTGTCGACGAGGATTTCGAGGGTTTCCGTTCCGCCGAGGTTGTATGCGCGGGTGAAGAAGTCGAGGAGTTCGGGTTGGTTCTTGGCGAGAATGTAGAGGTGGCATGCCCAGTCCGCGCCTTTGTGGATGTTTTCGTATTCTTCGAATGTGTTGGAGAAGTCTTCGAAGGCCACGTATTTGTGGGTTCCGACGTGGTAGGTGAGCCCGTAGAGGCCAGGGCATCCGTCGTAGTGGCTTTTCTGGTCGAGGCGTACGTCGATGTCGTGCATCATGGTTTCGACTTCGGTGGTGGTGATGGTGTTCATTTCGGTTTCCTTTCCTTTTGTTTGCCAAACGCATTGCTTGATGTTTTCATCATATCATAAGCGGCGTGCCGTGATGATGCGACACGCCGTAATCTATCTATATTTCAGTTATTCATCGTTTCCTGTAGGAGATGAGCACCGCGAGCGCGAGCATCAATATCCCAGGGATGCCGCTATTCGTGCCCATGTCTTGTCCTCCTCGTGCTGTTTGATGACGGCTTCGATCTCCTGTCTGCAATACTGCGGGATGAGCGGAGCGAATTCGTCGACGGAGAGTCCGTCCTCATGCCATTTGATGATCTGGTCCTTCACTGATTTTCTCATCGGTGGTCCTTTCTGATTGTCGAATAGAATCCTGAGCTTTCTTGGTGGATTCTGCGGACTGTTTCTTCGTCCATGTCGAGGATTTCGGCGGTCTTCTCGACCGACTGGCCGAGATTGAAGAGGTAGTGCTCCGCCGCTACCCTTTCGAGCGGGATGTCGTAAAGCTTGCGTGTCATTTCTCGGGTCCTTCTATCATCGTATCAAGTTCGAGCAATACGACGTGCCACTTGCTCCCCATAAGCGCTTTCCATGCCGCGGATTCGTGTCCGGACGTGGAGGATATGAGTTTGAGCAAGACCGCCTTGCAGTCTTCGGGCTCGGTGTCGACGGGTTCCCGTGTTATCGAGGCCTTGATCGCGTACCATCGCGCTTTTTTCAGGTCCTCGACGGGGTTTCCCTTGAATTCGTGTCGCCAGAGGTATTTGATGACGTTCCCGACGCAGAAGGTCTGGTGTCGCGCGAGGTCGATGCACTCGTAGCCGATGTTACGGCCTGTGTAATGGCTTGGACGGTTGACGTTATCGGTCATTTTGCTTCCTTTGCTTCCTTTGCGGCTTTGGCTTTGGCCCGTCGTATGCGGGCTCGTTCGGTTTGTTTCCGCACGTATTCGGCTTTCTGTTCCGGGGTCATGGCGTGGTAGCGTTCTCGCTGTCTGGCGAGCATTGCTTCCCTCCATTCTGGGTCGGAGTGGTAGCGTTCCCGGGCGGCTTCGCGTTTCTTTTTCAGGGTTTTCGGTTTGGAGTGGTATTCTTTCTGTTTTTCAGCGTATTGTTCGGCGTGTTCTTCCCTCCATTTTCTGTTGGATTCGGCGCGTTCTTCCTTGTGGCGGGAATAGTATCGGTAGTCGCTGATTTTGCGTCGTTCCTCGGCTGATGGTTGGCTGTTACGCAATTCGTTGATCCAGTCCATCATGTCTTGGTCGTTGAGGTCGATTTCGATCGGTTCCTGCGTTTTCTTTCTTCCCATTTTTCGTCCTTAGAGGCAGATTGCGATGAGGGTGGATAGTTCTTCCGGAGTGATGTCTGTGACGGCCTTGTCGAATAGGGTGCCGTGTGCGATCGTGGTTCCTGTCTCGTCAAATAAGATCGTGTCGATTAGGCCGTCTTCGACTGGTGTGAGGTGCAGTTTCCTGTTCGAGTTGTGTCTGGTGATTTCGTATGAGGTCCCGTAGTCGTCGAGGTCGATGGCTTTTACCGTGTAGTTTTCTCCGGTGGTGGCTAGCGTGTTGGAGATTTCGGTAGCAAATTGTTCGGTGTTGAGGTTCATTTTTGGTCTCTTTCTTGTGTGGGTCAGAGGCTTTTTTCGATGTGGGCGATGAGGTCTAGGAGGGTGGTGTCCTGGTCGCCGGCGTCCCATTGGTAGATTTCGGCTGGGTCGTCGTGGCTGTCGCCGTATAGGGTCACGTCGAAGATGTTGTTGTCGTGGGGCAGGTTCGCGGTGATGTATATGCTGCGTTCTGAGCTTGTTTTGCTGATTGCGATGTAGTCTTCCCTGTCTGCGCCGTTGATGTATTTCTCGTCGTATTCGTATGGGAGGATTCCGTGGAGCGCGGCGAAGAGGGTTTTCATGGTTATGTAGTTGCTCATTTTCTGTTTTCCTTTTCTTTTCTGTGGCTTGGTGTTTCCATTGCCTGATATCTAACACTATACCCACAATCGCAATGCGACACTCCGAGGAATTAAAAAGGCGGCACGTTTTTTGCGAGTGTCGCCTTGGTATGGTCAGAGGCCGAGTAGTGATTTGGCTGCCGTCAGCTTGTCCTGCATCTTCTTGTTCCGCCTGTCGGCCCCGTTGACTTCAAGGAAGATACACATCTCCTTGAGGCGGCTGAAGACGCGCTGACGGCGGATGTCAGACGGATCGTAGAGGTCTTTCGGATTGAGGTTGGTAGTGACGATGAGTGGTAGCCCTGCACGGTAGCGTGCGTCGATGACGTTCATCACCTTTTCCCACATGTATTCCGAGTCTCTTTCCGCTCCTAGGTCGTCGATGACTAGGAGGTCGAAGCGGTTGAGATTGTCGAGGTATTTCTGGTCTCCGCCGAATTTCTCGCTTACGCGGCTGATGATGCGGCTGAAATTGGTCATCAGGCATGGCGTACCTTGGCTGATGAGCTCGTTGGCGATGGCTGCTGCGAGGAAGCTTTTTCCGGTGCCTACCGACCCGCAGAGGAGCAGTCCTGTGCCTTGGCTGTGCATTGCGTCGAAGTTTTCGACGTATTTGCGTGCGATGTTTTCGTTTTTCTGGTCGGCGTGGTCGGATTTGGCGAATGTCCATTCGCGCATCTCTGCGTCTGGGAACCCGGTGCGTCGCATGCTGTCGAGGTATTGCAGGCGGTCGCGTTTGCGTTTTTCTTCGGCTTCCTTGGCGTTTTGTGCGACGCTGCATTCGCATGCGCAGCGGACGGTGCGTGTGGTGCCGTCGGTCTTGGTCAGGACGCATTTCTTTTGTGTGTGGCATTTGCCGCACATGAGGAGGCCGTCCGCGTCGTGGTAGTCTCCTTCGGTTTCGGAGTATTGGCGTGCGGCTCGTGCGCCGATGGTGTCGATGATGTCGATGTCCATTGTGGTCCTTTCTGTTGTTTCATAATAATGATATATCACGTGTTGTTGGAGTTGCATCACCGGCGTGTTGTGGTGTTAGAAGACGCAGTTCTTTAAGAAGTAGTCGATTTCTTCATCGTGTTGGCGTTGCTCTTCCGGAGTGCGGATTATCTGCTGCTGTGGCTTCTGCTGCTGGTATCCGGTGCGCTGGTAGTTGTTGATAGCGAAGAATGAGCCCCAGCCGCGGCGAACGACCTCGGCGAGGTAGTCTTTTACGCTCATCCTGCTCTCCTGCGCGAATCGGTCAATGGCGTTGATGTTGTCTTGGATGGCTCGGTCGGTCATTGCGGCCCGCTTGGCTTTGCGGTTCTGGATCCATGCGCCGAGCAGGCCCTTGATTTCCGGGTCGCTGGTGTAGCTGTCGATGATGGCGTCGAAGCTTTTGGCTTTGCGCGTCTTCTTCGGCTGTGGCTGCGGTTCCGGCTCGCTGACCGGTAGCTGGAATTGTTCAGAGGACGTGTTCACGGTGTCGACACATGGGGACTGTGCGGGTGCCGGGGACTGTCCCGTGGGGGCCTGCGCGGTCTTGCGCGGTTTGCCGATGAGGGTGGAATACTTCGGTCCGAAACCGAAATAAGAGAAGGTGCCTCCGTTCCGTATCGTCTTGTGGGTGAGCACTCCTAGCTGGACCATTTTCTTGCACCGCTTGTACAGGGACTGCTTGCTGAGGCCTAGGAGCGGCATGTCTTCGACGAATGTCGCGTAGTCGAGCCACGCGTATTCAGCGCCCTCGATGATGGTCTTTTTCATATTCGGGTAGAAGTCGACGATCCACCGGAGGATGATTAGGTCGGTGTGGTCAAGATTGATGGTCTTGGTACGGCTGTTCTCAGTGACGGTGACTCGCATGGATAGTGCCGCTTCTTGGCTGAATCCGTTGATCGTGTACTTCATTTTGTTTTACGCTCCCTAAAAGGGAATCCCACTGACCACTACCAGCCCACCCGGTGCAATCAATGGGATTCGTACCATTCCAAGTTATTTGTTCCACTCAAGCGGTGGGCACTTGAAATGGTGTATGTCTCTAGCGTATCACGTTTTCTGGACGACACGCCGAAGACTTGATAAGTCCTTCTGCTTTTTCCGTCAGCGCATACCACTTGGTGCGATCGAGACGAGTCTCGTTGAAGTTTTCCACGGTGATGAGTCCCGCCTCCTTGAGTTTGCGGATGGCGGTACGGACGGCGGCGACGGACAGGAACGGAATGCGTTCGGATATGGCATCCATGGATGCTCGCATCCAGATGCGGCCGTGGCTGCAGTGGGTTCCGTCCGGGGTGACGGTCTCGGTCCGGCGGCCGATCAGATCCAGGACAAGGGCTGCGTTGACGCCGACGATTTCCGCGATCTCGAAGTTAACTTCCAAGGATTCCATGTCAGTTCTCTTCGATGAATGAGCTGAAGAGGCTGCGATTGTGGAGGATGCCGCTGAGCTTCGAAAGTGCGGTCGTCGGATTGTCGTACTTTCCGCATGCGGTCTTCCATGCTTCGAGCACTTCCTCGTCGCCGAACTTCGCGCACAGGCCGGCGAAGAACTTCCGGGACTTCTGTTCGCCTTCCTCGCTGAAGTGGACGCCGTACCTCTCAGTGAGGGAGCTGCTGATGGTGTCGTAAACGCTCATGATGTTAATCCTTTCTTGATGAAACGTTGCTTTAAGTATACCACATAGGCTTGAAAAGCACCGAAGATTGGATGGCCGGGCATGTCTTCATCTCTTACCTCCGGCATTCCTCCCTCGCTTTTCACCGCATGCACCTCTAGAACTCACGAAACGGCCCCTCAGACCGACTTTCCCGTCAAA